>Ga0208162_1001176_pt1 | contig 14030 bp, 20 predicted proteins | sample CB_VirMetaG_4_FD_184539 | JGI IMG/M metagenome (GOLD analysis project Ga0208162, IMG submission 184539) | Freshwater to marine saline gradient viral communities from Chesapeake Bay - CB_1508_1M Viral MetaG (SPAdes) (version 4) | ecosystem: Environmental > Aquatic > Marine > Coastal | place: USA... | reverse complement strand
GCCGCCCAATGATACTCTGAGAGGCAACATGGCCCTATTTTCACGACGTAAGCCGGTCGAGGAACGCGCTAGCGAATTCCCATTTGTGTTGCCGACCGGCAACTACCTGCAGCCGTTGCAAGGCCCGTTGCACATCTCGAGTGCAACCAGCCTCGGCATCCCCGCGCTGTGGCGTTGCACCCAACTGATTTCGGACACCATCGGATCGTTGCCGCTGGTCGCGTTTCGTGACGGCACCCGCCTCACCCCGAACCCGTCAATTTTGGCGCAACCTGATCGCATGTCCACGCGTGTTGACATGCTGTCATCAACCGTCGCCTCATTGCTGATTGACGGCAACGCGTTTTGGTTGCTCGGTGACCGTGACGCGCTCGGCTACCCACGGCAGGCCGTCCTGCTCGCCACCGACGCGGTACAAATCCGCACCGACGGGCCAACCGTCTACTACCAGGTCGCAGGGCAGGTGTATGACCAAGAGGACGTGCTCCACATTCGTGGCCTAACAATGCCAGGCAGCGTGCGCGGCATGTCCATCATTGAGCACCACAAGCGCACATTGGGTATTGCGATTGCTGGCGAGGACTGCGCATCAGAACTCTACAACGCTGGCGGGCTGCCCGTCGGCGTGCTCGAGGTTGACGCAGACATCACGCGTGACGAGGCCGACCAACTCAAAGCCGGTTGGACCGAAAAAAACGGTGGCCGCAACCGCACACCAGCCGTCCTAGCAAACGGCATCAGATACAAGCCGCTCAGTTTCAGCGCATCCGACCTTGAGTTGATTGACGCACGCCGCTACTCGGCACAACAAATCTGCACGCTCATGGGTGTGCCACATCACATGATCGGTGTGGCCGGTGCGTCAGGTAACTCACTGACGTACAGCAACGTCACCCAAGATTCAATTCAGTTTGTGCGCTACACGTTGCGGCCGTGGCTGTCCCGCGTCGAGCAGGCCGTATCAACCCTGTTGCCTCGAGGCCAAGAGGCACGGTTTGTGTTGGACGACCTGTTACGCGCCGACACTGTTGACCGGTTCAACGCCTACAAAACTGCGATTGAAGCAGGATTTTTGACCGTGGACGAAGTGCGCATGATGGAGGACCTAACCGACGCAACGACCCCTGACCTGCAGGAGCAAACGAATGGCTGAAATCGTCAACCGGACCGTTGAGGTGGCCGGTTTTGAAATTCGTGAGGACGACGACGGGCACCACCTGGTTGGCATTGTCGCACCGTTTGGCGCGCTGTACGACGCAGGCGCATACCTTGAGCGGTTCAGTCCAACAGCGTTTGACAAAACGATTGCGGAGCGTGGCAGCCGTGTCCCGCTGCTCGAGCAGCACGCTACCGACCGCATGCCAATCGGCCGCGCCGCTCGCTGGGAAAAAACCAACGACGGCCTCATTGCTGATTTTTTGTTGGCTCGCACACAACGCGCCGACGAGGCGCGCAGCCTGGCAATGGACGGATTCGTCACCGGTTTCAGCGTCGGTTTCATCCCGATCCGCACGCAAACATCCGAAATGAACGGCAAACCGTTGCGGACCCGCACCGAGGTTGCGCTTGATCACGTCGGTTTCGTCCGAAATCCTGCGTACGCCGAAGCACAGTTGTTGTCGGTGCGCTCGTACGATCCTGACGACGCGGACCAGGTGCCACGCCTTGCCAAATACCGGCACCTGCTTAGACAACTTGAGGTGGACTGATGGCCAACTATTTTGCGCACACCGCCACCACATCTGCCACCAGAGTGTTGGACGCTGACAGCATCAACCGTGAAGTGTTCATGCAAATCATTGGCAACACCACCGTGTATCTTGGTGACGACGACCAGGTAACAATCAGCAACGGTTTTCCTATTGCGAAACATGAGGCCCCGATCCGTGGGCTGCTCGGCGCAAGTCAGGAACTGTGGTGCATCGTAGAAACCGGCACCGAATCGCTGCGGCTGTTTACCACCGTGGACTAAACACGAAAACAAAACTGGCCTGTGTAACATGATCGGCAGACCGCCGACGATTACGCCGCCACGCGCAATGGCACCTGATTGTCACTGTCAGAACCCAACCCGACTCTGACCAGGAGACAAACCACATGCGACTGCTTGACCAGTTGGTCACCGAGCGTGCCGACATTGCCACTGCCGTTGAGGCCGTGCTCGATCGTGCCGCCGAGGAGACCCGCGACCTGACCGAGGCCGAGGACAAGAACCTCGGAGACCTCACTGCCCGCGCAAAGGATCTTGATGCCCGCATCGCTGACCTGCGCGAAATCCAGATCAGCCACCTCGAGGCCGCCAAGTTGCGCGCCGAGGTTGCCGCCACCGACGAGCCCGAGGAGCCGAAGGCCGTGAACCGCGTTGACGTGAAGTCCGAGCCTCTCACCTACGAGGAGAAGAGCCCGCACTCATTTTTCCGCGACTCGTATGCCGCCGAATTCCTCGGTGACCAGGCCGCGCGCGAGCGCCTGAACCGTCACCAGTCGGAAATGGCCATCGAGCACCGCGACTCGGGATCGTCCAACTTTGCCGGTCTCGTCGTCCCGCAGTACCTCACCGGCCTTGCCGCTCCGTTCCTCCGCGCCGGTCGTAACACGATGGACGTGGCCAACCAGTTGCCGCTGCCCGCCAACGGCCTGACCGTGAACGTGTCGCGCCTCACCACCGGCTCGAGCGCTGCCGCGCAGGATGGCGACAACGGCGCTGTCACCGAAGCCACCCCTGACGACACGCTCCTCACCGTCAACGTCCGCACCTATGCGGGCATGGTGGACGTGTCCCGCCAGGCCATCGAGCGTGGCACTGGTGTTGACGGGCTCCTGTCCGCCGACCTGGTGTCCGCGTACAACTCGGCTGTCAACGCTGACGTGATCAACGGTGCTGGCACCTCCGGTACGCACCTCGGAATCCTCAACACCTCGGGTATTGGTGACGTTGACGCTGACGACGCGTCCCCCACGGCCGTTGAGACCTTCCAGAAGGTCATCAAGGCGATCAGCACCGTCACCGCTGCCCGTTACACGCAGCCTGACGTGATTATCATGCATCCGCGTCGCTGGGCGTACCTCACCGCTGGCCTCGATTCCTCGAACCGTCCGCTGGCCGGTATCCAGGGCAACTCGGGCCAGAACATCGTTGCGCTCGGCAACCCTGGCGCTTACGGCACTGCCGCTGGCGAACTTGCCGGTATTCCCGTCGTCGTTGACGCGGGCATCCCGACGAACCTCGGTGCTGGCACCGACGAGGATGCCATCATCGTGGCCAACCGCGCCGACCTGGTGCTCATGGAGCAGGCCGCCAGCCCGCTCATGCTGCGCTACGAGTCGGTTGGCTCGGGCACCCTCACCACCCGCATGGTGGTGTTCGGGTACAGCGCGTTCACCGCTGGCCGCTACCCAGGCGGCATCTGCAAGGTTCAGGGCACGCTGCTCAGCGCCACGCTCTGACCTAACCCGCGAGTGGCAGCGGCCCTGCACCCCTCCACAGGGCCGCTGCCACACCTCGAGGAGTAACGATGAGCGACAAATACACACAAAACCTGATTGCCAGCGGTGCCGATCCGGTGCTCGTCGGCAAATTTCAGCAGGTGCCCGCACCGCAACCCGCTGCTGAGCCCGCTGAAGCCGCTGAGGAGCCGCCTAAGCCACGCAAGGCTGCTAAGCGCACCACTAAGGCCAAGTAATGGCCTACACGACCACAGCGCTTGTCAAAGCGTCGTTGGGCATCCCGCTCGCAGCGACTGCTGAGGACACTGCCATACAGGCCGCGATTGACGCGGCCGCAGCCCTCATTGATAACTACACCGGCCGCACGTTTGAAACGGTGACCGAGGCGCGCACCTATCTGCCGCGCACCGCATCAATTGTTGACGTTGACGACATTGCCACAGTCAGCGGTTTGGTTATCAAAACCGACGAGGATCAGGATGGCACGTTTGAAACCACGTTGACCGTGATCACGGATTACGTGATCGTCAAAAACGCGGCACCGTTCCGCCAGATCACCAACGTCAATCGTGGCTGGCCGCTGTCACTGTACGGACGGCCAACCATCGAGGTGACCGCAACCTGGGGATACGGCACCAGCGTGCCTGACAACATCAAACAGGCCGCGCTGCTGATGGCTACACGCCTGTTCCAACGCAAAGCCAGCCCGCTCGGATTTCAAGCCGGTGCCATCAGCGAATTTGGACCGGTGCGCATCAGCCGCACTGATCCCGACGTGGCCGCGCTCCTGCAGGGCACCAAACTGTTTGGCGTTGGCTGATGGCCGACTACGGCACCATCAAAACCGCGCTGGCCGCCAACCTTGAGGCATCCGCCAACCTGCTGGTTGTCTACACACAGGTGCCTGACAACTACGTGGCACCGTGCGCAGTGATCGTGCCAGGCGACGACCCTGCCACGTACCATCAGGCGATGAGCGGGCAAGGTTTCACCCGTTTTGAATTCAAAGTGCAAATTTTGCAGCAACGGTTTGACAGCAACTACAGCCTCGAGGCGTTGGACGTGTTCGTCCACGGCCCCGACAGCGTTGACGCGCTGATCCGCGCTGACCGCACCCTGGGAGGTGTCGCAGCCGACAGCGTTTGCATCCGCTGCGCCAATTTGGGCCAAGTGCTCGCAGGTGATGACGTTTTCCTCGGCGCTGAGTTTGACGTTGACGTTATGGTTGCACCATGAACTACAAGGTGACCAGCGACCGTTTGCAGTGGGATGCAGGCCAAATCGTCACCGAGGATGACCTCGACGGCTGTAATATCGAGGCATTGCTCGACGGCGGCCATTTGGCAAAGGCGCGCAATACCAAACCGGACCCCGAAACAACCACTGAGGAGAACCAGTGAGCCAAATCGTTTTGACCGATGCATCGGTCACCGTGAACAGCGTGGACCTGTCTGATCATGTCACCCAGGTCGTGCTGAACTATGAGGTGGATGCCGTCGAGGTGACCGCCATGTCCGATGGCGCGCACAAGTTCACTGGCGGCCTGACCAACGTGTCCGCCACCGTCGATTTCCAGCAGGATTTTGATGCGGCAAGCGTTGACGCGACCATTGAGCCGTTGGTTGGGACGACCACCACGGTGGTCATCAAGCCGACCAGCGCCGCTGTCGGTGCTACGAACCCGACCTACACGCTCACCGGCACCTACGTGGCCAGCCACACGCCGCTCAACGCGTCTGTCGGAGACTTGAGCACCACTTCCGTCGAGTTTCAAGGCGGAACGCTCGCCAGGGCCACGTCGTAACAATGTTTGATTTTGAGGTGACCGTCACCAAGCGTGACGGTTCGGCGGGGACCTACGCGCTGACCTTTGACGCACTCTGCGAGTTTGAGGAAACAGCCAAAGTAGGCGTACCGGTTGCGTTCAACGAATCAAACATCAAACTGGGCCACCTCGCGTTGCTCGGCTGGATCGCAGAAAAAAACAGCGGTGCAACCGTCAAGCCGTTACCGGCCTGGCGCAAAGACATTGCGTCAATCAACGTCGAGGACCGCAGCCCTCCTACATCAGAGGTGGAGTGAGTGACTGGCTGGCATCGCTGGCCATCGCAACACACATTTCACCTCGGGAACTCATGCAAACACCACAGCCCGTTTTGCGGGCCATGTGGGAACAGTTGAGGAAACGCAACCAACGTGGCACAGGGAACATTCGGATTCCGACTGCAGGACCGTAAAGGCCGCGAGGAAATCGAAGGGCTGCGCGAAATTCAACGCGACATGCGCCGCCTCGGTGATGACACCAAAATGGCGATGAAGCCCACGCACCAGCAGGCCGCCGACCTGGTTGCTGAAGGTGCACGCCGACGGGCACCAGTCCGCTCAGGACGGCTGCGTAAATCGATCAAAGGCACCGCAGTGATGACCGGTGGCCGTGTCCGCATCGGCTATGGCGGTGGTGAACCCAGTTTGTATGCGGGCCCAATCCATTTCGGTTGGCCTGCCCGACGCATCAGGCCACAACCATTTGTGTACGACGAACTCGACGACAGACGCGCCGAGGTGGTCCAGTTGTACGCGGAGCGCATCACACAACTCATCAAGATTCATAAACTGGGCCGCTGATGGCGAAATCAATCAGCATCCCGATTACAGGCAACGCGGCACCGCTGCGCAAAGTCCTGTCAGACACCGAAGGCCGTTTGTCCGCGTTCGGTGGTCGTGTCGGTGGCGTATTCAAAGGTCTCGCAGGTGTCGGCTCAGTCGTTGTCGGTGCGGCCGGTGCTGCCGGTGGCGCACTGGTTGCCCTCGGCTCACATTTTGACGGCCTTGAGAACACCATTGTTCGTGGCACAGGCGCGTCAGGTGACGCACTTGACGACCTGGTGCAGTCCACACAGGACGTACTAAAAACGGTGCCTGACAGCGGTGAAGTAGTCGCGCAAACCCTTGCCGACGTGAACACGTTTTTTGGGCAAACCGGCGCTGAACTTGAGGCCACCACCACCGCGTTTCTTGATTTTGCGCGTGTCACCGGCACCGACACCGCTAAAGCCATCGGCGCAGTTGACGCGGCCCTCACCCAGTTCGGTGAGGACGCATCGAACACCGACGAGGTGTTAGGCGACCTGGTGCGCATCAGCCAGGCAACCGGCGCACCAATGGACCAGTTGCTCAGCCAAATGGAAACATTCGGCCCGATTTTCGCCAACGCAGGTTTTCACCTAGAAGAAACCGGCGCAATCATGGGCATGCTCGAACAGGCAGGCGTGTCCGTTACGCGTGTCGGTCCTGCGATGAACAAGTTTTTTCGGGACGTGGCCAAAGAAGGTGGCCGCCCGCAGGACGCGCTGCAGGACACGGTTGGCGCAATCAAAAACGCTGGCAGCGAAATGGAAGCGCTCGCGATCGCCTCAGAGGCGTTCGGTGCGGAAGGTGCGCAACGCCTCACCAACGCGATACGTAGCGGCAATTTCGAAATTGAAACATTCAACGGGTTGCTAGGTGAAGGTGCAGGCGTAGTCGGGCAACAGGCCAACCAGGTTGCCACGCTGTCAGACAAATTCAACCAACTCAAAAACATGGCGTTGGTTGGGCTCGCACCGCTCGCTGAGGCCGCGTTTGATGGTGTGATGAAAGCCATTGACGCGGTGATGCCGTTCGCACAGCGCATCATGGACGCGTTCGGTGAAGGCGGTTTGCGTGGCGCGTTCGGTGAACTGAAAAGCGTTGCCGCTGACGTGTGGCCGTCAGTCAAAACTGCGTTGGTTGAGTTTATGAAGGCTGCAGGCCGGTTCATTATTGACGACGCGTTGCCGTGGATCAGCAGCAAACTGATGGAGTTGGGCCAGGCGCTGGTTGATTGGATTGGGCCACGCATTCGCCCAATGCTTGAGGCGTTAGGCGATTTCATTGCTGCGGCAGCCAACTGGTTTGTCAACGACGGCCTGCCAATGATGGTTGACAAACTGATTTTGTTGGGCAACGCGCTGGTGGACTGGATCAAACCGCGCATTGTCCCAGCGCTCACCGCGCTCGGTGAATTTGTGGTGACTATCGCTGACTGGCTACTCACCACCGCACTGCCGAAAATCGCTGAACAGTTAGCAAAACTGGGTTGGGCAATGGTCCAATGGATTTACGACCTGCTGCCCGACCTACTGGTTGGGCTCTACGAATTTCTCAAAACGATTGGCACATGGATTGCAACCGAGGCCATCCCGCAGGTGTTTGACTGGTTCAAAGGTTTGGGCCGCAAAATCATTGACGGCATCGTTGACGGCATCAAAGCGGCCGCCAGCAAGGTTGGTGATGCGCTGGCCAGCATCCCAGGCGTATCACAGGCACAAGGGCTCATTTCGGCTGTCGGCGGCATCCTGCCGTTTGCTGATGGTGGCATCGTCACCGGCCCCACGCTCGGCCTGATCGGTGAAGCAGGACCGGAGGCCGTGATCCCGCTTGACCGTATGGATGGGCTGGGCGGCCCCACATACAACATCACCGTGCAAACAGGTGTTGGTGATCCTGGCAGCATCGGGCAAACCGTCGTGGAAACAATCAAGGCATATGAGCGACGAGCAGGTAACGGCTGGCGAGCATGAGCCTGCCACTAGCCACCGCAGTCCTGTTCTACTCTGACAGTGGCGTAGCCGACCCGTTCACCCTTGACAGCGCCACCAGCGGCATCCTTGACAGCGACGTGCTTGAAGGTGTCGCACCCGTAGATATCACCTCGGCTGCGTATTCGGTGCGGATCACTCGAGGCCGCAGCCGATGGCTTGACGATTTCCAGCCTGGCGTGTGCACCGTCAGCCTCGACAACCGTGACCGTGCGTTTGATCCGCTCGGCGCAGGCACCTACAGCAGCGACATTGTGCCAGGCAAACGGTTTCGGATCACGACCGGCAGCACACCCATTTTTGATGGTGTCACCGACGACTGGAACATTGACTACACGCTCGATGACGACTCACGCGCCTACGCGATCATTTCGGACGGTTTCAGCGACCTCGGCCGCACCCTGCTCACCGAAACCAGCACCAGCAGCCAACTGTCATCTGATCGGCTTACAACGATCCTTGACCGGCCTGATGTGAATTTCCCGACCGCGTACCGTGACATTGACACAGGTGTCACCACGCTGCAGGCGGACACGATTGCTGACGGCACCGACGTAGCGACCTATGCGCAACTGATTGCACGCACCGAAGGCGGCCGCCTGTTTATGGCTGCTGACGGTGATTTGACGTTCCGCGACCGGTACGAAACCCAAACCACTGCTGGTGCACTCAAATTTGCTGACGACGGCACAGGTGTGCCGTATCAAAAAATTGCGGTGGCTGTCGGCTCCGAACTGCTTTACAACCGTGCGCTCGTGAACCGGCAAGGCGGCACGCAACAGATTGCTGACAACTCGACTAGTCAGGACACGTACGGCATCCGGACTCTTGAGTACGCCGACCTGCTATTTGACACCGATTCCGACTCGGACAATTTCGCTGAGTATTTGGTGTCCCGCTACGGCACACCTGAAGTGAGGTTTAGTGACCTTGAGGTAAACCTCCATGCGTTGGACGGCACACAGGCAGGCAACGTCGTCGCGCTTGACCTCGGCGCAGTCATCCAAGTGGTTTACAGCCCGCCAGGTGGCGGCACCGCAATTGACCAATACGCGGTTGTTGACCGGATCGCTCACGAAATCGGCCCTGAACGGCACATGATCCGTTTTGGCCTGTCTAAAACTGTTCAAGCGTTTACACTTGATGACAGCGAGTTTGGCAAACTCGACGGTGACGCACCACTCGGCTACTAGGAGAACTGATGGCAGAAGGTTACAAAGATTGGTCAGCAGGCGACATTTTGACTGCCGCTGATTTGGAGGATTACACGGTGAAACAGTCGGTGATGCGGTTTGCTGATTCGTCGGCGCGCACTACTGCGCTGTCAGGTGTTTTGGCTGAGGGCATGATGTCGTATCTCAAAGACACTGACACGGTGGAGGTGTACGACGGGTCCGCATGGGCCGCAGTCGGTGGCGGCAAGATTTTGCAGGTTGTGTCCACCACCAAAACCGACACGTTTTCGGCAAGTATCACCGCAGGGTCGTCGTCGGCTGTCACCGGTCTGACCGTCAATATTGCGCCGTCGTCAACGTCGAACAAGGTGCTGATTCAGGTTATGCTGTCCGGTGCTGTTAGCGTATCCGACCGTGCAGGTGTGATTTTGACTCGTGGCGGTTCGGCTATCTCCGGTGCGATCGCAGGCGCAGCCGGTTCCCGTGCCCGAGTGACAGGCGGCATAACGGATCGTGAGTTTGACCCGAATACCTCCACGTTTGTGTATCTGGATTCTCCGGCTAGCACATCCACGCTCACCTATGGCGTGAGCCTGCAATCCGTGGCCACTCGCACCCATTACGTCAACCGAGGTCAGGACGACACTGACTCCACTGACCGGTTTCGTGCCGTGTCCACGATCACTGTTATGGAGGTGTCAGCATGATTGACTACGCCGCCGTTTTGACCGCCAACTATCCCGAATCTGCGTGGACGTTGGACGGGGACACTTACGACGGTTTGACATGGCTGTCTGATACGCCGAAGCCAACGCAGGCCGAGTTGGATGCGGCATGGCCCGCAGTCCAACAGCAAAAGGCACAGGCCGAGGTTGACCGGCAACGGCATGCCGCCTATGTCGCAGAATCCGACCCGCTGTTTTTCCAATGGCAACGCGGTGAAGCCACCGAGCAGCAGTGGCGTGACAAAGTGGCCGAAATTCAAGCCAGGTACCCTGATCCTGCCTAATCATGTGGGACCGCAGCCGTGCGGCATGGGAACAGGCCCCAAACACTGTTGAGGCGCACACCAACAGCGGCGCTGTCCAATGGGCCCGCGTTGAGCGGCTAGTAATCCATTACACGGCAGACCGGCACGCCAACCCTGACACTGCCGCCTATCTAAGGGCCATGCAGGCCAGTTACGTGCGCAGCCGAGGGTATTCACTCGGATACAGCGTCGCTGTAGATCAAGCAGGTGTGTCGTGGGAAATACGCGGCACCGAATACCAGCCAGCCGCAAACCGTGGCCACAACGCCACCACCTGGGTAATCCTGTGCCTGATCGACTGGCAAAACCCTGCACCACAACCAATGGTTGACGAGGTACGCAACCTTGTCGCATGGGCACGCACACAAGCAGGCCGACAACTGCCCGTCATCGGTCACCGCGACCTAGCCGCAACCCGCTGCCCAGGTGACGGCCTTTACAGCCAAATTCAGGCTGGCGTGTTCGAACCGCGCACACCGTGGCCATCCACACCTGATCCTGCACCACAGCCGCAACCCATCACCGACGAGGAACCCAACATGCGCATAGTCAGCCCGCCAGTACGCGCCTACGACAGCCGCAACACGGCTGCACACGGTCGAGGTGAAACTCGAGCAGTGCCGCTCGGTGATTATCGCGCCGCGTTCGTCAACGTCACCGTGGTGGACCCGTCCGGTAGCGGCTACCTCACCGTATGGGGTGACGGCCACACACCACCAAATGTGTCAAATGTCAACTACAGTCATGGCATCAACATCGCAAACAGTGCATGGGTGCCAGTACGGACTGACGGCACCGTCCAGGTCTACACCTCAAGCCCATGCCACGTACTGATTGATATTCAGGCAGGCATCACATGAGCAAAAACTCAATAACCGTTGTCAACGTGCCCAAAGCCGTCATTGCGTTAGTCGCGTTGGTCTGCGTCACAGTTTTGGGTGCGCTCAGCGTTCTTGAATCTGACGCGGTGCTGGCGATCATTTCCAGCGTTGTCGGTTACGCCATCGGCAATGGTGTCGCAGCCCGCAGCGGGCAGGCCGTTGACCCGATTATTGGGCAACGCAAAACCGAAAACTGAACCAGCCAGGAGGGAACATGGGATTAGCCGACGACCTCGCCAACGTCAACATTCAACGCTGCTCATTCGGCCGGTGGCTTGACCAAGCCGACGACACCGACCGGACAGCCGTACTGGACTACATCGAACAGATACGCGAAAAACGGCTACTGAACCCTCGAGGGCAGGGCCCATCCATTCAAAAACTGGTGGACACGTTGAACAACAATGGTGTCGCGCTCGGTGTGCGTGTCACACAAATTCACGTCAACGGATCATGCAGGTGTGAAACATGACGATTGCTGACGGATTGTCCGACGAGGGCCGCCAGCAGGCCGAACTGCTTGAAGAAACGGTGCGGGAACTGCAGGCCCGCCTAAAAGACCAGGACGAACTACGCAAACGCCTTGAGCGTGAACTCGGTGTGCTGTCCAACATCGGCACGCGCGATCAGCCACCCAAATGGTTGAAAACACCACCGAAATCAAAAACGAAACACACGGCCACACCCTGGCTGCTGCTATCCGACCTGCACCTCGATGAAGTGGTCAACCCTGCCGAGGTGCACAACGTCAACGCCTACAACCGTGACATAGCCAAACTCAGGCTGTACGAAACCGCACGCCGATTCGTCAACGTCACCCGCGACTACTGGACCGGCCTCAACTACGACGGTGCCGTAGTGGCGTTGGGTGGCGACATGTTCAGCGGTGACATTCATGAGGAACTGACAGCCACCAACGAGGACACGGTGCTCGGCAGCCTCGACTACTGGATAGATCACCTAGCAGCCGTCCTCGCGATGCTGGCTGACGAATACGGCCGCCTGCACGTGCCCGTTGTTGTCGGGAACCACGGCCGACGCACTCGCAAACCGCGTTCAAAACTGCGTGCCCGCGACAATTTTGACTGGTTCCTCGGCCGAGCGCTCGCACGCATATTTGCCGACGATGACCGGATCACGTTTGACGTATCCGAGGCCGCTGACTGCCTCATACCGTCCTACGGGCACACAGTGCTGCTCACACACGGTGACCAGGCTCGAGGTGGTGGCGGCATCGGCGGTATCTGGCCGCCAATCATGCGGCTTGATGCACGCAAACGGCAACGGCAGGCCGCGTTTGAAATGCCTTATGACCTGATGATCATGGGCCACTGGCATCAACTGGTGTTTGGCCCGTCGTTTGTCGTGAACGGCAGCCTGAAAGGGTATGACGAATACGCGATGACCGAAAATTTTGGTTTTGAACCTCCCGCGCAGGCTTGCTGGCTGATGACACCTGAGCACGGCAAAACGTGGACCGCTCCGCTGTTGCCCACGGATAGGGCTGCTGAAGGCTGGTGATCAGCGCGGCGCGTTATCTGTTGCGCGGCTGGTTGCTGCGCATTGTTGACAACCTGGTTGCGTGGCGGCTGAATCAGTTGCGCAACAAAATCAGGTCTTGACAGCCACGTAGGAATCGTGTCTAATCGTCCGGTGAGCAACACGGCTCACAGTCTGGAGGGACACAATGAACAGCAATCAGCACAAATTTGCGTTACAGCAAGCCATCAACCTTGAACTCAGGTGGATTGACAGTGGCCGCATCCCCGCGGTGATGGACCAGTACGACGCACAAAATTTCAGCAAGCAATTTGGCGTTGCACCTGCGGGCCGTTGGATTTGGGGATACTGCGGCAAAATCAGCCGTTTTGAACTGGCCCACCACGTCACCACACACGCGGTGCGCTGATGCGTCACTCAGCCTGGTTTGTTACCGCGCTCGGCGTTGGCAGTTTTGCCGGCTTGTGCCTCGGCATTGGCGGCAACGACTACGAACACGCCGAAGCAAGACCGCCCGTACCGGTCACCTTTTACGCTCCTCCCCCTGAGCAGCCGGTACGGGCCCCACACACCACCACAGGAGCCATCCGCGTTGAAGGCAGGGTGAACGGTCCGGAGCGGAAACCTCCTGGCCCTGTGGCTGGTAATAGGACCACCACGACCGTTCCCGATGACGCACGGTGCCCTGCGTGGTGGTCCACACTCGCCATAGCGTTTCCCGCCGACCAGTTGCGGAACGCTGACCGTGTGATTTGGGCAGAATCACGTTGCCAACCTGACGCGCACCGCACGACCTCGGGCCGTGTCGGATCAGGTGACCACGGTTTGTTTCAAATCAACATGGTGCATTTGCCGATGCTCGAGGAGTACGGCATCACCGCACATGACCTGTTCGTGCCAGGGCAAAACGTGGTGGCCGCATGGATCATCTACCAGCAGGCCGAAGGCTGGTGGGGATGCGGCTGGAAACCGTGGTACATGAGCATTGACCCTGCCGAACTGTGCGCATGATCCGTGACGACATTGACATTGACCTGCACGGCCGTGCCGCAGGCTACAAACAGCACGGCTGCCGCTGCATCGTGTGTCGCGCCTGGAACAGCGCCTACCAACGCCAATACCGTGACCGCAGACGCACCGCACGCGACCTGGCACCACTCCAAACATGGTCACGCAGCGCAGACCTCGACTGGACCAAACAGGCGGCCTGCGTCGATCAGCCAACCCGCCTATGGTTCGCAGGCGACGGCCGCAACCCGAACACAAAAAACGCTAAAGCCGCGCTAGCGATCTGCGACGGCTGCCCAGTATCTGACGCGTGCCTCGAGTACGCGTTAGAAATGCCACCACCGTGGCACGGCATTTTTGGTGGCATGAC
>Ga0208162_1001174_pt1 | contig 14040 bp, 25 predicted proteins | sample CB_VirMetaG_4_FD_184539 | JGI IMG/M metagenome (GOLD analysis project Ga0208162, IMG submission 184539) | Freshwater to marine saline gradient viral communities from Chesapeake Bay - CB_1508_1M Viral MetaG (SPAdes) (version 4) | ecosystem: Environmental > Aquatic > Marine > Coastal | place: USA... | reverse complement strand
CATACATTTGATGGCCACCCCAGATACCAACAGGGAGGAGGAACAAAACAAGGATCAACTCAGCCCAAGTAATAGGTCGTTTGAACATTGTGATAAATCGCCATATATGGAAGATCTTAGCAAACTTTTAAAAACTGTGCCAGATAAGATCCTGTTCCAAGAGTTAGCAACACGGCAGCAACGTATGCTTGCTAGATCATTGTGGGAAGCTTGCAACTATAAAGGACAACCTAAACCCGGTCAGTTTCAAGATATGGAACCAGAGCGAGAGTATTTGGAGTGGGTAATCCGAATGGATCATGATAGGCAGTGGCGACAAACACAAAAAAAGCGTTAAGCTAGAAGCAATAACGATAGTTCTTGTATGGATTTTGTTGACTGGTTGTTATCAGATCAAGAAGATTCTGAAATTACTTTGGTACCAAGCAAGAAGTATAAGAGCTATCGCTTCAAGGACCTAGCCATTGAGGACATAACGGTAGAGAACTACAAGGATAAAATGGTTCCTTCATTAGCTAAGCAGGTTGAAATCTTTCTACCGCCATCAGGTAGTTTTGAAACATCAGACCTTAGGAGGTACCTGGAACTTATTGAAAGTTATGAAACCACAACAAATGATCTTGTTCTTGGCCTTAGCCTGGCAGATCAGATTCGCATTGCTTTCAGTGATATGAAACCTGCTACAATCTGTGACCGGTTTCCCGATATTGATTTAAACTCCAAACGACGTTATCGTTGTGTTGCGGAATACTTGCTACGGCAAAACGAACTTACAAAAGTTCGGGATGCCAACGGTAAGCTAGTAAAGAAAATTGGTAATGCAGGAAAACCTGTTGTTCTCTACCGTGGTTTACCTAAATTATTAAGTACACTGAAAACATCAAACCTTACGCACTTCATTAAAAATGACCAGCAGGCGCAACCAACTTCTAAAGAAACTCCTGATTGCTAACCCTACAGAGGAACAACAGAAAATGCTTGACCTTGTGGCTGAGCGAATTCTTTTTGATATGTCGGATTTCTATCAAAAGTTCTTTGCAATTGAAGGTCCTGGTGTTGTTGTGTACGCACCTAAGTCAGAAGAACATTCCATGTTCTATCTAAATACACAACAGATGATGGATGCCGTTAATGATTTTAGTAACCGTCAGATGGATGAGATGGCTGATGTAATGCGTAAAGCTATTGCCAGGGCTGAATCTGCTGACCCACGTAAGATTAGTTTGTTCTTGATTCAAGATGATGAATCAACATCTCTTTACGAATTTAAGAGAGAAGAGTTTGAAAGCATCGGTATTATTTGAGGTTTAAACTCATGAAAATGAGTTATACCGAATTTCGTCAGAAGTTCGCAAAAGCAACAAAGGTTTGGAGACTAGAAGAGGATTGGATTACACCAGTTGAATACTTACCTTATATTGATGCACTTTTAGGTGACATTGATTTAGATCCCTGTAGTACAGAACATGCTAACAGGGATTTTATTCATGCTAAAAACTTCTATACCAAGGTAGAAGACGGACTCAATATTGATATTCCATGGACTGGAACAGTCTATTGCTTCCCACCAACATATGGACGCTGTTCTTTTAGTAAACAACGCGGCACCTGGCGTTGGGGTTTACGTGCTGGCTTCGGTGCTATGAGCCCATCAGCAGCATGGTTTAGAAGGCTGGAACGTGAATGGAAAATGCGTAATGTAAGAGAAGCGTTGTTCTTCTCTTGTAATCATGAGATGTTTCGCAGCACACCTAGCATGTGGAACTATCCAGTATGCATACCTAAAGATCGTGCTAACTTAATTCAAGGTAAAAAATACTTTCGCTTTAAAACACCATTTACCTGGGGCTTCTTTGTTTACTTGCCTGCACCAGGATTAGAGTTTCAGAGTGGAGAAAGATTTAGAGAGATCTTCTCTCACTTGGGAACAGTCATTAATTAACGAGAGTAGTATTGTTTTCTGACATTTTCAGTATATGTAGAATCTGGTCTGTAAATACTTCTAATATTTTCTGAAACAAGTTCACCAAGACTGGTACGATAATCTGTCTTTTCAGTATCTTCAATAGTGGTGTATTCTTTATTCTTGGCCTGCTCTGCTTTAAACTGATTTCTATAACCAGCTAAACCATAAGCATTGCTATTAGTAAGAGGCACGGCTTGGATAAAACGATCATCTTGTTTCCGTTCTGTTTCAACGCCAGGATAACGGGCTACTTTATCTCGACGCATATACTGACGAAGAAAGTTCTTACCAGCATCATTATCGCTGGCACCCTCTGTCTGAGAATAACGATTATCTACGTCGTAGACTTGTGATCGGTTTTTTGCCATGTTAATATTCTACTAAAACTAATCAATGATGTTAGAGAGTCAGAAGCCCGAAAACCAGACGGCACTCTTAATTGCAAAGACTTGTGATGATATTCGAGATCTCTTATTAAAAAAGAATTTAGCTTACGGTAATTCTGCATTAGATCCAATTCGAATTTTCAGTAAGGCCAATACCAAGGAGCAGCTCCTTGTAAGAATTGATGATAAGTTAAATCGAATTAAACAAGGTAACAGCAGTTTAGACGATGAGGATGTAATTCAGGACCTGGTTGGGTATCTTATTTTACTTCGCGTGTGGCAGAAACAAAATGAAGTATAAAGATTTTATTGATAATTATACCGAGGAGTTTCAGATCCTCGATATGTTGGATTGGTTGGATAGAACTAAAGATTTTTGGGAGATCCCAGATTACCTGGAGGTTGATTCCAGTAACGAAAAAACCGACGAAGAACTTCACCAGAAGGATCAAATTCAGTCATTTTCTTCTCAAGATAATTAATTGCTTTAATTTGGTTTGGATTACCGTTATAAGTTTCAGGTATATTAAGTAAACAATGATTTAAATCACATTTATGTTTTACTAATGTTGCAATTTCTTTGTTTCCTGCAAGAAATAAATTAAGTTCACTTCTTCTCCGATTTACAATGTAATCCCCACACGCCAACCATTTTTTATTTATATACGGAGATAACTCTTTTATAACTTCTTTCTTTTTACAACCAGCATTGATAACCTTTAAAAGATTCGATTCTTTAAATGCTGGAAATCCAATACCATGGGCATAACTTAGTACTGCAGCTTTTTGTTTATCATTCAGTGGCCATTGTATTAACCTAGAAACTTTATAAGAAAGTGTTTCAAGATCTAATTTAAGTTGTTCTAGGATTTCTTTGCTACTTGCCCTAGTAAAAGGACAAATTACTCGTTCATGTAGCTCTTTGCTACCGTACCCTATGCGCCAAATAAACTCACCATAATCTTTATACGCTGCATACTTACCAAAACCCATGTGGGTTCTGGCAGGTGTATACATTGCAGCAAGTTTTAAAGAGTACTCGTTACAGTAAGAATAATCTAAATCAAGGTACGACGACCGAGCCACCGTAAGTTACTTCTGAATAACCATCTAAGGTTAACAGAACAACGTAGTCTTTAGTTGCATCTGTAACGGTAATACCAACAGCACCTTTGTTCTTGCCGTTCTTAGCAATGTTATCGACAGTCTTGTAGCCAGAAGCAGCAGAAGATCCAGTATAGGCATCTTCTTGAAAGATCTCAATCTTCTGAACACCAGAGCTACGATCAATCTTTACGATGATGTCACCAGTGCTTGCAGGATTGACACGGAAACCACGGATGTTAATACCACCCGTATTGTTAGCAGCTGTGTTACCAAGGTAAGTAACTTCAGAGCCAGTGTCAACTGCAAAAGTATCTAAAGTTCCAGTAATTGTACGGGTGGCCATTGGTCAAGAAATCTCGTTTGCGTTAAGAAAGTTAAAAGACACATCAGCATCAATGCCGTGTTCTTTAAGGATGTTCAAAAAGATCTGACGTTCAGTTGCTTTTTGATGGAGCATGTCAACAAAAGCTTCTTCTAGCTCATCTCGATCAAGCTCTTTAATTGCAACGGCTGCCGCATGAATAGCAAATTGCTGATCAACTGGCAGATCTAACATACTGGAATCCACTAGAGTTCCGGCGTTATTCATTTATCCTAACAGGAACAACTACTCTTACTATAGCTGATAAGGAGGTTGTTGTATGGGCAAATCTCTGTAATCATTAGTGAATTTAGGAGTGTAGCGACCAAACTCATCGGTATCTAGAGCTAGTTCTGGCAACTTCTTCTTGACATACTGATTTAAAAATTCCTTGCCATTCATGCTCTTTTAGTTTATGGTTTAATAGATGAGAGCTACCGTAGTACACTCCTGAGAAGGTAAGAATAAACGTTATCAGGATAAGTTCCACGTAGCTCCTTGACTCTGCTCTTATTTTAAATTAACTATTACACCAATGATGTATCAAGCAGCAATTGATGAGTTTAGATTATCAGCAATCTCTGGTGTATCAAAAGAGCAGTTAATTCGTTTCTATCAAGATGAGTATAACTTTACTGATGACGATATTGCTGCCATTATTAAAGAGAGTGAGTTTAGAAAGAAACCGCTCTTTGTTAATTACTTTCAGCTTTATAATTTAAAGATTCCTGCTACTGCAAAGAAATTAAAGTATCCGTTTACTCAAATTTATCTACAAGAAAACTTCCTTGAAGAAAATCATTGCCAACAAATCATGGAGGAGATGGAACAACATCTCCACCCTTCTTATGTTTCTAATGTGGAAGATCGACTTGTTGTTTCTGAGTATCGTACCTCTAGCTCAGCAGATTTTGATTACAAATATACACGGCTGGGCACTGACCTAGATTTTAAAATTAGTCGATACCTCAAGATTGATCCTTTCCTGGGCGAATCAATCCAAGGACAAAAGTACAAGCCAGGTGAATTCTATAAGGAACACCACGATTGGTACACACCTTTTACGCCGGAATATAAAACTTACACTGAATGGATGGGTCAACGTAGTTGGACCTTTATGATCTACTTAAATGAAGTAGAAGAAGGTGGTGAAACTTATTTTAAACACCTTGATTTAAAGATCAAACCAAAGCCTGGTTTAGCAGTCTTTTGGAATAATCTTTATATTAATGGTTGGCCAAATTATAAAACACTGCATGAAGCACTTCCCCCTGTATCGGGAGATAAATACATTATTACGAAGTGGTTTAGAAGCTGGCCAATGCTTTAACGAGCACTCATGCTCATTTTAACAACTGCTGTAGTGCCACCAGTTTCAGAGAGGAAGTTCCCGCGAATCTTTTTAACTGGTGCACCAACAATGTTGTAATGATAGGTACCGTTAGCAGTAATCGTATTAGAGATTAATGGACCCCAGTTGGTGTTGTCAATTGTGCCATCAAGCCTTACAACAACATTGGTATTAACATTTGTAACTGTAACAATTAAGCTATAAGTTGATGTAGCAAAGAGGTTGTTTTCCCAGACTGGAAATTCCGCAGTAGTACCAGGCGCATCGAGTGCTGCTGGCGTAAAGAAAAGCGTATCCTGGAAATAAGTAACAGGCATCAGAGATCAACAGTTAGATTTGATTTTAACAGCCATTGGTGTTTTTTACAGGCCCTACTACGTTCAACAGCAAGGTCTAAGGTTAACTGATCTTTAAGCATTTCAGCTTCTTCTGCAAGCAATTCAAAAGATGCTGCCATATTGTTATAGTTGGTTGCAAGAGCAGCAATCATTCCATCCTGATCAAAACAATTGTCAGGCAAGGGAATCATTAAAGAATTATTTAGATCTTCAACAGTTGTTGGAGTCTTAATGTCCATGGAGCGAATGTGCTCTGCGATTACATCAAGACCTTCTTGCATCTCTTCGTAGATCTTCTTTGTTAGTTTGTGGATAGAGTAGAACTTGCTACCCATTACATTCCAATGGACAATGTAGGTCAAGTTCAATAAGCAGGATGTATCACGCAGTAACTGCACCAGATGGCAGTAACACGTTTGTTTTTGATCGGGAGTCATGTTGTTACTACGATCTACCATTTTACTTTGTGGCTCCAGTATCTTGCTGACATTTTATCAGGGTTAGGATCTTGAGCATTATGTCTTGCATAATAAGATTTTTTACGTGCTTTATCTTTTTCTGTTTTTGGATCTTTGCCAGCTCCTTTTACACCTTGCTGACCAAATCTAATAATCCTCTCTTTACCATCCTCACAAGCTTTTACAACATGTGATTTTGTTGGGTGCCCAGGTGTTTTCTGAGGTTTGTTGCACTTCATATCTTCTTTGCGAAGCTGTGCCTTCCTTTTGGCTTTTTTACGATCTGCCATTATGTATAATACGGTCTTCGTTCTTCATCTTTAATCTCCATTCCTCCTGGTACACCTTTAAGTGCATAGTCACCGGGAGTACGCCTACGTGCACGTTGAATATCTTCAATAATTCCTTCAGCAAAATTACCTAAGAAAATATTAGGATCTTTTTTATTTTGCAATCCATCCGATTGATACATCATGGCAGAGGTATGGCGTTGCTTCAGCGTTACTGGAATTTAAAGTTAAAGAGAGCGTATTCTGCTCAATCCATTCTTTTATTTTACTTGCCTTAGCTTCTGAGTAATGTGGATGCGTTTCGTTATAGTAATCTTCAACTAAACGTGAACCTTTATTGGAGTTGCATTGCGTACAACAAGCCCCCATGTTGTTACGAGTTGACTTGCCACCTTTGAATTTAGGTTTGATGTGATCAATAGTAGCTGTATCTTTACAGAGTTGTTTATCGCAGTACATACATTTCCAACCCCAAGCTTCAAATATACTTTCACGAAACTTCTTCCTTGCAAGCTTAGGACTTAGAACAATTAAGTTCTGTAGAAACTCATTCTCTGTATGGAACATGGGAGTACATGATTCCTTACCACAAGGTTATTGTGCACAGACCTATCTCCTGGTATAGTGCGCGTGTCAAAGCAAGCCCGTCTAGCCCAATCGGAAGAGGCCTGGAGTTTAAGCCTCCATAAGTGTCGGTTCGAGTCCGACGGCGGGTATTTTACTCTAAACGTTTTTCACGTTCTACTTGATCCTCTACTTCTTCTAGGATCTTTAGAGCGTAATAATGAAAACGTTCAGTAACCCAACGCAAGTCATCTTCATCAATATTAGAAGCAATAGCATCTAATCTTAATTCACGAGAGGGTTGTCTTAAATGATCAGATAGAAGCTCTAATGCTTTAAAACGCCCTCTCGTAAACTCTTGAAGCATTACACTTCACCTTCTAGCAATACTTGCACTTCATTATCTTTAATCTCTTTTTTAAGAATATCAATAATTTCAAGTGCACCTTGAACTTTAAGGTAGCCTTCTTTAGTGCGAATTAAACTTTCTTCTGCAACTTTAATTTGTTCGCCAAGGGATTTGAGCTGTTCTTTAAGGCCAGCTTCAAGTTTCTCGATAATGGGGTCCATGTGAATAATAGAGCTTAACGAAGTTTACTTCAGTTGTCACTTAAATCGATATACCAGCCAGAACCAGGACCTTCACATGTCCAACGCTGACTAATCATTTGAAAGCTATAACGTAAAGCATTGCCCTTAGTTGAGTCATAAGTACCTGAATAATTATCTAGATCACCATAGGGATCATGAACAATAAAAGTACCGCCACCTGGTAGCTTAGGGTCTTCGTTATAGCCAATAGCACAAATCCAATGTCCACCACCTTGGGGGGCATAGGAGGGGCCCTTGTGAAGGATTCCAATGGGTACCGGGATGCCAGCAGAGATAAGGCCGCGTAGCTTGCTTAGAGTGCCATCTTGATGGAACGTAGCATTTAAACCAAATTTCTCTAGAACTTTTATCTGAGTTGCACTACTGGTGGTATCACCAATTTTTAATACCTCTGATAAATATTGATCATCGCCTTTAATAACACCAGGCTTGAGGTACATTAAAGCCATAGCACAAGATGAGCTATAGCAAGTGCGCCACCATTGAGTAAAGTTATCTCGTTGAGATTGATAAGGGACATTAAGAACTTTATAACCTAAATTATTTTTGCTTTGCTCTTTGTTTTCTTTTAAACCATTCCAGTGTTCGTTATATACCCACCAGGTTCCCATACCATAAGGAAACTGAACAAGAGTATGGTTATGTTCTGATTTAACAATTTTACAGGATTTATAACAGCGACCTTTAATAACTTTAGCTTTTTCGTTTGATTTTAACTTAGTAGATGGAACTGTCTTCTTCTTTAGCCAAGTGTTGTAATTAGTGCAGAGTTCAACAATGCGTTCTTCCAACGTAAAAAGTTTTACTTCTGCTTCTCGGCGTCGTGTCAGACCAGGGAGAGGGCCATTGGCACCCTTATTCCAACGCGGAAGTTCTTCTTCTGCAACGGTATTGGGATCATCTCCAGCATTTAAACGTTTACGCAATGTTGATTGCTCTAAAGCACCATCACCACAATTAAAAGTAAATGATACTAAAGCATCAAATTGATTCTGGGTGAGGTCAATATCAATAAGTTCTTCTACTGCGTGTTCAAATACTTGAAGATCATCTTGTAAAAGTTTTTCAGCTTCTTCTTCTGTGATGAGTTGTCCTACCCAAACATCAGGACCAGTGTGTCCATACCCGATGGTAAGGACATCACTGGAACAATAATAAGAATCTAACCGTAAACCCTCAAATTCTTTTATTAGGTCTAAACCAGCTTGAGAGGTATGCATTAATAGTAAGTTGGTCTTTACTATTAATATAAGATACCGAATTAAAGATTATTTATTCAAGAGTGCTTCAATTTGTTCACGGGATTCAAATCCCCAAAATGCAGCAGCGACCGCATTCCATTTTCTTCGGATTACCGGCTCAATGTATCCCTCATTACCAGGCTTCAACATGTCGTCGTAACCTTCGGGGTATTCAGCGTCATCAAATGTAACGTAGTCATTTAGTAGATTCTGAAGCAAACGTTGTTTTGCTTCGGTATTAGCGGAGTTTTGGAAATCCGCTGGTGTGTTGATGATGTTCATGGTGTTTTAACAAGTTACAAGGTGCCCGGCTGCAAAACGCGCCGAGATATAGAGGCTTGCATTCGGAGGACCAAATGCCAAGATAGCAGAACGGGAACCGGAAACAGAACCAAGGACGTAGTTGCCACCCATGGCGATGACGTTGTAATCCGATTGAAAAACATCACCACGATCACCTGTAGCGCTTGTCCAGCTGCTTCCGATATTACCTTGAAAATCAGATGCCCATGAGTAAAGCGTGCCAGTGGACTGCGCCAGACCCCACAAGCTCGCACGCTCCCAGATCACTGTTCCAGGATCTGTGCCACGACTGCCATTCTCTGGGCCACCAAAGGCTGCATGTTGAAACTCTAGCCAGCTCATCAGACGCTTGCCGAAGCTGCTGGCAACCTCAGCAAAGTCATACCAGCTGCCGGCGTCTTTGCTATCAACAAGGCTGTAGGTGGTAGTTCCATCGCCACCATAAATCGCAGGAATCAGTGGCGGATTATTCTTATCAGCAATTGTCAGCCCGATTTTGCTGCTTGGCACTGCCGTAAAGTCAGAACCTGCATAACTGGTCGATCCACAGAAATACAGATCACACCAAAACTGACCATCAACGCATGTCATGCCACGAGGATCAGGGCAGGTCGGGCGCCAGGTCAGATCCCAGATGCTGTACTCAAGGATCTCAGCCGCTGCGGTAGGACTGCCGTTGTTTACTGCTGTCGGACGTCCGCTTGGGATGTGATGGAAGCCACCGACGATAGAACCGCCAGTAGCACCTGCAGGAGCACTGGTAAAGCTCGCATCAGCAACCAAAGCGCCGGTAGTGGGATGCTGCCAAATCGCGTAGTCGGCGTTATTACTAAAGCTACCGGGCATTGTTACTGCTGTGGCCGTTGAATAGAAGAATCCATTCAATGCAGAATCTGCAACGATGCTGATCGTCAATGCAGCTGTTTTGTAAAACAACGGGCCTCGATGCAGAGGTGGCCGACGGTTGAAGCCTTTCAAGATGTTATAAGTACTTGCAACATGCAGTTTTGCATTTGGTGTTGATGTATTGATGCCTACATTACCAGCAGAATCAATCCTTACTGCATCGTTACCATTTGTTACAAGACCTAACTCATTAGCAGCTGGATTATAAATACCAGTATCTAAATCTGTATCAAACGTAATGGATGGCGCAGAAACTGAACCCGACGGGTATTTAACACCAACATTAACGTAATCAGCGCCAGCAAGAATAACACCAAAGAAAGAGTGTCCTGTTGTTGGAGCAGAAGCAAAAACAATATTGCTACCAACCAAATTAAAACCTGAGGTACCAGTAGGATCCGGTTCCTGAACAACACCATTAACTGAAATTAAACACTGTTGAGGATTAATTGGAAAAGGTACAGGAGCAACGCCACCAACCTGCAAAGGGAAGGAGATTAAGCTGCTGTTAAAGCTGCTGCTAATATCATCAATAATCTTGTAGCTTTGATAAGCAACCTGCAGATCATTTCCTAAATAAGCCATATTTACCTCACAAATTAAAAACTAGGTTGTTTGGGCCACTGAATTTCTTCTAGCTTAGCATTAGCATAAGTCTGAGGAAGATCTCTTAATTGTTGACGATATGCAGACCACTGAGCTTGATCAAGTGTTGCACCAGGAGTCATCACCCAGTCAGTTGATCTTAAAATATAATCTCTTTTCTTTCTAATGTTAGCCCAAGAAGAGTCATCAAGTTCTAAAACTTCTTCTGGATGCTGTATTTCATGAAGCTTTAGCTCTAACAAGCTGACTCTTTCTTCCAAGAAAGAAATATAATGCTCTAAATCTTCTGCCTTTTTTTCAATGTTACCAATATTAGAAATAGTTGTTAAACCCATAACTATCTCCTTACGGTGTCTGCTCAAGATAGCTAACAGTTAAATCAATTGCAGTTGATGTTCCAGAACGTGCCTGAAGCTTGTCACTTGATTCAAGAATAACTTTGTTACCGCTGATAATCTCAAGGGTAGAACCAGCAGGAACAGGCGCATCTTTGATCAAGTAAACGTCATCACCACTATTTTTATCAATGTAAATATCAACATCAGCACTGGTACCTGTTTTATTAGAAGCAAGCACACTCAAGATGATAAGTGTTGCTGTACCACCAGCAGTAACAACTGTCGCTGATGCATCAGTAATAACAGCAGTTACCAGGCTGGACTTCGTATCGTTCTTGAAAGTATTTGCCATATCAGCCTAAAGCAACAATAAGTGCAAGATTGTCTGTTGAAGTAAAGGATCCGTCCACAGTAAGATTTCCTGAGACAGTTAAGTTACCCGGAATAGTAACTGCACCTGATCCATCTATTGTAAGTCTAGCAACCCCACCGGTAACAAGTGCAATTTGGTTTACACCTGGACTAATGATACCAGTATCAGCATCTCCTGCAAATTTAAGAGCGCAACTTGTTAATGAACCAAGAGATAAAGCTGCATTGGTGCCATCTTCTCTAAGGAGAGGATAACCACCAGCTTGGGTGGCATCATGAACAACACAAGTTTGCTTGACAGTATCAACCGTAATTTCTCCAACAGCACCAGTAAAACCTGAGTGCTCTACAGTTGTACCGCGCCGAAATTGTACTTGAGTTGACATAATTCTATCCTAAAGCAATAGCTACAGCAGTAGCAAAATCTTCTGTTGATATTGTTCCATTACTATCTGGAACAGTCATTGTACGTGTTGTTGCAGTTGTAATACCAGAACATTCAAATGCTAATTTTTTAGTGTTATCACTATCATCAGTTATCCTAAAAGTGTCATCCGTAAAAGTACTGGTACTTATAATCCAACCGCTAGGAATAGTTGAAGTATCAAGAAGAACGTTACCTGTTAAATCAGGAAATGTTGCTGTTTGATTACTAGATAAAGTATCCGTAACAAATGTTACTGAATATGAACTTGAACCACCGGCCCGGCCTTGAATAATAATGCCATCTTGAGTAGCAGCTTGTCTAAAGGTTTGGCCCGTGGTATCTATAAATGTATTAGAGCCAGTAAAAGCATTATCAGCTTCTAGTAACGCTAATGTTCCATTTTCATCTGGAATTGTAAAGGTTCTGGTTGTAGCTGTAGTTAGGCCAGAAACATCAAAAGCTAATTGTTTTGTTGTATCTGAATTATTTCTTACCCTAAAACCACTGTCATTAGTAACCAATGCAGCAGAAGTAACAGAAGTTAACCCTGCAATAGTTGTTAGGGTGCTACCTAGTGCTACCGAGCTAGAACCTAATGTAATTGTTGAGTTTTGTAGCTGACTGTTGGGAATGTTGCTGGTGCCAAATTCACCAGTACCTGAGTCATACGTCAAACCAGAACCAGCTGCAACACTGAAATGTGTCCTTACTTCACTAGCACTGGGGCCAGTATAAGTAATAACACCGGTTCCAGAATCGTAGGATAAAGATCCATCTCCACCTGAATCTGTAACAGAAATAGAACTACGGATGTTAGCATCAGTAACAACTGAGAAGTCGAACACCCCAGTAGTATTGTCATAAGACAGTGAACCATAACCAGATCCTGTATTAGTTGCACTTAACGATTCGAGGAGCGCAACAGTACCTGTGGCATCAGGTAGTGTAACTGTTTGATCAGTTGTTGCGTTTGCAGCTGTAAAAATAAGCTCATTAGCATCTGGATTTGTCCCCTCAAAAATAATATTTCCGCCACCAATTGAAATATTGTTTGCGCTACCAGCGGCTGAGGCATTGAAAGTTGTTGCTTGCAGCTCTGTAAATCCAGAAAGCGTAGTTACAGTATCGCCAAGGTTAACAAGAGTGCTACCAAGTGTTACTGAACTACTGGGAATAGCGGTAGTGCCAAACTCTCCAGTACCGCTGTCGTAAGTTAAACCGGATCCAGCAGCAACACTAAAGTGAGCACGTACCTCAGATGCAGATGGTCCTGTATAGGTAATAACACCAGTGCTGTTGTCGTAGCTTAAAGATCCATCACCACCACTATCTGTAACAGAAATAGAAGCACGTGCCCTACTATCAAGATAGTAAAGATTAGTACCTTCAGTTAAATCAGTAGTAGTATTACCAGCAAAGTCAAGTTTATCTGTAGGAGTATTAACCTCCTCAAGATAACCACTAACTAATGCTAATGCCTTACGAGTTGCCATAATATTAACTTAAAAGAATAGGAACTTCAGGTTTAATGCACATCTGTGCCGTACTACCAGCTTCTCCAACTCTGGTCACAAATTGACCAGCAGTTGAAGGGGGTGTCAATGTAATTGAGCCAGCAGAAACAGCAGAAAGAAAATAAATTTCTCCTTCATCTAATCCTGATAACGAAAGAATACCACCAACCTGGATACTGATTACCTGGCCAGCATTTTTATTTTCTTTTGCAAAACCAAGAACTGTTGCTTCATCTACAGTTCCACTTGCAATTGCTTTATAAACTTCACCATCAGAAACGTCAATGTAAACAACTTGACCTTGAGAAATGTTTTCGCCAGCAATCAAACTAATTTCAAAGCTGCCTGCACTCCTAGTAGGGAATCCCTCTTTTAGGTCAATTAACGCATCAACTAATCCTCTAAAATTAGGAGCATAAGGGTCACGCGCCATTGGTACGCCTTCTCCGATCATAAGATCAACGATAACGGCAAGAGCGCCTTCTATATTGGGCTCATATCCCGTTGCCATATGACCTTAAATTATTTCTTTTATTCTAAGTTGTTAAATCCTTTAGAATAGTAGCAGGAACAAATGCAATGAACAATGGCACCTGAAATTATTGCTGTAATAATTACAAGTGCTTTTGCTGCATTTACTGGTGTTGGCAGAGCATTAAACACCTTTAATGAAAAGATTCAAAAAAAGTTTGATGAGTTAGAGCGCAAAGTTTATGAAGTAGAAGAGGATATGATTAGAGATTATGTTCTCAAACAAGACTTTATTCGTGAGATGAATGGTCTTAACCAGAAATTAGATCGCATCTGGGAATTTATGATCAAACAGAACCATAATTAAATTGGAGTCCAGCTTCCAACACTGGTGCGATAGATATATAAAGTTGTAACAGATTCATCGTA
>Ga0208162_1001170_pt1 | contig 14062 bp, 16 predicted proteins | sample CB_VirMetaG_4_FD_184539 | JGI IMG/M metagenome (GOLD analysis project Ga0208162, IMG submission 184539) | Freshwater to marine saline gradient viral communities from Chesapeake Bay - CB_1508_1M Viral MetaG (SPAdes) (version 4) | ecosystem: Environmental > Aquatic > Marine > Coastal | place: USA... | reverse complement strand
GTTGCTCAGCCCTTTCTTCAGAAATTGTTTGATCAGAAGCAACATCTGGACCTGTATGACCATAACCAATAGTTAAAACTCCACTACTGCATTCATAAGCAGTCAGTTGCAAACCTTCATACTTTTTAATAAGGTCAATACCAACTTGAGAGGTATTCATTATGCATTGATAAACTGTTTACTATTAATATAGTTCATCAAAATCAAAACGCACTTCTTTGTTCAACTATTTTCAAGCGCTAAAACTCGATCTTCCAAGGATTGGATTTGATCTCGCTGGCGTCTAACCAGGTTTACCAGGTGTGGCACAAATCGGTTGTAGTGAACACTTTCAGGTTCGGGGTCGCATGGAGTTTCTATCTTTTTGCCGTTTTCAAATGTAACATCCACTGTTTTGAAGTGAACCAATCGCGGATCAATTTCCGCAACCTCTTCTGCGATGAAACCCCAGAAGCTGTGGTCAGGGCGATCACCCGAGCAAATTGAGCGATACCAGACAGGACGGCAATCTAGGATTGCGTCAGCGTAGCTGTTTTCGATGGTTTCAACGTCTTTTTTGTACTTGATTGACGATCCATCGGCACGTTGAAGCAGACCGCCAGCGCCAATATACACATTCGCTGTATTTCCAGATGTTGTAGTGTCGTAGATAGAGACGCAATCAATACCACCGCCATCGGCAAGACTGGTTAGCTGACCACTTCTGTCAATCTCCCATCTTTCAAGAGGTGCTGAGCCATTAAGAGCTGTTGTTAAAAATTTAAGCCGACCGCCGTAATTGCCGCTAGACCATGCAATATCTGATTCTCCGCGAATCTCTGCGCCACGATTTTCTTCATCATCTCTGAAGCTGATCGTACCTAAAAAATTCCCGGCGGTGGGTGGTGTATTACCTCTTGCGAGAACAACAATGGCACCTGCGTTACTATTACCAACCTGGCCTTGAATTTTTAGCTTCTGGTCGCCTGTGCTTTCGGTAGTGCCGATTACTAACTTATTAGCACCACTAATGACTACATCTCCAGTAAACCTACCGCCGGATTCAGGAATAGCATTATCTGCCAAGTCATAAGCTGTCTTTACTGCGTTGGCAGTAGCAGCTTGGCTTGTGGATGTTGATGTGACGGTATCATTAAGTTGAACAGCGCCAGCGTTACTTGTTGTTGCAGCTTGGATTTTACTGCCAGCAATATTTGCATTAGCGTCAACATCTGCATTAACAATACTTAACGCAAGAGAAGTTAAAATATTTACGCCGCCACTTAAATCACTATTAGCAGTACCAGTAACATCACCAGTAAGAGCAAAGGTGCGAGTGCTGCTTAGTGCTGTTGCTGTACTTGCATTGCCGGTAAGAGCAGCTGTAATTGTACCAGCAGAAAAGTTACCCGACCCATCACGAGCAACAATTGCACTAGCAGTGTTGGCATTGGTTGCAGTGGTTGCACTATTGCTAACCTTACCTGCAGTACTAATTGTACCAAGTTTTGTATCGGCAATAGCAGCCGATGCATTGATGTCTGCATCAACAATTACGCCAGATGCAATAGAAGTTACACCTGTATTACTGATTGCAATATCACCAGTAACTGATACTGCTGTAGGTATATTTGAACTGTTGCCAACAATGATATGACCGCCAGTAAGTGCTGCTAATTTGCTGAATGCAATAGCAGCTGATGCGTTAACATCGGCATCAACAATGGCATCAGATGCAATAGAAGTTACACCTGTATTACTAATTGCAATATCACCAGTAACTGATACTGCTGTTGGAACATTTGAAACGTTTCCAACAATAATTTGACTGTCGGTTAGCGAAGCAAGTTTATTAAAATCAATAGCGGCCAATGCATTGATGTCTGCGTTAACAATTGCTCCAGATGCAATAGAAGCAACACCTGTGTTACTAAGACTAATATCTCCAGAAATCGTAGCAGCTGTTGGTACGTTTAAATTGTTACCAATGATAATTTGGCCACCACTTAATGAATTAAGTTTGCTGAACTCAATGCCAGCTGATGCGCTAATATCTGCATTTGTTATTGTTCCTGGCGAAATAGAGGCATTTAAAGTTGTTTCAGCAATGCTTAAATTACTTCCAATAGCAAGGTAAGTTATTTTAGAGTTATTATCATCCCAAAAAACCAGTTGATTGCTTCCTGGATTAGTTGTAGAAATCTGTTGCCCTGATAAAGCAAAAACATCTGACACAGTTGTTGCTAAGGTAACTGTGTCATGAAATCTTCCATCATTTCCTGCTGCTACTGTTCCAGCACTTGTACCAATATTTAAAGCTGCAGCGGCACCAAGAGTTGGTTTATTTAAGATTTCTGAATCACCTGTTGTTGAGTTCCAGTCAGATTTAACATTAACTTGAGCACCATCGGCAATACCTGTTAATTTAGTTGCTTCTGTAGTTGTATATCCTTGATAACCAGATGCATATGTTAATGCAAGTGTCCCAGATGTTGTAACTGGCGAACCAGAAACAAGAAAACCTGTTGGTACAGTTAAAGCAACGCTTGTAACAGATCCTCCACCTACTGGGGGGATATTTAAAAGATCGCTGTACTCACCTGTACTGGCAACTGTTGCAAGTCCAAGTGTTGTTCGTTGTGTTGCAGCATCTGCATCATCAAGCAACGCTTTACCTGCTGCAGTAATATCTCCACCCAATTCTGTAGTGCTTACAGATTCACTTGCAATTGTTGTATCAATACTTACTCCTGAGCTTAAATCACTATTAACAGTTCCAGTAACATCTCCAGTTAATCCAAAACTTTGAGCAGATTGCAACGATGTAGCTGTAGAAGCATTGCCAGATAATGCACCTAAAAATTGCCCTTCTGTTTTAATATCTCCATTGACATGAAGTAATGAAGTAGGCGTAATACCAATACCTACTTGACCACTTGTACTTACCCTAACCCTTGAAGTACCTCCTGTTACGATTGCTATTTCATTTGAAGCTGGATTAAAAATACCAGTATCCAAATCCGAATCAAATGAAATTGAAGGTACAGATTCAGATCCTGAAGGATAAGTTACTCCTACATTGACATAATCAGCGCCAGCAAGGATAACGCCAAAGAAAGAGTGACCATTTGTTGGAGGAGTGACAAAAACAATATTAGTTCCAACTAAATTAAAACCTGAAGTTCCTGTTGGATCTGGTTCCAGAACAACACCATTAACAGAAATTAAACACTGTTGTGGATTAATTGGAAAAGGAACAGGAGTTGTACCACTAACTTCTAAAGCAAAAGTAGTTAAAACTCCATTAAAGCTGCTGCTAATATCATCAATAATTTTATAGCTTCGATAAGCAGCTTTAAGATTATTTCCTATGTAGGCCATGTGGTTTTTTGTTATGTTTGCTCAAGATAGCTAATTGTTAAATCAATCGCATTTGCCGTATCACTTCTTGCTTGTATCTTATCACTTGCTTCAAGAACTATCTTATTTCCATTAATAATTTCAAGAGTTGATCCAGCGGGAATTGGACCGTTTCTAACTATATAAGTATCATCTCCACTACTCTTGTCAAGATAAATATCTACATTTGAACTTGTCCCAAGTTTATTAGAAGCAAGTAATCCTAAAATAATTACACTGGCATTACTCGGAGTTGTAATAACAGTTGCAGAAGGATCTGTAATTGCTGCTGTTACAAGGCTGGATTTTGTATCGCTTTTAAATGTGTTTGCCATATTAACTTAAAGCAACAATAAGAGCAAGGGTTGAAGAATCATCATAAGAGAAATCTCCGTTAACAACTAGATTTCCTGAGATTGTAAAATTTCCAGGAACATTAATTGCACCCGATCCATCTATTGTAAGCCTAGCTACCCCACCAGTAACCAGTGCAAGTTGATTTGCTCCTGGTCTAATTAAACCTGTATCAGGATCATTAGCAAACTTAAGAGCACAACTCGTTAACGAACCTGGTGATAAAGAAGCATTAGTACAATCTTCTCTAAGTAAAGGGTATCCACCAGGCTGAATTGCGTCGTGGATAACACAGGTTTGTTTAACAGTGTCAACTGTTACTTCAGCAACAGCACCAACAAAAGTTTGATGTTCTGAAGTAGTGCCACGCCTGAATTGTACTTGAGTTGACATGAGATTATGTTAAAACAACAGGTGTACTAGCTAGTAACAAACCTTTCTATCTTTTTATTCTAAGTTGTTAAACCCTTTAGAATAGAAGAGTAAGAAAATAAAAACAAAAGGACATGGCGCCTGAAATTGTTGCTGTAATAATTACAAGCGCTTTTGCAGCTTTTACTGGTGTGGGCAGAGCATTAAATACATTTAACAGTAAAATCCAAAAGAAATTTAGTGAGCTAAATAAAAAGATTAAAGACGTAGAAGAACAAATGATTAGAGACTATGTTTTAAAACAAGATTTTATTCGTGAAATGAGTTCAGTCAATCAAAAGCTAGATCGCATTTTAGAGCTTATGATCAGGCAACATAAGGACTAGATTGCAACCCAGTTTGCAATGCTAGTACGATAGATATGTAAAGTAGTTGTAGATTCATCATAATGCAGTTGTCCGTTAATAGGATTAGAGGGAAATCCACTAGGGCTAACTGAGGCAACAGCTTTAGGTTGTAACCAAGATGTTCCGTCATGGATATTTAAGATTGGACTTGCCGCTGTATTAAGCCATTGTTCACCTTTACAAAACCCTGCAAATCCTGTTGGTGACGCGTTAGGAGGTGTTGAGTTTACGTGAACAGGTCCAATCTTAATTAACCCCGTAGATGGTGCAGGTGTACTATCAGCAACATAAAGACCAGGGTCAGCAGTATTAAGATTGAATTCAATTTCACCTTCACCCATCCGAATAGGAAAGGGTCTGTCATGTAGAAGTACAGATCGTCTACTCAGAATTTGAATTGTCATTTTAAGCGTTCAAATAAATTCCAGCGTCAACAATGATCACCTGTGGCACAAAAGGATTATAAGTGGCACAATCTAATATGCTAGATGTACCATTTGAAATTGGTTCTCCATTTAGGTATTTACCCCCATCAATTTCACCAAACTGAAAATCACTTGTGTAATCTGTAAGGGGTTGATCCAACATACCAATCTTAGTATCTTGGATTAAATCTTGATCAATATTAAAAACTTTATTCATCATCAACAACATGTTAGTTGTGTTGTTAACTCTTGGTCCTTCACGATTTAATTCATCATCTTCTCTTCTAATGTTATCTGTTATCATCATGCTGACAAGATTGGCATCAAAATTGCCAACCTGTTCTGGTTGATTGCGAGCACCTGTAATTTGTTTTGCACCACTCCATGGCATACCATATCCCATCATTGCAAGGCGTTCTGCTTGTTGTTTTGTTCTCTCGTTCTCTTTATTCAAACGTTCATAAAACTTAATTAAAGCATCACCAATGGGTTGATCATTTGGTTCTAATAACCATGTGTTAACGTACTCGTGATTCCTTAAATTCTTTACAATGCAGTACCCACTTGTAGTTTGACTGAAAGGATAAATAACAACAAAATTATTGTTGTCAATAACTTGTGTAATTGTGTACTCACCAGATAATGCATTACCACTTGTAAATTCTAATTCAATTTTTGTATTAACTCCAAGCCCATGAGCTTCTGCATTAACAATAATGTTTGGGCCGCCTGTCTGTTCATACCTAGCATTAAGGTTAATAGGATCATTTCCTTCATCATGAACAACGGACCACATTGCAGCATAAATATGTTTACACCATCTTGCTTGATAGTAAAGGAGATTAGGGTATGAAAAATTTGCCTTATCTTCATAATTAGGAAGTTCATAAAAGTTATTGATAGGTACATAGCCAAAATCATTGTAAACACCAATATCATCTCTGGTTTCAATAACATTGCCATCACGATCTAAACGTTGACCAGGTTTTACAATATCTGCTGGAGTCCTTGGAAACTTACTTTTAGAAGAACTTTTGTATAAGTTGTAGTTTTCTCGACGTAAAAAATCTGGACAAGTACATTGATAACGAATCTCAGTTGTCAAAAAGCGTCCAATTTCAAAACCTCGATGTGCTGGTGTAATTGTTTTTGTAATGCCTTCTGTATCTGGTAACCCTGTGTCAGGATTAAAAATGCGGTTACCATAGCTGTCTTCACGTTGGAATATGATTTCATTGGTTGAAACATCAATTCCAGTAACCGTGTAACCTACATAATCATTGTAATTATAACCACGAAGTCTACGAGTAAGTAGTCCAGTACCAGAAGTTGTTGCTGGTGCTAGAGAGGTAACAGTAAATTGTGTTGGACTTGTGACTGTAACATCATATAAACCTGGAATTGAAACACCAGTAAAGAATGCAATTAAAACTTCATTTCCTGTTGATAAACCGTGGTCAGAAGAACAATTAATGGTAATAGTAGTTCCAGATTGTGTGTAATTGAAAACAATACCTGGATCACGTTCAATAACACGGTCAGCTAAACGTTCACCACCAAAAAAGTTTACAGGTGTAGGTAAAAAACGTAAACCAACACGCATCTCTGTCCAAACAGGATTATCAAATGACGTGCTTTGTTGAACCTGAGCATTGCCTCCAGTAGTGATAGAAGACGACGCAACGCAAGTAAATGTATTTAATGTCGTTGATGTAATTGTTAAAGTTTCATTAATACTTGCTCCAGAAGTAAAGACAAGGTAAACAGATTCTCCTGGATGCAAACCGTGTTCTTCTAAAGTTATTGTGAGAGTTGTGCCAACTTGAGAGTATGTACCAGTACGGAGAGCCGTTAAATAACGTACGCTTTGAATAGGTAAACCAAAGTTATAAAAGCTAAAACTATTTGTATCACGGACACCAACCATTTGCTCTCCAATTTCTGGGTTACTGCTTGGAAACGTAAAAATTCTTGCAGGAATAAAGACGCCAGGAAATTGTTGGAATGCAACATACATTCTAAAGTCGCCACGAACATTTCTTTCAGTGGCATTAGATCCTAAATAACTTTGGGTAATACAGTATAAATCATAGCCACGCCTCCATCGTGACCATAAGCTGTCATGGTCATAAAAACGGATACGACTTGTTACAGAATAATCTTCAGGAGTGAATTTATAGGGATCATCATCTCCAATTTCATATTTCTTTTTGCTCTTCTGACTTAAGTCATCAAATCCTTTAAAACCAGCATCAAAAGATCCACCAAAACTTTGTTTTTTACGCGGCATAAAAGTTTAAACGTTTATCAGGAGAACCTGGATAAGGATAGTTTACTTTAGCAATTCCCATCATTTCCCTCCAGTTATTAGCAAGATTTACTGCTAACCTCCAATTATTCCTATCTTGCTGACTTCTATCACCCATCAATAATATCCAGACTGAACATTAACATAAAAACCATTTGTTAATGCTACAGTTCCACTTACTGCAGCATAAAGAGCAGTACCACGTGGAAGCATAAGGCCACGCATTTTAGGAGAGACCTCATTATTATTGCTTGAGAAATTTGCACCAGCATGGGGTACAGGGTGGTTGATAAGAGGAAGTTTCTCTTTAAGCGTTAAACTGTATTCTTGATTTGCAGGAGTTGCTTCAACATTAACAACAAACAAAGGGAAGAATTGATTTGTACTAATAATTACTCCTGTATTAACAACATAAAAACAAATATCAATTGGATTGTAGATATTGACATTACCACTTGTATCTAAGCTATTACCAGCTGTGACGGTAAAGGTTGTTGAAGTAATTGCTGTAACAACAAGCTCTGCATCAGTAGCGGTGCCGCTAGTAAAATCTAGGAAAACACTCTGACCAACTTTTAAATTATGGTTAGAAGCCGTAACAGTTAAAACAGTTCCAGGTGTGCCAGATGATGCACCATCATTACTTTGAACGTAGGTTCCTGTTAAAGCAGTTTTTGCATCAATGTATTGGTTTACATCTTTCGTGTACCGCAAATAAATTTCATCAATATAAGCACCACTAATTGATGGATCAGTTAAGGAGGAGTCAACATCAAAAATACTTGTTGCATTACCAGTAGAGGTTGGAATCAAGCTGGTAGAAAACAATTGACCAGATGCAACAGTCAAAAGTGTACTTGACGATGATGGCCTATCAACCATCATTGGCTGTTTATTTGAACTGCTAGAGCTTATGAATCAAAACACCCTGCGTTATGCTTTGCTTTTACAGGGGCCTCCGAAAACTAAAGTTATTCTACAATGATAAAACTTTTAATTGTTAAGCTGTTTGTTCAATTTCTTTATTTGTTTTTGACGTTTGTGTTCTGAAAGCCAGAACTGCATATACATGATTTCTTCTGGTGAAAAGAATTCAGGTTGTTTAAGAGCGTTCTTGACCAGCTTCTTTTTGTTTGTCATAATTTGATCGACTCTTTTCTTCCATCCTAACGCGAGCTTTTTTTACAGCTTCTTTCCGTCGCGAATCATCAGAATCTGTTTTCTTTTCAGTAGAGTCTGATTCTTCATTTTGTTTACCAGCTGCTTTTTTCTTGAAGTGCTCAAGAAGCTGGGGAGGCATTTTGTTCTTTGACATAATCAACCAAATGTGTAGTCAGTATTAAAAGCGTTAGTAAGGACTTCCACTGGATTAATTTTAAAGCCTGTAGACATTTGCGGCGGCTCAATACCTTTACTAATATAGTCTTCTAAAAACTGAAAAGCAGGATCATATTTAGTTTCTTTTGGTTCTATTCTTCCAGGAACAATTAAGTTGATGTTAATTGGCTGGCCTGGTAGTTGAGTCTGCGTTGTTTGTGTGGGAACCGTCTGTTGTGTTGCCTCTGTTTTAAATTCTTTTTGTTGACTTGGTGTTATAGGCTGATTAGGATTTTTTAAAAATGCACTAATCTCTGCACGTTCAGCAGGTGTTGCTTTATCACTTGGTCCAATCCAAGGACTAATACTTCCTACTTCTTTAATGTAATCTAAGGCTAATTTATCTTGAAGTTCTGGAGTAAATTTTTGGCTAGGGTCGATTTTAAGTTTTGAAACCCGCTCTCTTAATGTTGGACCAATAAACTGATAACGTCCAACTGCATGTAATTTTCCCTTATTAATCCATTCAGGATTAGAAATTCCTGTATCTTTTTGCAAATTCATAATCTCACCAACAGTCATATCAGTGAGAGCACGGCCACCATGTTGTTTCATTTTACGGATGTCACCGCTATAACCTAAAACCCCGCGACCACCTGCAATTCCAATTTGATTGACAGCATTATATTCACCTGGACCAGATTCATACTTACCAATAATGTCTAAAACACGCCTTGGACTTGCCATAATTACCTAACCTCGTTAGCAAAATAAATCCTGGTGCCAACAGCAACATCAGCTGGACCCGGTAAAGCTTGAATAAACTCAGCACCTTCTCGATTAAAACGATAACGTGCTTGCTCCGGATTACGGTAGTTGGGAACGTAAAGATGTAAAGCAAGACGATCACACTCATACATATAGATCTGAGTCCACGTCTTTAACGTCTCTTTGTAATCCGTTGTGCTAATGGTACGGTCAACGTCACCAGCAATGTTTTCACGGCGACCTGCAGGTGTAATGTTGTTATTGACGCTACCAGTCATGTCAGTACGCTTTTCTGCTTCATCGCATCGCGTTACCTGTTCAACAATCTTTGAATACCAATAGGAATCCTGAATGTTGCTAAGAGCTTCCTCAAGCCTTGCGAGGTCACCAGCAGGGATTGATGTCTGATTGTATCCCAAGTGCCATCGCACTTTAGATTTAAGGAAGTTATCTAGCTGCATTACAAATAACTATTTCCAATCTTATTCTACACGAATAAGATTTTCTTTAAAGATTTCATCCCAATCAACACGTTTGATGGCACGAAGCTGTTCTAGTTTGATGAACTTTTCTCCCATCATAGAGGACTGTAGATCTTTAATGTCACGTGCTGTTTTAAGTCCGACTCCAGGTAAAGCGTCTGCAATTTGCCGTGCGCTAGCTGTATTGATGTTAACTCGTACATCAATAGGGAATGTTTCCTTCTTGGCAGGAATTGGAGGGTTAACACCTTCTGACTTTAATGATTCAGTAAGGCGTTCTTCTGTTCTAATTTTTTCAGTTGTTGCTTCCAGGTGAGGTTGCAAGTCTTCTTCGTGGACGTAAAGAACTTCATCTTGGGAATCAACACACATGACAATCCCATCTCCATGTTTGGAGATCATCTCAACAATGGAGCCTGTTGGTTTGTATTGATAGAGCATTAATGCAAAAAGAGCTATCAATACAATACCAAACTTTACTTATAAACATAAAAAAAGGCTGATCGTAAGACCAGCCTTTTAATTTTGATCACAGTGGATCAAGCATCATCGCCGCCTTGTTGAGACGTAAAGTCAATGAATTCTTGAATGTCATTCCAAGAAACTTGAGCAGCAGGACGCAGATAGTTCACACGGCAGATAATATAAGCTGCTTTACCAGCAGTAGAGTCATCTGCGCTAATGAAGACACCATCACCATCAACAGTGTTAGAGGTAACGCCGTTAACGTTATAGGCTTTAAAAGTTGTATCTGCAGTCACCTTGTAGAACATGGAGTTAGCTGCATCCTGGTCATCAATACCGGCTGTAGTAACAGCAGTCCAGAATGGAATGTCTGCAACAGTGGTGTCACCAACGCCTTGAGCCCATGCAGAGCTTGCAGCAGCAGGAGTAATAGCCGTTGCAGCAGCAAGACCATTAGCCTGAGTGGAGGGTACACCAAAAGGAGAACCGGAGTTATCGGGACCAAAAAGGATGAACTCACCAGTCGTACCGCCAAGATTAGCGGTCACAGGAGATGCAGGGAAGGAGGGTTCACCACCAGCAGGAATGTCCTGACCGATAGCAATTGAAGCTCCATACACATAAGCAGGTCGTGCAGCAGAAGCTTGTACCACCATGCTTGTACGGTTATTACGCACCCGGTCATCAGGACGACGATCAGGAGATGGGATAATTAATTCAAAGCTTTTGTAGCTTGCTTTGGTTGCAGCAAGGTTTTCAATCTTGGCGTAACCAATAAGCTCATAAGCTTCAATACCAGGCCAACCGTAAACACCTTCTGTATTAAAGGAAGAAAGTCGGTTGATTTGGTTGCCGGGGTGCATTACAGCACCGGCTTCAGAACGATAAGTAGCCATTGTTTAGTTAACCTCCTATATCACTCAGTAACGGTAAATGCAACAGTAGTGAAGTCCTTATTCAGATTAGCAAAACCAGCGTAGAGTTGCCAGATCAGAATAATAAAACGACTGAAGTCATCGTTGTTATTGAGGAGGACTTGAGCGTTAGGACCACCGATGCCAACACCAACGGACTGAGGACCGAAGAAAAGTGCTGGAGGAGTATCGTGAGAAGTAGCGCCACTACCATCACCAATGTCCACAGTGATGGACTTAGAGGGGAAGTTAGTTGACTCGAAGAAACGAACACCTTCAAAAACAAAGCCAGCAGGCATGACAGGTTCGCCGCCAACAAATTGTGCCTGACCATACTGACCGCCGCCATAGAGAGCAGCGTTAGGAGCCATCATACCCATTAAGGGATTAGGTTGACCCATGCCAGGGTAACGTGCCACTTCACGGAAGCCTTGATCAGCACGCAGATCCTTCATGAAGGAGGGATCAGCAATACAACGATAGTAGCCGTCAGTGAAGACAGGGACGTTACGCTTACGCAGACCTTTGACCACTTCAAGGAGGTCAGTCTTGACGTTGAACTTAAAGCGTTCAGAAGCGTATTCAGTGGCAGAATAAGCAGTAAGAGTGGTGGTACCAGTCTTCGCTTTGTTGTTGGGGTAGTAGTAACCGCCTTGAGTGTCAGAGGACTGACCACGAGATTCGGCCTTGAAAAGTTCATCAAGGAAGACACGATCACGCCAACGACGGTAGTCATCGAGGAGGGTGAGGCTGCCGATGGACTGGTGGAACATATTGATGTTACCAGTATCCAGAAGCAGACGTTGAGCGGTCATCAACGTTTCACGAGCAATTTTGAAAGTGCTCGGAAGATTGGTATTGTTAGGATCTGCAGGACCAGTGTACTCACGGAGAGACACCAGAACCTTGTCTTTCACAATAGACCGGCTATTAGCAGTACCAATGGTCTGATCTTGAGTACGCTCACGACTGGATTTGGTTCCAGGGTTACCAAAGAAACGGTAACGATCAAGCTGTACTGTTTGACCAGGTTGTTTGGTAAAATCGTGGACAACAACAGGCTCACAAGCCATTTCCACGATATATGCGGGGTGAGGGCGATAAAGCTCAGCACCTAGCAGTTTTGGAAAATCGTTATCAATAAACATTGTCTATTCAGCGTAAAAGGTAAGCTGATGTCAGAAGTCTCTACAAAGACTTCAATAACAGATTGAACTGTTACTACTCCTGGAACAGTAGTCCCATTACTTAAAATTATATCAGTAGTTTATTTACAGTAATTAATAATCAACTTCAGGATTAAAAACTGGTGGCATGTTCACATATCCGCCAGGATTATTTCCGTAATCATAAATGGTAGGGGGAACAGTACCCATCCTTCCATAAGGATTTACAGTTGGTCCCTGCATTGTAATTTGTTGTGCTTGAATCTCAGGATCGACAGGTCCGCTTTGCTGCATCATTTCTGCTTGTAATGCAGCTTGTAACATCATATTTTTTGCTTCCTTTGCTTTCCTGACAGCTTCTTGAGGAGAGGATGATGTTGCCATGACTTAACCTCGTTGCTGTTTTTGTGGCATCATGCCAACAGGAAGTTGGCCACGCATTGCTTGCATTGCTGTCAACTGTTGTAATTGCTGAGCCAAAATAGCATCCTGTGTAATTTGACCATTACGCATCGAGATACCTGACATCAAACCCATTTGACCAAGAGGGGATCCAGGAATTGCAAGATTAAGATAACCACCAGCAAGATCTTGCGGCATCATCTGACCCTGACTATTAGGATCACCAACTTGCACTTGTTCAGGTTGACGCCTTTGTTCTGCTGGACCAGTGATAGCACCTGAGCCAAAAGAAATGCGATCACCTGCCATGCGTTGTTTATCTTTTTTCATCATCATGGCTTTTACTAAATAAAAAGGGTAGAAGTTGCTACCCTTTATTTTACAACTTGTAAGTATTACTTACAAGATCATTCCATCACCAGCATTTTGCTACGGAACACCTCAGGATTCTGTTGAGCAGCGTTCAGATAACGCCAAGCATTGGCGGGATCACGATCAGCAAGGGCGCTGAAGCTGTTCCAGAAGTCCGCTGGGTTGCCTTGAGCCTGCGGTTGAGGGGGTACCGGCATCTGGGGCCTTACAAACTGCTCAGGGCCTCCCTGAGGGGCTTGCATGGCTTGTGCCATTTGTGCTGGTTGATAGTAACCTGTTTCTTCATCTGGAATGGGATATGGACCATTCTGACCAAAGAACTCACAGGTGTAATCAGCTAAGACATCGGGATCGGTAAGGATCTTTTCATAAGCACGATGTTCATTAGCTAATTCTTCCAGTAAACCAACAGCTTGCTCAAGTTGTTGATTAGTTTGAACAAGGCTATCTTCTAAATTGCAACTGTAGGCATTGAGAACAGCTGGAGCATCAGCACCAAAGTGGTCAATAACTTCAAGACTTGCTTCGCTTACTCCGTTTGCCAGAAGTTGATCCCTGCTGATCTCCGGCGAAGTTTGGGAATAACCGTTGTAATAGGCCTGGTTGCTCCCGATCCCAGGCTGCGAGATCGGCTGAACCAGGTTGTTGTACTGGGGTACCTGCGGGGAATTGTAATTGGCCGGGACGCTTTGTTGACTCTGCCCTGATTGTTGACCCAGGAACGGGAGCTGAACTGGTGAACTCAGGAGACCCACTACTCGATTGAACGCCTCCTTGTAAGGGTTCTCCGTTTGTGGTGCCGATTGAGGCACCTGGGGGGAGTATTGAGTAGGGTTGTAAGTTTCCTGCACCCCCATTTGTGCTGGCATCTGTGGTGCCGGTGCCACCATTGTTTGCTGCGGTGCTACCCATTGGGAATTGGTAGAAACCGT
>Ga0208162_1001169_pt1 | contig 14065 bp, 18 predicted proteins | sample CB_VirMetaG_4_FD_184539 | JGI IMG/M metagenome (GOLD analysis project Ga0208162, IMG submission 184539) | Freshwater to marine saline gradient viral communities from Chesapeake Bay - CB_1508_1M Viral MetaG (SPAdes) (version 4) | ecosystem: Environmental > Aquatic > Marine > Coastal | place: USA... | reverse complement strand
ATCGCTTGCCTTTGGGATCAAGCAGATCTAAACGCCTATGTATTTCCATTAAATCATCTTCCGCACAAAAAATAACTGTATTACCACGCTGTTTTACATCTTTACCCCACCACCTGCCTCCGCACGCCACAGACAATGCTAGCTGAATAATACTAAGCGACTTACCCACGCCACCAACAGCTGCTAAAATGCCTGGCTTGGCTATAGGTATTAATCCATCTACTAAAAATTTTTGTGGCTCTGGCTTACCTACTAAGTTTCTAACAGCGTATTTTTGTATGCCTAACTTATGCTCCATAAGTTCAGCTTTAACTTTATCTAAACCATGTTTTAAATATAAATCGTTGTAGTCACCGCGCTCGCTCGGTAGTCTTACCGCACAATTAGTTACAGCACTCGCGCACTCTTGCGCCTTCTTTTCACCAACACCATTATCATCATTATCAAGCGCTAAAATAAATCTAGCACCTGTTAGCTCGCGCAATTTAGAGGCTGCATCTAACACAAAGTTAGCACTAAATACGCAAGCTACAGGAATTTGGGTAGCTTCATAAACTGAAGCAGCAGTTGAGTAGCCTTCAACTAAAATTAATTTTTCTATATTTTTTATTTCTGCAAAGCTAGTACCAATTAAAAATACATTGCCTTTAATTTCTGATGCAGATTTGAATCTTTTGTTGCCTTTTTTATCAATAGACTGTAGAGAACGAAGCTCGCCTGATGTAGAATACACGGGAACAATTAAGTTTCCATTTAATTGCTTCAACCCATAACTTTTAACTTTTTTACTTGTGAGATATTCATGTTCAGTAGCCTCGTGGCATATATTCAGTCGTTCCTTTGCCTCCATTGCAACTTCATCTTGTCTCAGTTTCCTTTGCTCTTTCGCTTTGGCCGATGCCTCTTCCATTTGTTTATGTAGTGCTTGTTTATCTACTACACTAAGACTGTTGGTATCTACAGAGGACCATTTGCCTTCAAACCCAGTCTTCCAGTTACCATAAGTACAGAACATGTGTTCGCCAACTTGGTTAACCACATAGTAACCACTGCGTTGACCGCCTTTATCTGGTTTACTGTTTGTTGCTTGTACTGGCACTCTGATTATCTCGCCAGTTATTTCTAAGAAGTCTACAAGCAATCCTTGTGCTTGCATCTCGTTTATTAAATCTTGTGTACTCTTCCCTGTACTAAAACCTAAGTCGTTATAGAGTACGTCCTTTTTCAGGTACTTTGTTAAATCCATTTGCAGCTCTCTGGTCATCTAACTCGGCTTGCACGTTCGCCCAGTTTAGATATTCTCTAACAATAGAAGTAAAGACTCGTTTTCTGTTCTCCCTATCCCATTGATGTAATGGTTTGTCTTCTTCTTTATATGTTAAATCTAAATATAAATCTTTGGTTTGTGCTATAGAGTATTCAATACCATCATCATTTAATTGTGCTTTATTAGGTAGCCTTTCGCCTTCACTAATCTTTTTTAAATGATCCATACTGCACGCACCAAGCCAATGTTCTCCATCTTGTTTTAAAAAAGGGCCTGCTGGACGCTTACAATAAGCGCACAGCGTTGGCCTACGTTTTGCATCAAAATGGTACGTCATCATCATCAGCTACACTTGATCCCATTGCTTGAAGATCAGCCTCTGATGGACCAGCTTGTATTGGTTTTTCGCTCACAACTTTTGGCTTTGCATTAGTTGATTGCCAAGTCTCACCAAACTTTTCATCTATTTCAAGATAACCGCTTTCACCTTTAATAAGTTCAGCAGATACACTTTTGCCCATAAATGCAGATGATGTGTCTTTTGGTGGTTCTTTTATACCCATGGCTTGCGACATAAGTAACATTGACTTTATACCTTTGTCTACCACGCTTGGATTATCGTGTGCAACAGAAAAGACATGACTAATTCTTATACCAGAATCACCCACCTCAAAATACATCTTGCACCCGCGCCAACCGTTTTTACCTTCAATCAACGCTTCTTCTTCACCTTGCCAATGCAGAACGTGTCTACCTGGCTCTATCTTTCCTCTGCCTTCGCCGACAGAATCAACATTATAATTTGTCAAATCCATAATTTACTCCTTTTTTAAATCCAACATTTATATTCAACGCAGTCATCCTCTTTAGATCCACAATAGTTACAATAACCATCTGTGTATTGCGGATCATCACCAGTATCAAACTCGTTGTACTCTAATAGCAATATCTCATTCATTTCAACATCTGCTCCCTGATTTCTTTCCAATCAAAAGGCATCTCATTATCTAAGCCAAATCTATTCTTAGCTTGAAAGCCAGGTGTTTCTTGAGTGAAGATAGTTCTATCACCTTGTTTTAGTTTAGTAGTCATGCCACCGCCTTTACCTTTTACTTGGATAGTACCTATCTTGTAATTAGCAAAAAATACAGCATCACTATGTTCTATTACTAAGTCAGCTGCTTTTCTGTGCAACTTAATTTGATGTCTGTCATGTGGTTCGCTTGATGGATCTTCATACCTTCTAACTTCATTGTGGGCAATTTGTAAGATAGTAAAACCTTTATCTCTTAATTGGTTTAATAGAGCTAGATACTCCTTCCATATCTCTATACATGCGCTGTAACCTTTACCGTATGCTGGTGCAGATATATCTGGCCAACCATTTTTTTCACAGACATGCTCGTGCATTAATGTTTCTAACCAATCCAAACTATCTACTACAACAGTTTTAAATTCAGACTCATCATCAATCAATGCTTTAAGATTACCAACAAACTCGTTGTAAGATTTAGCCACAGGAAAATGCGGACACTCTATCTTACCGATACCATCTTCAGCTTGTACTATGATTGGTTTATTCATAGTTGCGCCAAAGGTTGTCTTACCAATACCACCAGGTCCATAGATAACCATGATTGGTGGTTTTAGTTTTGCTTTCTGTCTTATATTAGCTAGACTCACTTAGATACCTCTATTTTAGGTTTGTCTGCTGGTTCAACGATTTGCTTCATACGAGCTTCATAAGATGCAAGTAATGTATTTAGATCATCAATATCATCTTGTGCTTGCACAGTAAACTCATCTCTGAGCTTTCTTTTCTTGTTCCATCTAGCCATCAATAGTTTTGCTTCATCTGGTAATTCAGAGATTTTATGCTCTTTACCATCTTCAGTAAATTTAATTGTTGGCTCTTCAACATTTTCTGTTTTATTTTCTTCAACCATTTTAGTCTCCCTTTTGGTTTTGTTTATAGGTATCACATACATCTTTAGCATTACACCAACGGCATCCGTCTTTACTATAGTTATATGTGGGTATTTCTTCAAAGCAAGCATCAGCTGCTGGCTTCAAAACTGTGTCACCCCAATGCAACAAATTAAGTGCTGATATGGAGTATGTTCTTATTGTTCCTTCTTGATGCCAACCTCTTGGTTGTACGATAGTCATTAAAACTTCGCAATCATCGTTTATATATCTTTCTAATGCTCCTAGTGCATAGATACGCATCTGCGGACTATCCGCTTCATGCACCATTCTTCCAGTTTTTAAATCAACTATTTCTATAGCATCTTTACCAATTAAAATTGCATCTGCTGTTCCCCATACATGTTCATGCAGATTAGCTAACGATACCTTTTCTTCAATCAAAGGTCTTTTAATATCTAGTTCTTGCACTCTTTTATCTATGTACTCTACATAAGTATTAGCACAATCAATCATCTCTTGATCTACTGTGATGTCAAAATCTTCTACATGATGCGTAGTGCCTAAGTAATACTCTTCTATGGTTAGGTTATTAAGTCTACCTTTTAATAGTGTCTCGACCATTTCGTGAATCAATGTACCAGTAGCAGCGGGTATACCTACCTTGTATTCTACATCCATGCTTGCAAGTAATTGTGGCATACCTGGACATGCCATCCATATCTTTGCAGCTGATGGACTTAACTTAGCGTGTGCCATGGACGGAAATGTAAGAGTCTTGTTCCATTCTCTTCACATCATCAAGATCGTATTTAATCTTGCCACCAATCTTAAAGTAGTTTGGTCCTTGGCCTCTGTACCTTCTATTATCAATTGTTTTCTTGCTGACACCCCATCTCTCTGCTAGTTCGTCAACTTCTATGGTATTTGATATGTCAAAATTCTTTTCTAATATTTCCATAAATTTCCCTTTTATTTATATTTTTGTTTATAATATACCAATATTACTAATTTACAAGTAGTATAATAATAAAAAAGTGGAGAAATTTTATGAATAAAACTGTATATGCACACATGAATATAGGAAATGAAAAGGACTGGGATCAAGCAATAGACAAGCTTGCAACCAATAACCAAGTAGCTGGTACACATTATAAGTCAGCCAGAATACAACCCATTGACTATATCTATGCTAACAACCTGTCTTATAACTTAGGTAGTTGTCTTAAATATATAACTAGAACTAAAGGTGATAAGAAAGATAGAGTAACTGATCTAATGAAGGCTAAACACTTTATAGATTTAGAACTACAGATGGTCCATGGCGTAGATTCTGATGGTAACGATATAGGTAAATATTCAGTAGAGGTTTCTCTGGATTAAGAGGTAACTATGAATTTTGATGCGTTTGACGATCCAATTCTTAAAGAAAGAAACGGAAGAAAACCTATCTATGTAAACAAACATCTTGCAAGAAAGTTTAGAGATTTTTGTGAAATGGAACAGAAAGAACCACATGATGTGGCTGAGTATCTAATATCTTTAGGTATGAACTCTGTAACACATTATAAAGATCCTACTGTGTCTGTTGACATTGAAGCTCTTTAAATAGGTTTTCTACATTTTTTAGCGAGTCAATCGCTTGGATATCTTTGTCCTCAACAGATATTTGCTTGCTACCATCTGGAAAGAAAAACATTACCTTTTGACAATTTAATGCAACTAAAGCATACACATCTATATCACCTTTATTATAAAACCTAGTCTTAGAATGAGATCCACACCTAAGATCAAACCGCCAACTTTTTCTAGCTTTCTCTATTTGCTTTTGTGTTTTGACCTGGCACTTGTAAAGAGTTTGGCCAACCTCAAAGATGATGTCGGCTTTAGAACCATGTGGCATAACGGTTACAGTATCAGAAAAAGCAGAAAGCACCGAGGCTACTAAATATTCTCCAGATCGGCCAACTCTTTCTGTTTGGCGCGCCATAAGGTTATTGTGGCGTTGGCCTTACAGGTATGGGTGGTTGAGATAGAGATTGTAGATACTGCTCTCTTTGTGCATCAATAACTGGATTAAAACCAGATACTATTCTAGTTGTCAGAATTGCAGCGTCTTTTGATGCTGGGTTTGTTTTTGCAAGTTCTATAAATGCTTTTACTGATTCTTTTTTTGTTAATACGTTAGCTAGCTCTCTCATGGTTCTGTCATTTACATATTGACCATATTTGCCTGCAAATTTCACTTGCCACATAAAAGAGCCAATTTGTGCAGCTTCTCTTGTAAGATTAAATTTGTCAGGTGGGAATGATGGGTTGTCTACATTTGCTATTTTAGCTGTTCTTTTCAAAACCTCGTCAAATTTATCCATTCCTAATAGTAAAGTTTTTGAATTTACACCATAAGATTCAGCTACACCTTTTATCATTTCGTTAAAATTGTCTGGGTTTTTGCCACCTAATTTATCTATTAGTTTAAAACCAACTTGCAATGATGGCCCACCTTTCTGTAGTTTAAATGCTTCAGTAGCTGCGTCTTGTATATATACTCTAACAATGTTTGGGAACACATCTGGATCTTGACTGTTTAATATTTGATATGTTTGTTGTATATCAAACCTGTTAGCAGTTTTGGGATTTGCAATAAACCCAGTTATAGTGGATGGTGTTATATTTTTCTTTTGCAAGTCTTTAGTGTGCATATAAACCAAATCAACTAATTCATTTGATACTTGCTCGTATTTATTTTTACCAGCATTGTAACTAGGGTTTGTTCTTAACTCTACATCAAAGTCATCTAAAATTCCGTCTTTATTACTATTTATAAAATATAACCTATCATTTTCATTGATATAATTTTTTTTCATTTTTGCATCAGGGCTTGCTGTTCTTGAATTATCAACATAACCCTTAAACTCTTTCAATGTAGTGTCAAGATTTTTTATATTTGTTTGTGGTATAACAATTCTTTTCGTTGTTTCATTTCCTGTTACAGGATCTATTGTTTTTTCATATTCTACTTTTTTGATTAATCTTGATTTCATTGCGTTTAGTTTACGCGCAGTAGGATTACCCTTTGGCAAATTAGATATTTGGTTATCTATTTTATTTATTAAATTTAATACTTGTTGTGGTTGTAAAGACTCAGTATTAGCAACACCATAACCAGCATCTTGAGCTGCCTGTGTTCTATCAGCCTTAGCTCTGTTTAATGCTTTATCAGCCGTAGTTCCAACTTTTGCATATATCTTTCTGATGCTTTCTGGATTTTCTATCATAGTGTCCATTAGCTTTGTAGCAATTTTTTCTACTTCTTGTGGTCTATTTTTTAAATAGTCGTACATGACTTTCCCACCTTCTTTTGTGCCATACACAATACTTCCAAGAGAATTGATGATTTTATTATCTATTAACTCAGCAGCAGTTATGCTTAAACCCAAATCATTAGCCTGTTCTTCTAATTTTATTGCAAGTTTTAACTCAGTATCATCTACACCTTTTAAAGCTTCTTTAGCGTATGCAGATGCTTTGCTTGGAGCTAGCGCATAACCACCAATCGCTGTTGTTGCTAATGTTAATGGCATCGCATACATTGGCGGTATACCTACTTGCTCTTGCGCCTCTTGAACAGTTCCACCTACACCACCCAAGATACCAGCAGTCTTTAACATTTGCGGGCTTCTTTTAACAACAGCTCCTACCGCTGAAGGCCCAACAAATTCACCTATAGTTTCTGCAAATTCACCTAAAGTAGTTCTTGGTTGATATTGTGTTAAAGATTCTGCTCCAGGTATTTTTTCTAATAATCCCATCATTTGCTCATACTTAGGATATGCACCTTCTTGCAACAAACGACCTCCTGGTACAGGAGCTAGGCTAGCAATTTTTTTTATAGTTTCTCCACCTGGTATTTTAGATGCCAGATAATCATAAGCTGGTTCAACCATGCTTGGTAAAGAAGCAGCTCCAACTGTTCCTGTAACGCCACCTTTAAGTAAACTAATTGGTACATCTACAACATCTTTAAATTTTTCTAGTCTGGATTGTTTTTTTTCTTGCTCTAACGCTACGTCTAGTTTTTGCAAATCTGCTTGTTCTGTTTTTAGTCTTTTTATTTCATTTGCTAATGCTGTAGCATCTTCAACATTACCAGCTTGGTCTGCTTGTATGAGAGCTTGTTCTAGTTGTGCTAATGTAGCCATTAATTAGCCCTGTGGTTGTAAATATTTGTTTACTAAAGCATCAACATTTGTTGTGGTTGGAGCAACTGTTGATGTTTGCCTCCAATCTCTTCCGCCAAGAAATTGAGGTATAGTTTCGTATTTATTTGCTTCTTCACGATCATCGTCACCAACACGATTTATTCTTGTTGTATATTTATCGTTATATTCTCTTTGTGTCCTACTAGCTAAACTTTCTAATGTTGCTAGGTTAGCTTTCCAATTTGGACCTAAGTTTCCAATTATATCCATAGCAATTTTCACATCATTGTCTGATAGTCTTCCACTAGGATCTATGTCTTTAGCAGTTCCATAAGCTAATCTTAGAAAGATTGATTTAGCTACGGCTCTATTCTCTGAAATTTTATCTAAAGTATCTCCGTACTTTGTGTCAAGCATATTATCTAAGTCTGAATACTCTTTTTCGTTTTGTTCTAATTTTGTTAAATTAGCTAATCTTTCTGCACTTTGTATTTGGTATTTTGTACTATTCACAAGATTAGCTAAACCACCAGCTAGAGTGAAAGAATCTTTATTTTCTTCTAAAATAGAAGCTAAATCATTAATAGTGTCTATTTGCGACTTAGCACTAAGGTAATCATCTCTTACTAATGTCATGATAGGCTTGGCACCTTTTGGTGTTATGCTAGGAGATTGACCAACTGTAGATAATCCCAAGCCTGCTTTTTCTTTAAGTATATTTGGGTTTAAAGCTAAATCTATGCTTGTAATACTTTCCCCAGGCACAACATTACCCTCACTATCAAAAAATGATATTACTCTAGGCTGACCAAATAATCTATTTTCATATATGGCTATATTTCTATTATCTTCTACACTTCTTCCCTCTACAGGTATATTCATTAGCTTATTGTAAGCAACCTGCGTTTTTTCAGCCTCTGTCATATCCGTTTTATCTTCTGGTATTTCTACACTAGGAAAAACTCTTTCTTGTGTATCAATATATCTTTTTATACCCATAACATCTTCTGCGTATTCTCTCTTAGGTGCTTTTTGTCCATACAGGGCATCATACTTTTGTTGTACGCCCATAGCCTTCAAAAATGTTTTTTGTGTTTCAGGAATATTAGAATTATCAATTGCAGAATTTAATTGTTGATTTATTTTTTCTTTCTCAGCCTGTTGCGCTTGCTGTTCAAATTGTTGCTGTAAACCTAAAGTCCTAGCTACAGGATCTCCGCCTCGTAAGGTTTCTGATAATGCAGCTAAACCTACTCCAAGGTTTTGTCTTCTTTGTAATTGCTCCTCTGGTGTTAGAGGTGTTCTAGGTTTTCCAAATGCCATAATTAAATTCCAAATAAACTTTCTGGATCGCTCAAATCATACCCAAGTTGTCTTGCTACACTTTGACCAGGCTTACCTGCGCTAAATAAACCACTGAAAGGATTTATACCCTGTAATGCAAAAGAACTACCAAGATTTGCTACACTTCCTAGCACGCCCATAGGGCTAGCTGTTGTTTCTTGTGTTGTGGTCATACCTTTTAATGCTGGCATACCTTGCACGCCCTGACCAAACAGTCCTAACTGGTATGCTGGGTATTGTTGTTGTCTCATAAACTCGCTAAAGTCAAAGTCTCTTTGTGCTTGTCCTATACCTCTTGATAGGCCACCATAACCACCAAGTAATCCTAGTGCTTGTTGTTGCCCACCTAGTAAACCACCTAGTAAACCAGCTTGTTGTTGTCTACCTCTCAGTTCTAATTCTGGTGCAAGCATAGCCAATTGTTGTTGTCTTGCTATATCAGACTCTGCTGCTCTTTGCGCTTGCTCAAATCCTGCTTGTCGTAAACCTGCAACTGTTCTAGCCTCTTGTTCTTGTAAAGGTCTTAATGCTTCTTGCTCGTATATAGTTCCTCTTGAGCCACCAAACGCGCCCGCACGCATCGCCACATCTTCTGCTTGTTGTCTTTGTAAATCTCTACGTCTAGCAAAGTCTTGCTCTGTTAAATCTATAACTTGTTGTTGATACGGTGATTGATATGCACCTATATCTACATCTAATAAAGATTGGACATCACCTAATTGTGGCGCAGCTTGACCAGCTAATTGTTGTAATTGTGTTGTAGGATCATAACCAAAAGCAGTACCAAATAAGCCTTGTATGCCTTGGCCCATCTGTAGTTCTTCTGGAGATAAACCTGCTATTCTATCTCCAGTATACGCTTGGAATGGTATATCAGCAGCTTCTTGCGCTCTAGCTAAATAGTCTTGGTACGCTTGTTTCTGCCAATCTGGTAGCGTTGCTTCTTGTGTTGTTGTAGTTTTTCCTTTACTCATAAATCTTTTCTAATTAAATGTTCTGTTACAAATCCAAGATGTTTAAGCTTTCTTGTCCATCCTTTTCTGCCACCACCGTAGAGCCTCTTTACTCCACATTGTTTTGCATATTCTTCTATATGTGGCAACATTGCCTCTAATTCTTTATAGTCACCACCACAAAAAAGTAAATTCATTGCGGTGTGCTGTGGAAATACTACAAACTCTGTTACAAATGCTGCATTGTTGCTAGCCCAAAGTAGGAATATTCCTTCTCTTATTTTATCTTCTATGTCATCAATTGTATAGGCATCTTGATGTTTAACAGCTTTTGCTATAAGAGGTTTAGTTCTTATCCATTCCTCTTGCCAACTTTCTTTAATCGCCTTTTGCATATTCTACTAGACTTACAACTATGTTTAGGTTGGAATGGTTAGCCTGTGCCTTTAATATTTCACCAGCTTTTAATACTAAGTCTCTGGTTAATAATTCATCTGTTGCGTGTGCGCTTATGTTGTGTTCTTTAAATATATGAAATACATCTGATCCAGAGGTAATAGATAAGTCTACATTTGTTTGTTGGTTGTCATGGTCGCATACTAAGATAGATTCTATTATTGCAAAATCAAACTCATCACCTGATGGTGCTGTGTATATAGTAGTTAAACTAGTAGTGTTTAGATCTACTTTTGCATTAGTAACCTGTTGTATGTACTGGCTTTTACTTTCTGGAGATATCATCTTCTACCTCTTGGTTTGCCATCTACTCGTATTTTACCAACTTGAAAATCTTGGGTTAGTGATCCTGTTACTTTCATAGATACTTGTCTTGCACTAAACCTTGCATCTGTATAACCGTCTGTATCAAAAGTAAAATTACCAAAATCTGTTTCTGCACCAAGCGGTGTGAACCTACCTTTAAATCCTACTGTTATACCTGGTAATGTTGCTGCTTCTTCATCTGGAATAATCTGATTAACTTGCACCACTCTATCGCCATTGCCTATTTCTATAGGTGCGCTTTCACAAAATGGTACTTGCGTTCCTATACCTGGTGAATTGAATAGTGGTCTTTTATCGTGTTCATACACGAATCCACTAGAATCACATGATATTGGATGGTCAAATACACCTTGGTCTACCCAACATGTTCTGTCCATTGATCCTATTGACCATACGTTATCTAAATAATTCCAAATAACATATCTGTTTGGTGTTTGTTGGTCTATATCTCCAACTGGAAAAAACCACCAAACTTCATTAAAGTCTATATTATGTGTGCCAAAAGTATTTGCTGAACTGTTTATTTGTATATTATCAAAGATAAAATCATGCACATCTGATTTAAGTTCTCTTATATTCCCATCAAATGTAAAGAATGAGTTTTCACCTATCCAAGATAAGAAGCTACCAGATGATGCTATAGCTCTTGGGCTGATAGCTTTACAGTTTACGCCAGCATCTTGTATGCCATATACAAAAGGTGAGCCTACATAATAAAGTCTATTAATACCGATATCACTAAATATAATAATATCGTTTTGCCATTTAACTGCGTATAAAGCTCTACCGCCTGTTGGTATTTGCAAGTCACCTGCTGTATTTCTAGCAGTAGATGTCCAGTTAGTATTATCTTCTCTATCTGACCAAGATACTTTTCTTGGATCGCTATTAGATCCTATAGCTATAAGATGTCTTTCATTACTAACTATAATGGCTTGACAGCCTATTGGAGAATTGCTGATTTGTGTAGCTATGGTATCTGGTGAGCCTGATCCTGCATCTGGTCTCCATTGGTATATTTTACCGTCACTAGAACAACAAAAGACTAAATGCTCACCCCAGTTATCAAATGAAAAATGATCTACTTTGAGTGCTAGTGTGGATGTTGATCTTTCGTCACCGTAATCTTCTTCACCGTAATCGTATGTACCATAACCAGTTGATGAATTTACTATATCACCAACAAAACCTACTGGTGTTATGTCAGTCCATGTATCGTCATATAAAACATAAACTTTGCTTCTAGTGCCAACTGCTAATACTTTATTACCGTTATTAGCTCTATAAGAATACATAGCTATTGGTGTGCCTGTGAGTGCAGTATCTTTAAAATTTGTCCAACCGCCTATTGGTTTTAAATAACCGTTTTCAAAACGTACTAAATCACCATCTACCCAACGTCCTTTGTTAGCGTAGTCAGTACCGTTTTTGATTATTCCTGCGGGTGGTGTAATTGGGTATAGGGCCATTGTCAGCTCCTATACTGTACGTTTCCACATATATGCAACTATGTATGGTTGTAAGTTATTATGCGCACCACCGCCACCTGTGGCTTGTGTAGTTTGTGTTGATGTTGGCGCACCACCAGCAACCTCTATTGCTCCAGTACCACCTGGATTGTCACTAGTGCTTAATGAATGTGTATGTGATGGTATTTCACTAATAGAAAGCGTATGTGTTTTTGCACCGCCAGTCTCTTCTGCTGTGTCAAAGTCTGTATCACCAGAGTCTAAACCAACTATAACCTTACCAGCTCCGAAAGCTACCCATGTACCAAAGCCAAGCAATGTTGCTGGATTAGTTGCACTGGTTGCATTGATATAAATAGATCCAACTGGATATACTTTTTCTAGCACGTTAGTACCATCGATTTGTAGCTCGCCACCAGTAGTATTGACATTGCCACTAGCGGTTACAGTTGTTGCTGTTATTGTAGTTGCTGCAACAGTTGATGCTGAATTAGCACCGATAGCAGTACCGTCAATTGCACCACCATTAATATCTACTGTAGTTAATGTAGATGTACCGCTTATTGTTGCGCTGTTTAAAGTAGCTAAACCAGTTGTTGATAAAGTAGTAAATGCACCTGTAGAAGCTGAGTTTGCTCCTATTGGTGATCCATCTATAGCACCTCCGTTTACATCAATAGTTGTAAAAGATGCTGTACCAGTAGAGGTTAATGTTCCTGCTACTGTTAAAGTTTTACCGCTACCAACATTAAGACCAACACTAGTTCCGTTACCAGCGTCTGCAAAGATACCATCAACAGTATCTAGGTCTGTGTTAATTTTACCTCCCCAGGTATTAGTAGATGCTCCTACTTCTGGTTTAGTTAGGTTTAAATTGGTAGTAAAGGTATCTGCCATAATGCTTACTTCTTAAATTTGGATTTTATTAACTCAATCCATTCTGGTTTCTTTTTATATATTATAAACAATATTACGCCTGTTATGACAATTATCTCTATCAAGACTTCCATATTAACCTCCTATGGTTTTTGTTTCCGTTGTAGGTGTGATTTCCTCTGTAATTTTTGCATCTAGTGCTGTTTTAAGATTTGTAACCTCATCAGTACCCATAGTTGTTTCTACCCAACCAGAAACGATTGTGTTAGTTAGATCATCAAAAGCTACAAAATCTGTACCTACATCATCAAGTGATAATGATTGTGTGCCATAAACACTAGCTGTATATGGTACTTCTTGACCATCTACTTCGTGTGTCTCGCTGCTTTCAGCGTTTAATCTCCAATGTACATTGTAAACTGTGTCGCTGTGTTCTTCGTATGTGGGATAAACATCTACTGTTTTACAGTCCCAAGTGTATGTGTTGCTCATGTTATATTTCTCCTATATTGCTGCAATTATAAATGCTAAGAGTTCATTATACCTGACTCCAAGCCTAGTTTGCTCGTTTCCTTCATCATCAGTCCAAGTGCTAGATATAAACATACCATAATCACCTGCATCAAGGCCTTCTGCTGTAAAGGCATCTTGTAAGTCTTGAGCTATAACACCAAAGTGGTATCTAGCATCATCGCCTTTTTTCTCTACTGCATCTTGCCATCTGAATCTTCTTATTAAACCTTTACATGCTGTAGCTACTCTTTGCTCTGCTTCTGTTAAGGCTTGTATGTCTTGCTTTTCGTTTCTATCAGAAGTGTTGATAGTTCCATTAGTTGCGTAAATATCATCAAATCTAGCACCTGAGTTACCTAAATCCATAAGATTATCAACTGTAGAGCCATCACCTCTACATGGAGCAGCATATTCAGCAGTCTGGTAATCTATAAATCTAAGACCAAAACCTGCACTACTTGTAGTACCACTTGCAATATATATATCATCGCCTAGAGAACCTGATACACCAACCTTACCTTTAACGCTTCCAGAAAGACTTAAATTAATATCATCACCAACAGTGATAGTGCCAGTTACAGTTGCAGAGCTAGAATAAGAAGTTCCTGAAAGGTGAAGGTCTTTGAATCTTGAAGTGCTACTGCCTAAATCTTTGGAACCATCAGCAGTACCACCTGTAGATGTTGAAGGTAAGATTGCATTAGAAACTAAATGTATTCCTGAACCACTACC
>Ga0208162_1001168_pt1 | contig 14070 bp, 24 predicted proteins | sample CB_VirMetaG_4_FD_184539 | JGI IMG/M metagenome (GOLD analysis project Ga0208162, IMG submission 184539) | Freshwater to marine saline gradient viral communities from Chesapeake Bay - CB_1508_1M Viral MetaG (SPAdes) (version 4) | ecosystem: Environmental > Aquatic > Marine > Coastal | place: USA... | reverse complement strand
GTTTCCGTTATGATCATTGTCAGCACAGAAACGTGTGAATCTGTTTTCAACTTTCAAGTTGTCATAGCGTTTCTGTTGACGCTCAGTCATACTTCCGTAAGCACAGAGTAAGTCTGGATTGTTAACAGGCATGTTCTTAGTGGCGATTGAACAAGTGGTAGTCTCATCAGTCCGGGCATACCAAGCCCGGAGACTATCCCCCGAAGGAGATAGTTTCGACCATTAATTCAAGATGGTACGCCATCATTTAATGAACGTTTAGCCATAACCTTAGCAAGCATGCCGGGTTCTTTATAGATGGGCATTTGATCAGTCATTTCGATCCAGAATGAAACATTATCCCACTTACGAAAATCATCAATAAGATGACCATACTCTTCAATTTGATCGAATTCTTCTAGTACTTCTCTGTATTCTTCCAAGAGAAATTCACGTTGCTCTGTTGTGAGAAAGGTTGTCATTGTCTTAGGGGTGATAGAACAAATGCCAGCATTACTGCTGGCGAGAATCCCGGCAGGACTCGAACCTGCACAGTCCCCCCTTGGGACCGGGAACGGTGAATCTATGAGTCCGCTGCGGCTGCCACTCCGCACACTTTGCCTACCATCAGCTTACAAAAAGCCTACGTTTCAGCTACAGAGGATGTCTCCCCCTGGCAGTGACACACACCATCGGTGTCACGCGCATCCGGGCCGTACTGGGGCTGGCTCTAGTTCGCCCACCTGCCACCAATCGGTGCCGGCACTCTTCTTCAATTGTCTAGGTGCGCAGGGTGGTGACCTGCTCGGATAACTGTAGCGCTGCGGCTGTCACCCGCCTCGCTTGTTTCAATCGTAGCAGACCTGTCGGGCCTGTCAACTGATTGGCCGGAGAGCCCGTGGCGTCCCGACGAATCCACCATAGGACATCAACGACATGGCGTCAACCCTCCCGTTGAACACATAGGAATGTGCGCGCGATCATACACTATCCACATACATGCCCGGCTCACCTGTGGAATTGAGGAAACCCCTTGCGCCGCAAGGGATCTCAGCGTTTTCCACAGCTAGAACGGTGGTTTTCCACAGGATATCTACAGGAAATCTTAATATTTCCCCCATCTTTCTCCCCAGGAATTGTCAGGATATCCCCACATTCCCCCACATTCCCCAGGCCCGGCCCCGTTATCCCCAGGATTATCCACAGGCACATCCCCTGTTTATTTTTTTTCCTCTCGGTTTGGGAAAAATGAGACCCGCGCTAGAAGGATCAGCAGAATATTTTCCCAAATCGGCCTATATATAGCTTTTTTAACCAAACTTTAACCTTAAAAACAAAAAAAAATTATTTTTTTAAAAAAATAGGCCCTATTAGGGCCCTGATAAGTTAATTATTTTAGAATTAATACAGATAAACGCAAAAGAAGTAGCATGGCACCCAGAAAAGTAACTAAAAGAGAGGCTTTGAAAAAACTTCGTGAGCAAAATAATAGAGTAAAGAATGCATTAAAGCCTGTGAAGGTTTCTAAAGAGACTGCTGCTAAAAGAAGAGAGTCCGTTAAAGGAAAAAGTATTGCAGAACAGTTAAATGCTCCCGGAAGACCCGATTGGAAAAAGCGTAGAGAAGAAAGACAAGCACGAAAGGCTAAAAGTGATGCTAATATGAAAGAATTCAATAAAGTACTTGCTGAAAACACACGCCTTGTTAAGGCGTTAAGTGAAATTCGTGACTCTGCTAAGAAAAGTGGGAGGATAACTCCAAAAAGAAGAGCAGAAATACAGAAACGTGAAGAAAAAAGTATTAGAGATTATGGCAAAAAAAAATAAGAAAAGATAGTTTTCGCGGAAATTAACAATGGCTAATCCGGATTATTACGATCTGCGCAAACTAAGGTCTTTGGTTCAAAAACCTAAAGGCAAACCAAAGGCTAATCCGAATACAGCTTTATTTAATAAACAAACAAAAAAAGGTCAGTCTAAAAAGCGCTGACCTTTTTTAAAGGAGTTAAGCGAAGCTAAACAGCGCTGTCATTAAAAGTCATAGTCTTAAATCTTTTTGCTGCATCGGCAGCTCTAAGCATCGCATCCTCATCTGGAACAGCGAAGGCAAGTACTTTTTTACTATCGGTAATAAAATCACGAACCGTAAGGTCATCGGCACCAGCAGCAGCCATATCTAAAGCTTTTTGTTTAATATCTTCAAGACCTGCGACTCGATCAGAAAGTTTACTTTCGTCCATAATAAGCATGTAATTTACATGACAAGTTTAGCAGCGGTAAAATATTAAATATATTAGAGATATAGAAATGCGTTACCAGCAGCCAAGCATGGAAGGCACCTTATTCGCAATGCGCAATGCGGAAGGTGGCCGAGGGATGGTTAGAAATATTCTCATTGGACAAGCAGCTAACAGTGTAGGCAACATGCTGCTCGATGCTTTTGAGCCTGAACAAAGAAAAAGAGATGAAGAAAAAGATTTAGGCGATCGGTTCAGAGATTTTACAAGGACAGCATTAAACATTGGCACAGGAGCTAATTACGCTTATCAAATGGCCAGAGGTTATGGACTCTTTGATAAGCAACCTAAAGGTGCTGTACAGGGAGAGAATCAAAACTTCAATGAACAACCTCCGGAAAGTCCGCCACCCAGGCCCGGTGCAGCAGAGCAAGCACCGAGTCAAATCGAGGGCTACGCCCCTTACGGTTTATTAAAGGGCAGTGAACCCACAATGACTGAACGCACCCGTCAAGGTGAAGAGTTAGTCAAAGCAGCGCGTGCCGAACGGATGCCCGGTTTGGTTGTCACTGACCTAAGTGCAATGGTCGATGACGACATGATGAATCGACTCAAAGGACTGGAGAGAGAAGCGGCTTCTTATCCAAAGAGAACAGAAGAACCTAGTGATTACGAAAAAGGCGTTGCTGCAGGTATGGAAGCAATGGCCATGCGTAATCTGCAAAGTCAGGCTCCCAGTCAAACAATTGACGTTACCTTTACAGAGCCAGAGCGCAGATCGACTGCTTACGTGGCTCCAAAACGTAGTTCAAATCCTTTGCTCTCAAGAGAGCCTATGGGTTTCAATGAAACCTATGGAGTCAAGGGCGGTGTGCCGATGGCACGAGATACCCGCAAAGAAGAGGACGCAGAAAGCTTAGCTAACTTCTACGCAAATTTACCAACCAATCCTGAGACAGGCGAACGTGATCTTGGTAACTTTGCTTCTAAGTATTTAGTTTCTAAAGGATCTATTGATCCAGATACTGTGATGGTAGTAGATCCAGAAGTAGATCAGCCTCGTACTTCCGGCGGTCTTCTCCAGGGTCAATTACGCGGTGAAACATTATACAATCAACAAGAAAATAGAGAGCCGTTCGTTCAAGATCAACAGATGGATGCAATCTATTCAGGGGATGAGCAAGGTCCAGGCTTTACTTCAGGCTCACTTGCAGACATGTTCCTACAACAAGCGCAAGCCCTTGCACAAAGTGATGCAAGGCTTTATCGAAATGTAGGAGAGAGAATTAGCAACATGAAGCGAATTTTAAGTGGGGCGGAAGAAGTGCCAGAGCAAAAGTACACTCAAGCGCTTCAAAACACATCAGCTCAAGGTGCAGCGCAAGAGCAGATGCAAAACTTCATGGCACAAATGCTGGATGATAATGAGGCATCAAATAAAAGAATTCAAGAGCAAGTTGCCGCCAGAGAAACTCCACGTTTCGCCCCTTCACCTGAAATGGTGCCTAATTATGTTAGGCCAGAATTCAGGGCAGTCTCAGAACAACCTCCTGCTCGTGTTGCTCCTTCAATGACACTTTCTGAAGAACCTACTGTAAAGAAAACGACTATCATTGAAGAAACGGTTCCTGCTGCTCAACAACGCATGTCACCTCTTGAAGCTTCCGAAAGGCTGCGTCGTATTCAAACAAGTGGTCGCCCTACTGCACGTCAAGAAGCTCAAGATTTCCTACAGTCAATTAGAGGGCAAATGATCAATGGCTAATCAAAAAACCAATAAGTCTTTCAAGGGTGAAGATAAAGCTAAAAATACAACAAATAAAAACTATAGCTTTGTCACAAAAGCAAAAAAGAAGGGTATTACCACTGCTCAGCTCCAGGCAAATGTAGAAAAAAACCCTGATGAATATGATGAAAAAACAAAAAAAGAAGCAAAGCTAAGGGAAACTCTTGTTAGATTAAATAAACGTAATAAGAGTAAAGGGTAATGGGAAGAGATCATCGTTTAGATCTAGGACGCTACGTAAGTAATCCTTTTGATAAAAGAGGTAAGCAATTAAAAAAGTTAAACTTTAATGATCTCTTTAGTTCAAAACCAGAAGGTGGACAATATCCCTGGAACCCTACAAGGTTTACATCTGAAGATTTATTGCGCCGGATGAAAACCCGTAAGGCGACATTAAATCCGGATTTAAAAAATGTAGGTAATTCGCCTTACTTCAAAGATGGTTCGAGATTAGCTGAAGGCCATGAGTTATTTGAAGGGATTGGAAGGTTTAATCGTCAGGAGCAATATGATTTCACAGCAGGTAGACCATTAACAGCACAACGTCCTGAAGATCAACCTGATTTTAATCCTACTTGGATGAAGGCTTTTGAGATAAGCCCTACGATGAATCCCGATGATAAACCCAAAAATCCCAACCCAAGTTACGCTAGGCCTGATCCTAACGGTTTTATTGCAGATATGGCAATAAGTAGTGTCGAGAGTAATAATTCAGATGACCCATCTATTTCAGAATTACTTGCAAACAAAGGAGGCAAAGAAGAAGAAATAAGTGAGGAAGAAAGCACGGAACAAAGTGAATAGAATTTTTAAAGTATAATTGAAATATATTAGATAATAAAATAAAATGGCTGGGTTTCAACTAGCAGGCAAGCTCGCCCCTCTTTTATCCAAGGTATTGCTAAAGAGTGGTAAAGGTATAAGCAGTATTTTAGGCCCTGGCGGCGCTAGCGATCAAGTCAGAAAAGCCGCAGTAGTCGGAGCACGTAATTTAAAGTCTCCCGCTATGTCGAGTGCGCTTGACAGTGCAGTAGTGGCTGCAGCACCTGAAGCACTTATTTCCGCATTGACCGGAGGCCTTGGGGCTGGAGCCGGATCTCTTGTATCAAGTGTAGGCACACAAGGAATTCTTGCCAGTTTAGGAAGTGTATCTGGAGTACCAAAAGGAGTGCGTGACATAGCGAATAACCCAAATTTGCGTGGTGCTGCAGGACAGCTTGCTGGAGGTGCGGTAGCAAATTTATTAACACCAAGAACACGGTCACTTCCTTCGCAAACAATTAGCCCTGAGCAACAACTCGAATTAGCGCAGTTACAAGCACAAGCACAGATGCAAGGCAATCAACTTAGTGCTAACTCCCAAGATCTTCTTACTTCTTTAAACGCAGCTACCGCTTTAACAGGTAATGCAGGGTCAATATTAAACGTTGGCCCCTATCAAGTTCAAACTTTTGATGCATAATTAGTTGTTGTAAAATAAAACATATTAAGGAGTTTTTATTATGGCTAAGGGACAATGGTTTGGGCAGGTAATGGATTATCTGGCTAGGGCAGGAAAAGTGGCTGCTCCTGTTGTAAAAAATGTAGCCGTGCCTGGAGCAATTATTGGAGGGGGAGCATTAGCGCTAGGAGCAGCCACTAAGCTGGGCCAAGCAGGTGTGGACGTAATTCAAGGTGATAGAAGAGCAACGGGTAGCGCTCCTCTTAGCGGACAAGGTCCCGGCATGAGTACTGAAGATAACATTGAGTTACTTAGCAAGGTTATGGGTCTTAACGTGCAGCAGACAAAAGAAATGCTGCCACTTATTAATCAGCTTCAAAATGAAAATCTGCGTCGTGGTATGGAAGCAACCCGACAGGTCGGACAGATCCAAGGTGACCTTGCACGTCAAAAGTATGGCTACCAGTTAGCTGGAGGTGCCCAACAGCTTGGTCTCGGCACACTGCAAACTTTAGTGGCCAATCCAAATCCCTACGCACAAACAGGTTTAAGCGGCGTAAGCAGCCTTAACCTTTGAGGTGATTTAAATGACTAATAAATTTACACCAGGCTTTTCTTTCGGCACACAATTACCAGATATTGAGTTAGGTGGAAAATATTTTCCAGCAATGCAAGACATGTCTAATGATGAGCCAAGTGACATGTCCGGAGTTGGACCGATACAGCAAAAAGCAATGGAGCTGATAAATGAAGGCTATTCCGTGGATGACGCACTTAAATTAGCACAAAGCGATACAGTTAATGGCGACGATAAGCTCTGGGATTATATCAAAGATGCAAATAGCATTGAAAATTACAGAGAAAAATTACGATTAAAGAATGAGTTTGAAGCAGAAAGAATGGCTCAGGCTGCTCCTTATAACTTGCTGTATCAGATTCCTAAAACAATTATGCAGGGCGCTGTATTGCCTGCAACAGTAGCTTTAGGTGGTGCCCAAAGAGCCACAGATGCGCTTGCGAGAATGGGCAATGTTCCCATTGGAGGCTTCGGCACTAACCCAGCAGGCTCTTACAACTTTAGTTAATTAAAGAGGTGTTATCATGAATTTTTCAGGCAGCGGTTTTAATCCTACTTTCGGTGCGTTTACTCCCGGCGCTGCTAGCAACACTCCTTCCTTCGCAGACTCAATTGAAATAGGTCAAAAATTATTTGGCACAGGCGGATTTTCAGGTTTTGGGAATACAAGTAATAACAGCGGCGGAGACTTTTTTAGTAGCTTCCTTGACGGTCTTGGTGGTAGTTCAGGGAGGAATCTTACTACAGGTGTCTTAGGAGGTCTTAATGCAGGATTGGCTCTTAATACAGCCAATCGCACCACAGATGCTGCTTTAGCCACTGCTAAAGGGCAGCTAGCATTTGCACAAAATGCACAAAGGGAAGCAACTCTTGCTCAGTTAGCTAATAATGCTCTTAATCTAGACGCTCAATTTGGTTTTGGCGCTAATGCAAACTTTTTGCGTGCTAGTGAAGCTGATCGGGTAAGAAGGGATAGAAATTTTAAAGATGCGGAAAGAGAGGCTGAGTTCGCTAACACTCCCGAAGCGAGAGCAGCGCAGCGTTTCCAAAACCGGTTAGCGATTGAAAGAGACGTTGCAGGTAGAATAGCACAAAGCCGAGCGATGTTCGGGTCGTCGTCCCCCCTCGACAACGCAATCTTATTTTCTTAAGGAGTTAAAAAATGACTGCTTTACTTGGCGCTGTTGCTGCTCCTTTAATCGGAGGTGCGGTGAGTAGTATATTTGGAGGATCGAAGAGCAGCGGAGGATCAGTCTCTGATGTTTTCGAGCCAGAGCCGAATGAGAAATTAGAGGAAATTGTAGATTCTGCATTTGGGGGACTAGATGCAGCAAGAAATTTTGGCAATTCTGCGTTTACCACTTCACCACAACGACAACAAAACGCTCTTGCTAATTACGAGGATTACAGGAATAATTTACTCTTTGGTGTTCAAACAGGAAGAGTTGGACCCACTACAGCTGGATTACAATTACAGAACTTTATTCAGAGCAACGATTTATTCGATTTAGATGAAAGATTTGGTGATGATTTAAATGCAATAAACAGACTATACAGTAAATCTGTTGTACCTAAACAAAATGAAGAGCAAGTAAAAAGAGCGGTTGAAAATGTTTTAGGCCGAGAAGCCACGGGTAATGAAATACTTAAGTACACGGCAAGATTTGAAGGGGGAATTCCTGGATACGATTATCAATCACTGTTAGGAGACCTTTCACAAACTCAGGAATATAAAGACAAATTCGGAACAGGCGGAGCTCTTGATGCGTATTATGATTCATATTATGGTAAACGACTTACAGAAACTGTTGCTGTTCCAGAAGGAGAGCAACAAGAGTATCAGCGTCCTTCTTTAGACGCAATTCGTAAGCGTTATGGACTCGGTGATGATTTTGGTGGTTATGACGTTTTAAAAGCAAGGCAAGCAGGATATTCAGATGATGAGCTAATTGATTATTTAAAACAAAATCCAAATTACCTTGCAGGTGATAATGTAGTCGGCGGCTCAAAGGATATGATTCGTGAACTTGAGAGAGGTTCTCTTAAGTTAGTAGACACATACACAGGTAAAGGTCTAGTACCTATTGACAGAGGTGAAACACCAGACTTTAAATACCAAGAAGCTATAGGCCCTACACGTGAAGTTATCACTGACGATCGTGAATATAGATTTGCTCCTGACAACTTTACAAAGAGAGCACGTCGTAGAGCAGGATTAAAACCAATAGAAGACTTTACGTTCACTGGTACGATTGCTGAAATTGAAGATTTTCAACAGCAACGTCGCGATGAACGCAAGTATTTATATAACTCTGGGTTAACAAGTCTACAGGGCGATATTGATAAGAGTCTTCAAAGCATAAAAGACGCTGGCAGACAGAGGCAAACTCTTTTACAGGGACAGTATGGAATGGTCCAAGGATTAGCTGCGGGCTTATTTGCGTAGAGATAAACTTCTTGTATAATTAGTTTTGTAGTTTTAATAAAACGACCATGCAACTTTCATACGATGCAAAAAGAGCAGCGATTGAGGCTGATCCAACACTAACAAATCGGCAAAAAAAGGATCTTATCTTTAACCTTGCTTCTGACGAGTACGGTCCTGGTTTTGATCGTGGGCAGTTCAACTTCCTTCTGGACCGCCTGACCGGATCCAAGATTCGCCAGAACCGTGACGCACAGGCTCAAGAGCGTCAGAACATCTACTCACGAGGCCTTTCCAGTATGTTCGGTAACTTCTAATTCCAATCGATAAATGAGTCATGGCATCCAGTAATGTTGTCGACGCATTTTCGGAAGAGGAAAACAAATTTGGAGGAAAGAGTGAAGAACTCTTTAGTCCTGAGCAGCTTGATAGATATCAACAAGCTTATGACTTAGCCTACCGATTTGGCGAACGTAAACTCAGAGAAGAAGGTGCTCAAGAAAGACAAACAATCGAAAAAGGTGCCTCAGAACAGCGTAAAACCGAGCGAACACAAGAAGCTCGAGACAACGCTCAAGCACGACGAGCTTATAAGTTCTGAGGTCTTTTCTCACTTTGTAGAGAACTTGGATTCTTCTACAAGAGAGACTTTCATGTCTTTTGCTTGCGACAAGTATTCGGTTGTAGAAATTTACATATACGCACGGTTCCTTGGCTACAAAGGAACCGTTGCGGATTGTGATGTTTGGGTAACTTCACTTTTCGATAAGCCTGATCATATACATACTCTTTTATTTCAGATCAATGAAATGACAGAGGATGTACGTAAATTACGTGAAGATGTTGAAAGCGGTTTAATTAAAAGGGATGTAGGTGTTGCCAGGAATGCTCAAATGCAGCGTGAGATTCGAGGCAACATCGCCCAGGTTGAAGAATTTACCACAATGAAAGATAGAAAGGGTTTATTGCTTGCCGGAGCAGATAGGGCCATCCGTGAATTGCTTGCAATTTTTAAAGATGACCCTATCTCTATTCCTTTAGAAGAAGCTTCAATGGCAGTATGGGCGAGAATGCAACTTGAAGAATAGTTGTTATAATATAAATAAATACAGTATTTAAGATGGGCCAGTCAAATCAACGTGCTCGTGATAACACTTACGAGAATTTACAAAACCTGATGCTAGAGCGTCAAGACGCTGCATCAACTGAAAATTTTGGCATGTACAACACTCCCGGGGATAGTGCTGAAAACCCCATGAATACAGTTGTGGGAGAAGGAAATAACACCGGAGGCATGCAAGGAACAAGCATGAAGCGAACTGATTTTGCTAATCAGCTAAATGCTGCCCTTGGTGATATGGGAGGCCCAGAGCAAGGAATGGCACCGGGAATGGAAGAAGAAGAAGAAGTTGAAGGTATGGACATGGGACCTGGAAGGGCAAATCGTGAAGCACGCCGCAGAATGCGATAATTAATTTTATTGTTAAAATTTCCTTATTCTTTGTTAGTGTAGAAGAATAGGGAATTTTTTATGCCTTCTTATAGTTATCAAGCATATCGTAGAAATGCGCGTGCAGCTGCAGCAAGGCAACAAATTAAACCCAACAAAAATATCGAACAACTTGAAAAAGCGCGTGATGATTTTGGTTACTTTTGTGAGTATGTAGCAGATAAACCGCCAGCATCACATCATAAAGAATGGAATAAACAGTTTATTACTCGACTGGATACACAATGCTTATTAAAAATAGGTGGACCAAACATTGATCTTCTTGCACCAAGAGGCTCTGCTAAATCTACTGTCTTAGGTTTACTAACTGCGTGGGCTATTGGTATTCACACGACTGCAGGTAAGCCTTTACAGATACTCTATCTTTCTTACACAGTAGATATTGCACGCTCTAAATCTGCGACAATTAAAAGAATAATTGAAAGTAAGAAATATCAAGAAGTTTTTCCGAAAGTTAAGTTACTTAAAAACGTAACTTCCAATGAGTACTGGTCAATTGATCATAGATTTGCAGGAATTGATACTACAGGCGAAGAGCAATTTACTTTATGCGCAGCTGGCCTGAAAGGATCCGTTACATCAAAACGTTCACATTTGGTCATGATTGATGACCCCATTAAATCAGCATCTGATATTGCCAATCCAGATGTTAGAAAACAAATGGAAGATAACTGGAATGCAGTTATTGCACCAACGATGTTTGAAGGAGGTAGAGCTATTTGTTTAGGCACTCGTTTTCGGCATGATGATATTCATGCAACCACATTCAATGAGAATAATAATTGGAATCAAGTTGTGCTTTCTGCTATAAACACTGATGAAGAAACAGGAGAGCAACTTAGTTATTGGCCTGAATTTTGGTCAATTGATTATTTATTAGAGAAGAAAAGACAGGCACCCGTTGCATTTAGTTTTCAGTATATGAATCAAATTGTGAGGCAGCATGAGCTTTCCCTTGCCCCAGAGTTAGTAGTCAAGGCTGAAATTGCTACTGAATTCGATTCACTCGCTGTCGGAATTGATTTGTCTTCAGGCGTTAAAGAAAAAAATGATTTTACAGTCATGGTCTTAGGAGGAAGAATTGAGGATCGAATACACATTATTGATTACCGTCGACTAAGAGTAATGGGTAATTTAGAAAAATTAGATGCGTTAAAAGAGATGTTAGTTGATTGGAATATTCTTGGACAGGATGAGAAAGGTCTTTACTATCCCACCATGTCTACATGTGACATTTATAGTGAAGCGGTCGCTTACCAAGCTAGTCTTGAGGCTGATTTTAAAAGAGTTTGTTTAAATCAAGAAAGTCTGTGGAACTTAGTATGGCATCCAGTTAAAGGTTTTCGTTCTGATAAGTTAGCTAGATTTAGAGGTACAATCGGATTATTTGAGGAAAGAAAAGTAATCTTTAATCGCTATAGAAACTTCACGGCAATGTTTGAAGAGCTTACAAATTTTGGAGTAGCTAGTCATGATGACTGCGTTGATGCTTTGGTTTGGCTCTTGAATGGTTTGTCTAGAAAAGGTAATCTACAAGTGGATTTTTAAAATTATAATAAAGGAAAGAGGGCACCCCCATGGAACATTTAATAGCTGTTGGCATAGCAGCAATAACGGGGGGTGGATGGACTCTCTCGAAATTTGGCAATCGTATGCGAGAGATAGAAAACAAAGTAGATAGAATGCCAATTGATTATGTATTAAAAGCAGATTACATAAGAGAAATGCAGAGAATGAACGATACATTTTCAGAAATTAATATTAAGCTTGATAAGCTTGTTGAAAGAACAATTGAAAGATGATTGAAATTACTGAGATCAATGAATTGTCAGATGGCAGCTGCTATGTGATCTTATCAGATGAACTGCTTGATATTCTTGATTGGAGCGAGGGTGATGTCCTCAATTCTCGCTTAAAAGGAAATGGCATTATTTTTACAAAAGTAAATGATCCTGAAAAGTTTATACCAATAGAATAGTAAAAAAGCTTTTAGAACCATGATGATGAGCGGTGGCGATGCCAACATGCCCGGCGCACCTGGCAACACAGGAGCCCTTATGCAAGCAGGAATGATGGGAATGGGTCCTAGCGGAGCGATGGGCTATCTACAACGTTCAATGCCAATCAACGGCATGGCCATGTATGGACCTTTAACTCCAATGGACGTTAAGCGTATGTATAGCGCAGGTGCGCAACTCACTGGAGGCGGTCTTATGGGTCCTATGGGTCCTATGGGTCCTATGGGTCCTATGGGTCCTATGGGTCCTATGGGTTCTATGGGGGCTGAAGAAGAGGCGTAATAGCGCTTTTTCTTTCAAAATGTAGAGGGTTATTAAATGTATTACAGCAGTATGGGACCAGGTGCACCTGGTAATTTTGAGGGTATGCAAAGGGCAACCCTTGGGGCGGACATGGTTGGCCTTAACTTTAATACTGGGGGTCAGGATAAAGGCAGTGGCCCTCAACTAGCCTTCGATCAAAATGGATCAGTCCTTGATATTTTGGAGGGCCGGAGAAACTTTGGTGTCGTCGCCGGAGATCCTTACGGCAGACCGCAGCCTCAACGGAACACCATGGTTCCAAGCATGAATATGCTAACGGACCCTTTAAAGAGGGCCTTTGAGACGGGCCTTAAAAATTTGGGTTCCCTTTATGGCCGCACAGATGCGGAATATTTTGGCGGTAGATTACCAGGTGGTGCTCAACAGCCTACCTTTGTTGATACTCTTCCCCAAGCACCCTCAGGTCCTGGTTTCTACAACATGCCGGGCTACCAAGATCAAATCCCAATGGGAGATGGTTTCATCGGACCACGCTCTATTGATCAACTGCGTAGAGAAGCATTAGAACAAATTCGACTAGAAGATGAGGAGAATAAGAGATATAGCAGCGATCCGAATCTTGCTTCAGTTCCTGTAGGTTTTGTCAACAAATTTGTTAGTTAAATGCCACAGGACGATTCCAAATATACAAAGCCGGGATTGCGCGAATCTATTAAGAATCGCGTAATGGCTGGCAGTAAAGGCGGTAAGCCTGGCCAGTGGTCTGCGCGGAAAGCTCAACTAGTGGCGTCGGAATATAAATCCAAAGGTGGAGGTTATAAAGGAGGAGAAGGTAAGAGTCAAAAAAGTCTGAAGAAGTGGGGAAAAGAAGATTGGCAGACTAAGGAAGAGTATGATAAGAACAAAGCAAAGAAAGCGGCAACCGCTGCAAAAAAAGTAAAGGAGAAAAGGTAATGAATCAAAATTCTTATATCGGAGAAGATCAATTTCTTAAGTTTTTAGGAGAGAAATCTGCTGCGGAAGGAGGTGATTATCGTGGCAAGGCTTATCAAGGTTTTGGAATACCTTTTGTTCAGGCTAAAAAAAATCTTTCTCCACTTTCTTCAGTAACAGAAGGAATAGGTGTTCTAAAAGACCAATTCATGTCAGGACAATTAGGAAACTTTTTTGCTGATGTGAATCCCATTTTAGGTATGGCAACAGGACAGCCTATTAATTTAGGCGATGAAACCGGTAGCGCTTCTATTTCGCCTGGAGGTGGTTTTCAGCTAGCAGGAAAATATTCTAGTTTTGGGGTTAATCCGTTTATGCGAGAGGTAAGTGGATCCTTAACTAATAAAAAAGGAAACCTTACAGTAGGCGGACGTTTTAGCATGGGTCCTCAAGGAGCATATGATCCAACAGTGCAATTAAACATAAGAGCTGGCGATCCCTTTGTTCCGCCAACAAATCGGATTGACATTCAAGGTTTACCTCAGCAGGAAATGAGCGTCCCCTCTGTATCACCAGGGAGAGCGTTGATGGATCAAACTGTAGATCAATACAGAAATGAAAATCCTTTTTATTATAGGAGTGGAGTAGGTGCTTACTGATGGCTGATAAAGCTATAGAAAAAGGAAGAACAGAAAGATATCTACCCAAAGCTGCCTGGGCAAAGATGTCAGAGGAAGAACGTAGAGAAACTGACGAAAAGAAAAAAGCAGCTAGTAGAAAAGGTAAGCAGTTTGTACCAAACACAGAGACTGCAAAGAAAGCAAGTAAAGCCGCACGTGCAGCCAAGAGATATAAGGGAAAATAGTGATAAAATAAAATGATCTAGATGACCCAGTAAATG
>Ga0208162_1001167_pt1 | contig 14081 bp, 14 predicted proteins | sample CB_VirMetaG_4_FD_184539 | JGI IMG/M metagenome (GOLD analysis project Ga0208162, IMG submission 184539) | Freshwater to marine saline gradient viral communities from Chesapeake Bay - CB_1508_1M Viral MetaG (SPAdes) (version 4) | ecosystem: Environmental > Aquatic > Marine > Coastal | place: USA... | reverse complement strand
CCGGCACAATATATTGTTCAAATTGAAAATCAACCCAATAACAACTAATACGATTTTCTTGTGGATGTTGTTGAACATCTGAATACATTTGCAATAATACAAATGGTTTTGATTGTATGTGTTGTTTTAATTGGTTGAATAGAATATCTGTATTTACTATAACCATTTACAATAAGTATTGATTTAATTAATCAAAATATAATTTATTTATGCGTCTCCGTCAAAACCCTTTCCAGTTAGGTATCTTGACCAAAAGTATTTTTCATTATCCGAAAGGTATCCAGTATTGTTTATATTTGTTTCTAATGCCTCATTACTTGCTTCTTTTAAAACTCTATTTTTTTCTTTATCAATAGATTCCTTTACTAATATTTCAGAAATTACATCTCTTTGGTCTCCACCATAACCAGCATCAATTAATTTTGGAACATCAACTATCATTCTTGAATCTAATTTAGTTGTCCAACCAGTTGTACTGATTTCGTGTTCAACATTCACCACCATAAAATGACAAAAGTCTTTATATTTCTTTGGTAGGTAGTTTAAATAAAATAAATCTCCTACTTTGATTCCACCTATACCTTGTAAAGTTAATGATACTTGTAGTGGAACTGCGGGTAGAACTGAACTAAAATTTGATTCTACACCTGGTGCTTTATTTATTCTATATAACATTGTTCTTTTAAATTCATTTATCATAGTTAATCTTGCACTTGAATATATTTGTACAGTTTTATCTTCTGGACTAAACCAATAAAAACTACTTCTCAACTCTGCCTGTGCTTCTGCTTCAAGTTCTCTTCTGACTTCCTCTCTTTCTTCAAGTTTATCGCCAATTTTACCTAAGAAAGAATTAAACTTTTTAGAAACACTATCTATTAAATCTTGAACTATATTTTTATCATCTTTTATTAATTCACGAGTGTTTTTAAATGAAATGCCCCTATCTACTCTTTTTGTTCCTTCTATAATTTTTCCTTCTTTGTCATATTCTGCTGATGAACCAATATATTTACCATCTTGTTTGGTAAAATTACCCAAGACTGGACTTGAAATGTTGTTCAATATATTATCATATTTTTTACTTTCTAAATTCTTTTCTTTTGTTTCTTTTTTTTCTCCTGGTTCAAAAGTATTATCCAACATAGACAACGCTCTCATAGCTAATGCGGTGTATCCTTTCCCATCGTCTGCACTTGTTTTACTTAAATCTACATTTGAACCATATACTGCTAATGTTGCCATTTCTGATGTATTAGATGTTGTTAATGTTTGTTCCGATACAATAGAATCTTTAGAGTAAACTGGAAATTTAAATATTTTAGTAGGGTCTTGTTTAGATGACAATTGTTCTTGAACATTAGTATCGTCTATTTTTCCTACATTCATATCGGTAACCATTATTCTTCCGTCAGATGTTTCGTTTTCAACAATAGAAAATCTCCAAAATCCACCATAATCATTGGATACTTTTTGCCAAAACTCTTGAATGGATAACTCAATGTTCTTAGATTCTTTGAAACTTTCCATTAAGTAATTTACATTAAAATACATATTTCGTATTTGTCCTCTATATTTTCCTTCCACTTGAGTTTCAAATTGTGGTAATCTATCATTTGTATCGTTGATTAGTTCTTTTAATAAAAATTGATTTCTACCTCTTTCACTTGCAGTAACTTCGTCAAACTTTTTGGTTTGTCCTGGTAAAATGATAGAATCAAATCCTAATGAATACAATTCATTTGAATTGTTACAAATAGTATTTTGTAGAGTATTTTCATCTACATTACCTGTACAACTTAAAAATTCTGTTTTAAATGTTTCGTCTGGTGTAACGAACGAGAAAAAACTATTTAATATAAAATCTTCAAACCAACCCCAACTAACAAGTGCTAATCTATCATCACTTTTATCGTTATCATATGTAACTATACCCGTACTTATTTCTTGACCAACCACTTTAAGATTTTCTGAGTTCTCTACAAAATAAGTTCCATTTTTTTGATATGTAGTGACACCTGCTCCATTTTTTAAAACTTTTTTAGTTCCTCTTTCATAACTACCTTTACCTATGTCTTTTGCATAATTCTCAACAACATCAGGAAGTGCTTTAATCACTTGATTAAAAGTTACGAAAGTTTCTTCTAACTTTCTAAATAGTCTTTTTTGTTTTTCTTTTAATTCTAAGTTTTCATCTTTCACCTGAGCTAATGTTTGATTTACATAACCGACTAAATTTTCTACTTTTCCGTCTGACATTGATTTTTGACCGAATATATTTCTACCCATACTACTTATCTCTATGGTTCCCTCATATGTTCCCTCTTTAGTTTGACTAAAATTGTAATTTGTTACAACACCAACCAATGCATTATAATTTCCCTTACCCACTAAGATTCTTTTTTGTATATCTTTTGATATTTTTAGTATGGTGTCTCCATCTAACGCTGGTAGTTCTAAATTATAAGGTAATGACCAACCAAATTCAACCAACATATATCTTCCAAACTTTAAAAAATTATCTTTAAATTCATCAAATTCTTTTGGGTCTGGAACTACAAAATTAATTGTTCCTTGTTTCATAAAGTATTCTTTGAAAGAAGTTGATATTGATGTGATACCTGGTTTACCACGATATGGGTTTCCATTTTTTATATTTAGTGGTTCATTAATTGGATTATTATTTTTATCAAGATTTGAATTTAATGAAATAACTTCACCCTTCCCTAACACTACGGATGCTCTTGCCCAACAAGATTTAACAAATTGATGTTGAACTGATGACTGAACTGAATCTAATATACCTTCTGGTGTCTTTTGAAAATTTAAAGAATCTATTCTATTGAATAGTTCTTTTTGAATTGGTTCATCAATGTAAGTTCTGAAAAAACTCATTAGTATCCTCCAGATACACTTCCGACTTGACCACCACCGGTGATAAATTCTTCTCCTGTTTCAGATAAATCTGTTGGTATTCTGTATTCTTTACCAACTTTTAAAAATAATCCTCCGTCAAAACACTCTGGATTTGCTCGTGCAATTATCCACCATAAATCTGGTGAACCATAATATTGATTTGCAAGTGTATCTAATCTTTGTCCAAATTTTGCCCTAATCAACAAATCGGTATCTTTTTTAGGAAAAGTTGGATATTCCTCTGTGGATAAATATTGTTGTTTGTTTTTATCTTTTCTAATAATTGTGTCGTTGTATCTTGCCATAATTATCCTCTTGAACTAAATGGTATTGATATGTCATTAAATGCTGTTCTGGTTTCATCTTCTCTAAGTTGTCTTCTTAAATCTCTTTGAAGAGCGTCATTACCATCTGCAGTTAAATTTAAATTACTTGTTTTATAGGTTTCTGGTATATTGTTCTGAATTTTTATTAAATTTTCTCGTTTTCTTTCAGAAATGATTTCTTCAGTAGATTTTTTTAATGCTTCTGCTTGACCTTTTTCAATTATATCAAAATCTACTCCGTCAATATCAAATTGTTTTCCTAATAGATTTGGAAGTTTCTTTCCAATAAATGTAAATTCAACCGATACATCACACAAGTGCGTTAACTGATATCCGTCTTCAGTTTCCCAATTAGAATTTTGCGGTATAGTTATGTTTACTGAACTAAAGTATCCTGGTTGGTCTTTATATAAATCCCCAATCGTTAACTCTACAAATGGTGCGACTGGTCTTGGTTCGTTATCATTTTGAATTACATTGTCTTGATATGCTGGTAATGTTAATGATTTAATTGCTTCAATTTTTTTCCACATCAATGGTATATCACCACGAGTCAAAGCTGCTACTTTAAATCCAAAACTAATGTTTCTTGAATACCCAGAATAAACATACACTTGGTCTGCTCTACCGATGTATCTTGTTGGATTATATTCTCCTGATGAATTATCTGTTATATCGTTTAAGTATGCTGGAAAGTTTATAAGTCTTTTTCCTATTGGGTCATTGATGTAAAATTTAATAAAGTCTCTTGGAAACCCAGAGTTGAATATTTCTTCTTTGTTATCTTCATAGTACATTTTTGATGATAACCCATAACTTTTTTTGTCATCAATCACTACACCTAATCTTCTACTTGGTCTTTTATTTTTATCATTAAATCTATTAACTCCAAGAAATATAGATGTTGATGGTTTATCAAATTTTATACCTTGATTTACGACTTCACTTCCGTCTTGTATATCACCACCAACTATGTTATCAGTTTTAACTCCTAAATTCTTAACTAATGATGTAGGGTCATAGTTTCTTGTGTCTTCGTTTGCATTTAATTTATGTAGTCCAATTTGTTTTCCAACGAATAACGCAGTTTTCTCTACACCGACATCTTTAACTGCTTGAAGTGCTTGTTCTCTTCCTTTAATTTCTGGTGGTAAAGTATCGGTGTCGATTTCTGGTCTTGGTAGTTTTGTTAATTCTGATGTTCGTTCAGTATTATCACCTTGTTTGACTTTGAATGTTCCGTCATCAGTATTGGTTCCACCAATTCCCTCTGCTAAGTTTGTTTTTAAATCTATTAGTGCCATATTAATTTGCTAATGCCTCTGTTGATGTAAATGGTGTAAAGTTATCTGTTGTCTTGGTATTTCCAGCTATCTGGTCATTTGAACCTGCAATTCTATTCATTAACATATTCAAACCTTGAAGTGCTATTGCGATACCAGCAACTTGTGGAACTAACCTTAGTAGTCCTGCTCCACCAGCTCTTAGTGCTGCTCCAGCAGTGGCTGTTCCGGCAACATTTGAAATCAATCTACCAGCCACTGGCGCTGCTGCAGCTGCTGTTCTTAATGCTAAAGCTTGTGTTAAAATTTTAATAGCTTGTGTATTTTGTTGAACTTCAGTTGATTGTAATTCAACTTCACCACCTGCTAATCGTCCAAGTTCTGCTACGGTAATTCCAAGAGCAGATGCTAATGACTTTCTTTGAATTACATTTAATTTATTTAATTCTTGTTCCGAACCAACTAAACGAACTACTTCTTGTTGTAAACCTGCTAAATCTCCTGCTAATGCTAATTCTCTTGCTCGGTTAAGATTTAGTTGTCTACCAATCAATAGTGATGCTTGTAGTTCTGATTCTATTGATGACTGGAAGTCTAATATATTTTCTGCTATGTTTCCAACAGTACTTAATCCTAATCCTAATTGTTTTGCTTGAACTGCTGCTAATCCTAAGTTTCTACCCCCGTCTTGTGCAAACTTAGCAAATAATTCGGTGTTGTTTGCTAAATCTGATATTACATCTTTTGGTAATACCCCACGAAGTGCAGCAAATCTACTGATTTGAGTTTGGATTGCTCTTGCTTGTTTGTCTGATACACCGGAGATTTCTGTTTGTGCTTGTAATATTTTTGCACTTTCATCTGCTGATATACCGAACAAAAATCCTAATCTTTTAATGGAGAATAAATTGGCAAATGAAGCTTTATTAACATTTCCAAATGCTTCTTTTAATCCGTCAAATGCTCCACCAAAAAATGTTCTTTTAATAGTGTTGATTGGGCCAAGAGATTCTAATCCTTGTTGGAAACCAATTGATACTAATGCTCCAAGTCCTGCTAAACCTAATATTGAACCCATTTTAGAACCCTTGAAGAATCCTTTAGATATAGCACCCTCAACTGCTCCTGATGTAGCACCCTCAACCATACCTTGTGAAACATTATCACCAAATCCACCACCGGTAAATACCTTTTCTATTGATGTTCTAAATGAATCGGACATTTCTTTACCGAGTTCGTTTGTTCCCAATACATCAGATAGTACACCACCAATTCCTGGTATTTTTTGAACGAATCCGTCTATTGAATCCCCAATACTTTTATATTGGTTGGCTTGTAGATTAACAATACGATTGGTTTCTTTTTGAATATTTTGTTTTGCTTTTAATTTTGCTATGATTTGACCGGTGTCTTGAACACCCTCACGCATTAAATCTCTTTCTAATTTAGATAAATCAACTTGTTGAAAGTTTTCTTCTGTAATGGACTTGTTGTTATCTAAAACTTCTTTTGCTTTATCAAGAGTTTCACCGACGAGTTTTGCTTGTGCTTTATTGGCATTTACATTTTTTGCATATAATGTTGCCAAGTCATCTTCTAATCCAAGTTGCTCTTTAAGAATATCCCTTGTTTCCTTTCTTTTGTCAAGCTCTTGTGTTAAAAGATTATTTAACTTTTCTTGATTTTGTTCTGATTTACTTTTTGCCATATATTGATTGTACTAATTGTGAAAATTAAAAAACTGAATAAATTTTAATAGTTTTTCTTAAAGTAATCAAATGTTTTTTTAAATTCTGGGTCTTGTTTTGATTGTGTTTTGATATAATCTTGTAAGTCCCTATCGATTTTTTGAATCTTAGCGATTGATTGTTTGATTGTTGGGTCTTTTTCCAATTGTCTAATGGTTTTTGTAGCACCACCACGAGCAATCGCTTTCATCAATGAACCGACGAATTCTGGTATGATTTTTTTGTCTTTTACTTTAAAATTTGCCATAGATTAATTCCATTTATTCAGTAATAAATATCATCAAACCTAACTTTTCATCAATCTTGGGTCTTGATTTTGTTTCATCGCATCTTCGTATTGTTTGTTTTCTGTTTCTTTGGTTTTGACGAGTTTGTTTGCGTAAAACCTACGAAGTGGTAATGGCATATTATAGATTTCGGAGTGAGTGAATCCCTGTCCGTAATAAACTATGTTGAAGAGTTCTTCGTGGATTGCCGCCCTATTCTCTGGCGGCTGGCCAAAAAAAGTCTAACCCTAAAGGAACTCCGACCTTAACTACATTTCCGTTCCCAGTTGTATAATTGAATCTTAAATCCATATCTGGTGTAATTGATTGAACAAACTTACGATATTCTCTTGCGTCTAATGCTAAAAACTCATTGTCTACAAAATTATCAATTGTTTTTTGTTCTGTTTCTCCGTCAATAGATTGAATCTGATATTTTAATCTTGTCGTGACTTCACTTGATACACCTGTGATTTGTTCTGCTTTTTCCAAAGATTTCAATATTTTGTTGATTTCTGATTCATCTTTGTGAGTTAATAATTTGAATCCAACTTTTCTTTTTGAATTAGGTAATTCAAATTCAAAATTGTTTCCGTTTTGTAATAAAGATTCATCAACTTTCTTGTGGTCTAATGTGGTTAAATCAATAGTGGTTTCTACTTCTTGATTTGTTTCTGGGTCGATTATCATTACATCATAATCTTTTCCGTATCCTAAAATACGAGTTCCGACCATTAGTGCATTTTTATCACCGATTAGTAAATCATCTAATTTAACTTTTGGGTCTGCTATTACACTTTGTAATAATCGTTCAATCACCACACCTTGTGAAATAAGGTTTTGAGATGTTAATATGTCTTCTTCTTTTGCTGTCATATACTTGACATCGATTGTTCCACTACGCAAAGGACTATCTTCGGGATACAATAATCCCTTTGATGGTAAAGATAGAACTTCAGTAGGAAAACCATACTGATTTTCAGCCATTTTGTTTTACTCCTTGATTATTAAGAATTAATAACTTATTATTTTTTACCCATAATCTTTTCAGCACCTGCGATACCGAAAGAACCAAGGGTTATGAATACAAATGAATTGTAAACCATATCATTTATAACTAAATCTTTTCCGACTATTCCTGTTCCTAAATCAACTACTGCAAATAATGTCATTACTGCAAATGATGCGAAACCGATAATTGATTTTTCATTGTAATCATTGTCGTCTTTAAAAACTGCCCACATTTTAAATCTCCTTAGAATTGAAGTATTGCGTAGTCATATTGTAGAGTTAGTGCGATATCTGCTACTTCTGATGATGCGAAATCTAATTCATTGAAGTTTGCTTCTGTGATGAATGCTCCTTTCAATGTCCACTCTTCTACTTTATCTCCGACTGGCCCCAATACATTAAATGTAATATCTTTTTTATAGAAATCTGAATATCCGTCACGACCTGTTACTGATTCGTGATGTAGTCTTACCCACTCTATAACTGATTGTGCTCCTGAAGGAACAATAGGGTCATATAAAGTGATACTAATAGGTTGCCAAGTTGCTTTACCTTTTACATATCTTTTTGTATTGATATGGTCTAATGTGATTGTTTCAAACTGAATACTTGGTCTTGCCATTGTTTTAACAAGATATGCAGGTATTCCGTCAATCTCCATAACGAACCTATTTTTAGTTTTCGGTTCAAATGGTGTAAAAAATATATCGTTTGGGTCTAATAATGCCACTTTATTTCTCCTATAAATTAACTCAGTAATAAATATAACAAAATCAAAAAAAGTGATTTCCATTTGGAAAATATTTTAATATAATTTTTAGAAGTTTTTTTGAAGTTTTTACTTGACATTGTCATTTTTTATTTGTATATTATAGTATGATTGATGAAATAATATGTGAAGAATGTGGTGTTGAAATAGACGGCTTTTTCCTTTGTGATGATTGCGAAGAAGAAGTTTACGAAAGAGATAACCACGAAGAAGACGAAGAAAATTAATTAAAAAAAAGCTTGACTTTTACAAAAAGAATTAGTAAGTTAATATATGATTGATAACGATATAAAGGAAAATGAAATGATTGAAAATAATGAAATAATTACAACTGATACCGAAGGTATTTATATGAGAGATTACCAAGATACTTTGGTAACAAGAGAAATCCCAAATAATTATGGGTATTATAATGATGCTGGTGAGTATGTAGAAAATGGAACATTTACTATTACTCATTATAGATATGCACACAATCCTATGGAATTGTATAGAGCTAATGAAAATCAACCAAGATTAAATCTTGAAAATTACAACAATACTACTCCTGGTGAAGTTGCTCTTTACAAAGGTATTCCTATGAGATTTAGATTTAATCCAGTTATTAGAGAAATGATGATGACTGGTAATTATAGAATTAGGTATCGTGGTGGTAGTAAACCACAATATGGTTATCGTAGAAGTCAATACAATACCATAGCAGAATACGCTGATACCTTTGCGATTTATCCAAAATAGGTGTTAATATCGTAATCGGAAGAACCTATTGAGTTGTGGGTTTTCGGTGACTACTTATTTGGAACCGAAGGGTTATGTAGGGTTTCACGACATTAGAAACAACCCTTGTGAGTTAGGTGGTTAAACTCTCAAATTTTTCTTTCAGTCATATCATAACAAAAAACCCCCAATTTCTTGGGGGTTTTTCTTAATCAATATTCCTATTATTCTGGGAATGCTGCTCCTGTTGGTTGAACTACAAAGTCCAATACAATAAATTCAGCTGTTCTTGTAGGTTGGATAAATATCTGTCCTACTAATTGATTTCTATCAACAACATCTGGTGTGTTGTTAGAATCGTCCATTACTACTCTGAAAGCAGTTAGACCTGAATTTGCTTGTACTTGTTCAAGATATGGATTCACAATGTTTAGGAATCTGTTTCTTGTTGAACTTGTATTTTGTTCAAACACTAAGAATCTTGATGTAGAAGCGATGAACTTTCTCAAGTTAATCAATAATCTTCTTACATTGATTCTGTCCAATGCACTTGGTTTACCTTGAAGTGTTTTTTGTCCGAACACTACTACACCTTGACCTGGGAAAGAAGCAATTGGATTTACACGATTTTCATATAAATCATCTCTTTCTGCGTTGGTTAGTCTTGTTTCAGCTTCCAATACTTCTGTTAAACCACCACGATTTAGACCTGCTGGTGCGAACCACTCTTGTCCGATTCTATCGTTGTTTGCGTAAACACCTGGAAGAACTACTGAAGGTGGAACCCAAGTTGGTCTACCTTTCACACTATCCAAGATTTTTACCCAAGGATGATAAGTACCGACATAATTTGAATCAAGTGTTTTTACATTGTCTATTGCTTGTTGAATTGTTGCACCATATGGTGAACCATCAAGAATAAAGAATGCGTCTGCTCTATCTTCAACTTTGTCTATTGCGTGATTTGTTACACTTGGGTGAATTGAGTGAATAACACCTGGTGTTGCCAATAAGTTGATATCAAATTCATCTGGATTTGAGATAGCGTTGATTGCTCGTTTGTATCCTAATGTTCCGTTTGATGTTGATGTACTTAAATCAAAACCTTGTGTATTTCCTGCTGTAATATTTGTACCAGTTTTTCTTTCTGTTGCTGGGTTTGAACCATCAAAACCACCTTGGAAAGGAACTTGGAACTTCAATTGTTGGAAAGCAGAACCACTTAATGATAGTTTTACTGCTCCAATAGTATATCTACTACCCAATACTGATGCGTCGTTATTACCATTAAAGTCTTCCAAACTCATAGTTACATTATTACCTGAACTCGATACACTTGGTAATGGACCTAAGTATTCTGTACTATTTGAGTTTGCAAAGTCAAATCCATAGTAAACATTTCTATCATATGTTCCTCTTGAATTAACCTGACCTAATGATGCTGATATACCACCTTGAAGTGATGCTGTTGGAATTGACATTGAACCACTACCTGCTAATGATGCTAAACTTGTGTTGTGTGGTAATGCCACTGCTCCGAATCCCATAGGAACTAAATCCTTTGAAATACCTGTTAAATTAGAATAACTGGAAATATAAATGTATTTAGATTGATTTGGGAAATCACCATTGTAAGTAAGTTTACCATTTGAATCTATTGAAACATTTCTATCACCGATTACTCTTGGTAGGAAATTTGTTGATTCTTCGTCAAAATTTAGATTTTGGAAGTTTTCTAAAATTGTTCCGTCATCATTTTGACCTGGGTTATTTACAATCACTTGTAAACTAAATGAACCATAATCAGAACCTGGAACATCTGCTGGTCTTTTAACATCAGAAATACCGATTCTGTATTTTGAATTTACATTTGTTCCGTGTGAACGAGTGCTTACTCTAAATAAGTCTGTTCTTGCGGAATTTACTAATTGTGATTGAATAGGTGGTGTTGCTGCAGACTTGTAATCAAATGAAAAGTTTTCATCTGAACCAGTAGCCACGGTAACACTATCACTTGTACCCATTAAATTTTGTGTTGCTAAGAAGTTTGAGTATATGTAAACATCTTTATTAGCGTCTTGAGCATCTTCACTAAATACATTACCAATGTAGTTTGCTGAACTTGAATTAAATGACAATGCATATGAAGTTCCATTGATTGCTAATGTAAATGAGCTTTTAGTTGCTCCGTCTGTTAATAATATAGAACCAGATGTTGTTAAGTCTAATGTATCTGGGTCTGCTGCACCTCTTGAAGGTTTTAGTGTAGCACCTACGAAGTGTCCGTTTGAACCACTAATACCAATTGAGATTGTGTCGTTTGCATATCCACCTAATCCTAAAACACGAACGATTGTTACTGCTCCTGCACTACGAAGATATTGTTTCGCAGTGAAAGGAACATAAAAGTCCTGTGATTCTTTACCAAAGATTTCTTCAAACTCACCGAAGTTTCTAATCAAAGTTGGAACAAATGCTGGGCCTTGTTCTGTTGGGCCAATCAATGCTGCTCCGATTTCTCCGATTCCTTGTGGTAAGAAAGATAAATCTTTTTCTCTGGTGAATACACCTGGACTGACGATTCTTTCTGCCATTTTGTTTCTCCTAATTAGGTTATATCGTAAGTATAAATATCATTTAAAAAACTCAAAATATACTGATGAACCTATATTTTTTATTTTGTTGGTGTGAAAACACCAGTGCTTGGGTCAAGATTACCTGGCCCATATTTTTTATTTAAATCATTAACCAATTCTAACTCAGTTTGATTTAATTGAGTGTATTGTGTTTCTAAACGAAGTTTTTCATTAGATATTTGTTCTAATCTTTGTTCCGTTTGTATTCTTGAAACTTCCAATGCACCTAAACCATTACGAACATTATCATAACCTTGTTGTAGTTCTTGTAATGATGTTAATTCTTCTTGAGTGAATTTAATTTCTTTTGATTTTTTTGCCATTATAACTCCTGTTTTGGTTTAATAATAAATATAAAGTTATTTGTTCAAACAATCACATTTTTGTTTGATTTCATCAACTTCTTGCTTTAATTCTTTGATTGATTCAATCAATAATGGAACGATTTTTTCATATTTAACTGCTAAGTATCCATTATCTCTTTCGGTTACGAGTTCTGGTAGAACTTCTTGAATTTCTTGTGCGATAACTCCGACATCTTTTCCTGTATAAGTTTCTTGTTTGTCGTTCCAATCAAATTCATAACCACCTATTTTACCAACCTTTTCTAATGGATTTTCTATACGAACTATATTGTCTTTAAGTCTTTTGTCTGATGAATAGTATGCCACAACATCACCTGTTGCATTTACATCTCCACTACTATTAATTGTAACTGGATTTGCAGTTGTGCTTCCTAATTTCAATAATGCATTTGGTTCATCTAATGTTATCCAGTTTCTAAATGTAGTTCCGTCGTGAGAATAAATAATTAATGATTGGTTATCATCTCTATGTGATATTCTATAAAGTGTATGAGTAGAATCTGTGGTAGATTTTTGAAGTGATATACCACCCTCACTATCATCTGCTGATTTAAGAACCATATATGTTGAACCATCAAAAGTAAGATTAGATTCTGCTTGAATTGCACTTGTTCCATTACCGGTTAATAATGAGTTTGATGTTAATGATGTAGCACCTGTTCCACCTTCTGCAACTGCTAATGCTGTTCCTAATGTCAATGCTCCAGCAATAGATATATCACCACTACTATCAACGGTCAATCTATCTGCTGTTGTACCACCAACTCTTGTTTGTAATCCAAATACATTGTTGGTTCCGTTGTTATCGGTTGTTCCGTCGTTATCCCAACGAAGTTGTCCTGCATTGGTGTATGATGAACCATCATAAATATCAACATTTAATCTAAATTGATAGTCGTTTTCTATTAATGTTTGTGGTAAAGCGTGAGTTCCACGACTTCTACGAATTCTTATGTCTGGTGCGTCTGCTGTATCGTTGTGTTGTTCTAAACGAATTTGAGCTTCTTGTGCAGCATCTCCATCGATGTGAAGTTTAACTTCTGGACTTGTTGTGCCGATACCAAGTCTGTCGTTTGCTGTATCTACGGTGAATAAGTCTGTTGAAATAAGGGATTTTCCGTCTGCACCTACAATTACGGTTTCATTTGCTGTTAATCCTGTTGATTGAACAATACCGAATGAACCTGTTGATACTGAACTACCACTTATATTTCCTGAAGTGGTAAGACTTGAAAGGGAAGCTGCACTTCCACTTGTAATTAATTTTTTCCAATTTGGCATTTATTTTGTCTCCTTATGGTTGGTTACTCGTTGAGCCCACTTCCTTGATTGCCACATCAAGGCCAATAAAGTTATTCTTGTTCTTTGTAACTTTTCTGAAGTTTCTCCACTACGGATACTGCTTCAATTAATCTTTTTCCAGGAATCATTCCTTCTTGTATCAAATACAACAAAAACTCAATCTCTTGTTTATTGAGTTTTAACGAAGGTGTCTCTTTCGAAACACCCTCGTTTTGATTGGATAATCTTGGATTTCCCTGTTTATTTTTTCTATCTATTAATCCCATTTGAAACCATTAATATTAGGATTATTCTACATAGATATAAATTTCACCAGAGTCTACTCTAATATTACCATTCTTTTGGTAATTAGCGTCGTCTGATGTTACTACTGCTGCTGCATAAGCGTCTGGTGTGATTGCGGTAGCATTTTGTGCCAACTTAGTTCCGATTTGTAAACCGAAACGACCTTCTGAATCGTCCCAACCGAATGCTGCACCTGTGAATCCTGACTCTGTTTGAACTATGAATCCACCATCACCTGTTGCTGAACCACTATTCATCAAGATAAATCTATCCTCAACTAATAAATTAGCTGTATTTACTGATGTTTGTGTTCCTTGAACAACTAAGTCTCCACCAACTGTTAAGTTTTGTGAAATAGATGCTGTTGCAAATGTTACATTTGCAGTTGTTGCTACATCCTGTCCGATTGCTACATCGTTAGCATTAACGGTAACACCTGTTCCTGCTCCGACTGCTA
>Ga0208162_1001165_pt1 | contig 14095 bp, 19 predicted proteins | sample CB_VirMetaG_4_FD_184539 | JGI IMG/M metagenome (GOLD analysis project Ga0208162, IMG submission 184539) | Freshwater to marine saline gradient viral communities from Chesapeake Bay - CB_1508_1M Viral MetaG (SPAdes) (version 4) | ecosystem: Environmental > Aquatic > Marine > Coastal | place: USA... | reverse complement strand
CAGATCCTCAACCTGATCCTCAAGAGGTTGCTAAAGAGTGGTATCCAATGGATGAATTACCAGATAATGGTGAATAATTATTAGGCATTATTAAAATTGATGGTATAATTAGGGGTAGAGTTTTCTACCCCTTTTTTTATTGGAGTTGTAATGCAAAATATAGTCAGTAAAGGTTGGGGATATGAGCTTTGGGTAGAGAATAATGAACTCTACTGTGGAAAGCATTTACATGTCCTACCTACTAAATGGTGCTCTGTTCATTATCATAAAAATAAGAAAGAAACATTTTATGTTATTGAGGGTGAGTTAAAGTTAGAATATTCTAATAATTTAGAATGGAGCAATCAGTATGATATTGAGACTATAATATTGAAGAAGGGTGATTGTTTTACATTAGAAACTTTGATTGCACATAGATTTACAAGCAATACAAGTTATCCTTGTGATTTTATTGAATTCTCTACTCATCATGAAGATTCAGACTCCTACAGAATTATTAAAGGTGATTAAATGAAATTGGCAGTTATAGGAGATGCCTGTACTGATACATATGTATATGGATTATGTGAAAGGCTATCTCCAGAAGGTCCAGTACCTGTTTTAAATCAACATTGTCAGCATAGTAATGGTGGTATGTCCCTGAATGTGTTCCGTAACCTTTGTAATATGATTGATGGAAATCATCATATAGATCATTATTCAAATGATTATCATATAATGGAGAAGATTAGATTTGTTGATGAGAAAACAAATCAATTATTATTAAGAGTAGATGTTGATGATAAATGTAATAGAATAAGTTCCGATGCTATCAGTAGAATTAAAATAAATAAATATGATGCTATTGTAGTATCTGATTATTGTAAAGGGTTTATGACAGATGAGGACTTGATTAATTTAGGAATGTCTTCTCCAATATCTTTTTTAGACTCAAAGAGAAAATTAACTAAAGAGGTTATGTCTGCTTTCAATCTGATAAAACTAAATGAGCATGAGTATAAACTTAATAAAGAGTTAGTGGACAGATTTCCTAAAAGGTTTGTTATAACTTTAGGAAGTAAGGGTGTTATGTTTTTAAATCAAAGATATGAACCCCCAAAGGTTTTACAAACATATGATGTATCAGGTGCTGGAGATACCTTTCTATCAGCAGTTGTCTCTAAAGTTATTAATAAAGAAGGTATGGATACTGCTATAAAGTTTGCTCAAGAGTGCTGTAATAAAGTCATTCAGGAAAGAGGTACATGTGTCTACAAAAAAGATATGGACTAATGGTTGTTATGATATACTTCATGTAGGTCATATTGCATTATTTGAATATGCTAAATCTTTAGGTGATCAACTTATTGTAGGTATTGATAGTGATAAAAGGGTTAAGCAATTAAAGGGGGAAGATAGACCTTTCAATTGTGAGAACGATAGAAAAAAAATGCTTGAATCTATTAAATACATAGATAAGGTATTTATTTTTGACAGTAAAGATCAAATGTGTAATATTGTAAGGTATAATTCTATAGATGCTATTGTGGTTGGTGAAGAATACAGAAATAGAGATGTGACTGCTTCCAATCTTGTTAAGGATGTCATCTACTTTCCAAAAATTAAAGGTTACTCTACTACTTCAATCTTGGATAAAAAATGAAAAAAATTCTGATAACAGGACATAAGGGATTTATTGGTTCCTGTTTCTTGAAGTCTGTCTCGGACACATATGAGATCGTCACATCTGATTATAAAGGTGGAGACTATTGTCCAGATAGTCTACCAGATTTGTCTGATGTAGATATTGTCGTCCATATGGGTGCAATGTCATCTACAAACTCTACGGATAGAGAAGAGGTGTTCACAAGGAATATCATGAGCACCTTAAACATAATTCAAAAGGCAAAGAACGCTAAAATTATCTATGCATCTTCTGCTTCTACATATGGATCTATTAATGCAAAGAGATCAGAATCTGATAAACTACAACCTGAGTCATTATATGCTAAATCAAAAGCAGTTATTGATGATATAGTACTAAAATATCTTCCTCATAGAAAGATTGTTGGATTACGATTTTTTAATGTTTGTAGTTTTAGTTTTGAGGGACATAAAACACAGCCTAGTCCAACTTATAGTTTTTACAAGCAATTAAATGAAACAGGTCAGATAAAGTTATTCAATGGTTCTGATAATATTTTTAGAGACTTTATTTATATAGAAGATGTCTTAAAGGTCATGCATTACTTTATTGATAATCAAGTAAATGGAAGTGTCGTTGTAAATGTAGGAACAGGTAAACCAGTATCTTTTGAGCAGATTGCTGATAAAATGATTGATAAACTTGGTTTTGGCGAAAAAGTATATATTGATAGACCTTCAGATATACTCAACTCTTATCAGACCTATACTGAAGCGGATTTAAAATACTTAAGAACTTTAGGATATGATAATAAAATTCCAACGATCCTTAACTACATAGAGGAAAGAGCACTTTAATGGATCAGCAACAGCAATTAAATATTATAAATGAACAAGTAAAAAATGACACTGGTAAGAAACTATTATACATAGTTCCAGAGAGTGCAGGAGATATCTTTTTGGCAACAAGTCTATTGATGTCAATGCATAGTCTATATCCAGAATTTAAAATATACTTTGCTTGTAAGCCAGAGTATAAAGAGTTACTAAAAAATAACCCCTACATACATAAAGTACTTGACTATATGCCTATTATGGAAAGTGCTGCACATATGGAAGGAATCAGTGACTGGAAAGGTCTATTTGATATTAGTATTATGGGAACTGTTCTAACTCAAAGACATATTAATTATTGGCACAATGGGCTATCACGACTTGCTTTTGATATTAAGGAATAATCATGCATCTCTTAGAAGCATATGCACTGACTGCTGGATGTAAGGTAAATCATCCACATATTCATTTAGAAGAAATAGAGTTACCAAAAAATAAGTATATCACATTCCATGGGTTTAGTCCGAAAGGACCAAGCAAGCAATATAATAAGTGGGAAATGGTTTTAAGGATGTTAAGTCTTGACGAAGACTTTGATTATGATATAATACAGATTGGTGGTTCTAATGATACGAAGTATGAATATGCAAACCATGATTATTTAGGTAAAACCAATTATAATTCATTAGCATACCTAATTAAAAATGCTGAACTGCATCTTGGATTTGATAGTCTTCCTGTGCATTTAGCATCTCATTTTAATAGAAAAATTGTTGCTATTTATCCTTGGTATGCACAAAATTGTGGTCCATATTTTTCAGATGTAAATGATATAGTTATACTAGAACCAGACTTTAGTATTTTTAAACCTTGTTTTAATGTTGCGGATAGATTTGATTTAATCAATACAATTGAAGTTTCAGATATTTACCAAGCAGTAATAGGATTATTAAAATGATTAGTATGTTTTTAAATAGTAGGGGAAGAGTAAAAAGACTACAGGAACTATTTAATTCTATAGTTAAAACAACGAGAGACTACACAAACATAGAAGTACTTGTAAGAATAGATGAAGATGATGTAGAGACTGTAAATTTTTCCAGAATAAATATCTATCCTTTTGAAATAAGATATATTGTTGGTCCGAGGCCAGACAATCTCATCACTTCCTATAATGAGTTGGCGAGTCAATGTAGGGGGGATTATTTATTTGTTTTAAATGATGATGTGGATATACTAACGCAAAACTGGGATGATGAAGTTAGAAAAGTCCCGTCAAATGAAATATGGTTATTGTCAACACACGATACCAGCATTGATAAAACTAATACTGTTAATAAAGATGATAACAATTATGGTTCTTTCTTAATCCATACAAAAGCATCATACGAAGCATTAGGTTATTTTATGGATGATAGAGTTAAAACTCTTGGAGGAGACTCTATGTTGTGGAGATTATACAGTGCGGTTGATAGAATTAAGTGGATTGATGTAACTGTAGATCATGTATATCACAATACAATTCAAAAGGTGGTAAGACCAGATCAAACCGCATTTGAATATAGGCAAAAACTAGATGTAGACCCTTGGACTATTGATATTGATAGTGAAATAAAAAGATTGTCCTCTGAAATTGAAAGAAGAAATAAATGAAAAAAATAAACTTAGGATGTTTCAATAAAAAGTTACCCGGATTTACTAATGTTGATATCAGAGAAGATGTCAATCCTGATATTGTTGATGATATTTTTAAGTTAGAAAATTTTCAGGACAATTCAGTAGACTTAATTTATTGTAGTCATGCCTTAGAGCATTTAGACTATGCAGAGACAGACAAGGCATTAGATAATTGGTATCGAGTACTCAAAAGTAAAGGAATTATTAGATTATCTGTTCCTGATCTAGAAGCAATATTCTCGCATTATGTTTACTATAAAGACTTAGATGTTATGATGCATATGTTGTATGGTAGTCAAAGACATCCTTTCGATTATCATAAGAATGGTTGGGATTTTGATAGAATGAAAAGAGATCTCACTAGACATGGATTTACAGATGTTAGACTGTGGGATTGGAGAGACACAGACCCACATTATTATTGTGATGATTACAGTCAAGCATATTGGCCTCACATGGATAAGGAAAATGGTAAACTATTAAGTTTAAATGTAGAGGCAACTAAGCTATGACAAAGATTTTATTTGTAACAGAAAAGTGGTGTGATTTAAATCCCGACCTTGGATTAACAAATAGTTACCATAATATATTTCAAACTTTTGAACATTTTAATGATGGCGAGTATACATACGACATTATACATTTAGACGAATGTAAAGTAAGATACAATGCTGATATAAATCAAGTTTTAATTGACTATTGTAATAATCACAAGACCGATGTGATTATGTTCACTTTGTTAAATGCCGAAGGTGTTAATCCATCAATAGACACATACAGTAAGTTAAGAAGTATGGGTTGTTATCTATGCGTTATATGGCCTGATACTGGTCCTTCTTGGGGAATGCAAACTATTCAAGAATTGAGTCCATATATTGACTTACATGTATCTTGGGATAATCCTAAGACCGCTGGTGTTAAAGGATTCCATGAACTTTATACTGCTCCCAGAGTATATAATCATATGTCTTTATGGACTCCAGAAGACTCTGCCCTGTATTATTATGAAGAAAATAAAGATATTGATATAAGTTTTATGGGAAGTATAGATAAATATAGAGACCGAGAAGAATTTGTTCGACTTGCTAAGGTCCACGATCTTAATGTGCATGTTGGTGGTGGTCAAAGAAGAGAGAAGTTATCCCCAAATCAATATGCCTCTATTATCAGAAGAAGTAAGATAGGTATAAACTTTTCGCTAAGTCAAACCGGAGTTTTTCATCAGGCGAAAGGAAAAATGTTTGAATATACTGCAAGTGGAGGTTTGTTAATGGAATTTGATAATCCTTCAATTAAAGATTTCTTTGAAGAGGGATTGGATTATGTAGCATTCTCTAATTGGGATGAACTTTTTAGTAAACTAAAATATTATCTTGAAAATGAAGATGAGAGAAACAGAATAGCGAATCATGGACATCAAACATTCATGAACAAATGGAATAGTAATATTTATTGGAAAACTTTACTGGGTAAGGTAGGGTATTGATATGTTAAGTGTTTTTATGCCAACCATTAGGACTCATTTATTAGAAAAATGGTATGAGTCTTTAGAGCAGTCTTGTAATAGGCATCCGTTTGAGGTTTTACTGTGTGGTCCATTTGGAGTACCAGATGCTTTAAAGTCTAAAAACAATATTAAATTTATTAAAGACTTCGGTTCTCCAACAAGATCTGCACAACTCGCAGCGATTGAGGCATCTCAAAAATATCTATATCATGTTACGGATGATATTTTGTTCTATCCAAATGTCGTATCTAATGAAATAGATAGAATGGAAGACAATACTATAACTGCATTAACATATACTGAAGGGGTTGGTTATAGCGGAGATAAGTTACCCCCTAATTATTGGTATGCTCCAAATGCTTATCCGGGTTGGCCCGGAGTGAACCAGTCATGGGGTATAGGCGTTCATTTTATGGTAGATACAGAATTATTTAAAAAGTATGGTGGATTTGATTGTCGATTTGATTATCTAAATCATGCTGGTCATGATCTATTATTTAGAATGCAAAAAGATGGTGTCAAATATAAAGTATCTCAAGAAACAGCGTCAAAGGCAGACTGGATGCCGGGAATCAGCGGCGATCATGAAGCTATATATGTAGCACAAACTTTTCATGATGATCCTTTATTTAAGTCTATTTGGATCACTGGCAGAGAAAATCTTAGGGTAGAATTAGATAATTGGAAAGACCAACCAGATTTATGGATTACGAGATTTGATAGTAAAGAAATAGAAAAATATGAGGATCTATAATGAGTATTTTAATAACAGGTAAAAGTGGAACGGTAGGATCTAACTTAGATGGAATTGGTTTTTCATCTAAAGATTATGATCTTAGGCATTTAGATAAAGCACTTAATCTGATTATAGACAAAAAACCAGAGTCAATAGTACATTGTGCTGCTGTGGTTGGAGGATTAGATGAACATTTAAGATTCAAAAAGAAACTATTTTATGATAATATGCTAATCAATTTAAACATCTTAGAGGCTGCAAGAATATTAAATGTTAAAAGAGTTCTATCTTTTTTATCTTCTTGCATATATTCTGATGATGCGGATCAACCATATAACGAATCAAATATTCATACGGGAGAACCGTTTAGGGATTATTATCCATACGGATATGCAAAAAGAATGCTTGAAGTTCAAAGTAGAATTTATTATGAAGAATATAATTTAAAGTACAACTGTGTTGTTCCTACAAATATTTATGGATTGAATGACAATTTTAATATTAATACTGGTCATGTAATAGGGGTTTTGATTCATAAGTGCTATAATGCTAAGAGGGATAATACTCCTTTTTGTGTTTGGGGAGATGGAACTCAAGAAAGAGAATTTATTTTTACTGGAGATGTTAGACAAATAATAGATTGGGCAATAGATAATTATCTAGATAAGGAACCTCTGGTATTATCAAATAATATTCCAGTATCTATGGGCGTTGTTGCCGAGAATATTGCTAAAGCATTCGATTTCAAGGGTAAGTTGATTTTTGAAAAAGATAAACCTAGTGGTCAGATAAAAAGAAATTTGTCTGGAAATAAATTATCAAATCTCTTAGATATTGAATTTACTCAGATAGAAGATGGCATTAATCAAACTGTTGAATGGTTTCAAAAGAATTATGAGGTAGCGAGAAGATGAAATATAAATTGTCTGTGTTGGTTCCCGGTATCAGGACTCACAACTGGAAAGAACTTTATGACTCTGTAAAGAGTTCTACTAAGGAATCCTTTGAGATTATTTTTGTTGGACCATATGAGTTGCCGCCTGAATTACAAGATAAGGCAAATGTTAAGTTTATTCAAGATTATGGAACCCCTATTAGGTGTCAACAAATTGCCTTGACAGAAAGTGAGGGAGAATGGATAACGTGGGCGGCAGATGATGGATATTATGTAGAGAATGCACTAGATGATTCATTCTCAATTATAGAGAATAACAATGATTATAAGACGGTAGTGTTTGGAAAGTACTTTGAGGGAGAAGGTAATGAAGACATCCATAATGATATACAGTATCATAGGTTAAATTTTCATCCTGCAACTAGAACCGTATATATTCCAATGGAATACATGTCTCTTAATTGTGGCATAATTTCTAGGCAGTTAGCATTTGAACTTGGTGGATGGGATTGTAGATTTGAAGCTTGTCCAATGTCCCACTCTGACCTTGCTATTAGATTACAAAATTTTGGGGCAAATTTTATAATTCAAGAAGGCGTTATGTTTAAATGTGGTCATATGCCGGGAGTTAGTGGAGATCATGCACCCATACATTATGCACAAATTACACATGATGAACCTTTGTTTCAGCAAATGTATAATGGTCCAGAATGTTTAAGTAGGACTAAAATAGAAATTGACAATTGGAAATCAAGTCCAGATAAATGGACACGAAGATTTAAATAGGAGTATTAGAATGAATATTTTACTAGCAGGTGATTCTAGATGTGCTTGCCCACCAAGACCAAATTCTTGGCCTAGTATATTAGAGAGAAAATTAAGGGCAACTTATCCAAATGTAAATATAGAACAGTTCTTCGCTGTAGAAGATACATATATATTCACAATGTTTTTATTGGCAGAGAAACTTGAGCAATATCCAGACGGTCACTTTGATTTCGCCATTATTCATTCTGGATGGCACGATTATATGGAGTCTTGGCCGCGAAGAATTTTAGATTCTTTAGTGCCAGAAGGTATTGATGAAGATTGTATTATAGATGACACTGAGAAATGGGTAGATTCATATAAAGATAAAGAAAAGGAATACATATACAAAAATGAAAAAAGATTGATCGAGATCAATGATTTATTGAAAAGAAAATGCAAAAATCATCTATACATAGGTATTCATACATTAATTGATGGTTCTGATTTACATAAAAAAACTTATGAAGAGCATCAATTTGACTTGCTTGAATCGAATGAGTTTTTTGCAAATATGAGTGACTTCTTAAATCTACCACAACATTATTCTTGGAATGTTAAAAATACAACTCCTGACAGAATACATTATACGGCACCTGCAAACCTATCCTTATGTGAAAAATTAATGAGGTATATAACATTAAGGAATGTAGAGTTACCCACCATTTTAAATCATATGCAGATTCATAATAATAATTATATCTGTGTTGGAGATTTGAAATTACACTTTAAAGACTTTATAGACAAATGTAAAAGATTTGCTAGTTATATTTGCAATCATACTGACAAGGGAGACATTGTTCTAATAGATGGCGAAACATCTATGAATAGTATCGCTTCATTTATAGGTTGTTTTTTCTATGGAAGAATTCCAATGTTCGTACAAAGACCTACAAATAAGGTTTCCCAAAAAGAGTACGCAAAGAAAATGCAGCATATCAAAGATCTGATCTCTCCTGCTTTATGTGTATCTGATAACTCAGAAAGATATCCTTTATTTAAAGTAGTTAATTTCGGAGAAGCAGATATATTAGAAGAAGAAAAAGTCAGTGCAGACGACATAGCATTTATTCAATTGTCCTCTGGGACAACAGGACTTCCAAAATTAATGACTGTTCATCATAAGGATTTAACAAACCATATCTCAGACTATCAACAGCAATTGAATTGTGTAGAGGGAGACACAATAGTGTCTTGGTTGCCCCTTTATCATGATATGGGTTTAGTGGGAGGTTTATTGATTCCTATTCTTTCTAACAACTCTTTAGTGCTAATTGATCCATTTACTTGGTTATCTAATCCAAATGTATTCATAGAAAAAATCAAAGAACATCGCGGTACATATTCTTATTTACCAAACTTTGCATTAAATTATATTTATGAAAGATGTGAACAAGAAGATCTATCGTTTATGAAATTTGTAATCTCTTGTTCGGAGCCCACATCGAATAAGTATATTGAAAAGTTTAGTAATAAGTTTTCGGTCCCTGTTCGAGTATGCTATGCTTTAGCAGAAAATATTTTTGCTGTATCAATTTCAGATTCAAGTCCAAAAGTTTTAGACAATACAGTCTCATGTGGTAGAATAATAGATAATGTTTCTGTATTAGTTATGAAAGATGGAAAAGATGTAACTGAAAAAGAAGTTGGAGATATCTTAATTAAAAGTAATTATTCTGTGAATACAGACAAGTTTGGATATTATGATACTGGTGATGTTGGATTTGTTAATGATGGAGAATTATATGTCATAGGTAGAAGCAAGGATAATTTTGTTAGTTTTGGTAAAAATATTTATCCCGATAGAATAGAAGAACTTGTAAGTAACTTAGATGGGGTTAAAAAAGGCAGATGTGCGTGCTTTGGAATCTATGAAGAACAAGTAGGTACACATAGAATGCATATTTGTTTGGAGCAAACAGAAAATTCTGGTGATGACCTACAAATAAATATAAAAAATATTGTTGAGGAATTTTCAGGTATATCACCAATATTACATACTGATGCAAACTTATTAGTTAAAACTTCAAGTGGAAAGGTAAGTCGTAGTGGAACCAGAAACAATATTGCAAATTGCACAAAAGATAATTAAAGATAAGGGTATCTCGATAGAAATTGATCTTGATACAAAATTGTATAGCACAGGAATACTGTCTAGTATAGATATCTTAGATTTATTATTAAGGATACAAAAACAAGGTATAAAGACATCCCATATTAAAACCAATATGTTTGATAGCCTTTCAGAAATTATACAAGAGATTTAAAATGAAAATATCATATCTATTAGCGAGTAATAAAAACCCAGAGCATGTAAAAAATGTGATTGATAACATATATAATCTACCGAAACATGATTTTGAGGTTATAGTTTGCACTAAGGGTAATTATCAAGACGATAGAGCATTATGCTTGGAAGACGATGAGGGAACAAGTAGTGTTCATGCTTTTAATAAAGCGTATAGGTATAGTGATGGAGATATTATAATCATATGTGTGGATGATCACAAGATACCAGATAACATACTTGAACTCCCTGATTTCTTTATGTCTGACAAAATTCAACAACTTAAGTTTAAAGTAGCTAATTTGACACATAATATGGGAGGACCGGGAAAATTATATTTTCTTAAAGAAGAGCAAAAACAGATGAATACTGTGTGGTGGGGGTTGCATCAAGTTTTTCCACCCGAAGTAAAAAATATTAGACCATATAATGTTTTTCACTTTCCTGCGATTTTAAGAGAGACTATAGAGACATATATGGATGGGGTTATTTTTAATGAATCTTTTATTCATCATTATTGCGACTCATGGTTAGGTTTTTACGAAGAAAAAATAAATGGTTATAGAGAATGTAGAGATCTTGGACCCAACAATATTTGGTTTAGAGTAATCAACAAGGTTAATCTTTCAAAAGTTAGTAATCATTACGATGCTCACGATAAGGAAATGATGAAAAAACTAATTGAACTGTCAGATCAAGATATCTCTTATAATACAAAGGTTAACTAATGCAATTAAGTAAGTCTAAATATTTTGAAAATAGAGGAAGTCTATATACTATCTATGAACATAAGGATTTTAACATAGACTTTGTTCAAGATAAAATTTCAAAATCTTATCAAGGTGTGATTAGGGGTTTCCATGGAGATGATATAACTTGGAAGTTAATTACTTGTTTGTATGGCAGATTAAAGCTTATTACTTACGATGTAGATAAAGATATAAAAGAAGAATATATTTTAGACGGAGATAGTAAAGATTCTGTATCTATTCTAGTTCCACCTAGAGTACTGAATGCACATCAATGTTTAAGCAGTCATTGTATCTTTCATTACAAGTGGAGTCATTATTATTCTGGTCCAGAAAATCAGTGGAGCGTATATTATAATGATTCTGATATAAATCCTTGCTGGAATAAAGAATTTGCAAGTATAATTTCTGATAGAGATAAGAGTAGTCCTTCATTAAAGGAATTAAAAGAATGGATAAAAAAGAATTAATTGATTTTGAAGAAGATATTGCATCTATTTATGAGCAGGGCACTATTCGTGCTCCTATACATCTAAGGTCTGGTAACGAATCTCAATTAATTGAAATATTTAAACAGGTTAATAAAGAAGATTATATATTTTCAACTTGGGCAAGTCATTTGCATTGTCTGCTAAAAGGCGTACCAAGAGAAGATGTGAAGAGTGCCATCCTTGAAGGTAGATCTATTACTTTAAACTTTCCAAAGTATAATTTATATAGTTCAGCTATAGTTGGTGGAACTCCATCTATTGCTGTTGGTGCCGCCTATGCTTTGAAGAAGCAAAACAAGTCTGGAAGAGTTTATTGTTTTCTAGGAGATATGGGTTTTCATACAGGTATTTCTTATGAGTCTATTAAATATGCTATAGGTCATAATTTACCTGTCACATTTGTGGTTGAAGATAATGGTAAGTCAGTAGGAACTCCTACTCTCAACTCTTGGCATATTGATACATATGCTATTTATGAATTAATGTGTAAGATGGCTCATGGTAATGAAAACGTAAAGATTGAATACTATAGGTATGAATCTAAATATCCCCATGCTGGAACCGGAACATTTGTGGAATTTTAATCATGAAGAAACATGTTTTATTTTGTTGTGAAAAGTGGTGTGCTGGGACACCCCTTATGGGATTAACAAATAACTTTCACAATATGTTTAATTCATTTAGTCAAACTCAGAATGACTATATGTATAACACATTACATTTGGATGAAGCGTCTGCTACATATGGGACACATATAGATAATGTTCTGATACAGTACTGTCAAAACTTTAAACCAAGCATTATAATCTTTTGCTTGTTGGGGGGTTCAAATGTAAATCCCTCTATGCCTATATATCAAAAATTAAAAGATATGGGTATCAAACTATGCTTTATGTGGCCCGATACTCAACAATGGGTCATAGACACAATTTTACATTTGAAGGACATTGCTGACCTCAGTGTATCTTGGGATAACCCAATATCCGATTGGCACTCTAGCGTACAATTTCCAGAAAATCATAAATTTATGTGGGTTCCTCAAGATGGGCATTTTTTTTATGATGATAAAAAAGATATTGATGTAAGTTTTGTAGGTAGCACTGTTTATCCAGATAGACAAAAAATATTATCAGGTATAATTATAAGAAGGCAAGTCCATATAGATGGAGGGCAAAGAACTAGACAGTTAACACCGGAAGAATATGGTAAAATAATTCGTTCCAGTAAAATATCTTTAAATTTTTCTAAGAGTCCCTGCCAGACATACGAGCAAACTAAAGGTAGAGTTTATGAGGTAATGAGAAGTAAGGGTCTATTACTTGAGTCTAAAAATACATCAACCAGTAAATATTTTAAACCCGGAGAAGATTATGTAGAATTTGAAGACCTTGAAGATCTTGATAATAAAATAGAATATTATCTAAATAATGAAGAAGAAAGAATTCGTATAGCTACAAATGGATATAATAAATATTACGCGAATTATTCATCACAAATATTTTGGAATAACATTTTGGAGAACTTAAATCAATGAGATATATAGAAGAAGTACAAAAGGGAATGGATCTATTAGGTTCTCATCCTAAGTCTATTTTTATTGGTCAAGCAGTAGAATATAAGGGCACAGCACTAACACATCAAGTTAAAAACTTCCCACCAGAAAAATTGCTTGAGTTGCCAGTTGCTGAAGAGTTTCAAGCAGGATTCGCCATTGGTTTAGCATTGGAAGGATATTTGCCTGTAAGTCTTTATCCTCGTATGAACTTTATTATTCTTGCTATGAATCAGATTATTAATCATCTGGATAAGTGGGAGGCGATGTCTGTTGGCGAAAGCAAACCTAAAGTTATTATGAAAGCAGTTGTTGGTTCTGCACATCCGTTAGATCCGGGTCATCAACACAAGGCAAATTATACTGAGGCATTTCAATCTATGTCTACAAATATTGATGTTGTAGAATTGATTTATTCTTATCAGGTTTTAGATGCTTATAAAAAGGCATTAGACACAAACAGGTCCACATTAATTATTGAGCATGGAGATATGTATAAATGAATTTAGATTTATTAATAGTTGCTCCAAGTGCTGCAAAATTATATCAGGCATTGAATAATGATTATACAGCAATAGAGACAAATATATGGGCAGGATTGCTTGCAAATGCAGTTCGTCATGAGCATAGTGTTGCTATTTACGATTTAGAAGTTGAAAAACCTTCTAAAGAAGAGTTCTATGATAAAGTTAAAGATTATAATCCTAAACTTGTAATGTTTGTAGTTACTGGGCAAAATCCAAATGCTTCGACTGCGGCTATGGATGGTGCTACTAGATCATCTTCTATACTTGGTCCAGAATTTAAAATAGCATTTGTGGGTCCGCATGTGAATGCACTACCAATAGAAACCTTAGAGAGACATCCAGAAATTGATATCGTATTTACTAATGAAGGTGTTTATGCCCTTAAGAATGTATTGAAGACAAACCTGAGA
>Ga0208162_1001163_pt1 | contig 14114 bp, 13 predicted proteins | sample CB_VirMetaG_4_FD_184539 | JGI IMG/M metagenome (GOLD analysis project Ga0208162, IMG submission 184539) | Freshwater to marine saline gradient viral communities from Chesapeake Bay - CB_1508_1M Viral MetaG (SPAdes) (version 4) | ecosystem: Environmental > Aquatic > Marine > Coastal | place: USA... | reverse complement strand
CTTAAGTTCTTGTGGATTTGGAGCAAAAGCATATTCCGATATATGCAGATAAGAACAAGTAAATGATCTCAAGCCGCCTTTTCCTTCAGCCGATACAGCAATAATCGATGCACCAGAATCTTTCCATCTTATTTCAGTCGTATTGTTTACCACCAAATGTCGCTTCATAAAACGGGGCAGATTATCATAAAATGTTTTGTGTATTTCCAATAAATGCTTTGATGACTGCAGTTTATGCGATAATATGGCGATGGTTAGGGGCTCTGTTGCAGTCCAAAACTTCCAGAATAAATAAGCTGCCACGATCGTGCTCGAGCCAATTTGTCGGCCTTTTAGGATAAGCGTGTCTTCGTTTTTTTGCAAAGATTGTATTATTTTTATTTGCTCTTCATTTGGTGTGAGCTTTTGCAGACGACCGCGTTTATTGACAATTTTGAGACGACTGATAAATTCAACGGGATCGGATAATATTTTTTGAAGGTCATTCATATTTTCACTTCTGCATGTATTGACGGATCTCGTGCAATGTGCCGCTCTTGTTTTGGTCTTCAGAATCATAAACTTCCATCAGTGACTGAAGAAGCATTTTAACATCTTTGACTGATAGCGTGGTAAATTTGCCTGTTTCGTGTAGTTCTTTGCGGCTTAGTTCGAGCAGTCCCCAAGCGAAGTGATAAGGATTTCTGTTATCAATTCCTTCTCTTAATATTGTACTAACAGTCTTTCGGCGTGCCATTAAGTCCCCCAAAGTAATAAAAGTGTTATAATATCATAAGCGAAGTTATGAGCTTATAATATATATGTCGTTCTTATTTGTTTATGAAAATAAATTTTCATTTATTTAACTGAAGTAATTATGAATATACAGGAATATATTTTAGAGCACGAATGATTTCTTCAGTTGAGATGCATAAGAATTCTGTTTTTGTGACATCTACGATTATGTGTGCATTGACAGGTATTTCATAGGGATTCCAGCCGAACTTAAGAATATCGATATCTGTTAGTTCCCCTACGTAATAGTATATGTTTCCTTTTGAATCTTCGAACATGTCGTTAAACTTAAAGTCCATTATGTGCTCCTTTATGTTGTTTTAAAATATGGCCGTCAGTGTTTTTGTTCGCGCATCTGTGCTGTGATAGAGCTTGGTTTTTTGTTTTGCCATATGTTTGGTTATTGGCTTAGAAAGAAGTAGCAGAAGTGTGTCCTGCACATCATTTTGCTAATATCTCGCTATAAATGCACAGGTCCCTATAAGTTCTTTGCCTGTATTCCCAAAATAGTTCTGAGGCTTCAGCGAATGTGTTGCAAGGCTGAAGATAAACATATTCTATTCCGTCGTCAGTTTGTGATAAGTGGCAAACATAGAAATGATAGAACTTTATTTTGTTTTCGGCTTCTGTCTCTTCATAAAACATTCGGCGCCATTTTGTAATTAGTTCGTGATCTGTTGGTCTCATCTTCTTCTTCTCCTTGCTCTTATAAGTTTATGCCGTCGGTAAATCATGTGAATGAGAACAATCATACCTGTCCTGATAGCTCATCGTATAAGTCATGTAGTCGTAAAATGTGTATAGGTATTTTTTTAGTTTTATTTTCTTTTGCCAGTTTTTTACCACGAGAGATACCGCATTTGCGGCAGTGTCCATTGACTTTATTTGCTCTTGTCATTGCTGCTTTAGATTTGTAGGTAAGTTCCACATTGCAGCAGGGGCAGTTTCTTTTGAATTCTTCCATTTTGTTTTTTCTCCTATTGTTATTATATATTACGCTCATTTTTCTTTATTCCAAGTTTTTATCTTTTGCGTTAAGGTCATAAGAACCATAGAATATAGTGTCACCATTCATTCTGTCAATGAAGCTTTGTGGTATATAGACCTGATCAACTAAAGGAAAAAAGAATTTATGAGCTTCAGGCTTCCACTGAAAACGAGCACATCTTTTATTTGGAATATGAGATACTATTTTTTTAGTAAATCTGAGGAGCCAAGGTCTATAGTGTCTTGGCATTAGACCAAATTCTTTTTGTAACTTAGTTGTAGAAATATATTGTAGTGCTGAATCTACAACGAACATATTTTCAAATATATCAGATTCATATACAGTCTTGTTGTCGTAATAAGACTTCATTGAAAGATATTTTTTATAACTTTCAGATTTTTTCTTTATGTCTAATTTGTAGATGCTGAGGAAAAAATAAAAGAGATTAAGTGTTCGAGGCTTTCTCTTCATTGAAAATTCCTCTTTTATTAAACACTTAATCTCTTCTTCAGATAAAAGGTCGCTAGAAGTCATGATGTCTCCGGTAGGAAGTGTGGTAAAACTACCAGAAACACCACACTTCTAGCGCCTTACACTTATATATATTACAGCAAAAGAGAAACTTCTTTCACTTTATGAAACTTTTTTATATAAAAACTTATTGTTGAATATAATTATAAATAGAAGACTTGGGGCATCTTCATTAAAAAACAGGTCACCTATCTATCCCACATATTATCCAAACTTCACATTATTAAATTAGATTTTGCAAATGGCTCCATGCTAAACTAATTCTGTTTTAACTGCTTCAAGCATATGATTCTCCTAAATCCGGAACAAAGAGAATTGCGCACTTGAAGCAGTTTTTTTATTTTTTTTTGAAAAAAGTCTGCAACATTTTTCGTTTTTGGATCCGACAGTAATATTTATTTACAACAGAAATAATAAAATTTTTGTTAAGCTTGGATTCAACAATGACACAATTTGCACAAGACTTATCTTGGGGCGAGGAAGGTGAAGCACAACTTAAAAATATTCTAAATAGTCTTCCTTCAGTTAAAACATGTAAGAAAGTTCCTCATACTGATGCCCCTTATGATTTAAAACTAACTACTAATTCAGGCGCTGAAAGAGGTATTGAAGTTAAAAGACTTAGAGGCGGCTATCCCACAGGTGTTGTAGAAATTTGGAGAGATACTGAAAAAAGACAAAGACCTTTATGGCATTCAGACAAAACTGATTATATATTTTTTAAAGATGAAAGCAAAAACTATTGGTATATGTATAATGCCCAAGATGTAATTAAGTATCTGCATCAGTATGATGGACATATGACTTGGGCACGTTCTTCCTCAAAAAGCGATTCCGGTTGGATTGTAAAGTTTGAATGGGAAGGAGGCATGCCTGGATTCATAAAAAAATTTAAAGGAGACTGAAATGGAATTCGAATCCCCGTTTGAAAAACTTGAGCGCGTTTGCAACTTGATAAGCTTAAAGTTAGATGATATAAAAGGTGTCATTTTTGAGCTTGAACATGAGATAAAATCAAGCATGGATCAGTATAATAAAGAGGAAGATAAACATGGTGTTGATTCTTCACATTTAACAAGCTCGCATTCCACAGCGAGCAAATAACTAATAACTAACTAACTAATTAGATAAGGACTTCTTTATAAATAATATTTCGATTCTGGGAAGTGAAAGGTAGAGAATTTGGTGGCCGGCTTTTTGCCGGTCATCTTTTTTATGCACAAACAAAAAAAGTGTCTCACCAGCCCATCCAGTGAGACACACACAAACAAACACATGGAAATTTAACTTCAAGGTGAGACACCACGTCTCAAGAATATTATACTTCTGTGTTATTAGATTTATTAAGGCAAAGCATTTTTATTTCCTTCACTTCATCTTCAACTTTTTCTAAACGCTGTGACATTATTTTTATTGATTCCTGCCAAGCGAGACGATCTTCGCGGTGCTCTGCAAGTATTTTATCAACATTCTCCTGAAGAGACGGAATAGCTTTTTCCACAATCATTTTATAACTGAAGTAAAAAAATACGAGACATACAAAGATTGCACTGGCCGGGCCAGTAATAAGAACGCCTATACTTTCTAGTATTGATGCATCCATCTCATCCTTCCAAAATTTTCTTTAATGTATCTAAAATAAGTCTGGCATACACACGAGAATCTGCAGCTGGTGGGCTTGTGCTTGAAGCAGGATCGTAAGCCTGAACTTCAGATTGAGCAACATCTTTGTCAATAACGAAAACTATTCTATAGCCATCGATATCGAAGTCTATTCCGTTTAAGTCTTGAGATGAAATACTGCAAGGACCTGATTGATTAAAATCTATCTTCATGTGGGATCTCCTACTGTGATGGCATTGTAGCTCATAGCGAATTTTTGTTGGTCGCCGCCAGACACGACATCATTACTTGCCGCTGTGCCTATACCTACCATTACATAGACATTTACTGTTCCGCCAGTTGCAGCATTGATGTTTGATTGTCGGACTGCCTGATTTAGTGGTGTATCAGAACTATTATAAACAATGGCCATGGCTGTTCCTAATGAATCCAATGATCTAAAGATCTGACCAATAGAATAATCATATGTAGCAGCACTTCCGGAAGTCTGACCATTTACAGTCCACACACCATAAAACTGATTTAATGCAACATCTTTCTTGTAATATAAGCCTGTGCCATCAATTGTGGCTGAAGCAGTTGAAGTAGGATCAAGTGCAGCACCGATAAGCATTGCTTGATCAAAGTCATTTACTGTCTCATCAACATTCATATAACAATTCATTACAAGATTGTTTTGATTATCTATTTGTGTTCCGCTGATTGTTAGCAGTTTGTACCAACGAGGACCACGGTGTGTTGTTCCAGCAGCCCAATTGTAATTTGAAGAGCCAGCGGCCAAAGGATTCCACTGAACAGTATTAAAAGTTCCATCAAATGTGACGCCATTTGTTCCATATGTTGTGTCAACTAAACTATCTGGATCAAGTAAAGTCCAAGAGCCATCAGTTAAATCAACAACATTCCATGATAGGTCTGTTAGAGATGCAGCACTTCCAGCACCTGCAACAAAGCCTCCATTGGCTCCACCTGAGGGATCAAATGCATTTGTTATAGGCATGATTCCCCTCCTTATTCCGACCAATAAAGTTCGATTGCTGTGACACGACAAGAGCCTGCATCACAGGTATAAAAGAAATGTATCTGGTCATCTGAATGCAAGTAAGGAAAGTCAAATTTAATTGCAATGGAGCCTGCAGTAGTACTTCCAACATTTAGACCAATGGTAGCCTCAGTGTCAGGTATAATGACCTGTGATCCATCAGCCTGATGGCATACTTTAACTGTAAGTTTAGTAGCACCTCCAGCGATGGTATCAACAACAACAACACAGCCTTCAAGTCTTCCAAAGAAAGCGCTCCCGACTGCTTTGTTTGTTGAGCCTAATGATACATCGTGTAAGCTAAAGTCGTGTCTGCGTGCTGCGTCAAAGGTCTGGTTGACACCTGCAACGTTAGTTAAGTTTTGACATTCGTGATAAAATTTTCCGGTTTTTGGCATTTCTTCCTCCTTCTGGCTATGCCTGAAATATATATTATGTTAGTTTGCTATTTTCTTAAAAAAGTTTTATTATTGTTCTTCTTGTGCTGCCATTTGTTCTCTTTGTGTTTGCAGCTCTCTTTGTCTTGCTTTGAGATCATCGTTTTCTGCTTTCAATCTTTGCGCTTCATCTCTGTCACCACGCCGCACTGCAGCATTGTATGCGCGCAAGATTGAATATCTTCTTTCTTTAATGATTCTTATTTCTCTTTCAAGATCTTCAAGCGTTATTATTCTTTGTTGTCTGCGGACATCGTAATCTTGACGTCTTTGTTCTGCTCTCTCACCTTTTGCTCTTTGTTCAGGTGTTAGTTCTTGACCAAATTGTGTTTCTTCTTGTTCAGTGACATCTCTGACCTGTTGCTGAAGTGAGCGAAGGCGAGAAAGTCTGTCATAATAAGCTTGTCTTTCAGGAGATGTCACAGACATTGGTGTGACAGCTGAGAAGCCAAAAGAAGTAGCAGCACCAAAACGACCTAAAGGTGATGTTCGAAGTCCTCCTTCTTCCAGACCTCCTGTTAAGGCAGTGCGAGCAACATCTGATGTAAACGTTGTAGCACCAGTAAATGCCATTAGATCATAAAATCTTTTATAAGCTCTTCTTTGCTCAGGTGTTGTAAGCATATAAACTGATCCATTGACTGCTCCATCTCTTGGCTGACCAGGTGTTGGAACAATTGGTCCTGCTCCTTGTATTCCTAAAATATAGTTTATAACATCTGTAGGATCGACACCAAGCCCACTAAGGATTGCAATATGCTCAGGTGGAACTTTCTTAAATTCTCTATCAAAAGAATCTTCAACACCAAGTATTGTTTTAAATTCAGGTCTTAAAGAGCCACCAAAAATACCACCAACTTCAAGTTTAATAATATCAGCCAAAGTATAGACACCATCAAGCGTAGCAAGAGAAGGTGAAGCTAAAACTAATTGCTGTTCTTTTTCTTTGCTTAGTGGTAATGTTCCTAACAATGCTCTTGTTTGAGCATAGGAAGGGGCATATTCATTTGCTTCTTCTCCAACTAAAAGATCAGAAGTGAGATCTCTTAGTCTTTTAACACGACCAATTCTTTTAAGACCTCTGAGGCTTGTCATATTTCTTATTGCATTGACAATATTATTTCTCATAAAGCCATAAAATAGAGCAATTCTTTGGAACTGTTTTTCTGCTTTGCTAATATTTCCTGAATCAAACATTGACCTTTTTGCTAAAGCAATTGCTTCATCCAAAGTTCTTCCTTCTTTAAGAGCTTGTTTTAAGATTGCATATCTAAAAAGAAGATCTTCTGCTTGTGGTAATTCTTTAAATAAGTTCCAGGCTTCTCTAATATTTGCACCTGTTGGTCTTTCTAATAGATTTATTAGCCTTCTTGAAGAAGCACGAGGAACTTCCATTCTATAAACAGATCTTCCGGTAATATCTTCTAAGATTGGTCTAAGCTCTCCTGCTGTATAAGGTCTTCCAAATGCATCACTAAACATAACTTTGTTTGGCGGGACTGATCCTGCCCGAAAACCTGATATAGGATTTCTTAGTAGTTTAGCACCTTCCAAAACATCAAGAGGATTGACAATTCTTCCTGTTGTTGAATAAGCAATGTCCATACCTGTTAGTAAGTTGGCACCGTGAAAGCGAGGTCTCATATTTAAAAGAATTGTGTAAATAAGATTTGTGACCACATCGTATGCGTCTCTTAAAAATTCTGCAGTTTGAGCAGGAATACCTGTTTTGTATTGTCTATTTTGCAATGATACAAGTTCATTTCTAATGTTCTCATAGCCTGTTAAGAATTCATCTTGAAGCTGAGCAGCAACATTGTCACCAAATAGAAGTCTAAGATTGCTTTCATAGGCTGGAGAAGTGCTTACATCGTCAAAGAGCTTTTCAATTTTTGCAATATCTACATCATTGTTTCTTAGACCGTTTCTTCTAATAATACCTTTTGCAATATCATCAGCAATTTCAATAACAGAATCAGAAACTGCTTGCAAAGAATCTATAATACTTTTTCTTGCTGATTCTGATGCCAAAGTATTTGATCCTGGTCTTAGACCTATATTAAAGAATTCTTCTATTTGTTTTCTTTGACCAGGAAACAAATCATATAAGATTGATATCGTGTCTTCAGCAGTTTCTTGTAAATCTTCACCTTTTATGTTTTTGATAATTCTATTTCTTAAAAGATCAACAAAGCCTGATCTTTGAAAAAGATCTAATGCTTCACCAATATCTATTGTTCTTCCCAGTATTTGCTCATAAGCTCTTACAAAAGTATTTTTAAAGTTATTCATGAACTGAGGTGTAAAATAGTTTGCAATATTTATTTGACCTTTTCCTATTTCTTTTGTCACCAAGTCAGATAAAAGACTATCAACAATTCTATCAGCCTCAGCTCTGTAATAAGCAGCTATCAGTGTTTCAGCAGGTATTGTTCCCGGTTCAAGTCGACGACTTCTTCTTGCGGCGTAGCGACCTTTTGGAACGTTTGGATCTAAGACATAGGTAATTGATTCTTTTGGATACCTTAGAAACTTAGCAGAATCTGGACTTTGTAAAATAGTTTCATTAGTTCTTGTTGCTAAGGTCTGCAATTCAGTAAATAAAGCTGCAGGATTTTCATATATGTTTTGTACTGCGGCTGCAAATTCTGGGCTCTCTCTAATTTTATCTATAGCTGCTTCTGTAAACACACGTGAATTAGTTTGTACGTGTGTTCCAGTCAAAACATCAAATATATTTTCTTGTGTTTCTTTTGAAAAGAATAAGTCGTTTAAAGATCTGAGAAGACTGTTTTCAATATTTTTAAGAATTTTAGCCGGACTTTCTAACACATCGATTATTTCAGTATCACCTATTGTAGCTCGTTGAGCCTGAGGAAGCACACTTTCTCTTGGTCCAACAATTAAATATGCAAGTAAATCTGTAAGTGATAAGTCTTCACCTTCAGGAATATCATATAGTTTTCTAATGTCAGGATTGTCTCGAAGCTGTTTTAAGTCTCTAACAAGTCTTTGGTCTAATGCTGAAGCTTCAGCTTGAGCTCTTTGAAGAAGTTGTCTTTGTGAGACAGTCAAGTTTCCTTGTATTTTTTTTGCACCTAAAAGTTCTTCTCTGATATATCTTAAAACTGGACGAACAAGAAGTCTTGATTCTAAAGGCTCAATAAAATCAATCTGTTTTGATATTGGAAGTCTTGATACATCTCTTGCTCTTGTAATACCTCTTACTTTTGATGCTGCAACACCTTCAGCAATTAAATCAACATTTGCGTGTATTAATTGTCTAAGATCGTTAAATGTTATACGATTTGTTTCAAGTCTAACTATTAAAGGTGCAACAATCTCATTGGAAAGTTTTCCAAACTGTTGAAGCTGATTTGCAATTTGTTCCAGCTGTCTTGCTTGTTCATCAGATACTTTATAAGCCGGCTGGACTTTTGGTGATGTTGTTGAAGGAATGTTTCCAGCAGTAGTTCCTCTTGATATTCTGTTTGCTGTAGGAGAAACTGTAGCAACTAATTCTACTTCTGCATTTTCTAATTCTTTAGCTATCTTTCCAAGAGGACTTTTTTGAGCTCTTCCAATAATAATTCTAGAAGCTCCCGGTCCAGCATATGTATTAGGTGTAATAGCAACTAAGTTATCAAAAGCATTTATATCTGCTGTTGCATCAAAAACATCACGTGCTGCCTTGTCATAAGATAAAGCCTGAAATAGTTTTACTTTGTTTTTTGGATCAGCTCTTAATGTATCTGCAAACTGTTGAATTCTTGTTGTTCCTGCAGGAGGATCAGGTAGATTTCGTAATGTAGTTTCAATACCTTCATCAACACTGGACAAAGCTCCAATTGTTCTTGCAAGATCTTTTCTTCTTAAAACATCTCCTATTTCCCCTCTACCTATTGTTGCCAAATCTGAAAGTGTTGTATCATTTCTTAAGGCTCCTTGAATATCTGTTAAAGCCTCACCAACTGTATCTGCATTTGATCTTCTAAGTCTATTGTATAAAACTGAAGCTCCAGCAGCAGGACCATAGCCTGCATCTCTTAATGCTTTTAAAGCTTCTGTCTTTGTAGTTGCAGGATCTAAGTCTGATAATATCATTGCAACTGTATAATCATCGGCAAGTTTGCCAGCCATCATTGAACGAACATCACCAACAGCACCAAATCTTCCTACGGCTCCTTCTGTTATTGGTCTTGTAGTTCTTGGAGCAATTCTTCCAACAGACTGATTAAGAAGAAAAGTCCCTAAATAGTCACGATTAAATTCTGCAAAACCGGCTTCAACTGCATTTCTAAAAGCAGGTGCAGCTGTAGAAAGTCTTTCTGCGCGTGTAAGATTTCCATATAACTTTCCAACATTATTAAATGTTTGATAACCTGCTTTTGTGCCAGCAACGGCACCTTTAATAAAATCTAATGATGGATCAAGTATATCTGCGGCAACAGCTGTACCAATAAGTGCATATCTATCGAAGCCTTCCAGTTCTGCTAAATCAGCATATTCTACTGCTTCTCCAGTAAAGCCTCTATTTTCTGCAACGTTTAGTAAGACAGCACTATCAAATCCTTTTTCTTCTCTGGCTTCTCGTCTTTGTTCAACAACATCTTCTTCTCCAAAGCCTCTAATAAGACCTTCTGAAACTGCACCAGCTAAAACATTAGGAACTAAAAGAGCTCCTGAAAGAAGCCAGTTGCCAACAGTTTTTGACTTTGTTCCGTACGGTGTTGTTCTTACACCTAAACTTCTTACTTCATATTCTTCAGGATTTAAGCGAACAAGATCAGCATCTTCAGTAATCCACCATGGACGAGGATTCGAATCAATAACTTGCTGTCTGACTTCATCTCTTGTTAAAGGTCTAAAGTCACCGCTATAAAGGTCAGTTGTTGGTGATTCTTCCTCAAGTATTCTGTCTGTTTCTCTTTCAATCTGTGCATCAATTGTTGCATTAAGATAGTTTCTCTGCTCTTCGTTAAGCTGAGGAACACCAGGTCCTCTTTGTATTTGTGTTGAAAAAGCTCTTATCCATTGATTACCAGATTCTTCAGGCTCAGGCTGCTCATATGTTGATTCATCAGTTAAAGCAACATTTAAACTTTCTAAAAAGTCAAATGCTTCATTGATTGCTCTTTCGTCTGCTTCTTCAGAAGGAACACCTTCATTTAAGTATGATCTTCTTCTTGGCTCGATAATTAAGTCTTTTAACACCTGTGTTTGGTCAGAAGCTTCAGGTCTTTCCATGCCTGCTTGTTCTTCAAATATAGTTTGAATTTTGCTATAATCAATACGAGAAGGCTGAGGAGCTTGTTGTGCCCCAATTGGTGTTTCTCTTCCTTCAAATGGAATTAAACCTGCCAATCTTTCTTCTCTTTCTTCAGGACTACCAAAGCCAAGAGGTGCTGCTCTTCTGTTTTGTTCAATCTCTCTGTTGGCAATTGTTTCTGCTTCTTGGCGCGTATAGCCTTCTCTTTCGAGCTGTCTTGTTCTTTCAGTTCTATATCTCAAGGCCTGTTGCTCAAGTTGTAAATCTACGCCTTGAATCTCTGGTGTTATTTCTTCAACAGGCTCCCTTTCAAAAGGTCTAGCTACTATTCCTGTTTCTGGAATAGGAGCCATTGGGCCAAGTGGCTCAACATCTTCATAAAATAGTGGTGCTTGTCCTCCTATAACGCTTTCTACAGAAGCAGAAGGAACTTCAAAAGTTGATTGTATTTGTTCAAAACTAAATAGTTCGCGAATAGCTCTTTGTGCAGCTTCACCTGCAGCTATGCCTTCTGCATCAATTATTTCTTGTGCTCTTTGTTTAATGCGTGCTTTATCTTCAGCTGAGAATGCCATAAAATTTCTCCTTTATTAAGCAAGTGGCTCTGTTATATTACTTTCAAGAATATCTTTAGCTACTAAATAAGTATGTGCTTCTTTTCTTTTTTCTGGATCATTTGCATAAACACGATTAATTTCATCATAAGTTAGCCTGAAAGCATTATCTTTACCTTTGTTTGTTTCGTATAACTTATCTACAATAACAAAATGCTCAGGACGTGCTTCATCTTCTAACTGTGTTTTTGCCAATCTTTCCAGCCGCTTTGGTGTCTCAGCAAGTTTTGTTCCTTCAGTTATAACGTTTAATTTATACCTGTCTTTTCTCATTCTTGTTGAAGCCTTTCTTGCTCTTTCAGGACGTCTTGATCTTCTCAAAGAACGACCACGGAATTGCTCCATTTCATCTTCAATCTGCTGCTCAATACCTTCAGGCAAGTATTGCTGAACAGGTGTATCTCTTCTAACAATATCTAGCAAGTAAGAGCCAACCATGTCTTTGTCAGATTCAAATGTTTCCATAATTGGTCTAAGCTCACCACCATCTACCTGAATTGTAGTTTCACGATAAAATGCTCTTGCTCTATCAATAAGCTCCTGAGGTATTGTATCTTTCTGGAAGTCTTCAAGATCTTGCTTAATCTTTTCAGCTTCGTTCTGTGCTTCAGGATCAGTAATAGGACCAGTTTGCTCAATTACCTGAGAAGGTGTTGCGGGCGTAATGCGCCCTGGTGGGACTGCAGCAGGCATTTCAAAATCTGTTGCAGGTGGTGTAACAGGGGCAGTAGTAGAAGGTGTAACAGGGGCAGTAGTAGAAGGTGTTATTCTAGGAGGACCTTCTATTGGTGGCGGTGTTGCAGCAGGTGCTGCTGGTGGTATAGAAAGACCACCTAGTGACACCGGCGCCATTTGACCACCAGATCCAGCCGGCTGACCGTAAGGCTCCTGTGTCTCACCAACTTCATCACCTTCAGTTCCAAAGAGAGCTCTTATTTCTGCCATAGACCTACCAGGAACTGGATACAAGCCATCAGGCTCTGCTGGAGGCATTTCAACAGCAGAAGGTGGTGATATAGGTGCAAAGGCAGAACGTGTCTCTGCTGCAGTCATAGGCCTATCTCTAAGCAACAATTCACCTGCTCGCCTGCGTGGTATTGCAGTTTGAAGCATTTCCAGCGGTGCTTCGGCTTCTGCAATGCGAGCTCTTTGTGCTGCAATTTGCTGGTTTATTTGAGCATTGGGATCATCAACATTTACACCTAAGGCTCTCATTTCAGCTTTTCTCATAAAAATATCTCTAAGAGCATTTCTTTCTGCTTCTGCTGTTGCCTGCATTTCAACAAGTGTTGGTGTAAATTCTTCAATTCTCTGTCTTGCAACAGGCTGATCAACACGTGGAAGCTGACGTCGAGGACGTGGAGCCAGACCAAAAGGACCACCACCTTCGCCTATAACACCAATCTCTTGCTGGAAAGCTCGACGTGATCTGTTTAGAAGATCAAAATCAGTTTGTCCTCCCAAAGATTGACGATAACGTTCCTGGTCCCTTCGCAGTTCGTCTTCAAGTCTTTTTATTTCACTATCTAAGAATTCAATGGAACCTCCTCTTCTGTCAGCGTCTTCTTCGTCAGGAGGAACTTCACCAATACGTGGTGCAGTTATTCGTGGTGCAGTTATTTGTGGTGCAGGTGTCAAAGGAGCAGGAGCTTCTCCTCTTGTGATTGTTGTTCTTGTTGTTTCTGTGACTGGACCACCTTCAAACGGCTCACCAAAAGGATCAACTGATCTTGTTTCTTCGACTTCTCTTTCTTCAAAGGCTCTTTGTGCAGCACGCGTCTGTTGCTCCTGGGCGCGCAGTGCCAATTGAGCATTTGTTTTCTGAGCATTAAAGTCAAGTTTGGCTTGTTCTGTCATAGTTCTTGCAACTTGATTTGCAGTGGAGCCACCGGCCATGGCTTCAGCTCTGAGCTGTTGGAGATCAGTGATAGCGCGTCTTAGGTCTCTTTGTGATTGTTCAAAAATGTCGGCACGAGCTTTGGCAGACATTTGTTCTACTTGAAGCTTTGCTAGTTCTGATTTTTGTATTTCTTCCCATATTTGCCAACGAAGATCGGAATAAAAAGTTGCGATACTTTGTCCGTTGGAAAAAGTGCCTGTGACTGGTCTAGGGCTAAGAACATAGACGTTGCGACCATTTACATTACGAATAGTCATTATTCACCTCCTTCTGAAAGAGACATCATATATTTGAATATTTCAGGATTAGTTAGTGCAAGCTCATAAAGACCTCTTGCTTCCTCCTCAGACATACCAGTTTGACTTTGAAGAGCACGCAGCTGGCTATCTGATATATCTTTCTGACCTTGAACAACTGCCTGCTGTTGTGAGGCACCAAAACCAGCTTGCAATGTTGTTGCTCCTACTTCACCAAGAGCATCTCTTCTTTCTCTTTTTCTTTCTGCAACAGCAGCTTCCAAAGCACGAAGTTCATCTTCTTCTCTCGCCTTCTCAGCAATGTCTGCTTCCTGAACACGACCAGCAACTTCAGTCTGAAGTCTCATTAACTTGTCTTCAGCTGCTGCGGCTTGCTGAAGAGCTTGTCCTGCAACAGCACCGCCTGTACCAGCGAGAAGTCTTTCTCTTTCAAACTGTGCTTGTTCTTGGACACGCTCACTACCTTGACGAAGACGCCTTTCAAGTGCAGCTTGCTCCTGATCTGTTAGGCCAAGAGCTCCCATCTCTTCACGACGTTTTAGTTCTTCGAGGCGAGCTTTGTTTTGTCTTTCTAATTCATCTGGCGCTAATGCACCAGCATTTTTCATCGCAGATGCTCCAGCTGCAACCAGTGCGGCAATTAAAACGGGATTCATATATTCTCCTTATCAGTTTGCTA
>Ga0208162_1001162_pt1 | contig 14115 bp, 16 predicted proteins | sample CB_VirMetaG_4_FD_184539 | JGI IMG/M metagenome (GOLD analysis project Ga0208162, IMG submission 184539) | Freshwater to marine saline gradient viral communities from Chesapeake Bay - CB_1508_1M Viral MetaG (SPAdes) (version 4) | ecosystem: Environmental > Aquatic > Marine > Coastal | place: USA... | reverse complement strand
AACCCTTTTACTCTCTTTCTTTTCAACTTTCATATTCTCTTTGACTTGTTTATTGTTCTCCTTTTGTGCTTTCTTTGCCTCACGGTTAGCTTTTTGTTTTTCACGGCCCTTGCGTAAGTTTTCTAATAAAGCAGCTCTGCGTTCATCACTCATCTTTTTCTTTTCTTTTTTTGGTTTGGGTTTCTCTTGTATTTCATGTGTAATATTTTCTTCTTCGCTATCGCTACGATTATCCTTCTCAATTTTGCTTTTTGGCACATCAAAAACTTCATGTTCGCTATCACTCATATATATATATGTTTTTATTTTTTATTTATTACTTTTCAAACAAATAAAAAATTATTCTCTTGGGTCTTTAATCAATACGACTAAACTTGCTAATCCTCTCATTTCAATCTCACTCAAATCATTATTTAATACACGAGCTCGTAAATTACGAAGTGTAAAGGGTTCAGCATTATCAATATCAATAAACACCAATTCTTTTGCATCATAAATCACAACGCCTTGTGCGTCGCTTTCTGGTATTACACTCAAAATATTTCTACGCTCACTAACAAGACCATCATAAGAGTCTAATGGTAAATTTAACATTTCAACTACAAATGCATCACTAATATTATTTGGTCTAAAATTATTAGGTGCTACCACTTTAAAATCACCTGTTTTTACTTTTTCAAATCCAGTTTGAGGTGTTCTTGTATTATCAAATCCTAAAAAGGAAGCTAACGATTGACCTTCAAATTGAAAATAATGTAATGATTCTTTCTTTGATTGTCTTGGTGGGTCAGTCAATAATTCTTGTCCTTCTTCTTCAAATTCTGTTAATAATGTTTCATTATGGTATGGACTATGCGTAAATCTATATAATCTTGCTGAAGTATGAGTTCCATCACCAAGAAAAATTAATATTGGGTATAAATTGGTAGGATATACATAATCTTCACTCAATAATTGTTGCTGACCGCTTCCATCATAAACAGAACCAACTACCTTGCCTTCACTAATTTCTAATACAATACTATCGTTATTTGTGTTTCCAATTCCATACCAACTTGGTATTTGTGAAGTAGCAGTAATTGTTCCACCTACAATTTTACTATATGCAACAGTTCTTTGATTGCATTTAATACCATAATTTATATTATTTATATCAAATACCGTTCCAGCTGCGAGTGTATCAGGATTTACTGTTGTTAAACCCAAAATAAAATTATCCGTACTAGTTCCTATATTATCTACTTTAAATCTTAAAACTCCACCACCACGAGCAATTGGCGTTGGGTCATACATATAACAATTATTACCACTTGGCGTTCCTGATGATTTAAATATACGAGTGTTTTTGGTGCTACCAGTTTTACTAACAGCAACTGCTCCTTTATCTAAAACAATCTTGTTTATATTTTCTTGTAAAATGCCTTGTCTAAAACGAATACTGACTGGGCCTTTATTTTCAACAACAGTATCAATTTCCATACCAATATTGCTTCCAAAAGGATTTGGAGGATTTGGAGTTAGTGGATTTAATTTGCTATTAAGTTTTTTATTCATATCAGCAAATAAAGAAGGGTAGGTAATATTACTATATGTGTTATGTGTTAATTGTGTAGTTAAAGTGCCTTGAGTTTCACTAACTTGAAATTGTAATGTATCATTTGCTGAATTAATAACAATATCCGCAATTGTGGTTTCAATAGATAACGATTTGAGAGCAATTTGCGATTTAGGTTGAATTACAATATTTGCGTTATAATTATTATCAAAAATTGCGTTTTCATCAGTAGTCGTAAGTCGCAACAGTTTCATTTATACAATAACAATATTTTTATTTTTTTCTCGTTCTTTTTTTTGTTTTTCTCTTTGTTTTTCTAATATTTTCTCTTTATTTTTTTCATAATATTTTTTTCTCGCACGACGATTTGCTTGTTTGCCTTTTTCACTTTCAAAATATGTCTTCATAGCTCGTGCTTTTGCTATTTTTAATTTTTCTTTATTCTTTAAAAAATTATCATAATCATTTAAAATATCGTCTAAAACATTAAATACACTTGGATCGCTCTCTTTTAAATCTTCTAACACCTCACCAAGCGTTAATGTTGCTTCTACTTCCGTGTCATATTCAGTATCGCTCATCTGTAATATATATATATATTATTTTATATAGATTTTGCATATTTTTAATTATATCTAAAATTCGCTATTCTATTTTAATTATTTTTTTTTATATTGTTGAAAATCACGACTGGTTAGCGTATAACTATCCCACCAATTTTCTTTTTCTTTTTTAGGTTTAGCAGGAAGTTCGCTATTCTCATTCAAAGTTCTCATAAACCATTTTTCAATCCTATAACCATTATAAATATTATTAATTGTTTTTTCTTGAAAATAACTAAACCCTTTAAAATATTCTTTTTCGCTATATTCTTTGATTCCTTTTATTGTTGTGTCGTCAAAAGAAACAGGACACGCACCACTATTAATCCAATCCATAATGCGTTGCAATTTCACAAAACAAAGATTTTCATTCCCCTCTTCACCTTCGCTTGGACTGTCATGCGAGTTCTCACTTTCGTGTTTTTCTTTTGTATAGCGGTATGTATAGGAATCATCATTCATACTTTTTTTCATCCAACCCATAGTTCAAACTTGTTGATTAATATAACCACCTTTTTAATTCAATTTTTTATATAGATATATATAATATATGACCAGTATGACCAGTTTTTGCCCATAAAAATAAAACTTTTTTCAAAAAACAAAAAAGTGATTTATAAAAAAAGTTTCAAAAATAGGGGCAGATTCTGGTCAAACTGGTCATTTTTGGTTCATATATATAAAAAATATACATTTCATAGATTTTCCAAGAGGAAGAGGAGAAAAGATTATTCTTCTTCGTCATATTCCTCAACCATTTCTTCGTATGTTTTCTTACGCCAATTCAATAAAATATGTCTTCTGTATTTCCCATCAATCATTTTCCGTTCATTATAAAACATACGCATTTTCATATTAGTAGAAATATATTTAATAAAGTATTTTTTATCAAACATTCTCCGTTCCATTTTTAACATATTCAAATAAATATTACTTTGTAAAAACTCTTGCATAATATCTTCAATTCGTGTATATGTTCCATTTTCTTGAATATAATTATCTTCAATCCATTTGAGTTTTTCGTCGCTTTCTTGGATATATTCCATAGTTCTTTTTTTCACAATATCACAATCAGCAAAATTATTCCAAAACTTCTTTTGTGTCGTTTCTTCATAATTCAAAATCCATTCCAATAAAATATCAAAGAATACACATTTATATTCTTCTTGAAACTCTTTTGTTTTATAATATTCGTCTGCTTTATAACAATTTTTTAATTCTTTATTTTCATACAATTCTTTATTTGTTGTAAATGTGGAAACAAATGGAATATCACTTAAACGACGAACTATAGCGTGATCCAAGCGTCCTTCCATTTGTGGTTTATCATTACATTCTAAAACATATACAGCACATAATGACACCTCTGTATCGTTTGAATATAATTTTCTTGCGGAAATACTATTACCACCACACAATTCTTTAATAATAGATAATTGTAATTTTTTATTTCCACCACCTTCTGCTGGCTCACGAAAAATAACAAATCTTTTTTTATTCATATTTGCAACTTCTGGTAATCCACCACCTTTCATAGGTTGCAATAAAACAGAATTATTACCAACAAAACCATATATTCCTAACAACGCCAACATTAATTCATTTATAACACCTTTGCCATTTCCGCCTGAACCATTTGCTACAATAAACTTTTCCAACACCACACCAATTAATCCAAGACAAAGATAATGTAAATAATTATTTCTAATTTCTTCTTTTGGAAAAATAGTTTTAATTAATTCTTTGAGTTTTTCTTTTTGTTGTTTGCTTGAAGGCACATAATTATAATCAAGATAAGTCAAAATGTAATCTTCTCTTTTTGGACTAATCCACATTTTATTTTCAAAATCATACACTTTATTTTTGAAACAGAAATAATATGGGTTATTATCAAACTTAATATTATCAAAATCTCTAACTGACAAATGTTGAATTACTTTATCAGCAATAGAATTTGTTTTTTTTGAGGATTTGACATTATTAATTAATTTTTCATAAAACTTCATTTCTTCTTTTATTTTTTTAATTTTATCCTTGATATTATTTTCTTGGTCTTCTTCTTCAATACAGAGCAATTCTTTATTAAAATTCATTTCTTTGTGTTTCAAATTAATAGTTTTTTGTAAAAGAAGTTTGTATAAATCTTTGCTGATATTATATTTCATTTTTTTTTCTTTCTTATCTTCATACCAGCGATTTTTAAAATAGGTATAAACGATTTCGTCTTTATAAATGTAATTACCTTCATTTCCGTTCAAAAAGATTTCTGCGAGTGTATCATCGCTTGAAATATAATCTTGTGATTTATTTTTAAAGTTCATAAGACGAATGGTGTTGTATTTTGCTTCATCGCTTTGTTTGGCATAATGATAAATTGTTCCAATACCAAGACGACCTATTCTACCTTTTTCCCAATATTCCTCAAAACTATCTTTTTTGTACTTAACAGATTTTTTGGAGAGTGTTTCTGCGTAATCTTTTAATTCAATATCAATAGATTTCAACGCCCAAATAATTCGTAGCCAATCGTTATAATCGTCCAAATATTCAACACTAATTAAATCACCAATTTGTTGTAATTCAGCATAATTTGTATCAAGTTTTTTATTATTTTCATTAATAGTTGTATTTGTATTTGTAGTTTTTTCTTTTTTAGTTTTTTCTTTTGTTTTATCATGTTTTGATTTATTTGCAATATAACTTGCAATTACTTCATTTTCTACTTTGGGTGGAGTAATGGGATTAAATACGAGTGTATCTTTGGGAGCATACGACCAATTGCCTTTCATAAGGAATTCACAATCTTGATATTTGCTTTCAGGTTTATCGTTGTTGCAATCATAATCAGTTTGGAAGAAAATATGTTTTCCGTATTTTTTAGTGCTTGATTTAAAATATGGTTTATCTTTCATAAAATCGGCAACAAATTGTTTGCTTTCTTCGTTATAAGAATCATATTTACTTTCTTTAAAATCTACATCAAGATGTTGATATTTATTGCAATCAATCGCAATATGGTCTGTCCAGTCAATTAATTTTTGTTTCTTTTTTATTTTTGCTTCACTCCATTCTCTAAAATATTTTTTACTGGGAGTGTATGGTAATTGACATTCACTATCTTTTCTTGTAATTAATTTTTTACTGCGTGTTCCGTCTTCATTAATAATAATTTTGAGTTGAATAGGAAACCACGCAATACCGTTTTGGTCGCAAAAGTCAATAATGTTAATCGCCTCCATTATATTATATATATATATAATTTTTTTGTCTAAATCATTTTATTTAATAACTATAATTATGCCTAAATAAAATCATTCTTTTGGAGTTGGATTTGGTTCTTTTACACACGAGGATTTACAATTACAGGCAATCATACACCTACATACAAGGTCTTTTAAAAAATCAAAAAATCTTTTTATTAATTCCTTAAACATAATATATCATAATATGATATTTTATATTTTTTATTCTGGAATATCGCTTGGTTTGATTTGATGTTCTTTGGGGGTTTTAAAGAACATCTTTTTCATGTGGTTATTTTCTAATTCTAATCGTTCTATTTCTAATAACATCATTTCAATATTTTTCTTATCCATAGAAAAACATTTATTATGATATTTGGTAGGATTTTTTGTTTTGATTTGTTTATTACATAAAACACAATAAAAAGGTGGTTGTTGAATTCTAACAAAATTTTCCATTTATTCTTATTAAATGTACAGATAATGTTTTAATCAGTTTTAACATAAACTTTCTGTTGAATAGCGACACTATGGTTCATAGCGTCTGCATCTTCCTTCATAGATTTCAAACTATCACCATATTTTTCGGTGTCATGAATTTTACGAAGTAAATTTACGCTAATGTTTTTACCAGTTGGACTGAATATTTGTGTTAGCAATTTAGATAATTTATTTTCATTCATATTTTCAAAAAGAGGTGCTTGCTGTGTCTTCCCTTTACCTACACCATTTAGATCACGCCAAAATGTTAAAATTGTATTTAATTTACTTGGAATTTTCACGATTGTATTGGTTGCTGTTTGACTTTTGACAGAGTTGCGACCAAAAGAAAAATAGTATTTTTTATTATTAACACACACCAAATATACATTATTATCTTTATCATTATCACTCAATTTTTGGAATGCTTTTTCCATTATAAAAATGGACTTTGCTATGTCTAATCTGCGTGGAGGTAGGTCTGTGTATAATTTGGAAATTAAAGCATCACGAACCAAATTGGTTTGCTTTTTATTCAAGGGTGTAGTATATTTGGTTAATTTGATGCCTTGTGCGGAAATCATCTTTAATAACATTTTTGGGATTTTTAATATGTTGCTCCAAGAAGTCCAATTTTGTTTATCGTGTTCGCTTTTGGTATTATTGGCAATAGAATTATAATATTGTTGATTGGTTGCTTTTATCATATCGTTGTAATGTTTGTATTCATTTTCAAAATTGGGAGGATATTGAAATCTGCCTTTGGGGGCAATAGCGGTCATAATAGCTGCAACAAAAACCTTACGTGTGGAATTGGATTTATCCATTAAAAATTCTTTGATTTTATCAAAATCAGTTTTTAAGAAATCAATATTTTTGAAATCTTCACCAGTAAAAAGATTAGCAAGTTTGTTTAATTTATTTTTATATGTGTTAAGCGTAGTAGTGCTGACTTTTCGTGCATTTTTAATTTCTCCTAAAAGAGCGTCCATTATAATATAACTATATATATTATTTTTTTTCTAAATATATTTAGTTATATGATTTTCCCATAAATCTTTATTTGCTGAAAATCTCGTGAGTAAATATATATATAATATATATATGGATATTCACAATTTAGATTGTTTTGAATACTTTAAAAAGGTCGCAGATAAGTCTGTTAATTTATTTGTATTAGACTTACCCTACACTACTACGAACTGGGGAAAAACGACGGCGTGTAAGTGGGACACGCCTATTGATTTAGAGAAAATGTGGAAGGAAATAAAAAGAATAATGAAAAAAAATGCTGTTATTATATTTTTCTGTAATACAAAGTTCGGTTTTAATTTAATTCAAAGTAATCAAAAATGGTTCAAGTATGATTTAATATGGAAAAAGAGTAGGAAGGTAGGTTTTCTCTCTGCTAATAAAATGCCGTTAAGACAACACGAGAATATTTATATATTCAAAAAAGAAGGAGGAACATATAATTCACAATTAGAAGAAGGAGAACCTCATAATAGACATAAGTATAAAGGACATAATACAACTGACACATATTATAATGTATCATTACCTTTTAATGTGAAAGAAAACAAAGGAACAAGACACCCTACATCTGTTTTAGAAATGGGAGAAGATAGTGAAAATATTTATATATTCAAAAAAGAAAGTGGAACATATAATTCACAATTAGAAGAAGGAGAACCTTATAAAAAAAAAGCAGTTAAAAAGGAAAAACAAGAAATATATAATGATGGAAAAGAATTATTAAGAACATCAATAGAAAATAAAGGAACAAGACACCCTACTTCTGTTTTAGAACAGGGAGAAGATAGTGAAAATATTTATATATTCAAAAAAGAAAGTGGAACATATAATCCACAATTAGAAGAAGGAGAACCCTATAATAAAAACTGGAAAGGTAAAGCAAATGAAAGTGCCTATGGTAATTTTAATGTAGCACTAATAGAAAATAAAGGAACAAGACACCCAACCAATATTTTAGAATACGATAATCCAACAAAATCATTACATAAAACACAAAAACCCACAGATTTATTAGAATGGTTAATTAAATCATATTCTAATGAAGGAGATTTAGTTTGTGATTTTACTTTTGGTAGTGGTTCTACTGCGATTGCTTGTTTAAATACAAAACGCAGATTTACTGGTTGTGAAAGGGACACAGATATATTTAATATAGCAAAACAAAGAATAGAAAAACACGAAGTAGAACAATATTTATTACAAGAAGAAGAGAGAAAACAAAAAAAGATTAGAACCAAAATTAAAGAATATAAAAAGTTTATAGAAAAACATTCATAATTCTTGATTTTCTTTTTCCAAATTATCTAAATATTTTTGTTTTTTTTCTTCTAATCTTTTTGCTTCTAATTCTTGCTTTTGAATTTTCATTTTCAACCGTTGGCGTTTCTTTGCTTCCTTTCCTTTTTCGCTGGATTCATATTTCTGCCTCGCTCTTCGCAAAGCCTCTTTTCCTTTTTCTGTTTTAAAATATTTTTTCTGTGATTCATAGGTCATTTAAAGTATATATATATTAAATATATTTATGCTGAACCATAAACACTACATTCTACATTTGTGTAGGTGTCTGTGCTGGAATTATTACGAATACGCATATTTGAAAGCCCACCAACATCAATTGTTAAATAAGAAAATCTAATAGAACCGGATGTTTGTGGATATAATTCACTTACAACATGGTAATTAGTTCCACTATCTCCACTAACTTCAACACGAATACCATCAAATGAACTTGTAGCACTATCTTCATATAAAATATTTGCTGTTTTCATGTTTGTAATATCAGCACTTAACGAAGATAAAGCACCAGCAGTAATTGAAGCGTTGTTTTCAATATTGTTTTCGCTACCTTGTGCGATTACATCTGCTTGAACTACGGAAACAACACTATCACTTGCTAAAACGACTGGAAATGAATTAGCACTTGTGTCTTGACCTTTGACGAAATCAGCAATTTCTACTTCTACATCGCCGTTGTTTGTAATATGAATTGGTTTGGCTGCATTTGTTCCATTTCTACCCATAATTAATACACCAGTATCGCTTACTCCAATAGTATCGCCTTCCGCATAATTTGACGCTTCAATAGCACTTAATGAAGCATTACCTGCTGTTTGAAGAGTAGCAGTAGCAGGGTCAGTATTATTTGAAACTACTACGCTACCACTCACATCTTGAGTAGCTGGGAAATTGCCAACATCAACAGTTCCATCAACAGTTTGTGTTGCTGGGAAATTAGAAACACTAACGCTACCACTCACATCTTGTGTTGCTGGGAAATTGGAAACGCTGACTGAACCGCTTGTTGTTTCAGTTGCTAAAACAAGATTTCTTTTTACAAGAGCAGTATTGAAACCCATTAAATTAATTGTATTATTAACTGCGTCTTGTGTTGCTGTTGAATTAGACGCTACAACCATATATAAAACTTCTTCGGCATCACCGCCGTCCCCTTCTGTAATAACATTATTTAATGCAACTTTTCTATTGTTAAATGGTGTTGAAGGTGTTGCTTTACCATAAAAAACGCATTCTTCACCTATTCCAATTGTATTATCGTTATTATATTCGTATGTTATTTTACTATGATAAAATGCCCCAGCATCTCCGCTTCCAGTTGGTTTTGTATAAATATGAATAAACGGCATACTTGAAAACTCGGTATTAACATTTACAAAACCTTTCCAATAAACGGATTGAACTTGTCCGAGTGTTATAACTTCATTTGCTCCACCAAAAAAATAAAAGTTAAACTTTGTTCCAGCAACATTATTTACTATATTCCAACCTTCTCTATTTTCTGGGTCATTTTGAACTAACGCTGTCGTATCCGCTTTAACTAATGTTCCCCCAGCAGAAGTTAATAAAACTTGACTAAATCCGTCTTTTACTAATGTTTGTGCTATTTGTGTATCTTGTTTTGTTCCAGTAGCAGGGTCTGTGTTATTTGCTACATTAACATATTGTCCTGAAATATCTGTGCTAACTGGAGGCATGCTGGCAATAGTTAAACTATTTTCAACATTACATTTTAAATGTCCGCTTCCGTTAATCTCAACACGATCTGGGTTTGTTCCGTTAAAACCATACATAAGCACATTTTGTGTGGAGTTGGTAATAGCCATTATTATAATATTGATAAATATTTTTTTACTTTGAAAAATATTTATATAATTTCAATATAGTTTTGTCCAAATAAATACATCATTTTAATACGCTGTTCTTCTTTTTTTACTTTTTCTAACAATATTGCTCTTTTCTGTTGTTTTTGCTTTTTTTCTCTGCTTCGTTTTGTATATAATTTACATTTTTCAGGATTATCCTTTTTCCATTCCGCTTTACTTCGGCCTGGAATTCTACAATTGAGAGAAGGTTTTAATAATTCAATCCATTTACGCTCACATATTCTTTTTTGATATACATTTTCACAATCAGTAAATTCTTCTAAAATACGCACATACCAATTGTCCCATCCACCTTTTTCACGGATTTTTTTATATAATGGAAAATGATGCTCTGGTCGTTTGTAATTGTTTGTATAATTTTTATGTTCCCATGTACGGCGTTTAAAATCGCATGTAGAACCAATATAAGTATCATCAATCTCTGGGTCTTTGCAACAGATTTTATAAACAACGCATTTCGTAAAATCAATCATTATAGATTATATATAATGTTCCTAAATAAATATATAGGTTGAAACGCAATAATTTAATAACCTTTTTTCATTTTGAATATTTGTGTTAATTTTTTCTTACGATAATTGGGTTTATCTTTATTATATAAATTTACATTTTTTGCTTTACTCGGTGTGGGTTCTTCCTCTTTTACAACACGAGGTTTTGGAGGATTTAATATGTTGTTAATTTCATTCATAATGTTAGCACTTTCCATTTTATACAAAGGAGAGAAAATTAAATTAATATGGAGGAGCAGAAACTTTTGGTTGGATAAATTCTAAAATAGTCTTCAGTCCATATTCTCTAATATGATTTCTAATTTTTTCACAATCATGACACAGAAATACTTTGTGTTTTGATTTTTCTTTTTTATTAGAGCAAAATACGCATGTATGTTTTGGTTGGGATTTTTTAAACATTATACATTTACATTTTATTTTTTAAAAAATAAAAGATACCATATATATAAATGAACGACAATAAAAAACACTCACGCGTATTGATGAAACAAAATGCAGTCCAATTTAAAGATGACGATTATGAAACACCAAGCAATATATTAAATGATTTAGTCCCATATATTCCAGAAGGTATTATTTACGACCCCTTTTATTGTAATGGTGCTGTTGTAGAAGAATGGAAAAAATTAAATAGAATATGTATAAATGAAAAGAAGGACGCTTTTAGTTGGAAGCCAGACAATTTTGATATGGTTGTGTCAAATATTCCTTTTACTATAAAAGAGAAATGTGTTAAATTATGTTTAGATTTTGATAAACCATTTGCTTTATTAATGCCGATTGACGCACTTGGTTCTAAATGGATTAAAAAATATTTTGATAAATTGCAATTTATAGTTCCAAATGGTAGATATGCTTTTTTAAAAAATTCAAAACAAACAAAATCGTCGTGGTTTGACACGATGTGGGTTTGTTATAAATTAAATCTTCCTGAAAAAATCATTAAATTATAATGTAAAGTCGTCAAATATTATTAAAATAAATTATATATTTATCAATAGGACATATTTTTCTATGTTTATATTTTTTAATATATTCTCCATATTTCCATTTTCTAAAAACATAATTTACAATATAATTAAATGAATGAATCAATAATGTATTATTTTTATTCATTAATTCTATTATTTTATCAAAAAAATTAAATTTACCATCCGTTTCTTTATAATATTGATTACAATCTAATATATATGGGGGGTCTAAATAAAATAATGTTCTATCTCTATCATACATGTTATAATTTATTTCTGCCATATTACATTTTATAAATTCACTCTGCTCTATTAAATCCAAAAAATCTATATTTAAATTTTCTATTTTTTTAAATGAAACATCGCTGAAACCAACACTAAACAAATTGCGATTTAACATAAATTTTAAATATTTATTATCTATATTTTCATTTATATAGGGTTTTGCGAGTTTTTGAATAATTCTTCTATTGCTTTTTTCACTATATCTATAATTTTCTAATAAATAATTATTGATTTCATTATATTCATTTAAAAAATCTTTGAATTTATCTTCTCTCAACAAATTTTTTATATGATTATAAAAATCTATTAAATCACTATCATTATCAATAAACACATATTTTTTATTTTTATATTTCAAATCACTATATAAATATCTACTAAAACCAAATGTCCCACAAAAACATTCTACTATTGTGTCATATTTTTCATAATTTACATTTTCTATATAATGACTATCTTCATATTTTTTACCAATATAATTTAATAGAAATTTACCTCCCATTATGATTTCTATATATATTTATATATATCATTATTAACTCATATATCCAGAAAAAATAAAAAATATTAAATTATAAAATAAAAAATAAAACATACCATATATATAATAAATGCCTTCTCTCAACGACAGAGTAAAAAACTATGAAAAAACCTTCCCCAAATATTCTAAACTATATGTTAGTCCTCGTAATGTAATAGAAGGAATATGGGTAATGGGTAATAATTATAGAACAAGCGGATATTATGGAGCATATCCTCATGGTTATTTAAAAAGAATGCAAAGTCTATTTTATGATATTTCTAATAATGAAACTTTGCATTTATTCGGTGGTAGTTTAGACCGAAATAAATACAATACAATAGACATTAAAGATAATGAAGAACACGACGCTCATAATTTAAGTGATTTTGTGGAAAAAGGAAAATACAAATTAATTTATGCTGACCCACCGTACAGCGTAGAAGATTGTTTGCATTATGGAACTCCTATGGTAAATAGAAATAAAGTATTAAAAGAATGTGGAAAAATATTAAATCAAGGAGATTATGTGGTGTGGTTAGATCAAGTTTTACCCATGTATAAAAAAACAGAAATGAAACCTATTGGATATATTGGAATGGTCAAATCTACAAATCACAGATTTAGAGTAATTACTATTTTTCAAAAACAATAAAAAATATTAAAATATTATTTTTTATTTTTATTTATTCTTCAAAAGCGTATAGTCAATAATCCATTCATATCATCGTTTTCAATCACTTTCAGTTTCAGCAAAGCACAAACATTAAGCATCCATAAGGAATGGATATCATCTATCGTAGAATTAAAATATTTCGCAATATTAGTCAAACCTTTTTCGATTTTGCTTTTATTTTGCGTTGAACCAATATCAAATAATTTTTGCTCTATCATATCAAGTTGTTTTTTATAATCTTTCTTTTGTTCTTCTAATGAAATATTATTTCTCAAACCCATTATAATCATTTCATTAGCATTTTTAATAATTTCTTGTGCTGTATTTTCGCCTACTAATGCGATTGGAAATTGAGTTCCCTTGTAAAAGAACCTTGTTTGTGTAGTCATAATTGTTATGTTTTAATTGTTATACTTTGTTGTTGTTGTGTTGTTGTTAATAATTAATCCGCAATAAGTATTTCAATTTTTTATTCTTGTCTGTAATATAAGTTAGTATTGACCAGTTTGACCAGATTTTGCCCCTTTTTTTGAAACTATTTGTAAAAACGATTTTTGCTTCTATGAAAAAAGTTTTATTTTAAGGGGCAAATATTGGTCAAAGTGGTCAATTGTATTTTAACAATAATAATATAATGTTCTCTCTTCGTTAAACTTCCAAGAGGTAAAAAAGGATTGTGATTGTGAATGGTGTAAAAGTTGAATAGTATAATATAGAAACTAATGTAAAAGGGTTTTTGAAAAAGTAAAAAGAGAGAAGGATAAATTGTAATAAATTAATATTTTTTGTACGAAATAATATTAATAATAATAATATAATATTCTCTCTTCGTTATAGTTGTAAAAGGTAAAAAAGGATTGTGATTGTGAATGCTGTCAAACTTCAATAGTGAAATAATAAAAATGAAAAGTCAGTCATAAATTAATAGTTAATAACTTAATTTATGCGAAAAAGGACTTAAAGACAAGTTATTATGCGAAAAATTGGTGAGAATTGGTTATTAATAACTAAAATTGTGCTAAAAAAAATAATATAATCTGTGATTATATTAT
>Ga0208162_1001161_pt1 | contig 14121 bp, 6 predicted proteins | sample CB_VirMetaG_4_FD_184539 | JGI IMG/M metagenome (GOLD analysis project Ga0208162, IMG submission 184539) | Freshwater to marine saline gradient viral communities from Chesapeake Bay - CB_1508_1M Viral MetaG (SPAdes) (version 4) | ecosystem: Environmental > Aquatic > Marine > Coastal | place: USA... | reverse complement strand
GCCTATTTACTTCGCGGTAAATGGCTTACCAATCAACTTCATCCAGTTCCTCAACTGTCATTAACTGCACACTTTCCTCACCTTGAATGTCAAGCATGTTTTCCCAGTTGAAGTCTTCAGGATGGCTATCATCCAGAATGTCAAGCTCCAGGACAACACGGTAACGACGTTTCTGCATCAAACTGGTCATGGGTCGGGAACTGAACGACTTAGCTAATATATCTAGGCAGGGGGCCTTATGTCAAGGCCCCGTGTCAGTTCCTCAACCGTCCAGTCTGGCTCTCAGTTCGGCAACCTCTGCCTTCAGTTCCTTCACGGCTTCGATCAGGACTGCGGTCAGGTTGGCATAAGCAACGGTTTTGGTTCCGTCAACTTCACTTACCAGATCAGGAAGAACTTGTTCAACTTCTTGTGCGATAACACCCAGAGAGTGTTGCCCATTTGATTTGAAGTCGAACTCAACACCACGCAACTGACAAACCTTATCGAGACCATTTTCAATGGTTGTAACGTTCTCTTTCAGTTTGATGTCGGAGGTAGCAGTTACAGTACCAGCAGTCAGTGTGTTTGTTGATGGATTATAAGTCAGTGAAGAGTCTTCGTTCAGTCTCTTGTGACCAGCTGTGGAGTTATCGGTGAACACCATGTATCTGGTGGCGTTCGTGCTTTCATCATTTTCAATATAAGGTTCAACGGTGATGTTGCCCGAACCGTTGAATGATACACCGTTGATCGTTCTAGCTGTCTGAAGAACCGTGGCGGTAGCAGCGTTACCAGTACATGAAGCAGAAGAACCCGTTGTATTCTGGTTAAGAGTTGCAACTCTTGCAGCAGCAATAGTACCACTGCTAATGTTGGAACCATTGAGTGATGTAAGTGAAGCACCAGAACCACTGAAGGTTGTGGCTGCCAGAGTTCCGTTACTGGAATTAAAAGTAAGGTTTGAACCAGTCTTAGGTGCCTGATTACCTGTAGCCGCTGTTGCATATACAACAAAACAAGTGGTATCAGAAGACTCATCCGCAAGGTTAATGTTGTTGGCATTGGTTGCGGTAGTAGCACTAGTAGCACTAGTAGCACTGGTGGCACTAGTAGCACTGGTGGCAGTTGAAGCATTACCATTCAAGGTAGCAGTAATGGTTCCAGCAGAGAAGTTACCTGAAGCATCTCTAGCAACGATTGTAGATGCAGTGTTTGCGTTTGTAGCGTTAGATGTGACGGTGAACGTAGCAGCTCCAGAACCATTATAAGTCTGTGAACCAGAGAGTCCAGTTCCACTGACGTTCATGGTCAAGGTGTTCAGGTTTGAACCAAGAGAAACACCAGAGATCGTGGAGTTCGTAAGAGCGCCATTAGGAATACTGGTCAGAGAAGCACCAGAACCACTGAATGTACCAGCACTCAGGGTGTTTGTTGATGGGTTGTATGTAAGGGCAGAGTCTTCATTCAGCCTCTTGAAACCACCTGTGGAGTCATCAACAAAGGTGAGATAACGGGTGGCGTTCGTGCCTCCATCATCTTCAACATAAGGTTCAACTGTAATGTTAGCAGAACCGTTAAAGGAAACTCCGTTAATTGTTCTAGATGTCTGAAGTGTGGTTGCAGTAGTAGAATTACCACTCAAGGTAGCAGTAATGGTTCCAGCAGAGAAATTACCTGAACCATCTCTAGCAACAATGGTGGAAGCAGTATTCGCAGAAGTTGCGTTAGAGGTAACAGTAAATGTTGCGGCTCCAGAACCATTATATGTTTGAGAACCAGAGAGTCCAGTTCCAGATACACCCATTGTTAGGGTGTTCAAGTTAGAACCAAGAGAAACACCAGAGATCGTGGAGTTTGCCAAATTGGCATTGGTTATTCCAGCAGAACCACTCAGATTGCTGTTAGTCAATCCACTAATTCCTGAACCAGAACCAGAGAAGGTTGTAGCAGTTAAGGTTCCATTGGCAGAGTTAAAGGTCAGGTTTGTGCCAGTCTTAGGAGAAAGAATACCAGAATCAGCAGTAGTAAATACGGGGAAACAAGTGGTATCAGAAGACTCATCATCAACAGTAATGAATGTTGATGCTGTTGCTAGAGTTGCAGTTGATGCATTACCACTCAGGTCAGCAGTGATCGTACCAGCACTGAAGTTACCAGAAGCATCTCTAGCAACAATGGCAGAAGCAGTGTTCGCAGAAGTTGCATTAGAAGTCACCGTAAAGGTGGCAGCTCCAGATCCATTATATGTTTGAGAACCAGATAAACCAGTTCCTGATGTATTCATCGTCAAGGTGTTCAGGTTCGAACCCAAAGAAACACCAGAGATTGTAGAGTTGTCTAATGCACCATTAGGAATACTGGTCAATGAGGCACCAGAACCACTGAATGTACCAGCAGTAAGAGTGTCTGTAGAGGCATCATATGCAAGAGCAGCTTCTGTTGCTGCAGATGTCATCGTACCAGTTGTCAAACTGGTGAGAACAACTCTTTGTGATCCAGATGCAGCACTCAGGCTAGCACCAGTATTAGAGAGTCCAGAACCATCACCAAAGAATGTTGATGCAGTTACAGAAGAAATACCAGAGATGTTTGTGGAACTATCACCAACAATGTTTCCGTTTGCAGTAATGTCACCACTTGCACTTATAGTGGTAAATGCACCAGAACCAGCAGAAGATCCACCGATTGTAGCCCCATCAATAGTACCGCCATTGATGTCAGCAGTATCGGCAACGAGACTATCAATGTTTGCAGTTCCATCTACCCAAAGATCTTGCCACTCCCTACTAGATGAACCCAAATCTCTGGCTCCATCAGTGGAAGGAAGCCAGTCCTGATTAACAGTAAACCCACTGAGAGAGTTACTCCAAAGGATTTCTTTATTACCGTCACCACCACCATGAACAAAGAATCCACCACCATCGGCAGTTGTATTAGAGGCTGTAGAAGTAGATGCAACACCAACCGTCTTGTCTTGAACGTCCATGCGTTCAACATTGATGATCGTCTCAGTACCCTCAACGGTCAGATTGCCGAATACTGTTAATGCGCCACTAACTCTTGCATCGGTTAATACACTAAGGTTACGGGTAATAGTCAAGTCCTGACCAATTGTTACATCATTAGGAAGACCAATGGTGAGAGTTTGACCAGACGCAGAGGTTTCAATCTCGTTTGTAGTACCAGCAATGGTCAGAGTCTGTGAATCAAGATCAACAGCACCAGTGCCAGTTCCACCAGCAAAGTCTAAATCTTGTGCAGTGATCTGTGCATCAACATAAGTCTTGATAGCCTTTGCGGAAGCAAGACTGTTATCTGTTCCAGATACTGAAGAGAGATCGGTGTCTACACTTGTGATTGCAGTGCCACTGGTGAATGTCAGGTTATCAATGGTTGCATTTGTAAGATCTGCCGTTGGAGCCGACAGAGTAGTACCATTAAAGGTAAGATTCCCACTATCTTCAAGAGCACCAGAAGTACCAGCCAGTACAACACGTCCTGAGGTGAGGTCACTAACAGTGGCAGATGAAAGTGTTACATCATTAGGAAGTCCGATAGTGATGGTTTGACCAGAGGCACTAGTTTCAATCTCGTTTGCAGTACCCGAAATGGTGAATGTTTGAGAATCAAGGTCAACAGCACCAGTTCCAGAATCACCAGAGAAGTCTAAATCTTGTGCGGTTACTTGGGAATCAACGTAAGACTTAATAGCCTTTGCGGAAGCAAGAGTGTCATCCGAAGCAGATACTGATGAGAGGTCCGTATCTACACTTGTAATGGCTGTTCCACTAGTAAATGTGAGATTGTCAATCGTGGCGTTCGTAAGATCTGCCGTTGGAGCCGACAGAGTAGTACCATTGAATGTCAGGTTTGAACTATCCTCAAGAGCACCAGAAGTACCAGCAAGAACGACTCTACCTGATGTGAGGTCACTTACTGTAGCAGATGAAAGTGTTGTCTCACCACCACTGATATCAGCGCCACCATTACCATCAATTTGACCCGTGAAAGTAGAAACACCAGAAACGGCTAATCCATCAGTACCAGTAGTACCCGTTACATCAATACCATAAGCCGTGGTCTCAAATTTCTTGGAGTTGTCGTAATAGAGTTCTACTGAACCATTCTCAATAAATTTTGCACAGAATTCATTTAGTGCAGAAGGTCTAACAGATACAGTAGAACCGCCAAGAACTAATCCACCAGTTCCAACATCTTGAATAATACTATCAGTTCCATTATGATAAATCTCTAAATCTCCACCATCACCCAAAATAATCTTATCATCATCACCAAGATTTACATTGGATTGGAATGTGGCTTCACCAGTAACAGTCAGTGCAGCACCAACTCTAGCATCAGCAGTTACATTCAGATCAGTAATAGTTGCATTGGTGGATGTCAGTGTAGTAACGACACCAGCAACTGCACGAAGATTTTGGGTGTCGGTAGTAGTTGCAGTTACGTCTGAGAATGTACCACCATCAACACCAGAGATGGTGCTATTATCACCATCAATAATGATTGTTCCTGTACCAACGGTGAGAATACCAGTAATTCGTGCAGAACCATTAACAACTAAAGTTTCTTTGAATGTGGTTGCAGCACCAACAGTAAGGGCACTGCCAACCTGAACATCCACCATGTTGACATTGGTGAAGTTACCATTGGCAGATGTACCAATACCAATAGTGGTATTATTAACAGTTCCGCCATGAATTGCAACAGAGGTAACTGTAGTAACACCAGCAAGACCACTAAGATCAAGGTTTGTACCATCGGCTCTTGCGATTGCAAATCCACCTTGCGTTGTACCGTCATGTACAACAAGTGTTTTATCTGTAGTATTAACTGTAACTTCAGCAGTTGCGCCTGTAAAGGCATCGTGTTGCGCCTTTGTACCTCTTCTAAATTGAACCTGTACAGCCATTGTTTTTCTCCGTTAAAAAATAAAATTAAGATACGATTGCTCTATCTGTGACTCTTCTCCAGTTTGTACCATCGGAGAAAGCAGGGACTGCGCCACCAGTCTCATCAGTAACGAATAACATTTGTCCAGCAGGGTTTACGGAAGGTAAAGTACTTACCGTAAATGAAGGCATAACGAACTGAGTTGGATAGATCAGTCCAGTAACAACAATAAATCCAAGAGTATAACTATTAGCTACAGCATTAGCAACTAAGCCATTGTCAGGGGTTTGTGTTACAGCATCTGTGATTAAACCAAAATCTTGTCCGTCAGTTTCCCAACTAAATCCCTGAAGATCTGAAATAGTCTTTAGGGTAAGATTTCCATTACCATCGGTGGCCATAACCTGGTTGGCCGAACCGTCAACTGTTGGATACTTAAGACCACTGATCGTACCAACACCAGTTACATTTAGATCTTTAACCGCTGTGAACGTAGCGATACCAGAGACGGTAAGATCAGTAAATGTAGGCGAATCATTAAAGGTGATTGTAGCACCAACACCAGAAGCCGTTGCTGTGAGATTAGAACTTACAAAATTTATGTTATCAACACTACTGGCAGATCCAACGACAGATCCTTGATCTTTAATGGTAATACCACTAATTGCAGAAGCACCAGGAGCAGCTCTCCAGAATCTAGATCCATCAATGTTACTAGCTAAAACATATCCATCTATACCAGGCACACCAGCATTTGGTTCTGCCTCTTCTAATTTAAGATAAGAATACCTATCGGTCGATACACCTGTGGGTGGTGTAACCTTGACTCTACCTGAAAGTAATCTTGCCATTACTGTTTTGCCGTTTCGAGTACACTAAGAATTACTTCCAATTCACTATTTGCAGTCCCTTCGATTTTCAAAACATCATCAGTTTCAAGAACTAATTTCTTATCAACAAGAATACCAGTATCTTTTGTAGGAATTGCAAAATTCTTTACAATTTCAATATCACTACCACTGCGAGAATGATACGCAGTAATTGATGAAATTCCAGTCGTCACATTCGCAGCGGTGAAGTTCAAAACGACAGTTGCAACATTCACAGGAGCCGTGTAGATGCCAACACTAGATGTTGTCACCGTATGGCGAATAGTTCTAAATGTGTTTAGTTGTGTTGCGGCCATTTTTTAATCTTCCAGTGCGATGATGAGTGGAGTTACTGTATTTAATAGACTTTGACTGAAGGCACGACCAGAAATTGTTCCAGTTGCCTGGTTAATGTTCACATCTTTACCAATAGCAAAGTTACCAGCCTGATCTGTACTGGTATAAACACACAGACCACCGTCTCTCATTACGACTTCTTGGGTTTGAATACCAACACCACCCTTTCTAGGTCTTGCAGCAGCTTTATCAGTACCAGTACCAACATATTCAAATGAGTGTGATGATGCAAGGATCAAACTTTGTTGATAAACAGGTGCAGTAGTTCCAACACCAATTGCATTGTTCAGGGTTTGTTTTAAAGTAACAGTGGAAATACCACTGGACAGAGCGGTTGCACTCTCAACACCATAATAAATTGGTGCAAGACCTGTTGTTACAGCTGCACCAGATCCACCACCACCAGAAATAGTGATGGTGGGATTTTGTGTGTACTGAGAACCATTGGAAAGAACTGTAATTTCTGTGATCTTTCCATCTTTGACTTCCGCAGATGCAAAAGCAGTGGCTCCGTTTGGTCCAGTAGGAGCTTCAACCAAAATTGTGGGAGGAGATGTGTAACCAGATCCACCATTAGTTACATCAATCTTTTCCAATTCATAATACAATGTATCAAAATACATTACCTGACCATCATACGGTCTGGTGTTCAAATCAGCTAATGTAACTTTATCACTTCCAATACCAGATGCAGTGGTAACAATACCAACGTCCATCATGGTCCCAAGACCAGATGCAACTAATCCAAAGTTACCAAAACTGGAGTTAGAGTTTGTGATATCACACTGACCACCACTTTCAGCATTGATAGCAATGTCGCAGTTAATAGTAAAGATAGAAACTAACTGAGCGTATGCCTCATTTGAGATAGAAACACCAGTTCCCGCAACATTATATTGGGTGTAACTGTCAACAACCATGGAGCCCGAAACTCCATTATCATTATCAGCCAAGTTGCCATCAACTTTCATTCCCACAGAACCAGGAATGAAGTTAGTGCAGTTCCTCACATAAGGAGATTGGGTGATAATACCAACACCTTCTGGTCTAAACGCAACAACCGCAGAACATCCAGCTCCAGTGAAACTCATATCAGAGATATAGTTTCCGTTATCTACTTGGAATAAATCCTGAGTTGTATTTTGTGGAGCAACTACAACTGTTCTTAAATCCTGTCCAATGACAGAAACGTGTGGAGGAAGAACAATTGGGTTATCTTCCAGATATGTTCCAGGATAAACCTGAATTACATCACCATCAGTGGAGAGACCAACTGCAGCCTTAATAGTGGCTTTTGCGGTTCCAAGACGAAGACCATCATTATTATCATCTCCATCTTTGGAAACAAAGATGAAGTTTCTAACAGAAGATCCAGCACCGGCTACGGGTACAATCGAACCATCATCCTTCTGAGTATAAACAATACCATCAGCGGTATTGATCGCTAATTCACCAACTGGCAGCTGTCCTGTTGTTGGGATTTTTCCAGCTACAGAAGATCGTTTGAACTTAATGTTCGATGCCATATGGCTCTCTCAAGTGGTATGTACCCGTAGTCGATATATATCGACCTTTTCTTATTTAGTCAATTCATCAAGTCTTGATTGCAGTTTGTCAATCTGAACTTGTTGTTCCTTAATAGCCTCAATCAGGACGGCAGTCAACTTACTGTAGTCAACACCCTTCATACCATCATCTCTAGTGGCAACCAGTTCTGGCAGTACCTTCTCAACATCTTGTGCAATAACACCGATAGAACGATGACCACTCGAAATCCAATCAAACTCAACACCACGGAGTTGTTGAATCTTCTCAACAGCACCAGTAATACCAACGATATTTGTCTTCAGTCTTTCGTCAGAAGAGTTGGTAAATTGTTGTGTGGATGGATTGTATGTGAGGTTTGAACTGAGTTCCTGTCGTCTATTTCCACTGGTTCCACTTACAAATGTGACATAGTAAGTTTGGTTTGTAGATGCAGCAGAAACTACAGTTGGACCAGTCAGAGCTCCAGTTACGTTACCAGTGAGGTTCGCAGTAATTGTACCAGCACTGAAATTACCAGAACCATCACGAACTACAATATTGCTCGCAGTATTTGATGAACTTGCAGTTGCAAGAGCTCCATTAGGAATACTAGTGAGAGAAGCACCAGAACCAGAGAAAGTACCAGCAGACAGAGTATTGGTTGATGCATTATATGACAGTGCAGCTTCGTTCGCTGCTGTTGTCATTGCACCACTTGTAATACTGGTAAGAACGACTCTTTGAGTTCCAGATGCAGCACTAATTATCGCACCAGCATTTGTAAGACCAGAACCATCACCGACGAAACTTGCAGCAGTTACAACACCTGCAATGTTTGCATCTCTCCATGCAAGACCAGCAATACCAAGTGCGCGACTATCGTTCGTTGAAGGAACAAGATCACTATCAATTCTAGATGTGACTGTCAATGTGTCACTAGTTGAGTTACCAATATCAGTGTTTCCATTGAATGTTGCACCAGCACTTACCTGAAGATCCGTAAATCTACCATCACTGATGGTTGTGATTCCAGAGAAATCAGCATCTCCAGTTACGTCAAGTCTAGTGGTTACACTAGAAACACCAGCTCTAACTTGTGAAAGAACAATATCATTGAAGTTTACAGTTCCAAGGAAGGTTGCGACACCAACGATCAGGTGATTATCACCAACGATTTGACCACGAACATCAATACCATTTTGAGCACCAACACGGCCAGCACTTGTAGATCCAATTCCAATTCTATCAACACTCAGTTGATTCTCAGCAACTTCAGTTGAAACATTACCCCATCTCTTCCAACCCTGTTGGGTATAAATCCAACCAGCATATTGACCGAAGGTTGGGCTGGAATTGAAGATGATGTCACCTTCAGTACCAGCATCTACAGGTTGTGAAGATGAATAGGTAAGAGTTCTTGGTTGAGCGAGACCACCATTGATAGCGAGCGATACAACCTCAACACCATCTGTAGAAGTTGATGTTAATTTCTCAGAGATTTGTGTTGGGGCATTCAGTTTAATCGTGGTGTTGTTAAGTCCATCAACGGTTAAACTTTCACGAATGTTGACACTATCAAAGATAACATCAAGTCTTCCACTTGTTGCATCAGTAGTAACATCAGATCCAGTTGTGGTTGGTACTGGTACGTTAAAGGTTTGTTCTGTACCATCAATCGAGCTGACTCTCTTGTTACCAATGTAGAAGTCACCAGCATCATTCATACCAGTGTAGACAACGGTTCCTCCATTGTTCAGTTGAGACTGTGACAGGAACTGTTCTTCTCTGCTCAGAACACGATCTTGTTTCTGTGGAAGACCCGTTGAGTAGTTACCAGGACCATAGCCAAGATATTCAAATGTGTGACCAGAAGCACGAAGAATAGAGTATCTTCTCTTCTCTACAGGTACTACGCGAATCTTCTTGACAACAGATGAGCCATCGTGTGAAGATGATCTTGATCCAAGTTGACCTCTCAGAACAGTTGCAGCATCTGAAGAGAAGTCACTTGCGATTCTAATGATCTCATTGTCGATCTGTACATAATCACCCTTGTAGAAACCAGAACTATCGGAGAGAGTTAATGTTGTGGTTGTAGTTGTGATTCCAGATGCACCAAGAGTGGTTCCAATACCAACACCAAAAGGAACAAGTCTCTGACCAATTCTTTCGTTACCAGGTTGTGTCAGTCCACCTCTTGCACCATATGCGATTGGAAGAATATGACCACCAGATACATATGCATCGGTGTTAAATTCTTCAGTGAACTTAAAGGTAAAGGTATTAACACCAACTCTTTCATTTACAACAAACTCACCATTATAGATCGTTTGTGCAACACCAACAATCTTGAATGGATTATTAACATTCAATCCGTGTGGTCTTTGAGTGGTTACAGTAACAATTCCAGTAGCCTTACTGGTGTAGTTGATTGTAGAAATGCCAGGAGCATCACCAGCCAACATAAAGAATCCAGTATGGATACCGATGGATGTTGCAGTGTAGATACCAGGATTGACTTGGTTATTATATGAAACTGACTTTGGAGTCAGTGCAGTGATTGTATGGATACCATTGAATCCAGAATTGTATCTGTTGGTCTCTGTACCAACACCAACGATCTGAATTGCATCACCGATATTATCATTGATCTTATTAACGGTTACCCAACCTTCAACATAACTAGCACCAGTTTGTACACCAGTTACATTCAGAGTATGTCCAACACCGTAGGCAGAACCACCGTCAACAATTCTGATTGCGGTAATACCACCGTTTGCATCAATGTCAATGTTAGCAGTAGCACCCTCACCTGTGGATACACCTGCGTATGACAGAGTTGCGTTATAAAGTGTGGTGGAAATACCAGCACCATAATTAACACCACTCGATCCAATGCCAACCGAAATAATAGAGTTCAGGTTATGTTGTACATTGGTATAGATGGTGGAAATACCAGCTGTAGAACCAAGAGCACCAGTTACAGCATATCCAACTTTATTTCCGACCAGGAAATTATTTGCAAATTCTTTGGTGATACTATTTGTAAGTTCGTTGGTGATAACCTTACCAATTGGCTTGTTGACAGCAAAACTTGCAGCATGGAGAGGATCCAAGGTGAAGTTATCTGCGTCAAATTGTGGATAAAGGTTCTCAATATTCTGGTTGAACTTATCATCAGTAAACTCATTTACTGTTGGTGAGATGCTAGCATCAACACAGATAAGATGATAAACACCATCTTGTTTGTTGTACTCATGGGCTCTAAGAGTTTCTACGCGGTATACTGTGAAAGTGTCCTTGTAGCTAGCTCTTGCAACTGTTGGAAGATTTGGTCCTCTAGTCGATACATCACTAACGAACGTTCCAGGATCATTCTCAGTAAAGTTGACTTCAAAGCCCTTCGAACTTGTAATACCAACAATACCTCTTGAAATATTATATCCAGAGTTACCAATGCCCGTTGGGTTACCAGTACTCTTAATGTTGTTAAGAGATACACTATCACCAATTACAAAATTGTGTGGTTTTTCGGTTACAACCGTGGTAACACCAGTGTTTGAATCTCTATCAATACTCTTCAGAATACGAACGTTTCTCTGAACGTTCACATTGGTAAGATTATTAGTGAAATCGGTTGATGTAGTTACACCAACTGTACTTGATTCTTGGATGACATAACCAGGAATAGGAGGTCTAGCGTCAGAAGACTCCTTAGGAATAACATATCTGAGTTTGTAGATCTTATCAGACAGAGATCTGTTATCAACCTTTCTCTTGATAAAGCTCTTATTTGTTCTTGCGCCAATAGTATTTTGATTGTCTACAATCTGTGTCCATAGAGTGTTCTCTGATGTTGAGATACCACCACGAATATACCAATTATTATTGGATGTATCGTATTGAATTGGATGACCAAAATCTCCAGGAACTTTATCACTTACTCTAGAAACGATCTTAAGAAGACCACCAGTGGTGTTGTTGATTGTAATAAAGTTTCCAGATCCACCAAGAATGGCATCATTCTCGGTTCTAGCAAGTTTAATCTGATCATCATTCAATGATTCATTTTGAGATTGGTTTGTTACTGCATAGTAGATTACACCATTCTCAATACCATCTGGGAGTTTACCCTCATCAGAGATTACACGAACACTTTCACCAGCAAACAACTTGTGTGCAGTCTTGAGTGTAATTGTGCTACTGGTAATACTACTTGCAGTTCCAGCTCTACCGACTTCATATTCTTTCTTACCAACAACTCCTTCAGTGCCATCAAAGTTGATCATTCTGATTGGAGTTGAGAAAGTTCCAACCCCAGCAATACTGACACTCAGAAGATCAGGATTAGTTGGTGTTGATCTTGCACCAATTCTATAACCATCAATGATATTTGGTGGAGCAACGTCAGAGTCGGTGAATCCATCCAGGAAAATCTTAGCGGTGGTTCCTACACCAACAGGAGCAGTAGTGAGACCAACATTGAGTGCAAGCCACTCTACAGAAGTATCAGAAACAACCAGATTCTGTGGAGGAACAATGTGAGAAATAAATCCTCTATTGTCTCTACCAAAGGCACTGTCTCTAAATCCTACAGAGATCAGTGACTTTGCACCAAAGTTAGAGTTAGAGTTTGTAATTGATTGGTCACCACCACCTTCAGCAAGGAAGTGTTGTGCAAAACCAATAGCAAAGACAGAAACGTTCTGTAAGAACGCATCATTAGAACACTTGATATGATAGTTCTCGTATGAAGGTCTGTAGACAGAGTTGCTGTTCAGATACAGTGGTTTCTGACTCTCAGCCACAGTTGCATTGGTGTCATACTGACCCGTAGTGGAGTTGTAATACAGGAAAGCATTGTTATCCTTTTGCAGACCAATTCCAGTGAATTGTGCAATAACCATAGACTTAAAGCCAGTGGCTTTAGATCCATCGGCATGGGCACCACACATACCATAGGAAGATCTCAACGAACAGTTGAAGACGTATGGTGAAGCACCAGTTACACTGTCCGTATCTGCAATGACGATTTCATCTCCATCCAGGTCAGGTAGACCATCAAGAGGAGCACTGGAGGATTGATAGGTAAAGATTCTATCCGAAGATACACCAGTTACAGTAAAGTTACCATTGTAAATGGTTGGATATGTATTGATACCAGAGATACGAACTGGGCTATCAACAACCAATCCGTGAGATGCAGAACAATCAACAGTAATAGTTGTTGATGTGTTGGTTTTAGATCCAGCACCAGCACGAATACTGTTGATACCTACGTTATCCTGAACGACTGGACCAACAATCTGATACTCAGGCAACTTGGGTTGCATATCAGTTGTAGTAGGCCAATCACCGATTGCACGACCAGAACTATCTCCATATCCTCTCTGGATCTTATGGAAATACATTGAGAGGTCAGTGGTGGTAGATGATGTACCAACACCAACACCATTTACACCATCCGCATATTCAAATACGGTTAGTTTATGGTGAGAGAAAGTAGGAGAATATCTATTAGCTGTATAGTCTCTATAAACAGAACTAGTTGGATCCCCATCAAAAATGGAGAACTGCCAGAAGTAACATCCACCAGTTACACGGAAAATAGCTGTCCTTGCAACAGAATTATCAGTTGGATCTGGTACAAATTTTGGTCTTACTTTTGTTTTTCTAAGATCAAGACCAACGATTGATACACCACGAGGTACAATTACACCACCCTCTGTGGAGTTAAACTTGTAAAGATCGTTACCAGAATCATCAAGATTATAGTTACTTGTATCTGTAAGTTGTGATAAACTCTGAGAATTTCCGTTTCTATCTCTATAGACCGCAGTGCCACCACTATCAGTTACGTTAAAACCAGGTCGGTTATCAACCTCGTGAGTGCCTGGATACAGAAGAATTGTTGTACGATCAAACTTATCGTTATTCTGTCCAATCTGGTACGAAAATCTAGCTGCCTCAAGCAGAGCTCTTTGGATAGTCTTGAAGGGTTTTGTTAATGAGTTACCCTGGTTCTCAATACTATCGGTTGCGTCTAGATCAGTTGGGTTTACATAGAGGATGTTACCTTCAACATTCTTCAGGAAATTCTCTAGTCTACTTAAAGGCATTTCGCTATCCTGCGGCGTACAAGATTTCTTCTCCTTATATTTAGACGATTATAATATCGGGGCGACAGGATTCGAACCTACGACTTCTGCTTCCCAAAAGCAGCGCTCTACCAAACTGAGCTACGCCCCGTGGAGCCCATGACTGGATTTGAACCAGCAACCTTCTCATTACAAGTGAGATGCACTACCGTTGTGCTACAGGGGCAAGTGGGTCATAAGACCCAGGGGAGGGGATCCCGACCAGGGCGCTTTTAAAGTCATCCCGAGACTATACCCGTGGTCGGATTCGAACCGACACTGGAAGGATTTTAAGTCCTCTGTCTCTGCCGTTGGACTACACGGGCAGAGAGACTTAG
>Ga0208162_1001160_pt1 | contig 14146 bp, 27 predicted proteins | sample CB_VirMetaG_4_FD_184539 | JGI IMG/M metagenome (GOLD analysis project Ga0208162, IMG submission 184539) | Freshwater to marine saline gradient viral communities from Chesapeake Bay - CB_1508_1M Viral MetaG (SPAdes) (version 4) | ecosystem: Environmental > Aquatic > Marine > Coastal | place: USA... | reverse complement strand
GTTGCCTTCCCACGGCTCTGGCTCTTTGCCAGCGTCACGGTCTATGAACTCCGCAAGCAATTCGTTTTGCGTTGCGTATGGTGATTGGCCCATCAACTGCGCGATGCGCGAGGCTGATAGCATGTTGTCAGGTGTAAGTTTTCCGACCATTAGTTTGCTCCCATAAAATAAATAAAGTTCCACCAAGTATATTCTGGGCCGAATATGTCCACCCAGCCCATGACCCACAGGCTGAGTAGCGCATACACAAATAACATTCCAGCAACTTTCTGCATGATAATCCCCTTATGCGTTGATTAGGTTACGCACGCTGGACGCGTGCCACTGACCGCCCATAGCGGTTGGTATCTGCGCCTCATTCAGCGCGGATGCGATGGCGCGTAGGCTCTGACCGGCCTTGCGCAATGCGTTAATGATAGGCATAGCTTGCGGCGCTACCTGTGCGGTGGCGCTAGCGCGTTGCTTGCCGGTAACTGACCCGCCCTTTGCAGGGTCGGGTGAGCCTAGCTTTACGCCCCGGCGCTTGGCTGCTGCCAGCGCGGCCTTGGTGCGCTCAGAGATGCGGCGCCCTTCCCATTCTGCAAAGACAGCGGCCATCTGTAGAAACGTGCGGTCGGCCTCTGGCATATCAGCGCAAGTGATAGGCACGCCAGCTTCGAGCAAGCCAGTGATGAAATGCACGTTACGCGCCAGACGGTCGAGCTTTGCGATAAGCAGTGTCGCGCCAATCTTCTTGGCGTGCGCCAGTGCCTTGGCTAGCTCCGGGCGGTTGGACTTCTTGCCGCTTTCCACCTCTGTGTATTCAGCGACAATGTCGTAGTGCGCACATGCGTGCTTCTGTGCCTCAAGGCCAAGGCCGGACTGGCCTTGACGCTGAGTTGATACGCGGTAGTAGACTATGAATTTCATGGTTATGCTCCCCTTACCAACGCTTCCAAGTGCCGTCACCAGCGCGCTCAAAATCTGCAACAAGTTGTTGAGGCCGACCCCACGGCGAATATACAAGCTGGGCAAGTATGACTTTACCAACGCGGTTCTCAGCAACACCGCGCTCACTATCCCAACCGCCGCGCTCTACTTTGCGCCAAATAATTTTGTGGTCTTTAATCTTGCCTTTTTTCTGGCCACGCACGTAACGCGGCAGCCCATCAAGCATATCCGCTGGCACAATACGCGCTGCGTATTCTGCGCCGAAGTCTGTCCAAAGCCATGCTGACCGGGTGGCGATTTCTGCGTAATTAGTCATTCGTGTCTCCCTTGTTCAACTAACGGTCAACGTGCCGTCAACTATTATATATCACCTTGCTATCATAAGTTCAAGGGTAGATAGCAAAAAAATATCAGGGCGATATCATGGCAAACACAAAACCAACATTATTGCGGCTCAGAACCAAGACGGTTTTGATGCTGAAGGAAGCAGTCGAACAGTCGGCGCATCGCTCGATGGCGTCACTGGCTGATGAGATACTGGCGCAAGAATTAGAAAAGCGCCTGACGAAAGACGGGTCTGACTTAGACCGTGTGATAGCGGCGGCACGCAATGGTTAACTCTCGCAACAAGGGCGCATCGTTTGAGCGTGATGTAAAGAACAGGCTGCACGATGCGCTTGGGCTGGAGTTTCGCCGGGTGCTAGACCAGTGGGCAGAGGCTGGCTTGCCTGACCTGACCTGTGAAGATGACGCGTTCCCCTTCGTGGTGGAATGCAAACGATACAAGCAGGGCAGTACGTTTGCCTCGCCCAGTCATTGGGATCAAGTGTGTACAGCGGCGACAAAGGCCGGGAAGATACCGGCGCTGGTCTATAAATTCGATAGACTGCCGGAGCGCTGGCGTGTACCTATCGAGGCATTGGCAATGCTGGCCACGTTTGAGCGACAGCCCGGCGATGGCTATGATTGGAAGTATGCAGTCGAGATGACGTTTGATGATTTCTGTATGGTAGCAAGGGAGTTGATGTGCAATGAAACTAGCGAGTGAAATGAGCGTGGAAGAGTTTGCCGCGTATTTAAAGGCACGCCGAGCGGCGTTATTTGCTGTGCATACAAAAGACAGCAACCCTTGGCGCAACCCGAAGTGGCGTAGCGCTGTGATATCTGCACATACTGCGCGGCAGTCAATGCAACGGCGTAGGTCAAACAGGCGGCCAAACAAATGATGCGGCACGTTGATTTATGTAGCGGCATAGGTGGCTTTGCGCTGGGGTTTGAGTGGGCTGGCTTGTCACGCCCAGTCATGTTCTGCGACATTGAGCCGTGGTCGCGTAAGATTTTAGCAAAGCATTGGCCTGATGTGCCAATCGTAGAAGATGTAAAGGTGTTAGCAAATGAGCCAGAAAAAATCCCAGCCGGGGGACGAGATACAATTCTTACTGCCGGGTATCCTTGTCAACCATTCTCACAAGCCGGGAAGCGCCTTGGCACGGAAGATGACCGCCACATCTGGCCGTACATCCGCGAGATTGTTGCACAAAAACGACCCGCTTGGTGCGTTTTCGAAAATGTTTATGGTCATGTCTCCATGGGTCTCGACCAGGTGCTATCTGACTTGGAAACCGATAGCTACGCCACAAGGGCGTTTATTGTACCGGCTTGCGGTGTCGATGCCCCGCACAGACGAGACCGCGTCTGGATCATCGGGCGATTTATGGGCGACACCGAGGGCATCGGACGGCACGGGTGGGCCGAGGAAGCTGGACGAGCAAGGCAGACGCATCAGCCAGACGAACCCCGACCTGAAATTCGGGGCGAACTTGGCGGATCAGGCGAGGATGTGGCCAACGCCGACAGCGAACGAGGATGCGGCAGGTACACCGAATGGGAAGATGCAGAAGATGCTGGGCAATCATCCGGGAGTGAGCGGAACTACCCCAGAGGAGTGGAGTTCTGGCAGCCTGAACCCAGCGTGGGTCGAGTGGCTAATGGGATACCCAGAAGGGTGGACAGAATTAAAGGATTAGGCAATGCAATCGTACCACAGATTGCGATGCATATTGGGATTGTCATACGACAATGCGAGGCCAGCGCTACTGGTCAGTAAAGTGTAAAGGAAAATAAAATGGCACTTGGTTTAGTAAATGAAAGCGGTGGCGGTGGTAACATCACGCCTATTATTAAGTTTGACGCAAAGGTGGGTGAGTTCTACCGCGTTGAGAGCGAGAACGTAGGCGGCGAATGGGTGCGTGAAAGCATCGAAATGGCGTTGCCGTTCGAGGTCGCAATCGACATGGAAAACATCGAGGTCGGCTATATGGCGTTTGTCAGCAACCGCCCGGACTTCCACATGGTCAAGTTGGGTGACCGTATGCCGGACAAGCCGACACCAGACCACAAGTCTGCGTTCCGTGTAAAGCTGGTGAACCGCGAGATAGGCTTGCGTGAGTTCAGCAGTCAGTCGAAGATGGTGCAGTCGGCGTTTGACCAGCTACACAATCAATATGAGGCTGAACGCGCGAACAACCCCGGTCTATGCCCGGTGATGAAAGTCACCGCGACAAAGACTGCGACAGTGAACACACCGCAGGGCGAACAGCGTTTCAAGGTGCCGGTGTGGGAAATCAGCCAGTGGACAGAGCGTCCATCGGCATTTGATGGCGCGGAAGCGCCTAGCGCACCGGTTCCAACGCCGGAAGCGCCTGTTGAACAGCCAGCCTCTAGTGGCGCTGACCTGTTCTAGCAGTTGGTAGGGCGCTGGGTTTTCCTCCCTTTGCCAGCGCCCTACCATTTCCAAAGGGGAAGAGGGAATAAGATGACACAGAATATAGCAGCATATATAGAACAGATAGCCCGGCATTACTGGGGCGACCCAAAGGAAAAGCGCGGCCATGAGTTGCGCTGGGGTACGCACGGGTCAAAGAGCGTGGATTTGCGCAAAGGCACATGGTTTGACTTTGAGGCCAACGAAGGTGGCGGGGTCATAGACATGGTGCGCATCAACGAAGGCGCACAGTTACGCAGTCTGCCGGAGATATTGGAAAAGCAGTTTGGCATAGCCAAGCAAGTGCAGCAGAAGATACAGCCAGCGCGGTACATGTCAAAGGCATACGACTACATAGATGAGCATGGCGAGTGCATTTATCAGGTCGTGCGATACGAGCCAAAGACATTCCGGCAGCGTAGGCCGGACGGCAAGGGCGGCTGGGTATGGAACGTCAAGGACGTTACCCCGGTGCCGTACAATCTGCCGGACATTATCGCCAACCCAAACAAAAAGATATTTGTAGTGGAAGGCGAGAAGTGCGCAGACGCGCTAAAGAAGCTGGGCGCCGTAGCAACAACCAGCCATGGCGGTGCCAAGAACTGGCACGCGGATCTAAATAAATGGTTTGCCGGGCGTGACGTTGTGGTGTTGCCTGACGCTGACGAGGCTGGACAGGCACATGCTGACGTTGTGGCGGCTAACCTGTTGCCCGTGGTCAACTCTATCAACTGTGTCAACTTACCGGGCTTAGACGATAAGCAAGACGTTTACGATTGGCTACAGGCTGGCGGTACGAAGGAAGAGCTAGCGGCGCTGGTCACATCGGCACAGCCGATTGAACAGGCGCCGGACGTACAGGATAACGTACAAGAAGAGCGCCCGGATGTGTTCGATGTGTATGATGTACACTATCTGCGCAATATGCCGCCGGTGGAGTGGCTGGTGGATGGGCTGCTAACCAAGCATGGTTTTAGCGTGCTGTATGGTGAGCCGGGCGCCGGTAAATCATTTTTGGCGATAGACATGGCACTGTCAGTGGCGTATGGCAAGGCGTGGCACAACAACCCAGTGCAGCGTGGCGCAGTGCTGTACATCGCTGGCGAGGGTGTCGGCGGCTTGGGCAAGCGTATCAAGGCATGGCAAGCGCATCACAAGCTAACAGCGGATGTGCCGTTCTATGTTCTGCCCACAGCGGTGAGGTTCCGCGAACCTGAAGATGTGGAGCGCTTACTGCGCACGATAGACAACCTCGATACCAAGTTTAGCGCGGTGTTTGTGGATACTGTAGCGCGCGCCTTGCTCGGCGGTGATGAGAACAGCGCAACGGACATGGGCCTGTTTGTGGATGCGTGTGAGATAGTAAAGCGCCACTGCGAATGTGCGGTGGTGGCGATACACCATAGCGGCAAGGATGCGGCACGCGGTATGCGCGGAAGCACGGCGCTGTTGGGTGCTGTGGATACAAGCATCAAGGTAAGCAAGCTGGAAGAGACGGTAACGCTGGCGACAGAGAAGCAGAAGGATGCGGAGCCAATGCCAGACGCGGCGTTTACGATGACCCCGGTTGCGTTGATAGACGATGTCAGCGTGGTGATGACCCAGGCTGATATGCCGGAGAAGAAACCGCGTAGTGCAAAGCTGACAGAGCCGCAGAAGATAGCGTTGCAAGCACTGCGTAATCTGTCTGTCGAACTAGGCCAAGAGCGCGTGCCGGTGACAGCGTGGCACGACAAACACCGTGCGAAAACACCCGATAGCACGCGTTCTAGGCGCAGAGATGCAAGGGATGCGTTACAGACAAAGCGTGCGATTGTGATAGAAGGTAGCTATGTGTGGGAATACAAAGACTTATAAGGAAACGTGCGACTGTAAAAACCTTAAATCGCACGGTCGCACGCTGAAGTCGCACGCGTGGTGTTGTGCGATAATCCCTATGGTTATCGCACGCACGCACGCACAGCACGGGAAAGGGTAAGGGTATGGCAAAGAGAAGAGTAAAGAAACCTGACACGACAGCATTGCGGCGTATGATGGGCAGCAATGTGACTAGCGAGGCAACCTATCGAAAGATACAAAACTACCTCACAGAATATGACCGGGTGGTGTCTGATTATGAAAGGCGTTGGGGTGTGGAGAGATTGCCCAACCTTGTGTCGCCTGAACTGCGCGACAGGTTCTGGCAACAGATGGACAAGCTCAACGATGCTATCCATCGTGATGCGGCGGTGGATGTGGAACATCATGTGGCTGTGACCTTGCGTGCTTATGATGCGCTGGAGAAGGAAGCCATCGCGCTGGGCGGCAAAGAGATTGGCATGGATGTGTGGACAGCGCATGCTGATGGCAAGGTCGTTGCGATAGCGCGTGATGAACAGGCTGTGAAGCCCATCAAAGAGGACATGCCAGACGCGCTGGTGTATTGTGTGCAAGAGGTGGCGGTGATACTGGCCAAGTGGTCAGAGCAAGCGCCGGTTGTTGCTGAAGTCAAGGACATGTTCCCCGGTGCAGTGGTGAGTGACGTTAAACCAACCATGAAGGATAAGCTCGATGACGACATCCCTTTCTGAAAATAAGCGACCGTACAGCGTCATGCCAATGCGTGCGTGTGGTGACCGCAAACTAAAAGAGCGTGAGTTTCGCGTTCTGGGTGCGCTGTGTGCGTTTGTTAATCGTGCTGGGGTATGCTGGCCATCGCTCGATACCCTATGCTCAGTAAGCGGTTATGCGGAAAGAAAGAGCATATTGGAAGCGATGAAGCGTTTGAAGGCTGGTAACTATGTGCGACAGCTAAACCCAAAGGATTACCAAGAGACAGCCAGCGGGTGGAAAACAAACAGGTATCAGGTGCTGTGGAAGGGTGATGAGCCATTGCCAACCTATGAAGATATACACACCGCCAAAGCGCTACAGCTACGCGCAGACCAAGAGGATGATACCAGTAAAGAGATAGGGGGTCTGGGGGATGCGCAACCACAGACAGACACGCACGCTGGCGAACTCTGCCACGCCTACTTGCGCGCCGTCCAACAGGCGACAGGACAGGTCAGGCTGTACGATAATGAGATAGCACACGCCCGGCGGCTGGCATTGCGTGACGTATCGGCTGACGATGTGCGCGCCGCTACGCTTGCGGTGTGTGACCAAGCGATAGAGAGGCGTGCCGGTGTGCCAGCGCTTGCTGACGTAGTGCGCTATTTTGACGTACAGGATAACAAAGGTTGATTTGCTTGTGTACAGCGCGCAAAACTGCGGCCCGGCAAAAAAGCGACCCTTGCCCCCCGCCCCCGCCGGGTACTGTACGGGGGGTCTCACACAAAATTTTCCCCGGATCTGACGTATGATTTGCCCTAGCTGCGGAGCCGACCATCACCAGCTATATGACGAAGTCGCAGAACTATGCGAATGCTACTGGTGCGGCCACCGCTATTGCGCAGAAGAGCAAGACGATGATAATGTAGAAACACCAACATTAAGGGAGCTTGGTATCAATGTATGAAGAGGAAATGCGTTGCGCCGATTGCGGGTGCGTGGATATAAAATGGGAGGACGCCGAGCATTGCCGGTGCAAGCGTTGCGGCTGTCCTATGACGGAATATGTGCCAGTGGTTTATTCTGCCGGTGACGGGTCTATGGAAAAGCTACTGGCCAACGGGCAATGCCCTAAGTGCCAGACAGAGATGCACGGCGACCTGAAATGTGAGACATGTGGCTTGGAGATAGTAGGGTAAGAATTGTGGATATATTAGACGAGGCGAAAAACGCAGTTGCCGACCGTGGCAAGAATTACGGTAGCGTATATATCAACCATGAGCGCATAGCCGCGCAGTGGTCGATTACGTTGGGTACTGAGGTCACCGCAGAACAGGTGGCCATGATGATGGTACAGGTGAAGCTAGCGCGTTTGATGGAGACGCCCGACCACATGGATAGTTGGGTAGACATTGCTGGGTACGCATGGACAGGGGGCAATTGTGTCCAAGAAGCCCCTGACAACTAGGCAACAGCGCGCGGCGCTGTCAAGCCCTGACGCAGACCGCCGGGAAGCGGTGGTACAGGAGCTAGAGGCTATCGCGGCTGGCGAGGCTACAGATGTGATTAGCTGGGATGCCATGGGTCAGGTGCAGCTTACACCATCTGACCAGTTGCCGGAACGCGCCCGGCGTAGCATCAAAAAGGTGAAGGTAACGCCAAACCAGCACGGCAACACCATCGAGGTGGAGATGCACGACAAGCTGTCGGCGTTACGCTTGCTGGCAAAGCATCGCGGTTTGTTGGAGCCGAACAGCGATGACCAACGCCCGTCCATGATAGGCATCAACGTGACCGGGCCGCAAACCACAACCTATGAGGTGAAGGATGGTGAAGATACACCAGATGACGCATAACAAGTTTGTGCGGTTTTTTTCTGACTACGTTATCTGTGACCATTGCGGCGAGGATACGCGTGGCCGGTGCTACGCTGAGACACAGCAAGTTGTTTGCTCTAAATGCAAGGGCGTGCTGTTGGATATTGACGAGCGCATGACCGACCCTGATGTTACAGAGGGCATGATGATAGTAACGTATATACCTGGAGACTTTGATGGCGAGAGCGACTAGAGCGACCGACAGGTCGCGGCGCAGAACTAAGCAGCCGACCACAGAGGCGCTAAATGGCCTTAACCTTGATTTTAGCGAAAGCCCGACCGTATGGGATTTTTTAAACGACAACTCTTTTGTGCGGGGTCTACTTGGGCCAGTAGGCTCTGGAAAGACTTATGCCTCGCTGGCCGAGGTGATGCTGCGTGCTGTAAAGCAACCACCTTCGCCTGTGGACAATGTAAGATATACGCGTTTTGCCGTAATCAGAAACAGCTACCCGGAACTGCGCACAACGACCATTAAGACATGGCAAGAGATATTCCCGGAGAATACTTGGGGCCAGATGCGCTGGTCGCCGCCTATCACGCACCACATTAAGTTGCCGCCGCGTGATGACACGCCGGGCCTTGATTGCGAGGTTATCTTTCTAGCGCTCGACCAGCCGAAGGATGTGCGCAAGCTGTTGTCACTTGAACTGACCGGCGGCTTTATTGACGAGGCACGCGAACTGCCAAAGGCGGTGGTCGATGGCCTGACATCGCGTGTCGGTCGTTACCCGACAAAGCGACATGGCGGTTGCCCTTGGCGTGGTGTGTGGCTCTCAAGCAATCCTATGGACTCGGATCATTGGTGGCATCTTCTAGCGGAGAAAGAGCCTATTCGCGGCAAGTACCCATGGAAGTTCTACAAACAACCCGGTGGCGTTATCGAGGCTACGAAGGAACACGAAAACAACATATTCGCCGCTAACAAGTATTGGATAAACAACCCCAAGGCAGAGAACACAAACAATCTGCCGCCCGGCTACTACGAACAGCAGCTAGCCGGTAAGACGCTGGATTGGATCCAGTGCTACGCTGGCGCGCAATATGTGTATGTACAGGACGGCAAGCCCGTGTGGCCGGAGTTCAGCGACAGCCTTATGAGCGCCGACCTAGAGATTGAGCCGCTATGGCCGGTGCATATCGGGCTTGACTTTGGTTTGACCCCTGCTGCCGTGTTTGGGCAGAAGATGGCTAACGGGCGCTGGCATGTCGTGCATGAGCTTGTCGCATTTGACATGGGCCTAGAGCGTTTCTGTCACCACCTGATGGCCGACATAAACACGCACTTTCCTAAGAGCGAGGTGTTTATCTGGGGTGACCCGGCTGGTGCAAAGCGCGATGAGATATTCGAGGTAACCGCGTTTGAACACATGCGCACGCTTGGCTTGCGCGCACAGCCTACCGCGTCAAACGATTTTATGGTGCGCCGGGAAGCTGGCGCATCGCCAATGAACCGGCTTATAGACGGCAAGCCGGGGCTATTGGTAGACCGCAAGTGCAACCGCACGCGCAAGTCGCTAGCTGGTGGCTATCACTTCAAGCGCGTTGCCATGGGCGGTGGTCAGGAACGGTTTAGAGACGCGCCGAACAAGAACGAGCATTCGCACGTTGGCGATGCGTTTGGCTATCTGATGATGGGGTCTGAGCATCGCAACCTGATACGCAACAATCACGGGCGCCAGCAAGTCAAGCAGATGGTGGCCAAGATGGACTTCGATGTTTTCTAGCAACAAAGACGCAACTATAGTGCCGTTTCATTGGGCGCACCCGTACAATATGGACTTGCGAGAGTTTGACAAAAAGCCATTTGACGATGTGCCTAATTACGAAGCGTTGTTAAAGATGTATCAGCAACAGGAGCATGCCTATACGGTATTGCACCAAGGTGAAATGATTTGCTCATTCGGGGCTATCAAGCTGTGGCCGGGCAACGCCGAAGTCTGGTTGCTTACGTCATATCAGTTTGAGCGCGTGCCGATATCGGCTACGCGTACAGCTATGCGCTACTTTAATCACATCGCTATCGACTTGCAATTGCACCGATTGCAGATGACAGTCGAGGTCGATAATTCATTTGCAGTTAGGTGGGCATCTGCGGTAAAATTCACTAACGAAGGTCGCATGCTAAAGTATGGGCCTGTCGGTCAAGATTACTTTATGTTTGCGAGGTATTTTTAATGGGCGGTTTGCTATCCCCTAAAACTCCGGCGCCACCACCGCCAGACCCAGAAATCACTGCGGCGCAACAGCGCCAAGAAGAGCGCCTTGAGGCAGATGAGCAACAGAAGATGCGTGCTATATCTGCGCGCCAACGTGCGCGCCGTACAGGCGGCAAGCGTATGTTATTAAGCACAGCGCGTCAAAACGCTGAGACAGGCATTCAGTCAACACTAGGTGGAGGCGTATAATGGGCGGCATCGCAAAAATATTTAGCGGCGGCAGCAAAAAGAAAGCGGCACCGGCACCGGCACCCGTGCCAGAGCCAGAGGCCGCGCCACAGGGCGCAACACGCGAACAGCGTGCGCAAGCGGCATCTCTTAGGTCGCGCCGTGCAGGGCGTAGATCATTGCTTGGCGGTGGTCGCTTGGGCGGTGGTGAAGGTGAACAAACAACATTGGGGGCAGGATAATGCCAAAGGTAGTTTCTAAAGACGGTAAGGCGCGCACATTTGCGTACACAAAGGCTGGCATGAGTGCGGCGAAAGAATACGCCAAGCAGACAGGCGGTCGTGTAGCTGGCGCATCTATGAAAACAAAAATGGCAAAGAAGAAATCTTATGGCAAAAATAGCTGATGACATTGGCCTTGGCGATAAATATAAGGGCCAAAAAGGTGCGCCAACGCAAACCACCGGCCAAAAGCTGTGGAAGTTTTACGAGCGCATGAAAAAGAAACTGGCAGAGGGCGATAAGAATGGCTGACAAAAAGAAAGCAGTCTGGGACAAAAAGCGCCCTAAAGGATTGGGCAAGCCAAAGGGTTTGTCGCCAGCGCAGAAGCGTAGCGCACAGCGTGCCGCAGCAAAGGCTGGTCGCCCTTATCCTAACCTTATTGACAACATGAGAGCCGCCCGTGCGAAAAGTACATAAGAACCCCAAGGGCGGTTTGAGCGAGGCCGGGCGCAAACACTTCAAGCGCACAGAGGGAGCCAACCTTAAGCGTCCCGTCAGGTCAGGCACCAACCCGCGCCGGGTTTCTTTTGCGGCACGCTTTGCTGGCATGAAGGGCGCAGAGAAAAAAGACGGCAAGCCAACACGCCTTGGGTTGGCACTAAGGGCATGGGGCTTTGGCTCTAAAGAAGCAGCACGCAACTTTGCAAATAGGCATAAAAAAGCATGATGACCCCAGCACAAATACTGAAGCGCCATGAACTGGCACAGCGCCGCAAGGATAACTGGCGGCAGATCTATGAAGATTGCTACGAGTTCGCGCTGCCACAGCGTAACTTGTATGACGGCTATTATGAGGGCGGCGGGTCGCCCGGCCAAAACAAAATGGCGCGCGTGTTTGATAGCACCGCTATCAATTCCACGCAGCGCTTTGCCAATCGCATTCAGTCTGGCTTATTCCCACCGCAATCTAATTGGTGCCGCTTAGAGCCGGGGCCAGACATTCCTATAGAGCGCCGTATTGAAGCACAGGCCGCGCTAGACATTTACAGCGACAAGATGTTTGCGCTGTTGCGTCAAACGAACTTTGACTTGGCCATGGGTGAGTTTCTCATGGACTTAGCAGTTGGTACGGCGGTGTTGCTCATCCAACCCGGTGATGACATCACTCCCATCCGCTTCACCGCCGTGCCTCAATATCTGGTGTGTATCGAAGAGGGCGCGCATGGCAAGGTCGATAACGTCTATCGGCGCATGCGCATGAAAGCAGAGGCCATCACCCAGCACTGGGATGATGCGCAGATACCGGCCAAGCTACAGCGCGTTATTGATGAGAAGCCCACCGAAGAGGTCGAGCTAGTCGAGGCCACTTGTCTGGATATAGAGACAGGCCAGTACAATTATTATGTTATCGACAAGGAAGGCAAAGAGGCTATCGTAGAGCGCACCATGAAGTCCAGCCCATGGATTGTGGCGCGCTACATGAAAGTCGCCGGTGAGGTGTATGGCCGTGGGCCACTGGTCACAGCTATCGCTGATATTAAGACGCTGAACAAAACGCTAGAGCTATTGCTGAAAAACGCTAGCTTGTCTATCGCCGGTGTGTATACGGCGGCAGATGATGGCGTGTTAAACCCACAGACCATCCGCATTGCGCCAGGTGCTATTATCCCGGTTGCGCGTAATGGTGGCCCACAGGGTGAGAGCTTGCGTATGTTGCCACGCTCTGGCGACTTCAACGTGTCGCAGATTGTTATCAACGACCTACGCATGAACATCAAAAAGATTATGATGGATGACACGCTGCCGCCAGATAACATGTCTGCCCGGTCAGCTACAGAGGTGTCGGCCAAGATATCTGAGCTAGCCACTAACATGGGTAGCGCATTTGGCAGACTTATCACAGAAACCATGATCCCGGTTGTGTCGCGTATTCTAGCGGTAATGGATGAGCGTGGCCTTATTGAAATGCCATTAAAGGTAAACGGGCTAGAGGTTAAGGTGCAGCCGGTATCGCCTATCGCGCAAGCGCAGAACATGAGCGGCATCGAAAAGGTAATGCAGTGGGTGCAGCTATCCGCATCACTTGGACAGGATGGCCAAATGGCAGTGCGCACCGGCGCCATTGCAGACCATGTGGCTGACAAGATGGGTATCCCGGCAGAGCTACGCACATCACCAGAAGAGCGCCAACAGATGGCAGAACAAATGGCGCAGATGCAAGCAGCGCAAGTGGCGATGCAAGCGGCTGAAGCCACAGGGGAGTAATTATGGAAGAGGGTTGGGACAGTCTGCGGACAGTGGAGCCGCAGATGCGATTAACGCAGCAAGATAACCAAGATGACATAGACAGGTTATATTTGCGGGTATTCGCCAGTGAGGATGGGCAACAATTATTAACACACCTTCGCTCACTGACGATTGAGCAGCCCACATGGTATCCGGGGGAAGATGCTTCCCACGGGTTTGCCAGAGAGGGGCAAAATTCACTAGTGCGCGAAATAGAAAAGCGCATGCAGAGAGCGAGGCAATTATGAACGAAGAAGAAGGACTGATGGCCCAAGCGCAAGTTGAGGCCGAGGACAACCAGCAGCCCGAAGAAAGCACAATCTCCCACATTAAACCAGAAGAAGGCCCGGCATCTCTCGATGATGTAACCGTGGCTGGCGAAGATGAAGAGGTAGAGTTTTCCCGTCCTGATTGGTATCCAGAAAAATTTTGGAATGATGATGATGGGCCTGACCTAGAAAACTTGGTCAAGTCCTACAGCGAATTGCAGAAGAAGTTTTCGCAGGGCAAACACAAAGCCCCGGAGGCATACGATGATAGCTTATTTAAAGATGCGAACATCCCTGATGATGACCCGTTGCTCTCGACATATAGAGATTGGGCGAAGGACAATGGTATTAGCCAGAGTGCGTTTGACGAGCTTGCGAATAGCTTTATTGCTATGGCTCAACAGGAAGAAGAGAGCGCTGAGATCTCGTTCAAGGAAGAGCATGCAAAACTTGGCCCGAATGCTGATGCGACTATTAAGTCGATGACAGATTGGGCGCAGGGTTTGGTGCGCAAGGGCGTTTGGTCAGAGGGTGACTTTGAAGAGTTCAAGATTATGGGCGGCACCGCGCAGGGTCTAAAGGCTTTGCAGAAGGTGCGTAGCTATTATGGCGACCGGCCTATTCCTGTGGACATGACCCCAGTAGATGGCGCGCCATCTAAAGAGGAATTGAATGCGATGGTAGGCAAGCCAGAGTATCAGACCGACCCAGCCTTCCGGGCAAAGGTTGAGAAGATGTTTGAGCAAGTTTATGGCACGCAAGATTACTCTGCTATCTAAATAATAGCGCGGCTTGCGGGCCGCGCTTTTTTTTGTTAAAATTCATTTGACAGATAACCTTATGGCCTGTTCGACCCGCTTGGGGGCGTAGCGTTTATGC
>Ga0208162_1001158_pt1 | contig 14153 bp, 18 predicted proteins | sample CB_VirMetaG_4_FD_184539 | JGI IMG/M metagenome (GOLD analysis project Ga0208162, IMG submission 184539) | Freshwater to marine saline gradient viral communities from Chesapeake Bay - CB_1508_1M Viral MetaG (SPAdes) (version 4) | ecosystem: Environmental > Aquatic > Marine > Coastal | place: USA... | reverse complement strand
CATGCCTTACGGAAAGAAATCAGGTTTCAAAATGTACGGAAAATCTCCGATGATGAAAGCCTTAATTGGTAAACAAAAGAATTTACCAGAAAATTTAAAACAAGCGATATTAAATTCGCCAATGGATATGTATAAATCAGATGCTCAACGTAAAGCTGTACACGCATCTAAAGCAGAAAAATCCGCAATGAAAAAATACGGTTGCAAGAAATGCAAATCTGCAATGTGTATGTGTGGAGCAAAACATAAAAAATAATCAGGAAAGCCCTGATACCACGTTATTAACCTAAAACCAAATTATTATGACGTATCTTTATTACCAGACCACAAGCACAACGGGTGGTCAATTAAAAGTGAACGAGAAAACCAAAAAAGAGTGGGAACACTTAGCCAACAAAGAAAACTGGCGAATAGTCCAACTACCAAATGGTTATTATCAAACCGAAGTTTCTAACCCAGATGGTGAAACATGGCACGATGTTACACGTAGAGAAACGCTAGAAGGCGCAGAATCTGCGATTGACGGAAGCATCGATCACTTCAACAAAAAGTTAGAAGCTACCAAAGGACCGAAAGTCGTTAAGACCTTCAAGAATGAGTAAATTAAAGCTGTGTTTAATAGCTCTAACAGGATGGTTAGGGCTATTATTTACGGCTTTTGTTTATTATATAGCAATAGCTGGAATTATAAAATTATTTTAAATTAAATTAAATGGAATATAATAACCCTAGTCTTCTTATCAAAGACTTAAACTTTGGTGAAGACGCAAAATCTAGAATTGGTGCTGGTGTTGAGAAACTAGCGAAGGCTGTAAAGTCAACACTTGGAGCATCTGGGCAGTGTGTAATATATGAAGATGCCCGTGGAGTACCGGTAATCACAAAAGACGGTGTAACCGTTGCAGAAAGCGTAGTCTTGTACGATCCGGTCGAAAACATGGGAGCAACATTAATCAAAGAAGCTGCCAAAAATACAGTGAAAGAAGCCGGAGACGGCACTACTACAGCCACTGTTTTAGCTGAATCTATACTAAATCAAGTAAATTCCACAGATTTAAGCGAAATATCACTAAGAGACGTAAAAGATGGTGTAAATTCAGGCCTTAAAAAGGTTAATGAATACTTAGACGCTATTAAAATTGACGTTACAGACGATATGTTAACACATGTAGCTGCAATATCGTGTAATAATGACGTTGAACTTGGCGGTATTATAGCCGAAGCTTACCAAAAAGTAGGTAAAGACGGTGTTGTGTTAATGGAAACGTCAGATACCGAGGAAACTTACGTAGAAATCGTAGATGGAGTGCAGTTAAACGAATGTGGTTTAACGTCTCCGCATTTTGTTACCAATGTAGACAAGCAAAAATGCGAGTTAGATAACCCATTAGTGCTTATATGCATGTCTGAGATACCTAATATACGTAAAATACAAACGATATTAGAGTATGTTATTAAAAACAACCGATCTTTACTTATTGTAGCACCAGTATCGCAGCAAGTAAAATCAGCGCTTTTAATGAATAAAGTAAAAGGTAACATTAAAGTTAATATTATCGATCTACCCGGCTTTGGACCTACTAAAAAAGATACCTGTGAGGACCTAGCAATACTAGTAGGCGCTCAAGTTATGAATGAAGAGCTAGGAGACGATCTAGATGCTATAACAGTAGAAATGCTTGGAGAAGCAGAATATGCCGCTACAGATGATAAAAACACCGTTATAACAACTATAGAAGAGATAACAGAAGATGTACAAGAAAGAATTGATCAAGTTGCTAAATTAGTTGCAGATGAAAAAAATGGTTTCCTTAAAAAGAAGTTGGAACAAAGATTGTCTATGCTATCGGGTAGTGTTGGAATTATCCGCGTTGGGGCAGACTCTAAGATTGAACTTAAAGAGAAAAAAGACAGAGTCGAAGACGCGATATATGCTACAAAAGCTGCCCTCAAAGAAGGTATAGTGCCAGGAGGTGGTATTGCCCTCTTTAATGCATCTCAAAAAATTTCGACCGACGCGGTCGGTGAAAAACTTCTTCTCGATGCTATTCAAGCACCATTTAAAACTATTATGTACAACGCTGGTCTTGACCCACAAACTTCAGTAGATGAGGGTATGGGTATAGACGTAGTAACAGGTAAATCAGTTAACATGGTAGAAGCTGGAATTATAGATCCAGTATTAGTAACTAAGTCAGCACTCAAAAATGCAGTGAGTGTGGTTATGACTATTGTTTCTGCAGATTGTGTAATATCGAACGTTAGAGCAGATGAAAGCCGTTAATTATTACGTAGTCGTAGATAAGATTAAGAATGAGCAGAAGAAAGTTGCTGGTCTTATTATGACTGAAGACTTAGATCAAGACAATAGATATTCAAAAGGAAAAGTGGTTTCAGCTGGTAATCTAGTTGAAGGTATCAAAGACGGTGATACCATACACTACGACAAGCATGCTGGTCACGGTATACAATACAAAGATAAACTTTACTTTGTCATTAAAGTAAGTGATATAGTATTAGTAGATTAAACATAAACCGTAATCCACAAACTTTAAACACAAAATCTAAAACAAATTATTTATTAATCATTAAAAACTAAAAAAAAATGGCAAGTGCAATAACAATTGGGGCTAAAGGTCCTTACTTATACTTCGCGGAAGGATTAGTAGAAACAACAACTCAAGCTATTATGGTACCGGCTAACTCTTATTTAGGAGCTAATCCAACAGGTGATAATAGTTTAGTTCTATCATTTGCAGATGTAGTAGGTACTGATACAGTAAACACTGTAACCTTAACAATCGCAACTGATACTCACAAAGAGGTGATGGCGGCTTTAGCTGAAATTATGAACTCTAACCCTAACAAAGCTAACAACGGGGTGATAGTTGTAGCAGACGCAGAAGATACGACAGGCATAGAGCTTACTACAGCTACAGGCGGCGCTGGTACATCATATAGTCCAGCTAGATTTGGAACTAAAACTCCTGTTTATCACAAGGCGTTCAATGGTAATGTAACTGGCGTAGCAATCGCTTAATGTATAACAAAATAAAAAAATAAAAAAATGGAAAATTATTTATATTTCTCAGATGCTGACGGAGCAGATGCTACTGGTGACGCAGCTATGTGGCCAGCTTCAAGATTTATTGGAGTAGATCCAACTTCAACCACTACTACAACTATTTACTTTGAAGGTCAAACTGGTGTTGGTGATGGCGTTGATAAAGTTGTTTTAACACACTTGAACTCAGCTTCAAGAGAAGACGATCAAGCAGATTTAAAAGGCCATAAGTGCCAACAAATAGCTAACGCTATATCAAGCTTACTAAATGCTCATCCTCACGGGGGTAAAATGCATACCGTTGTTGATTTAACTGAAAATATTACAGCAGCTGGCATGCCAACTATTTCAGCAGTAGCTATTACTATTGACTCGTAATAAATGAGATTAACTTCTCACGATTTACGTGAATTACAAATCCTTAAGTATTACAGGCTCGTTAGAAAATGGGCCTGTAAGACTTACGGGTTAACAGATGCCGATCTTGAGTTGCTAATATACTTAGATTGCAAAGGTCGGTTTACAAGACAAGAGTTTATCGATGGTACTTATACCATGAGTTGGGATAAAACCCGATGGGATAAACTAAGAAACTTAGGTTGGATCGAAGTATGGAGACATAGAAATAGAACTACAATAAAGTACTCTATATTTAAAACTTCATTCAAGTGCAGCCAACTAATAAGTAGAATTTATAGAATACTATTAGGTGAAGAAGATTTACCCACATCAGAAAGAAGTGTATTCTACAACAATAAAACATATACTGATAAAGTCTTTAACAAGGCTATTGATGATATGATAAAAGACTCAGATAGATAATGGCGTTTAAATTAGGTTCAGAAAAAAGAAACATTAAAAACTCTAGTAATACCAAAATCTTTAGAAAAAGTTTAGGCGATGGAGTTTTAGGTGAAGCTAATGATGATGGATCTATATATATAGATAAAAGCGTTTCAGATGATATGGTTGGTTATGTTGCTAATCACGAAGCTCAACATAGAACAGCTATGCAAATAGGATCTGAGACATATGACGATAATGCAGTATACTATAAAGGTGAAGTTTGGCCAAGAGGTAACGGCTATATAATGAACCCTCATACTGGAAAAAAATACGCGGAAGGTGATAAAAATCTACCGTGGGAGGCAAATAAAATTTAATATGATAAACAATTTATTAGGTGGTTTATTCGGCAAGGTTATAGAAAATGCCGAAGGCATACTAGATGAAGTAATTACCACTGACGAAGAAAGAGAAGCTGCTAAAGCTAAAATCAAGCAAATGCTATTAGACAGCGAAAGTAAAATGCAAGAGCAAGTTACTGCTCGTTGGCAGTCAGATATGAGTTCTGATTCATGGCTTAGCAAATCAATACGTCCACTTGTACTAGCATGGTTAGTTGTTTGCACAACTCTACTAATTTTTATTGATGCAGGTGTGATTATGTTTAAAGTAGAAGACAAATGGGTTGATCTTTTACAATTAGTACTAATAACCGTAATTGGGGCCTATTTTGGAGGACGCTCAATTGAAAAAGTAAAAAAATAAAATGGGAATTAATTCAACAGAAGTAGCATACGGCTTTGGCCAAATTGGTAGTGGTTTTGTAGATGATACTGGCTCTTTTACTCCACCAACAGGTAAAGTAATTGTAGCTGTACAATTCTTATCAGATTCAACTCTTACAAGATTAGAAGCTGTTAACGAAGGCGACGAAGCTTATTTCGGAACTCAAGCACAAACGTCAAACAATGGTGCTAATAGCGAGCGTGTAGATTCTAGTAACACTTTTCCAGCTGGAATTACAATATTTGGTAGATACAATCTATTGACTTTAGCAACTGGTAGTGCAATCGCTTATTTCGGCTACTAATGATAGGGGTAAATGCAAAGCAGTAGCAGTATTTGATAGAGCATTAAATGATACAGAATTAGGTAATCTTACAAATAATTCATAATGAAAAAGATAGGTAAATACGAGTTTACTAATAAGACAACTGCTCAAAGCAAGATTAACGCTTTTGCAGAGTCTAATCATATATTTATTGAACTTGGTAATATTGTAATAACACCAGGTGATTATGATGAAGAAGGTAATGAGATTACAGCTCCAGTTTTATCTGAACTGTATCATGTTGATGTGTTATGGAAAGGTTTAGAGCCTATTGATCCAGAAGCTGAAACATTACAATATACTCATCCAGATGGATGGGCTGATTACGCTGCTGATGTAAACGACAATGGAGTACATAGCTTCATGGGTTTAGATTATCAGTTATATAAATTTTAATAAACAATTAAATTAAATTAAATTATGGCAAAAAGAAAGACGCCTAAGGTAGCTAACCTTAGACCAGAAAAAATCACAAACGAACAATTACAAGAAGTTCAACAAATCGTCTCTGTATCTAACAAAATCAAACTAGAAGTTGGAAACGCAGAAGCTCGCAAGCATTCTTTACTACATGAACTTGATATTGTAAATAAAAGACTAGGTGAATTAAATACTAAGCTTGAAGAACAATATGGTAAAGTTGATATTGACATTAATACTGGCGATATAAAATATCCAGAAGATGAGCAAGCTAATTCGTAAAATAACAATAGGTAAAGATTATAAAATTGACGCCATGCACTATTCTGTTGGACAGGATGTGTATGGTGGTCATACTATATGCGATATTATAGAAGAAGACGATAAGTACTCTATATATATTAGAAAAGAAGAAGAGGTTTTACCTTGGAAAGATTTTAATAAAAATATGGCTATATCAGTAGAATATAATCTCGAATATTAATGCAAGCATTAAACGATTTTATAATACAGCCTTTAGGAGATCGATACAAGAACTCTATAGATATTGGTGATAAAAAACTAATCGTTAATTCTGAGGTATTTAACCACGAATACGTCAATAGAGAAGCCACTGTTATTGCTATTCCAAAAAACTATAGAGGTAAAGTAAAGCAAGGGGATATAGTAATCGTACATCATAACGTGTTTAGAAGATGGCATGACGTTAAAGGCAAAGAAAGAAATAGTAAAAGCTATTTTGAAGACGACAAATACTTTGTTAAAGAAGATCAAATATTTGCTTATCGTAGATTACAAAACTGGAGTAGATATAAAGAGTCTAAATGGAAGGCGATGGATGGATATTGCTTTGTGCAACCAATAAAAAATCGAGATAAATTTACTGAAGAAAAAGAAGAGCAATGTGTTGGTATCGTTAAGTTTACTGACGGCGAATTTCAACGTGGAGAGTTAGTTGGTTTTACTCCATTTTCAACGTACGAATTCGTTATTGATGGTAAAAGATTATACAGAGTTATGAATAAGTTTATTACAATTAAATATGAATATCAAGGAAACGAAGAAGAGTATAATCCAAGCTGGGCATAAAGCTGTTAAAGAGCTCATAAAAGTAGCCGAAGAGCAAATCATCACAAACACTGAAGATGATGTATCTGCCGATAGATTGAAAAACGCTGCGGCAACTAAAAAGCTAGCTATATTTGATGCTTTTGAAATATTAAATCGTATACAAGAAGAAGAAAGTATACTTGAAGGAAAACCGTCTGAAGAAAAAAAAGACAGAGTATTTAAAGGTTTTGCAGAAGGAAGATCTAAATGAGTTACGAGCAAAGTTTATATAAAGTAATTGAACCTGTTAAAATCAATACTATTAAAAGACTTAATAAGTCTAAAAAATGGATGTATGGTTACAATAAAGATAATGATATAGTTGTTATATCTAAAACCGGTCGAATAGGTGAAATATACGAGATTCAAGGGTTGAAGATAGCTTTGCCAGCTGCTCCAGCTGAAGTTTATTCTAACAAAGAAAATAGATGGCGGCAGTTTGATCAACCTAAAGAATTGAGTAAACTTAAAAGTATATTCGATTGGAGAGCATATCCAGAAGAACAAAAAGAGCAGTGGTACGATTATATAGATGAAGAATTCAAAAGAAGAGATGAGGGTTTTTGGTTTAAAAACAATGGTATTCCAACTTATATTACTGGAACTCACTACATGTACTTACAATGGAGCAAAATAGATGTTGGTGCTCCAGATTTCCGCGAAGCTAATAGATTATTCTATATATTTTGGGAAGCTTGTAAAGCAGACTCTAGGTGTTACGGTATGTGTTATCTAAAAAATAGACGTAGTGGTTTTTCGTTTATGTCGTCTGCAGAAACAGTGAATCAAGCTACAATATCAAGTGATAGTAGATTTGGTATATTGTCTAAATCAGGAGCTGATGCTAAAAAAATGTTTACCGATAAAGTCGTACCTATATCGATTAATTATCCTTTCTTCTTCAAACCTATCCAAGATGGTATGGATAGACCTAAGTCAGAGTTGGCTTATCGTGTTCCAGCTAGCAAATTCACTCGTAAAAAAATTACAGCAAATGAAAAACAAGAAGAATTAGCTGGGCTTGATACAACTATAGACTGGAAAAACACCGGGGACAATAGTTATGATGGTGAAAAATTAAATCTATTAGTGCATGATGAAAGTGGTAAGTGGGAAAGACCAGACAATATACTTAACAACTGGCGAGTTACAAAAACTTGTTTACGATTAGGTAGTAGAATTATAGGTAAGTGTATGATGGGTTCAACCTCAAACGCTTTAGATAAAGGTGGGGATAACTTTAAAAAGCTTTACAATGATTCAGATGTTAGACGGCGAAACCGTAATGGACAAACAAAGTCTGGTTTATATTCTTTGTTTATACCAATGGAATGGAACTTTGAAGGATTTATTGACAGATACGGGCGCCCTGTATTTAATAACCCAGATCATGATGTATACGGACCAGACGATCAATTAATTGATGTTGGCGTAATAGATCATTGGGAAAATGAAGTTGACGGTTTAAGAGATGACCAAGATGCTTTAAATGAATTTTATCGACAGTTTCCAAGAACAGAAGAACATGCTTTTAGAGATGAGACGAAAAATAGTTTGTTTAATCTAACTAAAATATACGAGCAAATAGATTATAATGAAGGCAGTAGAAGCTCAGGAGTGGTGACAACTGGATCATTTCAATGGATTAATGGAATTAAAGATACTCAAGTAATTTTTAATCCAGATCCTAATGGTAGATTTAAAGTTAGTTGGGTTCCAGATAGAAATTTACAAAACCGAGTAATACTTAAAAATGGAATTAAATACCCAGGTAATGAACATATTGGCGCTTTTGGCTGCGATAGTTATGATATTAGCGGTACTGTGGATGGTAGAGGATCCAATGGATCTCTTCATGGACTAACTAAGTTTAGCATGGAATCAGCACCGGCAAATACGTTCTTTTTAGAATATATCGCAAGACCACAAACCGCAGAGATATTTTTTGAAGATGTGCTAATGGCGTGCGTATTTTACGGTATGCCAATATTAGCAGAAAATAATAAACCAAGACTTTTGTATCATTTTAGAAAAAGAGGATATAGAAATTTTAGCATGAATAGACCAGATAAAGTTTGGAATAAATTATCTGTAACTGAAAAAGAAATTGGTGGTATACCAAACTCTAGTGAAGATATAAAGCAAGCTCACGCTGCGGCGATTGAAATGTATATCAACGATCACGTTGGGCATTTAAAAGACGGGACGTATGGCACGATGTATTTTAACGAAACGCTAAATGACTGGGCTAAATTTGATATAAATAAAAGAACTAAGCATGATGCTTCTATTAGTAGCGGTTTAGCGATAATGGCGTGTAATAGACATTTATACACTCCGGTGATGAGAAAAGAAAAATCAAAATTAAACGTAAGCATAGCTAAGTACAATAACAATGGTTTTGCTTCACAAATAATAAAATAATATGGCTGATATTAGCACGAGAAATTATTTTCCTAGTCAAGTAGTTAGTGATTTAGAAAAAATAAGTTACGACTACGGTTTAAAAGTAGCTAAGGCTATAGAAAACGAGTGGTATTCTGATAACCAAGGAAAATTAGGTAACAACTTTAGTTTATATTTTCAAAACCAAAGAAATTACCATAATCTTAGATTGTACGCAAGAGGAGAACAGTCTATTCAAAAATATAAAGATGAATTATCAATTAACGGTGATTTATCTTACTTAAACTTAGACTGGAAACCTGTACCTATTATACCTAAATTTGTAGACATCGTAGTCAACGGTATGTCTGAAAGAGTTTACGATATAAAAGCTTATTCACAAGATCCTTACGGTGTTGCAAAAAGAACTGAGTATATGGAAGGTATACTTAGAGATATGAAGACTCGAGACTTTAATGATTTTGTTAGCGGAGCGTTTGGTATTAATATGTACGAAAATGACCCTAATACTCTGCCTGAAACAGAAGAAGAATTAGCCTTACATATGCAGCTTACATATAAGCAAGCGGTGGAACTTGCAGAAGAGCAAGCGCTAAATGTTTTGATGAACGGTAATAAATATGATCTTATTAGAAAAAGATTTTATTATGACTTAACTGTTTTAGGTATTGGTGCCGTAAAAACAGAGTTCAATACATCAGAAGGCGTAGTAATAAAGTATGTTGATCCAGCTGATTTAGTATATTCTTATACAGAGTCTCCATACTTTGATGATATATATTATGTTGGTGAAGTAAAAAATATTCCAATAAATGAATTGGTTAAAGAGTTTCCTCATTTACAACAAGAAGAATTAAAAAATATTGTAAAAAGTTCAGGTTATCAAAGAATAGATAATTATTCTGCATACAACGAAAACGATACAAATAAAGTGAGAGTTTTATATTTTAATTATAAAACTTACATGAATGAAGTATATAAGGTTAAAGAAACTGCAACTGGCGCTGAAAAAGCAATAGAGAAAGATGATACTTTTAATCCTCCATCTGACATGGAGGCTAACTTTACGAAACTTCAGAAACAAATAGAAGTATTATACGAAGGCGCTTTAATACTTGGCACAGATAAACTGCTTAAATGGGAGCTTTCTAAAAATATGATGCGACCAAAAAGTGATTATACTAAAGTTAAAATGAACTATAGTATTGTTGCTCCAAGAATGTATAAAGGTCGCATTGAATCTTTAGTTAGTCGTATCACTGGTTTTGCAGATATGATACAGCTTACACATTTAAAGCTACAGCAAGTTATGTCGCGTATGATACCTGATGGTATTTATTTAGATGCTGATGGTTTAGCTGAAATAGATTTAGGCAATGGAACAAACTACAATCCACAAGAAGCTCTAAACATGTTCTTCCAAACGGGTTCTGTTATTGGTAGATCAATGACAGCTGATGGTGATATGAATCCAGGGCGAGTACCTATTCAAGAAATAAGAAGTGGTAATGGTGGTCAAAAATTACAAAGTTTAATAGCCAACTATAACTATTATTTACAAATGATCCGTGATACGACAGGGCTTAACGAAGCTCGTGATGGATCAACTCCAGACAAAAACGCTTTAGTTGGTATACAAAAAATCGCAGCGGCAAACTCAAACACAGCAACAAGACATATACTTCAAGCTGGATTATTCTTAACAGCAGAGGTTGCAGAAGCGTTATCGTTAAGAATATCTGATATAATAGAATATTCTCCAACTAAAGATGCATTTATACAAGCTATAGGAGCTCACAATGTAGCTACACTTGAAGAAATGTCTGAGCTACACTTGTACGACTTTGGTATATTTATTGAGCTTGCTCCAGATGAAGAAGAAAAAGCTTTACTAGAGAACAACATACAGCAAGCGCTATCTCAGAAAAATATAGACCTTGAAGACGCTATAGATCTTAGAGAAATAAGAAACATTAGCTTAGCTAATCAATTATTGAAAATAAGAAGAAAGCAAAAACAAGCTAGAGATCAACAGCTGCAAGAAAGAAATATTCAATTACAAACTCAGTCTAATACTCAAGCCGCTCAAAACGCAGCTCAAATAGAAATGCAAAAGAATCAATTGATGACTCAAAATGAAGCTCAATTAGAGCAAATGAAAAATCAATTAGCTATTCAAAAACTTCAGCAAGAAGCTGAAATTAAAAAGCAATTAATGCAAGTTGAGTTTAACATGAATATGCAATTGAAGCAAGCTGAAATTGAAGGTATGAAGTCTAGAGAGAAAGAAAAAGAAGATAGAAAAGACGAAAGAACTAGAATACAAGCTTCGCAAGCTAGCGAACTTATAGATCAAAGAAAAAGTGGTTCTGCTCCAAAGAAGTTTGAATCCGCTGGAAATGATGTTTTAGGTGGATTTGATTTAGGTGGATTTGAGCCTAGATAATTATTAATTTATATTTTATATTATGGAAAACAAAGAAGAGAAAACTGTAGATAATACAGTTGAAAAACAAAAGATCAAGAAACCAAGAATTAAAAAAACTACAAATCAAAGTGATGTAGTAAAAGTAGACCTTAGTAAACCTGTGGTTGAGGAAGATGTAATTAAAGTAGATTTAACAGATGCCAATAAAGAGCAAGAAACAACAGACGTGGCTACAGATCAACAAGCCGGAGCTGTACAAGAAGTGGTTGAAGAAGTACCACAAGGGGAAGAGACCGTTCAAGATGAACAACCCGCTCTTGAAGAAATAACCAGTGAAGCTGAAGAAGAAACTGTAGAAGAAATAGTTGAAAAAGTTGAAGAAGCTATAATTGAAGCAGAGGCTACAGGAAGACCACTGCCAGAGAATATCCAAAAGTTAGTTGACTTTATGGATGAAACTGGTGGGACAATAGAAGATTATGTAATGTTAAATCAAGATGTTCAATCATTAGATAACATGACGGCTCTTCAAGAATATTACAAAAGAACAAAGCCGCATTTGTCGGCTGAAGAAATAGATTTCATGATGGACGATAAGTTCAACTACGATGAAGACGTAGATGATGATCGTGAAATAAAACGAAAAAAATTGGCGTTCAAAGAGCAAGTTGCAGAAGCCAAAGCCTACTTAGACGGGCAAAAGTCTAAATATTACGATGAGATTAAAGCAGGGTCACGATTAACTTCTGAACAACAGAAAGCTTGGGACTTCTTTAATCGATATAATAAGGAATCTGAAGAGGCTAAAAAAATAGCAGATAAAGCTAAACTTACGTTTCAAAGAAAAACTGATAAAGTTTTTAACGACAAGTTCAAAGGTTTTGAATATAATGTCGGAGACAAAAAGTATAGATTTAATGTTAAAAATGCTGAAGAAGTTAAGACAACTCAAAGCGACATTAATAATTTCGTCAAAAAGTTTTTGGCAGAAGATAATACAATGTCAGACGCAGCGGGTTATCACAAGTCTTTATTTACAGCAATGAACGCAGATGCTATTGCTAAACACTTTTATGAACAAGGAAAAGCTGACGCTTTAAAGGACAGTGTTGCTAAAAGCAAGAATGTTAGCATGTCAGCAAGACAGGAACACGGGGTATTCGAAGCCGGTGGAGTTAAAGTAAAAGTATTAGGGCAAAACTCTAATGATTTAAAATTTAAGTTTAAAACAAAAAAATAATTTATTAACAATTAAAAATTTAAAATTATGGCAATTTCAAACCCTGGTGGTTTATTAAACAGTACTCCTGGTCCAATCCAGCAAGCTACTGCTTTAAACTACTTAGATTTAGCGTCTACACCTGGACAAGCCTGGGCGCAACAATATGTTCCAGATTTGATGGAAAAAGAAGCTGAAGTTTTCGGACCAAGAACTATTTCAGGTTTCTTATCTCAAGTTGGCGCAGAAGAGGCTATGACAGCTGATCAAGTTGTATGGTCTGAGCAAGGTCGTTTACATTTATCGTACACAGCTACAATGACTACTAATAACGGTGGTATCAATGGCGGTGATGGTGGTAAAATTACTATTACTGATCATATCGATACTGGCGCTACTTATACAGCTGGTTCTCATGGTATCAGAGTTAACGACACTGTTATCATAGCTAACCCACAGGCTGTTATTAAGGCTCTAGTAACTGAAATATCTGGTGATATTCTTGAAGTAGAACCTTACGGTGTTGCTGATTGTTCAGCTATCACTAACTCAAGAACAGACTTAGTCGTATTAGTATACGGTTCTGAGTTTGCTAAAGGAAGTACTTATAATTCAGATGCTGCTGCGGCTACTGATCGAAGAGGTTCTAACGAACCAAGTTTCAAGTCTTATAGCAACAAACCAATCATCTTAAAAGATTACTACGAAGTTTCTGGATCAGACGCTTCTCGTATTGGTTGGATTGAAGTTTCTACTGAAAACGGTCAATCAGGTTATCTTTGGTACTTGAAAGCTGAAGCTGAAACAAGAGCTAGATTCTCTGATTACGTTGAAATGGCAATGTTAGAAGGTGAACTAGGTGTTGGCGGTACAGATGACACTGCTGATTTCTTAACTGCAAATGGAGATAGTTCAGGTACTCAAGGTTTATTCGCTGCTATTGAATCAAGAGGTAATGTTAGTACTGGTATTACTGGTGTTAATGCTGCTACTGATTTAGCTGAGTTTGACGCAATGCTTGCTGAGTTTGACAAGCAAGGTGCTATCGAAGAAAACATGATGTTTGTTAATCGTTCTACTAGCTTAGCTATTGACGATATGCTTGCTTCTATGAATTCTTACGGCGCTGGCGGTACTTCTTACGGAGTATTTGATAACTCTGAAGATATGGCTTTAAACTTAGGTTTCTCTGGATTCAGAAGAGGTTCTTACGACTTCTACAAATCTGATTTCCGTTACCTAAACGACAAAGCTACTCGCGGTGGTATTAACGACGCTGCTGGAGCTAATGCTATCAGAGGAGTTGTTATCCCAGCTGGTATGTCTTCAGTTTACGATCAAATCGTAGGTGCTAGCGTGAAAAGACCTTTCTTACACGTGCGTTATAGAGCTTCACAAACTGATGATCGAAGAATGAAATCTTGGGTTACTGGTTCTGTTGGGGCTGCTACATCTGCGTTAGATGCAATGTCTGTTCACTTCTTATCAGAAAGATGTTTGATCACTCAAGGTGCTAACAACTTTATGTTATTGAAATAACATTATTAAAAGTCGGGACTTCGGTCCCGGCTTTATTTATTAATTTTTATTATATATTATATTATGGCAA
>Ga0208162_1001156_pt1 | contig 14178 bp, 17 predicted proteins | sample CB_VirMetaG_4_FD_184539 | JGI IMG/M metagenome (GOLD analysis project Ga0208162, IMG submission 184539) | Freshwater to marine saline gradient viral communities from Chesapeake Bay - CB_1508_1M Viral MetaG (SPAdes) (version 4) | ecosystem: Environmental > Aquatic > Marine > Coastal | place: USA... | reverse complement strand
TTAGGTCGCGAACTTTTGTTAAACCAGTATTTGTAAAAACTAATAATATAATACTAATATAATAATGGCACTCGAAGCTTACCACTAATTTAAAGACTCGAAGTAACGCGAACCTTTGTTAAAGAAACGCGATTTATAAAAAGACTTTTTTTCTTGAGTGCGGCTGGACAAGGGCCGCAGGCGTGTGGTATAGACAGCTTGCTAACAGGGTGTTAACATTTGTGAAAGCATAGAGACCCATGACCAGCACAAAAAGCAAGCCTTTGCCAGATACTTCCTGGAGTGCACTAAGGCTACGAGCTAATTCCTTAGGCATCCCCGCTTGGAAACTTGCTGAGGATTTTGGTTTTCATAACCTAGACGACGAGCCGTTAGTAAATAATTCTGAAAAACAGCACGCAAAATAAGCTAAACTCGAAAGAGGAGGTAGCGGTTATTGACTTAGAATGCCAGAATCAAATATACCGCCCTGCCCAGTTCACGGGGTTCCTCCCAGATCTCTACATACTCACAACTTCGCGGGTATTATCGAGGCGGCTCTTGACATTATCGACACTGTAAGCGGCGTGGGCACGATCAGCTATTCAAGATGCGCTTACGGTTACCCTTCGAGTTTTGAAGGTGTTGTTCGCGTTCTCGAAGATCTGAACGCTTCGATTAGTGGTATATCTCCAAGTATCAAGTCAGGTTCCGGTATTTATCTAACTCCTAGCGGCGCTTACTCGATTATTAACGCTGACTACGGTGTCATCACCTCTGGTGCTCTGGTTGCTGGTAATAACGTTGCATTCACCTACGCACCTGACGGAAAACTGATTATTAACACTGCTGCAATCATTAGTGGTGGTGTTGTCGCAGTTAACGTTCAAGATACAGAACCTGTTGGTATCAATGGAACACTCTGGTATGACACGAACCAGGGTCGTATGTTTGTGTACGCTTCAGGCGCGGAAGAAGGTTGGTACCAAACCAATGCAGATGCTCTTGCAGTTAAAGGTGCTTACCCGCCTTCTGGAGCTGGACTCGACAGTCCTGCCCGCGATGGCCTGCTGTGGTACAACACCTCAATTGGCTCCTTGCTGATCTACGACGCCAACACAAGTGGTTGGTACGAGACTGCTCCTGGAGTTAAAGGTGCCGAGTACAGCACTGGTGCTCCGATTCCAGAAAAAGAAGGCGACCTCTGGTACTCAGCGACCGAATCTACGCTTAAAATCTGGAACGGATCTACATGGGAATCCGTCTAAGCCATGGCTAAAACCAACATCAACATCCAGTCACATCCCAAAAAAACTCGTCAGGGTGATGGTAAGCACTCCAAGCCAAACCATGGGCGCAAGAAGTCACGAGGTCAAGGTAAATGAGCTTAACCATCTTCCGTACCGGTGAGTCAATTGACGTCGGCGATGTCGTTGCTGTCACACAAGACAGTGTCCTTAAAAAAGCTGTTGTTGGTGACCCGGCGACTTCAAAAGCTATTGGTGTAGCACTAAGTTCTGGCAATGCCGGAACTCCTGTCCAAGTCGTCGTGGATGGCGAAGTCCATACGTTCACTGGACTGACTCCTGGCGACTTCCTTTACTTAAGCAACACAGCTGGTAGTTATTACACGACCTACCCGCCAATTCCCTCGGGCCTCTCGGATACTTTGTATCCGTTTGCTAACGTCGCTCCTTTTGCCCGTGCCGTTTCCTCTTCAGGTGTTGTCTTACAACCTTCGATTTCTGTCTTGGCTGATGTAGGATCTTCCTATATTGCCACAGAAGATAGTCCTGTTGAAGGTATTTATACCATTCTCACTGAGGATGGCGATATAATTGAGCAAGAGAGTTAACTACCGTGGCATCAGAAAAGATTTCACAATTTAGTGCATTAACAACTGTTGCCAGCGGTGACTACTTTCCTGTTGTTGATGTTTCAGAGACTTTAGACGCTAATAAAAATAAGAGTGTACAAGTTGGTGTTTTAGACGATCGTTACGTTAATGCTGACGGTGATACTGTTAATGGTACGCTAACCGCTAGTGGACTTATTATTCCCAGCGGCGGCTCGCTGACTATTGTCGATGGTGCTTCAGTTACTGGGCTCCCTGACACCACGACTCTTGTTAATCGGTCGATTCCGGAGATCAATCTCGAATTGATCAAAGGTGATACTTGGGACGGTATCTATCTATATTTGCAAGAAGCTGATGGAAGTCCTGTTGACCTTTCTAGTTCAACCGTTGCTTCATCTGCTCGGACTTCGACTTACGGAGTCATTACTGATCTAAACACGACTGTTGTCGGCCCTGCATCCGGCTATATCCGCGTGTGGGCTTCGTCTGCACAAACAGCTCTTCTCCCCGTAACCTCTGGTCAAGAAGTTTTTTGGGAGGTTAATCGCACATCCGATGCGTTTGCTGCAACAATTTCTGGCTTCACCAATAGTGCATCTGGCACACTTGCTGTCGTAACCGAAACCTACCCAGGTGTTTCTCGTTATGACAACGTCATCATCAGCGGCACCGTGGTTTCCGGACTACCTTCTGATGTTTACGATGTCGTTTACCCGACAACTGTCAGCGGTCAGGATCGATTAAACCTGATTACTTCGACTGTCCCTTACCAGTTTGCTATCCCTGAACTTTCCACTTCAGGAACAAATGTCGAAGCTACTGGTGTGTATGCTAGTGGAATTTCTCTCTATTCACGTAGAATAGATACACTGGTTAGGGGCATAGTTTTCACTGCCCTGCCCTAATAGGAGGATTTAAGAAATGGCTCAGGTCGCGGGCGCTACTGTAATCACAATTGGGCGCACCCCTCCTGTACCTCAGGGTCAGCAGACTATGCAAAATAGTCTGCCGGTTGCAATTGCCAGCGATCAGACTGCTGTTCCTACAACCGTTGAAAACCTCCAAATTTCGGAGGTTAGCCTGAGCCTACTTGGTGTCCCTCGTACTGAAACTGCTCTCGGTATCTTCTCTGACGTCACAACTTATGACGTCAACCCGAACGAATGGGAAAGCGACGGCGGTGGCTTAACCGAGCACCTTCCTAATGAAAGTGCTGCAAAAGTTTATCTACCTTCCGCTAGCGGCAGCTCGACCCAGACTCTGAGTAGTAAGCGTTTCTTCCGCTATCAACCTGGTCGCGTTAGCTCCGCAACATTCGGTGTTCGCTTCTCAGAGTCAACCAACAACACTGATCTCAAGAAAGCTGGCGTTTTTGATGATCTCGACGGCTATTACTGGGAAATTCAAGGCGGCGGTCAGGATTTCACAGGCGATACTCGTTTTACTAAGGACTACAACTTCCTTTGCGTTCGCCGCAGCAGCGCTTTCGAGACGAATGCAAGCGGTATTCGCATCCCCGACACCAGCGACGGTGATCGCGGCACGGCAGGTTCTGACCTCGTCATCGTGCGTGGCGGCCTGACTTACGTCCATGGCGCTTTGTATGATCGCAGCCTTCGCGATCCTTCTAGTGGTGTCAACGTCGGTAGCAATGCTTCGTCTGACGGCTCGACTACTGTTTCTTCGAGTTTCCTAACTGTCGCTAGCGGCAATCAGTACACCTATGAATATCGTGTTCCTCGTCGGTTCTTCTCTGGCGATCGTCTTGATGCTCGCACAGCAACCCTTTTCTACTCCGACCGCACGCCTGGTAACTCTAGTTTCACCCTTCACGCCAGCGGCACTGCGGACACTCCCATCGTTTCTTACATCGATGGAACTCCCGTAACCGACGCAAACGGCAATATTGAAACTGATACTTCTGTTTGGGATTACGACGTCACCAAGGTGACGATGCTCAAAGTTGACTACTCTTGGTACGGAGCTGTCGGCGCCCGGTTCTTTGCTTACATCCCTGATTCGACGACTACTGGGGATGCTAAGTGGGTTCGCATTCATGACATTCGGACCTCCAACCAGTTAGTCAGCCCGAGTCTTTCAAATCCGACTCTGCCGATTACTTACGTCGCGCAGAAGTACAACAGCAGCAACGAAGTCGCCATCTATAAGTATGGTGCTTCCTACTACATCGATGGCGGTGATACTGGAACTGTTGTTGCTCGCTCGCAAAGCAACACCGTTGATCGCGGTGTGGATACATCCGGCGAAGCCCTTCTGGCTCTCCGAGTTAAGAACGAAATCAATGATGTTCGTAACCGGATGCAAGTTTACCCAACACGTTTAGGTGTTGGCGCTGGTGCTCGCGGCACCGTCGAACTGATCAAAAATCCAATTTATGTTGATGCTCTGCCTACCTTTACTAGTGCCGGTAGCCTGAGTCCTATCGAATACGCTTCTATTCCTTCTGGAACGACAACTACTGTTAGCGGCGGCACGACTGTTGCTACTTTCTACGTTGGCGAAGGTGGCACTGACATCGATCTATCGCCTTACTTTGCTTACAACAAGGATTATCTGTCGTATCCTCTGACTGCAACTTCTGGCGATGCTCTCTACGTGTTCGCCAAGAGTGCCGGTGGTACCATGGATGTCAGCAGCTCCCTGACTTGGGAGGAGCAAGTCTAAGAGTTATTCATGACAACTTTAAGTGGTTACTACCAACTTCCTGATGACGCCAGGACGGTCGTTCTTACGCAAGTTGAGGCTGACCTTCTGAATATTCAGGATGGTCGTTTGCTTTATGCATCTGGTACTGATGAAACTGTCACATCGGTTGTCGATGAAGTTGTCGTTAGTTCAGGCACCGCTTATCCAGTTGCACTTGCTAGTGATCAATCTATTCTTCAAGTTGATCAAGGCAATCAAGATGCTTCTGAAGTTTCCAAAACTCTTTTAGGAGTTCCCAAGGACGAGCGTCAGCTTGGTTTATTTTCGGTTGTTAATAGTTACGGAGCAGATCCTCAAAACTGGCGGACTAATACTGGTAATGCGTCTTCTTATACGTATTATCAAGATCCAACTTCTTACACATTTGATGGTGATTATGGCTATTATCAGCGTGAAATAACTTCAGAAAGTGCTCTTCAGGCGTATTGCTTTCCAAAACCAGAGAGTTTTGAGTTTCCTTTTGATGACGGCACGGGTCGTTTCCCTGGTGGTTACACCGATGGTGTGATTACCCAGTTCTGGGAGACCAAGCGGTCTTTTAGATATCAACCTGGTCGCATCACGGGTGTGACATTGGGTGTTCGCATGTCGACGAATAGTCAGCACACTGGTGATGTTATTACTTGGGGTGTTCGTAACGGCGTTGGCGACGGCTATTATTTTAAGCTCGACCGTGGCACTGACCTTTATATCGTTCGGCAATCACCTGATTTAGGAACACTTGAAGTTCCTCGTGATTCTTGGAACGGCGACCCGATTACTATCGGACCGGAAAGTGCAACAGGTTGGACTTTAGATTTACGTAAAGTCACAATGTTCGCCATCCAGTTCGGCTGGTATGGAGCTGTTGGTGCTGAGTTTTTAGCCTATGTGCCCATCAGCTACCGAGACTCTCGGTGGGTTCGCCTGCACAGTATTACTGCGTCTGATGAGTATGCAGTTCCTAGCTTGCGTTCACCTTTTATGAAGGTCTTTGTACAAGCTCGCACAACTGCTGGTACAACTCAACCCTCCTTCATCAATCTTTATGGCAGCAGTGTTTATATTGATGGCGGTGACGATGGCACCCTTTCGACAGGCAGTGCTGCGCTCGATGTACCTAAGCTTATCGATGCTACCGATCGTTCAATTTTAGGTCTTCAATTAAAACCAACTGTAAATGGAGTAAGGAACCAGCAAAATCTTTATCCAGTTAGTCTTGGTCTCCGATCTGACGTCGATGCAAAAGTCACAATGGCTTTTGAATCGCTGCCAGATAACATCAACTACACTCCAGGTTACGGAACCATCCTCAGCCGTGGCGCTAGTGCGTCAATCCCGGTTGCACGTCTTGATGATGTGACACTAAGTGGAAATTTCCCTGATATTTCTGCTGAACTTAGTGGAACTTTAAATTACCTCGACGGTCGTCGGGTCAAAGTTGAAGGTGCAGGTATTTACAGAACACACGTAAGTGCATACGATCCTACATTCTCTCAAATTACTGTCGATCGCGAGCTTCCTGCTAGTGTCACCTCTGTTCGTTTATCGCGTTTTGATGCATGGGCTTTAAGCAGCGGCACTATTCCTAGCGGTGTTGACTCCGGTTCTTTGTTTTACAACACTAACGGTGGTTACTGGCGTTTAGGTCTACTTCCTAACGCCTCTGGTGCCGATTATGATCAGTATAATGATGAAGTTTGTTGGTTTGCTTCTAAATATCCTGGACTTGCTTTTAACTCCACGGGTTCTGTTTCTGGCGAATCTATATTTCCTAGTGAGCCGTATATTAGTCAGAGCTTTGTTGTTGCTACAGGTTCGACAACTAGTACAATCAGCGCTGGCGGCCAGTCAATTACGGTTTCTGGTGTTGATCCCTATCCGATTAAGGTTGTTGCTGAGCTGCAAGATAATGCTTCTGTTCAAGACGTTCTGTACACAACTACCGCTGAGGCGAATATCACAATTCCTGGCAGCGGCTCTATTTTTACGTTCCCCCTGTGGACTGTCAGCGGTGTGACTCAGTCTGATGCATTAGCTGGTGGAGATACTTATGCAGCTAGTAAGTTCGAAGATGCGCAAAATAAATTAAATCCAGCTGCTACGGTCGACAAACAAGGTTATCGAGTTCTACAAAGCCCGAACCGTGTGGCGACTTACTATGTGCAGAGTGGTGAGGCTGTTCAGTACGACTTGAGTCCTATTTTTGGACCCGATAGAATGTTTATTGGAGGTGTTCCTGGAACTGTTGAAAATACTGGTGCTTTGTTTGTCACAGCATCAGCTCGTAACGGCTCTGGTTACATTTCAGCGTCACTTGACTGGGAGGAGCAACAATAATGGCTGACGGACTTATTCTTGTTAATAATTTAAGCGATGTAGGTGATGTTGATAAATGTTGGGATAATTTAGGCAACAACGTTACTTTTACGGTTAATGGTACTGATTACAATATCGATGTAACCGGTGAGGATATTCTTCAAATTAGCGGTGTTTTTCTTGTTAATAGAGACGATTTACTGCAACTTCGCGGTATTCTGTCCGACGTACAGCCTCGTTTAAATGCGACTCAACAAATCGTACAAAGTGGTGGAATTATCGAGAGTACTCGACTCCTATCGAGCAATCCTTCGTCAAGTGGTAATTTTATTCTGTCTCAAGGCTCCTTAAGTGGTGTCAATATTCAAGTTAATGGCGTCGATATTGGTTCTCTATCTGGTTCTCCTTTTGTTGGATCTGGGTCTGTTAGTCCTATTTTTCTCAAAGATTTGAACCTTACAGATGATACCCGTGTGGTTGAGCCATTTGCTTCTGGCACACTAGCTTCGGGTGTTAAAGGTGTTCCTGTCGATTATGGCAGTCTTATACTGTACATACGGGCGGAGTAACAATGGCTAGGAAGTACGGTCTTGCTGTTGAGAACAACTTATCGGATGTTGAGGATAATGTTGAATCCCTGCAAAATTTAGGGTTTCAGCCTCAAGATCTTTATATTCTTCAAAATACAGGAAGTGCTGGAGTTGTTCCTGCTGACTATATTAATTGCTCAGGACTCACTTATTATCTTGAGCCTCAAACAAGCGCTGTTTTAACTCGCTCTAATGCGATTCTTAATTCAGGGCTTTTGTTTGTTGCCAACTCTGGCGATGCAAATATTGGTCCTATTTATAGCGACGTTGTTAATTCCGATCGAGGTTACGCAGACTTAAATAATGCAATTTATGCAACATCAAGCGGTTCTTTCTTTTCTACTACAACGTCTGGCGGCGACTATAACGACGCTGGTCAGTACAAGTTAGGTCCGGTTGAAGCTTCGACGCTTGTTGCAAGCGGTATTTCGTTCACAAATAACTTAAGTGTTGCTGATTGGGACGATAAATTTGTTCGTTATAAGAACTATGTTGTTTTAGATAATGAAGATAGTAGTCTTACACAGTTTGTTCCTACTTACTTAGCTCCTCCTACTGTTATGCAGGGTCATGCCCTGTGGTTTGATTCGGAGTACAGCGCATTTGCTGTTGATGGTTCGAATAATGTCTCCGGTTGGTTTGATGTGAGCAATCGGGCTGTTCTGTCTCAGAACACAGGGTCAAATCAGCCTGTTTTAACTTCTGGGTTACTGAATAGTAAACCTGGTGTTGTTTTTAATGGTAATCAGTTTCTTACCGCTTCCGGTGTTTCTGAGTTTGTTCCTTATGGTGCTACTGTTGTAACTATATTTAGAGTTGCTGATACTAGTTACAATATTTTAGGTACTGTTAATAGTTCTACTATTAGCTGGCGTGAGGCAGACGGACGTGGTGACCTTGGTTTATTCACACAAAATGTAGAGTCAAACTTTCCCATTGACATGCCTGCTGTTGGCACCTATTACAGCAGTATTCGAATTGATCAAGGTTATGGTCTTGAGTTTAGGTTGAATAGTTATCGGACTGATTTTGAGGCAAATACTGGTTTTACGTACGATCCTACGGGTACTTTTGTTGTTGGCCGTAGTGTCGCTGAAGGTTCAACCGCTAACTCTTTTACCGGTGATCTCTACGCTATTTGTTTGTTTGATCGTGTTTTGAATGATCAAGAGTTAGCTACTATAGAAGAGTATTTCGCGTGGCGTTTTGACTTCGTCTACGATCCTTCCCGGACTCAAACTCTTCAGCTTGAAGACGGAAACGATTTACAAGACGAGTCAGATAATGCCTTTGTTTTCGGCTAAACCATGACCAAGATCAGTGCTCTTAGCGATATCGGGACCAGCGTGGCCTCGAACGATGTTTTTGTACTGGTCGATGTCAGCAATCCGACTACGCCGAATAAGAAAGTTCAGCAGCAGAATCTTTTGGCTGCCGGTGGTTTGCTGCCGGATGGGTCAACAGCTACTCCAGGTTTACGTTTCTTAAACGATACGGATACTGGGATATACAGCAGTGGTTCTAATACATTAGGTTTAGTTACTGGCGCATCTACACGCCTTTATATTGATTCGTCAGGGCGAGTCGGTCTGGGGACTAGTAGCCCTGGCACTGGAACATCCAGTTTCTACGACGATCTGGTCGTCAAGAATGATGGATCAGGAACTGGCGCTGGTATAACGATTCAATCAAACAGCACAAACGGTTTTTCTGGGCTGGACTTAAGAAAAACTGATGGCACTGAACTTGCAAAGATTTCCGCCAGTGCTTCAACAGGCAAACTTTCCATTGATGCGGGTGGCTCAACAGCTATCACTGTTGATTCCTCACGGCGCGTAGGGATTGGCACTAACAGCCCTGGTGAACTTTTGCACTTAAGAGCAGGAAGTTTTTCAAATACAGATTTAAACAGCATAAATAATTTAATCCGAATTACAGACTTAAACTCTAGATACAATGGCTTAGAGACTCAGATTGGTAATTTTAAATCTGGGATTAGGTTTGATGCTACTCAACTCAATGGCGCCCTTGTATACGGCAGCTTTATTCAGCAAGTAGTAACTTCTAACAATTTCACTGGAGGTTCGACAAAAATGCAAACCTCCCTCATCTTCGGGACCAGGGGGGACGCTCAAAGCACCGCCAGCGACGCTCCCGTAGAACACTTGCGTATTACCGACGCAGGCCGCGTAGGGATTGGCACTATGTCACCTAGTGAAGCTCTAGATGTCTCTGGTAACGTAACTATATCTGGTTCTATCTCAAAAGGATCTGGTTCGTTCAAAATCACACACCCTCTAGAAACCAAGAAAGACACACACTACTTAGTCCACTCCTTCATCGAAGGACCACGTGCGGATCTAATTTACCGAGGAACCGCAAAGCTAACTAACGGAAAAGCAGTAATCAATTTAGACCTAGAAAGCAATATGACAGCAGGGACGTTCGAAGCGCTTTGCGCAAATGTATCTTGCTTCACAAGCAATGAAACAGATTGGACGCCAGTAAAAGGGTCAGTTTCTAAAAACAAGCTGACAATCGTAGCTCAAGACACGACATCAAATGCCACGGTGAGCTGGCTCGTTATTGGAGAACGCAAAGATCCACATATGCTCGAAGCAAACTGGACTGACGAAAACGGGAGGATTATCGTAGAACCCGAAAAAGAAGAGGTCTAGACTGCAGCTATACTGCTAAAGTAAGCCCAAACCCTACCAACAACCATGGCTACCGAGTTCACTTGGAACATCCTCAACCTCGAACGCCACACTGCTGATGGCGTCGTTTTCACAGTTCACTACACCGTGAACGCTGAAGACGGCACCTATTCCGCTGGTGCGTACGGCAGCGTGGGACTCGAAGCACCCGAGCCTGACAGCATGATCCCATTCGATAACCTCACCGAAGAAATCGTCGTTGGCTGGGTCAAGGACAAATTCGGTGACGAAAAAGTGGCCGAAATCGAGGCAGCACTGCAAGCGCAAATCGACGAAAAGCATGCACCCACGAAAGCCGCAGGAGTTCCCTGGGCACAAGCAGTAGAATAAAAATTGAATAGGAGAAGTTAAATGCCGAGGGGTTTAGTTCGAGACAACAATTTGTCCGACGTGCCGAATAGGGATCAAGCCCTAGTCAACCTCGGCATTAACATCGCGTCGGTCGAAAGGATTCAAGGCGTTGCATTTCCTGGCGGCGTAGAGCCGACGGATATACAACGTATAGTCGGGTCAAGCGGAAACTTCCAAGATCAAATTGACGATCTTAACCGCACATTAAACGGATATGAAGCTAACCTGTATGCATCTGGTACATATGTACCGCGTGCAGGGGGCGTAATATCAGGCACATGGACGCAAGTCGAGGGTTACATTCAAGCCAGCGGCCTGTATCAAAATGGGTCTCAAGTGTCTCAATCGACCGACACATTATTCACCCACGCTGCCGACGGTACATTCAAACTGACAACATCCGTGTTGCGATGCGACAAAGGTCTTGACGTCGAGAAGCTTGTAGATGCTGGAAACATCATTATGAGCGGCACACTAACACCAAACGTTTTATACCCCATAACAATTAACGGAATTGCATACAATTTAGAGGCCGCAAGGCTTTAAAATAGACATAAAGGATTAATTCGCCGTGGCTAACCGCAATATATTTGCCCGAAGTTTCAGGAGTTTTAACCCTGGCGGCGGTGAAGTTTGGGTGCTCGACGGCGAAGGTGTCTCACTCACACCGCCCGAGTCTCAAAGTTATACAGCCGGTGAGACTCTGATACAAGGCGACTTTGTTTATGTCAGCGGTACTGAGGTTTTTAAAGCTTCAGCACTTAGCGGCATCGCGCCGACAAACTATGGTGTGATTGGCGCAACCACAGAGGCCGCGCTTGTAGGATCTGGTGTTTCGGTCAGCACCGATGGCATCGTCTCAATTGGAGGCGCAAATGTGACAGCTGAGACTGGCCTTGTCCCCGGTAACTACTACTATTTATCTAAATACGACGGCCAAATTACACGTTACAGTACAGCATCAGGTTTAGTTTCGGCTTCAGGTTCAAACGAATATCAAGTGTCTGTTGCTGTTGGTTTTGCCGTCAGCAACAGCGAACTTGATGTTGAAATTCAACCGCCGATTATTCTTAATAGCTGATGGGCTATTATGGTAAGGAGGAACTAAGTTTATGGCTACTTATCGTCCGCTAGTTTTAGTCAGTGGTGTTATAAACCAGTTGCCGCCTGGTGATGGTGTTACTGGCGGTGAAATTACTGCTGGTAGCGGACTTTCTGGTGGTGGACTTGTTCAAACTGGGTCTCGAATTGATGTGGATCTGGCAGCCACGCCGAGTGGACTTATTTTTGCTGATGGTAAGTTAGGTATCAATGGTGAAGCACAAGCGTCAGGTAACGCGGCGCTTGTTCTTGCAAATAATGCATATCAGCTGGCGGCTAACTCACCTTTCCCCTCTACAGAAGGTTCAGTTGGTTTTCTTACAAATGTTGAGAGCCTCTCGACTGTTGGTGTTCAGTTAGATACATTTGCCAGCGGCACTTACAACACAGCAAAATATAGTGTGCAAGCCAAACGCGGCAATGAAGTTCATTCGACTGAAATTAAATTAGTACACAACAACACGACTGTGTACACATCTGAATATGGTACTGTTTACAGCAGTGGTCTTTTAGCTACATATAGTGGTGAAATTAACGGTGCTCAAATTGACTTAAATGCCTATCCAAATGCGTCTGCGTCCACGGTGTTTAGAATTATTCGTAGCGCTCAGGCTTACTGACTGAAACTAACCAACCCTGGTAGCACTGTCAATAAGATCTGCGTCGTCGTCAGGAAGGTCCTTGAAACCATCGGCGCAATCGAGCCAGGGAGTATCCTCACCTACATCATCTTGATTGCTCAGGTCAAGACTGGCTTCACAGTACGCTTCCCACGCTTCTAGGTCAGCAAGATTTTTCATGGCATCACCATTTTCAGCATAAATACGGTGTAGAGCAGCTAAAGCAGCAGTCTCTTTTTTTATGTTTTCAATTTCTTTTTGTACTTGCTCGATGCGGCGATCAAGCGGTTCTAGCCAGTTGTGTTCAGACATATTACTGGAAGCGACTTGTGGTTTTAGTGGCGAGCGAATTCGCCATGGAGTGATTCACGTAATTCTCGCACAGCAGCAGCGCACTCGTCTTTATCCTTGAAATAACCAGCACGATAAAGCTTGCCCGCATTTGTATTCAAAATAACCATTAAAATAAAATCAGGCGCACCCAAAAGGTGAGCAATTCTGAACAGGAACTAGTTTTTAACTTACAGTGTCTAAATCGTAGGACTGCGCGAAAAAAGTTCCGTAAAGATATTCTTGATACTTGGGAAAACAAGTGTGCATACTGTGAGAGCGACAGAGCGCACACGTTAGACCATGTAATTCCTAAGTCAAAAGGAGGCCCTACAAAACGTTGGAATCTTGTGGCTTGCTGCGGAGTCTGTAATCTGAGTAAAAGTGATGAGGACCATATTACTTGGTTTCGCCAGCAAAGGTTTTGGAGTGAAGATAAAGAATTAAAAATCTTGGAGTGGCTCAACAAGGATCACGATCAAGTTGAGGCAGCCCGTGTTTACGAGGAACTGTTAAAAATTCCAATCATGCCAATTTTACCATCAGGCACTAAAACTGAGACCGACGATGAGGGCGCCGATCTCATTGAGTCTTAAGTTGAGACTGGGCCTCACTGCTTGGCAGTTTTGGTGAAAATACCAGCCAAGCGTTCAATCACCTTGTAGAACTTACCATACACCTCATCATCTTTGGGGGTTGGGGTGAGGTTCACGATAGCCAATGCTAATAGATGCAGTGCGCCAGCGACCGCCACGATATCAGCCCAGTTTTGAGTGATAAATTCAATCATGGTACTAAATTTACCGGGTACAATATAATCATACGTCTAATTTGCGTCCCAATGCCACAAATTTTGGATGACGCTGTTCGCAGCATAAGAAAAGAAAATCCAAAATTAAGTGAATCATCAGCCTACGCAATTGCAACGAAACAGCTGCAAAAATCTGGTGATTTGAAGGAAGGCACTCAAGAACCTACGAAAAAAGGTTCGCGCCGTGGTGAGATGTCAAAAGCAGAAAGAGCGAGTCAAAAAGCTCGTGCTTACAAAAATCGGAGGAGCTGATGTCTAAACGAGGACCTTGCTGGAAAGGATACGTGCAAGAAGGCTATAAGAAAAAAGACGGACGCAACGTGCCTAATTGTGTTCGTGCGAAGAAGAAGAGTCAGACTTATAAGAAGTCCAAGGGGCGCTGAGTCTCATTGGTCCACCAAGTAGACGCTGTGCTTCGGAGTCGTCAGCTGGCTCTTCGCTGTAAATCGGCTTCTGCTGCTCAGCTTCTTCCAAATCCAACGCCTTGTGGATCTGCTCGACCTGTTTGTCGATCTCAGCGAGCACGATCCGAGTCCGAAATTCGACCCAATCGGGCCTGCAGTTTTCTAATATTTGTTTAATAATTGGATTGACTCGAAAGAATTTAAAGAAGCGCTGCAGAAAAAGTATCGCTTCATACACAAGCGCGTTGACCCTGTCGTAATCTTTTGATTCCATTTGCTTTTGATGTCTGTTTATATCCTAGGAAAAACGTCTTAGGCTAGAATTAAAACAATGAGTAAGTTCAGTAATGGCTGAGGCAACTTTTAACCGTGAGTTAGGCGCTGCTCCTGCT
>Ga0208162_1001155_pt1 | contig 14179 bp, 9 predicted proteins | sample CB_VirMetaG_4_FD_184539 | JGI IMG/M metagenome (GOLD analysis project Ga0208162, IMG submission 184539) | Freshwater to marine saline gradient viral communities from Chesapeake Bay - CB_1508_1M Viral MetaG (SPAdes) (version 4) | ecosystem: Environmental > Aquatic > Marine > Coastal | place: USA... | reverse complement strand
GTCAGGAATATAAAACATGACAAGCGTGATCATAGCAATGATAATTTTAGTTTTAGCTTTGATAGCATCTTTAATTTTAAATGCTGCATGTATCTGGTATATCCAGAAAGCAACAAGACAAGTACTATTTCTAGAAGAAGAAGTAGAAGAAATAACTGCTGCAATTAGTAATTTTACAAATCATCTTAAAGTTGTTTATGAAATGGAAGTATTTTATGGAGACGAAACTTTAAGATATCTTCTTGATCATGCGGGCGATATTATAAGGGCCTTTGGTGACGAAGAAGTCGAGAATTCAATAAAGGAAATGGAAGATTTATAATGAATGAAGAAATTGAGAAACCTTTACCTAGAGAAAAAAGAAGAAGAATCAAGAGAAGTAAAAATTCTAGAAAATATTTTACAAAAGAACACGAAGACGCAATCATCGAATTTAACACCATTGCTGATTCAAAAAGACGAGAAGAATTATATGTTAATGTAATACAACCAGCATTAAGTGAGATGGTTGATAAAATTGTCTTTACTTATAGGTTTACCACTCTTCCAAATATTGATTCACTCAGAGAAGAGTGCAAAGTATGGCTAACAACTATTCTCTATAAATATAATCCAGATAAAGGATCAAAGGCCTTCTCTTATTTTTCAGTTATAACCAAAAACTGGTTTATTCAGAAAGTAAAGAAAAATAAAAAGAAAAATCAAAGAGAAGTTGAGTTTGAAAATCTATCCAAAGAAATGGAAATGAAATATGTTGCCATAGAAAATGAATATGATGACGACAGAGAAAGAGAAGAATTTTGGGGATTCTTGTGGGAAGAAATAGAAACTTGGGATAAAATGAAATTAAAAGAGAACGAAAAGAAAGTTCTCGAAGCTATAAAAATTTTATTAAGAGATCCAGACGCAATAGAAATTTTTAATAAGAAAGCTATTTATTTGTATATGAGAGAAATCACTGGTTTGAATACCAAGCAGATTGTGAATTGCTTAAATAAGCTACGCAAGAAGTACAAAATATTCAAAGCCAAGTGGGATCGTGGAGAATATTAGCTTGAGCAACAAACTAGAGAAATATATCGAAGAGGCGATTAATAATATAAGAAATGATCGCGATGTCACCAAAAGATTATTGGATGATGTCATTGTATATTTAAGCAAAGATGAACAAAGACACAGAGAAGTTGGTATCACAGCAGCGAAATATGTAGAGACGCTGCAGAGGTCCAACGAACAATTGGTTAAAATCTCCACTCTCCTGCAAAGAAAAGAATCGAAAGATACTGGCTTGACGGACGTCGACAAGAAAGAAATCTTTGATTTATTGCAGGGAGACACATTGGATGACTCTTAAACCAAAAAATTATCTTGATGATACCAATGAAGGTTCATTTTTTGAAAGAGAGAAGGGCCGCCGTCAGCAAGAAATAGATAAAAACGTAAACCCAGTTTATGGCGTTGAATTAAACGCAGTAATAACAAGAAAAGAAGGCCCTTTCGTTAGTCCTCTTCCTCCTCCTGGCTTGGATGTAGATAGTGATGAGTGGAATATAGACGTAAAGTGGTTTAAGTTTATTTGTAAGCCACAAAAAGCTACACAACATATAATAGAAGAAGAAAGTTCTTATAATTCTAATATTAGTAATTCGTACAAAAAGTTGTTAGTAGACACATCTTTAGATAGTAACTTTTATTTCTACGAAGATAATGAAAACATCAAAGTCAACGATAGAGTTTTGGTTTCTTGGGATAGTTCCGGTGATGAAGTTAAATTTATAAAATTAGTGTATTCATCTAAAAAAGCGACAAACTCTTCTTCAACCGAAGAAAAATCCAAACTTCGAGAATTATTTAATTTAGGGCTATCTGTTTTTGCGAGAGGCCAAACCTACACCGGCCCAGATATAAAAACAAATTTTCCAAATCAATTTAGTTTAAGTAAGTTAATTCGACAGGATAAATACTCAAATAATACGCCAAATGATAGAGAAGTATCCAATTTACAAAATTTGGTGACAAAGTTGTTAGACCCGATTCAACAAAGATTAAAAAATCAAGAACTAGGAAATATAATGATAACTTCTGGTTTTCGAGGTGAACAGGTCAATAATGCTGTTGGTGGAAGCAAAAATAGCCAACACAGGTTTGGAGAAGCGGTGGATTTCGCAGTTCCCTCTGGGTTTGATTCGAAGACATTTTCTGAATGGATCAATAAAGAAAATTTCGATTTTGACCAAATGATATGGTATGATCCGAATATAGGCGGCCACATACATATCAGTTATGTGAGTGGTAGAAACAGGAAACAGTGGCTCCATGCCTATAAAAAAGACGGCAAAACAAAATATGATTCATATGACGGCACGGCAAAAGATATAGAAAAAACCAACACGGACGTATAATAATCGGAGAATGACAAATGGGGATATTTGATAAAAAAGCGGCTTTTGATATCGAGGGCCTTCCAGAAGAATCTCAAAAAATAGTAAAAGAAAGACAAAATCCAGACAACATTGAAGATTTATCTGGCATAGGCTGTACTGCACTTCAAGAGCCTGTCCCAACATACAATAAGGGTGACTGCGAAGTTGTTTTAAACAATGACAATAACGCATGGATTGTTCTTGGCAGGGATCGCCCCGGATCAAAATTCGGTGATGGTTATGGCCCACAAGGTGCCACTGGTTGCGGGTCTATCGACTTAGTAGTTGGAAGAATGTCAGCAAATCCAAAATCTGGTGTTTATGTCGACCCCAACTTTGAATCTGATGCGGCAAGGATTTATATAAGTCAAAAAACAGATATTGATAAAAACCTAGATCTTGTTGAAGGCGGGGTAGGCTTATCAAAAGCGAAATCAGGCATCGGAATAAAAGCTGATTCTGTTCGCCTCGTTGGCCGCGAAGGAGTGAAAATAATAGCTGGAGGATCAAAGAAAAATTCCCTGGGTGGCAAAATAAGATCTCAAGCTATTGGTATCGATCTTATCGGCGCGAATGATGATAGCCCAAAAACTATCATGACTGACAAGGGCATACCAAAGGCCGTGCAGCCATTACAGCCTATGGTAAAAGGCGACAACTTAGTGGATGCCCTTGAAGAATTAGTAGAACAGATAGAAGAATTAAACAATCGAATGAATAGATTCGCAAAAGCCCAGATGAAATATAACAGAGACCTCTTATTGCATACCCATGAGGGTGTAGCAGGTCCGGTTCTCCCTCCTTTTTCAAGCCTTGGTCCAGCAACAATAGGAACTCAAATAAAACATTATTTTAACACACTAGTTAAAGACTGGCCGCAAAAAATAAATTTTAGAGCTTGGAAAAATAACTATTTAAAAAAGGGCGATTTGTCTATTTTAAGCAAGCATAACAGGACAACTTAAAAATGAGCGGGTTTCGAAAATTAGCAGAGAGTTTTCAGTTATTTGATTTAACAATAAGATCTAGAAAGTTGTACATTTTCGATTCTAGTGAACAATTGCGTATTAAATCAAAATTCTCACTTGATCAAAGTACAAAAGAATGGATTGAAGACTCCGAAAAATACGGAGAAAAAAAATTTACAAATAGCTGGAGTCAAGGCAGTAAAGAAAATTATTATTTTAAAGGTAATGTTAATGTTTTCGGCGGACCAGTAGCAGATCAACGCAGCACCTACAAATATAATTCTGCTTTTTTGAGAGAAAAATTATATTATGATTCATTTGGTGATCCTGATGAGAGTACTCTTATAACGGATTTGTATTTCTTAAAGTTAAGTGAAGCCATAGGAGAAACAAGTAGAGATATAAAAGCACGCCCAGGACTTTTCAGTGATGAAGAATTGTTTTATTATTATGCAGGAATTTTCCAGAGAATTGTAGATCCTCATTGGGAAAATTTGGCAGTTCTATCTTCTGGAGAATTTTCTGATAAAGTAAAATATTATCCTTTTTATAAGATTGTTCCGGATGTTTTTGAAGATTATGTTGTTCAAACAGAGAACGGAACATATCCAGGATTATATGGTCTTGGAAGTGAAAAAATGAATATTGGAAATTCTAGTTTTGATTTAAGTTTGCAATATGAATATCCAGATACAGCTAAAGCTTGGGTTGATTATTTTGGCATGCCTAATGGACCTGCTCCTAGAATTATTAGAGATCAGATGATAACTCTAGAAGAAATTTTCAAATTTATAGATAATCAAACGATTATAGATATTCGAGAAGACTTAAATATAAATGAACAGAAATATAGAGATTATCAAAATAAATGGTTCGCTCCGCACAACAATCAAGAAGATGCAGTCGAAGGATATTCCTTAAATGGCCTTCTATCGGAAGGAAAAGGAATATCCTTTGATCAAGCTCTAGCTTTTTGGAAAAAATTTATCTCTTCTTATTTAGGGGATTCAGAAGGGAGTGCGGAGCTAGAAGAGAATGAGAGAAAAACAATTGAATCTGGAGACGTATTTCCTCTTGATTTGGAATCATGTTCTATTGTCGCTGAGGAACAAGAAGAAGATAAATGCCCTCCTCCTTGTGTGCCAGACCCAAATGCAATTGTTGAAAATTGGACAGAATTATCAGACAAACAAACTTTTTTGAATCAAAGAACATGTGAATATAATACTGTTATTGAAACAAAATATAAAAATTTCAATGAAAATGATCCGGCGACAATCCAGCAAGAATACGTTACTGATGGCCTCAGAACTATGCTTTCTTCTTTAGGAAAAGACGATAGTGATACAACTATAAATTCCTTATTTTCTGAAAGCACAATTACTACCGAATATTATCTTGATACTCGCCCCGGAACTAGTGTTAGAGTGCTCGTAAAGGCACCTAGCAACGATGTGAATAAAATCATCGATAAAGAACTGATAACCGGCAACCAAGCTCAAAATACGGACGATTTAAGAGAAAAAGTTGTTTTATCTAATGAAGATTTAAGAAATCCAAAAAGCGCGTTCGACATTGCTAAAAAAGCAATAAATAGAAAATATGCCAAGCAATATGACATAGCAAGATATCAAAATAAACTAAAAGGATTCCCATTAAATATTTCCCTGACTGCAGAAGGAAATATGATAGGAAAATTTGAGAATAATCTTATAAAGTTAATAAAGAGATCAGGATTCAGATTAAATCCAGCAAGAAAAAAAATAGGAATGCTCGAAGCCGTACAAATTGATTTTGAAGAAAACTTTTCTGGAATCACGGATGTCAAAGTAAATAACATAGGGTGCGAGCAAGTGTCTCTCAAAGGAGCATCAGGTTGGGACGACTTCATCTCCTCGGATGCCAGTAAATATCCTTCCACTCTGGCATTTGTTTCCAAATTACCGGAAATAGTCGAGGATGTGACTTCAAATAATCCACCTGCTGTTGATTTATTTTTGCAAAAATATTATTATCCAACCATAGAAGTAGAGGTCGGAAATGATTTAACTTATGCTCAAAATTATACTGATCAAAATAATTGCTCTTTTTCAGACATAGCATCAAATATTTTAAAACCAAATATCATCCCCTTATCATCTATCACGGGATTAGCTCTCGATTTTCCTGAAATATTGGCCCAAGAATTGGGCAACAGCACCTGCTTAAGTTTACAAGGAAAGATCGCTCAAGATAGAGCACAACTAGCACCAGAACTAATCAAAGATAGAAAAAAATACATTGAAAATAAAACTTTTTCTGATGGTGACATAAACATTCAAAATTTAATTGATGAATTTGTTTCTAGCTATGAAAATCGCGACGGACCTCCGTTAAACCCAGAGAAGATGATTGATTCTCTTAACGCTATGGGAAAATGTGGCCTCGCCTCTTTAATATCTGATGCTGTAAAATGTATAATGCGCGGATTGGATTATGAATCGAGCTTGGAAACATTTTTGAGATCTTTCTTGAAAAGTGCGACAGATAAAGAACTTGAAAAGTTGTTCTTTTCAGTCCCGACAAATGTACAGCAACTAATAAGAGACTCGGTATCAGAAATAACTTCAGTTCCTTTGCCGTGGGAAGCTGGTTACATGGAGGGTAGTTATACTTCGGTAGGTGTAAAATATTCTAGTCAATATTTTGAAAAAGGTGCGTTTGGAACTGGATCTGTCGAGGAAAGGATAACTTACGCAGAAGAATTTTTAAGGCCGCGATCAGTAGATGCAGGATTTGTAGATTTTGACGACGAAGGAAATCTGAGAAATCGTATAGCAAGAAATAAAACAACTTTTGAAGAACAGCAAGAAAAATACAATGCTTATATACCAAAGCCAATTTTTGATTCCGAGGGAAATCCAGTAACTGACGAAGATGGTAACCAGATATTTGTTGAAGCGCCAGGAGGCGTAGTGGCTGCTCCAGGTCTTGGCCCAAGAAGATACGGCGGGCCATTCGGACACGCTGGGTCAATTGGTGTAGCTGCCGACGCGATCGCGGACAATATTACCGGCCTCATTGGCGAAGTCATAATTGACCTAATAGAGAATAACTTAATTTCGCTTGATTTACTAAAAGATTTTGTCGAGAATGAGATTCCTCTTGGATCGATGTTTAAGAATTTCGCAGAAGAACTTGAAGATTGCGCAAAGCCTCCCTTATTCAGTCCTCCACTGGATGATTTTCTAAAAACAGCAGAAATCGATTTTTGTGATGGTTATTACGCAATATCTTTGCCCACCATTCCTAGTATAAATTTAAAAGCATTTATGGGCGATCTTGAAGCAGCGGCGCTTGATGCTTTTGAAGAAGCGATTGAAGAATTGGCCGCCCGAGCAGTTACACTTGTTATGCAAAAAATATTCAAAGTGTTAATGAATGGGGCCTGCGAGACACTAAAAGACACATCTTCCATGATTAAAGGAGTTGTGGGAGGCTCAGATTTCAGAGAAATAATAGCTGAAAATATATGTGGAAGCAGCTTTAACGATAAAGAATTGAACAAGAGTATGAATGATTTGTTGAATTCATTAGATAGTTGGAAACTACCAGGGTTTCAGCCACCCTCTGATGAAGATATCGGTGATTTTATAGATGGCATAGCTTCAATTGTCACACAAGAAGAATTATTAGATTTATTCGATGGAACACCTGGTCCAAAAACCTTATTATACGCTAGACAAATTGCTAATGGAATACCAACTATAGCAAATTTTCTCCCAACCGAACAAGATATTAGAAATTTCTTTATTTCAATTGGTAATGTTTTTGATAAAGAAAAATTAAGAGATAGAATATCTCAAGAACCATTTACTCCTATAAGTCCAACAATTTGCTCCTCTTACGAAGCAACAAAAACTTTTAATCAAATTAGAATCCAGGCATTAACAAATAAAGGATTGTCTACGAAAGAAGCGCAAGAACAAATTTGTATGTTGAAAGATTTAGCTTTACAAGATCTTGATTCTCTGTTGGGCGTCCTGAATGGCGGCTTATATGGAGATATGAACTACTTTGGGGATTGCCCAGACGAAGGTCTATTACCAAAAGAGACCGAAGAGACAAAAACTCAAAGAGCAGAGATGTATGGTTCATTATATGATATAATAAATGCTTCATTTTTAGAAGACTTGACAAGCAGATTTGGTTTGTTGAATATGATACTTTCCGATGTTATGGGAAGAGGACTAAGAAAGCACAGTGAATTTTATGTCGGACTCTTGGGAGAATCTCTCAGTAGCGATATGGGGCCTTTTGATTTTTATGCAGATTATGAAGTGGAAAACGATACTGGTTCTGCTGGATTAATAGGTGGAAATCCTAAAGGAGTTTTTCCAGATACGATTGGTGCTGATTTTCAGGATGAATTAGTTAATTTAACACCAAATTTTGGAAGTTCTGGTATTGTGCTTGATTATAAATCAAAAGATGATGATGAAGTTTTAATTGAGGTTGATTTTAGATATTTGTCTAATGATGAGCAAAATGATAGAGATATCTCCATCAATGTACGAAAAACTGAAGGTAAAGACGAGATTGATAATTTTAATTTAAGAATCTCGCAAGACAAAGAAGGGCTTGAGGAATATCTATCACAAAATAATAGCACTACTCCAAATCAAACATATGCATTTTCGAGAATCATACAAGATTCTTGGTCAAAATATTCAAGCGAAGCTTTTGATGAAAATATTCTTTTAAATTTATTTTATTATGTAACAGAATTTTCATTAAAAAATATGTCCAATAAAATGTCAGAAAATGCAAGGGCATTTAAATTTGGATTTGATCCTAATGCCAAAGCAAAGGTGGTTTATTTAGATCCAGAAGAATTCGGTGGTACAACAGAAAATCCACCTTATTATGTGGAGCCCCCACAATATTCTGGATGGTTAGGTATGTATGACAAAATTGTCCCTGAAAGTGATTCCTGTGAGACGAAATCTGTCATTAATTTTGATTCAATTTCTGTTATGACTTCTGAATATTCAAATAATCTCAAAGAAGATGATAGATTGGAAATCAGTCCGGAATGTGGATTGGATATAGAAAGACCTTTCGAGAGAATAATGCCAAAAGATAGTTTAGCCGGAACATGGGGCGCTATTATGGCAACGATAAGAGTTTATGTTACGGAAAATATGATAAAAGGACTCCCTGCTTTTTCTTTATTTGAGCCAAAGCTTCCAGGAGTTTACGATGAAGTGTTGTTTTCTTATTTATCTCAAAAGATAAAAGATGGCCTTTTACAAGATGGAGAAAGCTTTAAATCAACAACAAAAAGAGAGATATACTATTTGAATTTTCTCGAGCAAGTTGTTCAGAATTATGGTAAAAAAGTTGATTTAGGTGAAATAGTTCCAAACTCTGTCGAACTTGAAGCCATGGAGGAAATCAACACAGTTCAATCTATGTGGGAAAATCCACCAAGAGGGATCGGATATAAGAAAAGAAGAAAAGAAAAATACGAAAACTTTATTAGATCTGTGGAACCAGAAGCTAGAATTTTGATGAATCATTTCATAGAAGAGGAAATAAAATCAGTTGGAGAGAATCTTAAAAAAGCATTGGAGCCGAGTATAAGTTCTTTTGAAGGTTGGTTTTTCGGGTCTCCACAGTGGATTGCTGCCGGATCTTTGACACAAGCTGGCCCATTGGACGTATCTCTCGACCCAACAAAGCCAGACGATCCAACAACAAATATTATTGCAAACTTAGTCAAAGAGACACAGAATTCTTATAATCCATTTATCTTGGAGAAATACATCAGCGCAATTCCAAAAGGGTCTCAACAGCCAGCAATTTATAATATTAATGAATTTGTAACTTTGATATCGAATCAATCTGGTGAAATATCTGATAATTGGGAAAGCATCTCGAAGGGAATTAGAATTTGTATGTTAATGCCGGAAGGATCAACTCCTGCAAATCTTGGATCCTCTATAACATTAGAGAACATAGAAAATGTTCGATCTTTGAGATATACTAATGAATCGGGCCAATACACTTTTGTTGTTCCAGTCGCATCTGCGGAGATAGATGTAAACTTAGAGTCCGATATAGATATTATTTCTTCTTATGATATTAATTGTATGATATCAGAATTAATAAATACCTTTGAGTATAAATTACTTTTTGGATATGCTGTTCCTTTATCTTCATTGCTATCTTTGATGACTATTTATACTATAGAATCATTTGTGTTGTCAGTCGGACAAGAATGGGGAATTGAAGAATATAAAAATAATGGCGGCGAATCTTTTGGTCGCAAACGTAGTCAATTTAAAAGATGGGATAAAGGTGATGGTGGTCTTAAATCAACTAGGAGAATGTTGAGAAGACTTTTCAATGATTTTTATAATGCCAGGGATATCTCATACGAAGATCCAGAAAGAGAGACACAACAAGAAAAAACAAATAAATCAATAAAAGTTAAGAGAAAACTACCAACAGAAGCAGATATTAAGTGGTGGCAAAGAAAAATGCAAAGACCAAAACCAAAAAGTGAATGTGAGGAGTAATTATAGAACATGGCTTCAGGAATATCACCAGCATTACCTCTTGTAGTAGATCCAACAGACGGACCATATCGTCTTACAAAGTCTATCAATGAGGCAGTACAACAAAATTTTAAAAATTTAATCTTAACTAACCCAGGTGAAAGAATGATGGATCCAGAGTTTGGAGTCGGAATTCGCAAGTATCTTTTTGAGTTAACAGAAAGTGATGTTCGAGATACTTTGAGATTTAAAATAAGAGAACAAGCTAGCAAATATTTACCAATGATTCAAATCTTTCAAATTAATTTTGGTGAAGGATCGAGTAATCCGGCTGATAAAGTGACATTAGAAGAAGGTAATGTTTTATATGTACAAATAGCTTATAAAATCAATGCACTCAACATATCAGATATTTTAACAATACCGATACAATAAGGAAATAACAAATAATGGCAGATAAGAAAAGGACACCAATAAAATATACTAGTCGCGATTTTGAGTCTATTAAGCAAGATTTGATAGATTATGCTCGTCGTTATTATCCAGAAGTTTATAGAGACTTTAATGAAGCTTCATTTGGGTCGCTCATGATTGATACGGTAGCGTATGTCGGTGATATTCTATCATTTTATTTAGATTATCAAGTAAACGAATCATTTTTGGACTCTGCAGCAGAATATGATAATGTTAGAAGACTGGCCAGACAGCTTGGTTATAAACCAGCCGGTGCCCCGTCTTCAACAGGCGTAGTATCATTTTATATTGTTGTTCCAGCTAACTCTGTTGGTCTCGGTCCTGATTCTAGATATTTACCAATTTTAAAGAGAGGGAGTACACTGTCTTCCCTGGGCGGTGCAATTTTTACTTTAAACTCGGATGTCGATTTTAGTAATTCAAGTGTGGAGGTCGTCGTTGCCCAAACTGATCCAACTTCCGGTGTTCCAACCAGTTACGCTCTTAAAACAGAAGGCACAGTTGTTTCTGGGAGAATAATTCAAGAAAACTTTACTCTTGGAGCATATGAGAGATTTAGAAAATTAGCTTTAAGTCTTCCTCGTGTTACAGAGGTTATTTCTGTGACAGATTCGGAAGGTAGAGAATATTATGAAGTTGATTATTTATCGCAAGATGTTGTTTACCGTGACGTAATAAATCGTCAATCAGATAGTGAATTTGTGCCATCAATTTTAAGGCCGTATTCAGTTCCCAGAAGATTTGTTGTCGAGGGGTCTGGTGATATCTCTTTTCTTCAATTTGGATATGGAACGGGAGATGAGAGTTCTGAGGCCACACCAGTTGATCCATCAAATGTAGTTTTAAAACAACATGCTAAAGAATATATCACTGATAGAACATTTGATCCTACTAAATTAACATATTCAGATAAATTTGGTGTAGCCCCATCTAATACGACTTTGACCGTGACATACAGAACAAATGTTTTAGATGAAGTCAATGTTTCTGCTGGTTCTTTGACAAATATTTCTAATCCTCAATTCTCATTTCAAAACATAACTCAATTAAATGCAACTACAGTCCTTGGGGTTCAACAATCATTGGAAGTTTACAATACGGAGCCAATACTTGGGGATACCACTGAACCATCAGCAGAAGAGATTCGCAGGCGCGCTATTGACTTTTTTGCTTCTCAAAACAGAGCCGTGACAAAGGAAGATTATGAATCTCTGGCTTATTCGATGGATAAGAAATTTGGTTCTGTAAAGAGATGTTCGGTAATACAAGATCCAACATCATTTAAAAGAAATTTAAATATGTACGTTTTATCTGAAGGGGCTACCGGAAAGTTATCCTTACCAACAAGCACAATTAAAAATAACTTGAAAACTTGGTTAAATATGAAGAAAATGATTAATGATACTATCGATATTATCGATGGAAAAATAGTCAATATAGGAATTGAATTCGAAATAATTCACGATTTAAATTATAATAAATTTGACGTCTTAGCCAATTGCGTAAATGAATTAGCAAATCGTTTTTCAAATCCTGGTTTAATAGGCGAGCCTTTTTATATAACGGACGTTTTTAATTACTTGAATGATGTTATTGGTGTTGTTGATGTAACAAAAGTTAACATTACTAATCTGCAGGGCGGACAATATTCTGACACATTTCTTGACATAAATTCAATGCTATCGGCAGATGGACGATATGTTAAGTGTCCGCTAAACGCGGCTTTTGAGATTAAGTTTCCATCACTAGATATAAAGGGATCAGTTAAATAATGGCTATTAAAAGATATCAATCAAATGCTGATAATACTATCACGAACGCATTTAAATCAAATCTGGAAACCAGAGGAACTAACGCTAACATGGGAGCATCCGATGTCCTAGAAACATTCTCGATTTATGGTCAAGCTTCTTCTGGGTCGACAGAACTTACAAGGATACTTTTGAATTTTCCAATAACAAACGTAAGTCAAGATAGGGCTGCTGGTCTAATACCAGGTGCGGGAGATGTTGAATTTTATTTAAAGATGTACAACGCTCGCCATAGCCAGACCATTCCTTTGGATTTAGAATTAAATGTCTTCGCTGTTTCTCGATCTTGGCAAGAAGGCACTGGCCTAGATATGGATGAATACAAGGACACGGTAAAGCAAGGTGATATTGGATCCACTTGGTTTTCGGCATCTAGCACAGAAGCGTGGAGTCGCCCAGGTGGAGACTATCATGTTAGCCCTTCGTATTCTCAAAAATTCGATAAAGGGACTGAAAACTTAAACATTAATGTAACATCTTTGGTAGAAGAGTGGCTAGCTGGAACAAAGCAAAATTATGGATTCGGTATTCATATTTCCTCAAGTCAAGAAGCTTATTATTCTGGATCAGCAGGTCAGGATTCGCCAGACGGACAGCTAAACAACCTTTCTGGATCTAGAACTAGCTATTATACTAAGAAATTTTTTGGAAGAAATTCAGAATTCTATTTTAGTCGACCTGTTTTAGAGGCTAGGTGGAACAGTACATTTAAGGATGATAGAGGAAATTTTTATGCTAGTAGTTCCCTATTGCCTGCGGAAGAGAATTTGAGATCCTTATTTTTATATAACGAGCTTAACGGAAGAATGTTTGATTTACCTGGTGCTCCTGCTGGGACTGCCAGTGTGAGAATATACACAACAGCAGATGGAACAGAACAAGTTGGAAGCGATATTGAAGCAACGAGAGTCTCAAAAGGTGTATATCAGGCAACTTTTGCACTAGATACAACAGCTAGTGTTTTGTATGATCGCTGGTTTAATCAGTTATTTACGGAATGTTATCATACTGGGACATTTAGTATAAAAGAACACAATGTATCAAATCACAACCCATATCCAACATATGTCACAAATCTTACAAATTTGAGGCCAATTTATTATCCACATGAAAGAACAAGATTCAGATTTTATGTGAGAGAAAAAGATTGGTGCCCTACTATTTATACAGTAGCAACAAAAGAAAATGATACCCTCATAATCGAGAGTGCATCTTTCCAAGTGCATAGAGTTATAGACGATTTAGTAATCGTTCCATTCAGTTCGGGAACAGACATGAGCACACAAATGTCATATGATGTAAGTGGAAATTATTTTGATCTAGATATGGGCCTACTTCAACCTGGTTATTCCTATGGAATTAAATTATCATATTTTAATGAAACAGTTCAATCTTATGTCGAACAACCATATGAATGGAAATTTAGGGTTGAGGAATTAGATGAGCGTTAGAAAATTATTTGATAAAGGTATACCTGAAAGCATTCTATCTTCTACGAGTCTTGAAGAACTTGGTAAAGAAGTTGAATCGTCTGGAAATATAAGACAAACTCTTATCGCAAAGAGTCGCTTTATACCTCAAAAGAATTATGCAAATCCAAAAAGCTTTGCTCGTTTCGGATCTGCAGAAAAATATTATGAAGATTCATTTATTAGAATTTTGAATCAGTATCCTTATGATGGTTCTCTGCGTGAAAGACAAGAATTTTTCAATGAATCGAATTATTTAGATCTCTACGTTTTAGATAAAATATACCCAAGAACAACTGGTCATGCTATTTTTTCACCAAATGGATGGGGGACACAAGTTTCTGATGTTGTTGGTATTGGATTGTCGAGTGAAATAGAATATATTCAAGTGGTTGGCGGTCCAAATTCAGCACCACAAGAGTTTTTAAGTGACCCACTTAGAGATCAATTCGAGTATTCAAATAAATATGATGTTGAATTAAACCGTGAATC
>Ga0208162_1001153_pt1 | contig 14181 bp, 5 predicted proteins | sample CB_VirMetaG_4_FD_184539 | JGI IMG/M metagenome (GOLD analysis project Ga0208162, IMG submission 184539) | Freshwater to marine saline gradient viral communities from Chesapeake Bay - CB_1508_1M Viral MetaG (SPAdes) (version 4) | ecosystem: Environmental > Aquatic > Marine > Coastal | place: USA... | reverse complement strand
GGCACCACAAACGCCGCAATGACGGTGATCAAGGAAACGGCTCAGAACATCGCAGAGCTGCCAGCCCAGTGCTTTCCTGACTTCCGCTGCAAGGTAGTCAACACAGGCGACACGGATGCTGATGACTACTACGTGATCTTTGTCCCTGACGCTGCTGGTGTCCCTGGCACGGGTGCATGGCAAGAAACCCATGAGATCGGAATCGAAACCAGCTTCAACTCTTCGACCATGCCTCACGCGCTGGTCAGACAAGCCGATGGCAGCTTTACCCTTGGCCCCCTTGGTCCCAACTCCGCCCTAGGCGGCTGGGCAGACCGAGAGGTAGGAGATGACACCACCAACCCCATGCCCACGTTTGTGGGACGGGGTATTAGCGGGATGTTCTTCTTCGCCAACCGTCTCGGCTTCCTTGCAGAGGACTCCGTGGTCATGAGTCAGCCAGGTGACTACTTCAACTTCTTCATCACCTCTGCCATCACCATCAGCGACGCAGACCCTATTGACCTGACCGCTGCTTCTGAGAAGCCTGCGTTCCTCAAGTCAGCCATTGGTACTCCTAAGGGGGTTCTTCTCTTCGCTGAGAACTCTCAGTTCCTAATGGCTACCCAAGACGTTGCGTTCGCTCCGTCAACGGTCAAGGTGACTGAAATTAGTAACTACAACGTCGTTACCGAGACCCAGCCTCAATCCACAGGTGTGAGTGTCATGTTTGCCTCTGAGGCTGACACGTACTCCAAGATCTTTGAGATGGCGATTGACTCCGTTGACAACCGTCCTGTGGTTGCGGAGAACACTCGGATTATTCCTGAATATATTCCGCCTGATCTTAAGTTTATCGCCTCTAGTCCAAATAACTCATTCATCGTCTTTGGCGATTACTCTGACACTGTCTATACGTTCAAGTTCTTCAACCAGGGCAATGAACGTCAGCTGGCAGGTTGGAGCAAGTGGCAGTTCCCGTCACAGGTTCGCATGTATGCGTTCAATAACGACACTAGCTATATAGTTACGCATGACGGAACTAATCACATCCTTCTCCACATGGAGATGCTTGATGATCCTGCGACCTCGCCTCTTTCTGCAGGCTTTGGTAACAGCAAGTTTATTCCTCGCTTAGACCATATTCTCTACAAAGCAGACCTTACAACAGCTGTTAGTGGATCGAACACTAAGATCTATTTCCCCTCGGGAGCGTTTATTACTGGTGCTCAGCCTGTCTTCATTGTTACCTCTGGTAGTAGTGCTAACACCTTCCTACGACCTTCTATTCAGTCTGACTCGACAGGCAGCTTTATTGAGGTAGAGACTTCGCTTACTACTGGTGACTACATCATTGGTCTCCAGTATCGAATGGAAGTAGCTCTCCCTGCTTTTTACGTGACAACTGAAAACCGAGCAGACAGAGTAGAGATTCCAATGGTAGAGATTCTATATCTGGACCTCTATTACTCTGGCCGCTATGAAGTTCAGTTGGATCGTCTGGGATATTCCGTTATTTCCATTGATATTGATATTGCCCGAGCTGGACTCTACCAGGCCAACTCTGCGCTTGTTGATGAGGTTGTGACTAAGTCCGTCCCTATCTTCTGTCTCGGGTCAGACGCCAAAGCCACTGTGTTTGCAGATGACCCTGTGCCTTCAAGTATCACTAGCTATACCTGGCAAGGTCACTACAACCGTAGAGGTATTAACAAACTACCTTCCTAATGAAACCGTACTGTCGCAAAGCTACATTCCAAGACGCAATAACTGTTGCTCAAAACATCAGAGAAGACGACCTTCAGGAAGTGATGGGGCTAGGACATAGCCTTGCTGTCATTCCTTTCTGTGTTTCGGTCAGTGAGGTTGCTGTAGCTTTTTGCGATAGTGATGGAACTGTTGCGGGCGTTGCTGGTGTCATACCAGAGCGCCCCGGAGTTGGACAAATATGGATGTTATGTACTCCAGTACTCTCCAGAAAACCAATTACGTTTGTAAGAGGGGCTAAGAAGTGGCTTGCTGAATTGCAAGGGTACAAACTTCTTTGGAACCTTGCAGACGCAAGAAATGACTTCCACCACAAGCTGCTAAGAATGCTTGGCTTCAAAGCAATCCGCAAAGCATATCCGCCCCCCTACTACTTGCCGTATATGGAGATTGTCAAACTATGTGCGTAATTACAGCTGCCGCCGTTGGTGGTAGTGCTGCCGCTGCTGTGTCCGCGAATATCGCCATTGCAGGCCTTGCAATCACTGCCGCGGCCACTACAGCTCAAATTATTCAAGCGCAACAAAACGCACGCTTGCAAGCCAATATGGCTCGCGCTGAGCAAGAGCGTGCAAACCAGCAGATGAACCTGAGCTATCAGCAGGCTCAACAGCAACAATTCACTCAGAACCAACAGATCGCAGCGCGTCATGTTGGAAACGTCAGGGCTCAACAGGAGTCGCGCCTTGCCTTTGAACGAGGTGAGGTCAATCGTCTAGCCGGTGCAAACCGCGCTTACGTCGAAAGACAGATGAACCTCAAGAACGCCAAGGATCAAGCTGCGTTCCGTATGCAAGAAATCTATGCCAAATCGATTGGCTCTCAAGGTTCTTTGCTGGCTACTGGCAGCACTGGTCAAAGCGTCGGTTTGATGGCTCTAGACGCTGAACGTCAAGCAGGGTTTGCAGCCGCCAAGGAAGAAGCCTCGGTCGCCTCTGCCTATGACGCTGCAGAGCTTGGACAGCAGGTTGTCAGTGAACAACTCCTGTCTGAGTCAAACGTGGCATACAACAGCGTCATCAGTCCAGTACAGGCGCCTATGTTCGCGCCTAAACCTATTGGTCAAGGTACTGACCTCGGACTCGGTATTCCTTCTTACAACTGGGCATAAATATGGCTAGGATTTACAAACCAGATACCTACAACAATAGCTATAACCCACAGTCCACCAGCTATGGGTTTCGCCCTGTTAAAGCTGTCGATCAAACCAAACAGATAGAAGCTCAATCTAGGGCTCAGTTGACAGACTTAAAAGAGGCTGAGGCGGCTCTCAAGCGTCAACAGGTCTTAGATCAAGGAATCCTTGACGGTCGCTGGACCCAGAACAAAGCTGCCTACAAAGAGACTGAAGCTCGGATGCGAGCGAATCAGACGACTGTCAATGGTCTGATGCAGCTCTCTCAAAGCTTCCTGAAGACCTATGGAACCATCGCGGAAATCCAGGCTAAGGAAGCTGACTTCAACAAAGAAAACACCCGCTTTTGGGGCGACGGTCTCAACCCTACCGAACCTGAACCGTCTGAAGCTACTAAGCCTGCAGTAGAGACCCCACAGCAAAACACCTTTGCAAATGCAAGGGAGTTTCAGCAAGCAGTGATTGCCAGTGAAAAGGCAGCTGTAGAGGTTGGAGGGGAGGATCAGGTTCTTACGGGAGAGTTACGCGTCGAACAGCAAGAGGCAGTTGCTGGACGGAACAACCGTATCGTCACTGGTCTTCAAGCGTCCATGGCCCTGCCTGGGTACATGAACGATTTCATGAAGTCAGATGAAAAGCTTACTGATCCGATCACCGGTCAAGCCTTTACACCTGCAACAGCTTCCACATCTGCTCAGCTTGCTTACGCACAGCAGAAAGGCTTTGAGAAGTTTGGACGTGAATTTAACGTCCTAGGTCTCGACGGTATGGCAAAGCGAGAGCTTCTCACTGTCGCCAAACAAATCCGTCAAACTCAGTTCTATTCCCTTTCTGCGAAACTCAACGCTAACCAAACTGAGGCAACAATTCTTTCTTCCAAGGAAGCTGCGTCAGTAGCGCTTAGCCAGCCTGGAGCCGATGTTGGCACCATCGTCACTGAATTGACTACTGGCCTACTCTCCTCTGGTAAGTACAACGGCAATCCTGCCGCTGCAAACCTAGACGCTGTCAAACATGTTCTCGCCTACGCGGAGAGCATGAAGGGTGAAGGTAAAGCTATCATCGAAGCTCTTGAGAAACAAGAGAGGACTAAGGGTAATAAGTACGGTACTGTCTACCGCGATCTTATCCAGAAGTCCAAAGACAACATCGACCAAGGCATTTACGCAGATGCCTCGCGTCAGGAAGGAATAGCAGCTCAACAAGTCAGAGATGCCCAATCTGACCGTCTTAAGGCGCTAGAAACTGCAACTACACAGGAGCAGATTCAAGCAGTCAACCTTGAGTATTACACCAGGCTGTCTAGTATCCCCGGTTATCAAGCTCAACTAGAGCGTATCAAGATCGAAGCCTCTAACTACAACTACGATGAGAGGAACATCATTGATATTAAGAATCGGAGGCTTGCTGGTGAGGTCATCACAAATAATGAGTTACAGCAGCAGGTTCTTGAGGGACATATAACTCTTCAGGAAGCAAACAGTGAGGGCTACAGGCAAGGTCAACAGTACAGCGCAGATGAAATGTTTGCTGCTGATGAGGGCAAGCTGGGTGTCATTACTAGCTCTAGGGCTGCAGCGTCCTCCGCTATCACCAACCTGATTAAAACTAATGTTCAGGGCAAAGCTGAGCAGGACATGATCATTGCCGGTACAGGTGGTGCGCTAATCGATCGAGTCTCTAAAGCTCTTATTGAACGCTTCCGTCTGGAGACAGCAGGTAAAAACCTCACTCTAGATGACAAGAGAAAGATTTGGGAAGACATCCTTACCAAGGGTCAGCAAGAACTTAAGAACATTACTTATGACACTAAATCTAACAAGTTTAATACAGGCTCTTTTGATTTCGGCACTGTCTCTAAGCCCGATCCAAGCGGAGTCAGTAGAAGAGTTATCAACGGAAAAGTAGTAGCAGTCTATAGCACTATTCCCGTCGCTCAGTACGGTCGAATTAGTAAGCAGCCGGCAACCGCTTTCTATCTGACTCCTGACGAGCTATCTGCTGCACACGATGCCCGTATCAATAACAAGAAACCACCACAGATTGTCATTGATAAAGCCGAAGCGCTTGGGCTCCCTTGGGACCAACTCTACAAAAAACAAGCAGCTCTCTACAACAAAGCTGAAATAACCGCCGTAGAACCTGCTCCATTTGTAATCAGTACTGAGTCATACGGTCAGCTGACTATGCAGCGTATCCGTGACGCGATTATTGGTAAGGAGTCGGCTGGCGACTATGGAGCCGTCAATCCGGATAGTGGCGCACTTGGCTATGCCCAAGTTATGCCTAACAACCTACCGGTGTGGTCAAAGCGGTATGTAGGACGCGTTGTTTCTCAGCGTGAGTTCTTGCGTAGCCCTGCAATCCAAAAACAAGTGATCAATGGTCACATGACCAAACTCATCCAAGACCTTCAAGCAGCAGGCTATAAGGGTGACACCTTGGTCCGTCGTCTTGCTGCTATCTGGTATAGCGGTGACGGCAACCTGATGAACAGCAAACGCAAGCAATATACCAACGGACGGGAGTACCCATCCATCTATGACTACACCATGGACATCCTCGCTCGTGTGAAGCGCGGAACTTAAATCATGAGCGGACTAAATGAACCCCGACGAAATTCAAATGCCGGGGAGGCCTCTTACTGAGGAAGAACGCAAGGCGCTGCAAGAGACTGGAGAACTTCCTACTAGCTTTGACCCTACACCGGCTAATCAGGAAGAACCAAAACAGCAGCAGCAAGGCGGCTTTGACCTCGGACAGGCACTCCAAACCGGTTACAACTTTCTCACCGAAAACATCAGCGGCGACCCTAATCAAGGTCAATCGCTGGATCAAAGACAGCAACGCCTTCGGGCGCAGATTGAAAAAGACGACCAGAAAGATCCAGTCCGTCAATTCACTGAGAACCTAAGCACCAGCATTGTTGACTGGGTTGATAACACCTTCCAGGGTGACCAACGCACGCGGGAAGAAATCGAAGCTACCCGTAAGGGCATCAGCCTTGATAGCCGGTCGCGGATGGCTGCTGCAAATGAAGAGGCTCTAACTGGCAACGACTTCACTGGAGAGACCGTGCGGGCTGCTGTCGGCGGTCTATCTCAGTCCCTTGAAGGTGTTCTAGAAGCAGGTGACTTCATTGGTGACATGGGGCTCACCGCTCTTGCCGCTACAGGTCTTGATTTTGGCCTAGTCCAAGACAAAGACCTCACATGGCATGAGGACTACATCGCCATGGACTACGACTTTGGCGTAGCTCCTAACAACACCCGTCTTGGAAACTTTGCTCGGAACTCTATCGGTGTTCTGATCAACATGCGCCAACTAGCCATGTACGGCGGTGGCAAGGTTCCCATTCTCCGCGCAGGTATGGGTCCTAATAGCACCTGGGCTACCCGACTGGGTGGTGATCAGATGCGCGGTTTCCTTGTTGATTTCTTCACCAATCCTGGCGAAGGCAACCTCTCCAACATGTTTGGCGGGGACCAGGAGAACGCTTTCATCCTCTTCAAGGCCTTGGCTCATGAGGATGAAGACAACCAATACATCCGTCGTCTTAAGAACGGCATTGAAGGCGGTCTAATTGGTACGGCTGCTGATGGTCTGGGTGAACTCTTTGGGGCTCTCCGTAAGGGTTACCAGGCGCGAGTCAGGAACAAAGCGACTCCTGAAAAAGCCGTACAGGTCACACTCGAAGAAGTACGCAAGCGCTTTGAAATCTCAGAGCGTGCTGCAGTTATTGAAAATAAGCCTTCACAGGCTGAAATCGACGACCTCTACGCTCGCTACTTAGAGCAAAACGAGTTCTCTAAAAAGGATCTTGATCTTCCCGAAAACGAGGAAATCTATCCTTACCAAATTGAGAGCGCTAAATTCAAAGCTCAGCAGCTAGCCAATCAAATACCTCTTCAAAGGTTCTTCGATGATGGCTTCCCTTCAATGGTCAAGACTGGGGAACTCCCCAACGGGTCTACCATCAAATTTAAGTACCAACGTACTGACCTATTTGATGACGGCACCATTCCTGCCATTGAAGTCTCCTGGGACGTTAAAGAGGGAGAAATGCTCGGCAAAGGTGGCATTAGCGCCATCAAGATGTTTAACGAGCAAGTGCAAGGACTGAAGCCTGGAACTGTCCTTGAAAACACTCCTCTTCAAGATAGTCGGCGTATTGATTCCAAGGCAGGCGACAGGCGTCTAACCGCAGCGGATGGCAAGGTACAGAAGAGGTTTGCCATTGAAACCTTTGATTGGTGGTCTAAGAACTTTGAGGAAATCTATGGCCAACCCGCAGAATTTCCAATGGAGTTTGCGGATGGCAGCGTTGTTAAAGACCTAGAAGACTACTGGAACAACGTCCTTGATGCTGACGGTCGTCTAAACCAGATGGACAACTTCCGGGATACGGATGTTGGTGATCGTGTCCACGAAGCAATCTATAACTACTACACTCCAAACACTCGGGGCAAAATCTACCAACGTGTAGGTTTTGGCGAAGTAGACGTTATGAGCGGTTACCAATACGGTGTCGTTCGTGCTGAACCTGATGCAAAAGGTCGATGGCTAGAGCCTCTTAATCTTAAGAGCACCCGTACCACAAGAGTTGACCAACGCGCTTTGGTAGAGCAAGTCCAGGCACGTGCGATTGCATTCAAGGGACCCAACGCTGGTCTCTACCACGGCACCACTGACAAGAACGCTGCTTCTATTCGTCAAAACGGTTTCCGCCTCACCACTCGAACTGAGCGCGGAGGTGCTGGTAACGCACTTGGCGATGGGGTCTACTTCACCAGCAATAAGGCATACGCCAATGACTACGGGCGTAACGTGCTTGAAGGTCCGATGGGGGAAGTCAACCTCAAGGAAATCACTGACCTGGAGCTTGAAGAGATCGCCAACAAATATGGCGGTATGGATGAATACTCATTCCTGGCTGATGACCAAGCTCTGATCAAAGAGTTCGGTGGTCAGTATGACGGTGTCCGTGTCGTCGATGCCAACTTTGGTGGTCTTGGTGACAACGTCGGCGATGAAATCGTCATCTTCGATCCTAAGGTTGCTGACCGTCTGATCCGCGACAGTGACCCAACTACTACTGACGTGAAGGCCCGCAAGGCTGAGAACGCGATCAACGGTAGCCGTCCTGACAAGGAAGGTATGTTCGATCCTCAGGAACGCGCCCAGCGTACCTCTCGCTTTGACGCTGAGGACGTTGAGGTCACCCAACAGACCTGGACTGATCCTGACGGGTCTACTAAGCCTTTCCTTGACAATGATCTGATCAATCGTCTTGACACTGTTGAGAAGCTCAACACGTTTATCAAGATGCACGATCGGAACATCGACATCGATGAAATTGCTAAGCGTCTACAGCGTGAGCCTATTGAATATCAGCTAGACACTTTCCGCACGGTTGCACGTCTCGCTGCCGGTGGCGTTGAGTCGAAGTATCTAGATGAGCTTCGCTTCACCACTCGTCCTGATGGAAGTGTTCTACCTGAATCCTATTTCCGCCGTGGTGTGAACAGTGGCGGTGCTGTTGTTCTTAAGGTCATGGCCTATGACTCCGCCGTTCAGATGCGTGACATCGCACGCGAACTGGTAGACCTTGAGGCAATGGATGCCAACTTCAACACTCAAGCGCTGATGATTCTTGATCGCGCTGAACTGTTGATGCGTACCAAGAAAGAAGCTACTTCCCTTTCCAGTGACCTGCTTCAACAGTGGGGACTGAAACCACGGAAACAGTTTGATGAAGTACGCGCAGACGACCTTCTGATTGAGGAGAAGTTTGCTTACTGGAAAAACATCTTCCGTGAAGGCGACGTTTCTCAGCTCCGTGATGTCCAGGAAGAATTCATGGACTTCGCTACCAGTCTGATGCTTACGGACGGAGACCCTCTCCGGCAAGTGTCCTTCTGGTCTGCTTGGGCTAAGCAAGGCTTCCGGAACTTCAACACAGTCATCATCAACGGGATGCTGTCTACCCCTGTTTCCCAGATGAGGAACATTGCGGGTAACGTCGCAACCGTCATCGAACGTCCTCTGGCTCAGGCCATCGGTGCGTTGATTCCCTCTGGTGAGTTGACTGCAGCTCAGAGAGGCATGATGGCTAAGAACTCACTCCTGATGTTCGAGTCGATTCATGAGACCTTCCTGGAAGCTGCTCGTGTAGCTAGGAAGTCATGGAATCAACAGGTCGCCGTCACTGACGCAACCAAGATGGACTTTGGTCTTGAGGATGCTGCAAAGCTTGAGGCTGTCATTGCTAAGGCAAAGACTCCCTTCCAACGCTTTATGGCGCATTCGCTTGAGGCATACCACGGCTTTGCTAATTCCCCTTGGACAACTCTGCCATCACGAGGGTTGACATCAGCTGACGACTTCTTCAAGACGATGGCTGTCAGACAAGAGCTTCGCTACCAAGCAGCAATGCAGGCGGAGAACTTTGATCTGGAATTCTCTCCTCTCAAAGACCGTGGACAGGCACGTAAGGACATTTACAGACAGCTTGTAGATGAAAACCTAGGTGTCAATGGGGAAATCATCAATCAACGTCTTAAGGACCTTGCAGATGAGGTGACTTTCCAGACTGAGCTTGAAGATGGCATTGTCAAGAGCGTCTCTGAGTTCACTAGCGACGTTCCGGCACTGAAGCAATTCATGCCGTTTGTTAAAACGCCTCACAACCTCAACATCTACGCAGGTCAACACATCCCGCTTCCTGGTGTCGATCGGTTTATCGTCGAATCCCAGAAGATTCTGAAGAACGGAACGCCAGAACAACGTGCAATTCTGCGCGGTAAGAAGGCTCTGGGCTTCATGATGTTTACTTCAGGCGCTGCTCTTACCCATGCAGGCCTTCTGACTGGCTTTGGACCTTCTGATCCTGAGCTTCGGGCTATCTGGCTGAAAACACACCAGCCCCAATCCATCAAAATTGGTGGTGAGTGGTACAGCTACAAAGCTCTCCCAGTCGTTGATTTGATCTTTGCCTCTATCGCTGATACGGCAATGATTATCGACAGCATTGGAGAGGTTGAAGCTGACCAACTAGCCCGTCAGATGATCTATACCATCGCTTCCATTGCCGCAAACCGTACCTATTTCTCTGGTTTGGTTGAGCTGAGCGGTCTTCTGGACTTTGAAAGCTTTAACTTTGGCCGTAACGCTCAAGAATTCGTTCTTGATCGCGCCAATATGGCCATCGGCATGAGCGGCCTCCGCGGTGGGCTTGAGAATCTGCACAAAGAAGGAGTCACAGAGTACAGAACTCAACTAGACGCAATCATGGGTCGCCTATCTGGCGGCTTTATGGGTGAGCGTATTGAAGTTCCCGACATTCTGACTGGCGAACAGCAGATTCGCGGCTTTGAACATCCGATCAACTTCATTTCCCCATTCCGGGTCATGAGTCCTAACGCGCATCCGTTGACTGACTTCTTTGCTCAGCCTCAGATCCGCTTTGAAATGCCCCGAGACATCACAGAGCGAGTTGATGGCTTGGAACTGACGCCAGATGAATCGTATTTCATCCGTAAGGAAATGTACGGTAACGGTATGCTTGCAGATTGGCTAACTGATTACGTCACAAGCCCCCGCTTCAAGCAGGACTACATCAACTGGCAAAATAATCTAGGCACTGAGAACGGTGTAAAACGTAAGGAATCCCTCTGGTACAAAACCATGATGCAGGCATTCCTTAAACAACAGCGGAAAGCAGTTCAAGCACTGCGTGAAGACGAAACCAGCCTTGGAAACCACTTCAGGATGCGTCTAGAAGAGCATCAACTGAAGCAACAGCCAAATGCTACCGGTCAACTCAGGCCAAATACTGAAAGCGCTATCCAACGACTTAGCACCTTTGCAAACTAATGGCTGTATCGAATGTCTGTCACCCAAACCACTTACACTGGTAACGGATCAACAACTCTATACTCTTTTACATTTCCATATATCGAGACCACCGACATCAAGGTAAGCCTTGACGGTGTTGTTACAACTGAATACTCCCTGGCTAACGCCACCACAATCCAGTTCAACAGTGCTCCGGCAAGCGGTGCGGTCATTCGTATTTTCCGAGAGACTGGAACCACAGCAATCCAATCTACTTTCTTTGCTGGCTCTGCTATTCGTGCGGAAGACCTGAACAACAACTTCAGTCAGGTCTTCTATAGCACCCAAGAAACCGTCGAACGCCGCGTCGATAGCACTGGCGGCGTAATGACTGGTGACCTGACTCTAGATGATTCCAATATCATCTTTGAGGGCAGTACAGACGATGACTACGAAACGACTTTAAGCGCTGTCGATCCGACTGCTGACCGGTCAATCCTTTTACCAAACGTTTCCGGCACCGTCGTCACTACTGGCGACACTGGAACAGTCACCAGCACAATGCTGGCTGATGGAACCATCGTCAATGCTGACATCAATTCAGCTGCAGCGATCGATAAAACCAAGATCAGCGGCACGGCTATTACTGCTGCTGACACTGGCACTGTTACCAGCACGATCATCGCTAACGGCACGATCGTAAATGGTGACATCAGTGGAAGTGCTGCCATTGAACACTCAAAACTTGCCAACATCAGCGCTGGTCAAGTTCTTTTAGGTAACGCTAGCAACGTTCCTACCTCCACTGCTCTGTCTGGCGACGTGACTGTCAACAGCAGTGGTGTTACTTCCATCTCATCAGGGGTCATTGTCACTAATGACCTCGCTAATTCAGCTGTCACAAACGACAAAGTACAAGACGGAACTCTGACTTCAGCCAAACTGAGCGGTGCAACCGTCGTTACTAACAGTGAGCAAGCTGCTGCCACTGTCAATGACACCAGTTTCTTCACAACTTCTGCTTCTGACGCACGCTACTTCCGTCAAGACAGCACAGAGACCATCACTAGCGGTGTCAGCTGGACTGGGAGCGATGCTTTTGTTGCAACGACCGGTGCTATTGATGCTCGCATCATTGATCTAGTTGATGATGTAGGCGGCTTTGTACCTATTGCCAACGAAACCAGCTTCCCTACAGCCAATCCCGACGTCAATAACGGTGCTGGAACACTTGTCAGCATCAAAGAGATGTCCAGCAGCCGCACTCCTTCTAGTGGCACGGTCACAATCGCCAATGGAGCAGGCAGCAACACGGTCACCATCAACGGTTGCGGTACGACTGTCCTAGCTGCTGGCTTTGGCGTAATCCTAGAGACCACCAGCACGCTGCACACCTACAACTTCCACCGCCTGCAGCCGAAGGCAACTGAGGTCACTACTGTCGCCGCTAACGCGTCAGCTATCAGCACTGCTGCAACCAACGTCGCAGACATCAATAACTTCGCTGATCTCTACCAGATCAACAACGGAGACCCAACTCAGCGTGCAGATACCACTGCTCTGCAGGTTGGTGACCTTGTCTACCGGTCGGATACCAAAGTAATTCGTGCCTACAACGGAAGTGCCTACCAGAACATCACCCCAGATGCTGCCACGTTGGCTGACATCTCGGTTGTCGCTGATGACCTGGCTACGTTTGACGATCTTGGTTCGATCACTGAATCTCTGACTGCTGCTCAGTCTGGGGGTGCGCTTGAGACGTGTGCTGACAACATTGCAGACATTCGTACTCTTGCTGATATTGAAGACGGTACGGATGCAACTGATGCTATCCAAAACGTCAATGCCATTCGCACTAATGTCACAACTGTTGCAGGTGTAGCATCTAACGTAACTACTGTTGCTAACTCAATCAGCAATGTTAACACCGTTGCTGCTGATCTAAACGAAGCAACCTCTGAAATTGATACTGTTGCTACTAACATTACTAACGTTAATACCGTTGGAAATGCTATTAGTAACGTCAACACAGTTGCAAACAACATTAACGATGTAAACAATTTTGCTGATCTTTATACCATTGACACCACTCAACCGTCTAGCCCGAGTGAAGGTGACCTTTGGTATGACGACACTAACAACGTTCTTAAGTACTATAACGGTACTGCGTTTGCATCACTTGGCGCCGGTATTAGCGACGTTTTGAGCGACACTACGCCTGAACTTGGAGGTAATCTGGATTGCAATGGTAACAACCTTACTGAGGTTGGAACGATTGATGGCACTGACCTAACTATTGACTTCGGTACTATTTAATTATGGCAAAACTTCTTAAATTGCGGCGTGGTACTGACACGCAACATACGACTTTTACCGGTGCCGAAGGCGAGGTAACGGTTAATACTACAAATGATTCACTTCACGTCCATGACGGTTCTACCGCTGGTGGTACGGAACTGGCTAAGGCTGACCTTAGTAACGTTGACGGTAGCCTGAGCAATAACCTTGGGTTTGCTGATAACACCAAGGCTTTGTTTGGCACTGGCAACGACCTTGAGATTTATCACGACGGCAGTAATAGTTTTATTAAAGATGCTACTGTAGGCGATTTAAAAATTCGTGGAGATAATTATTTACGGATTGAAAACGCTAACGGAACTGAAACTAAAGCCACATTTGCTACTAACGGTCCCGTAGAACTTTACTACGACAACTCTGCAAAACTAGCCACCACCTCCACCGGCATCGACGTAACCGGCACGGTGACGTGTGATGGGTTGACGAGTGATGGTGTTTCCTTTTTTGCGGCTAGCGGCGAGTACCAAATACAAGTAAAAGATAACAACAGCACAGGTAGTGCTGCTGAAACAGGTATTGCGTTTGTAGATAGCGGTAACACCGTTCAAGGCTGGGTCGGTCATGTCGATTCCGGCAACGCCCACCTCTATATTAGAAATCAACAGAATGCCGACCTTCGTCTTGGCACCAATGGCGCTGATAAGGTTAAAGTTACAAACGGCGGCTTTGAGCCATTTTCAAGCGGCATCTTTGATTTAGGCACCTCCATCAACCAGTGGCGCAACGGATACTTCGATGACACGGTTCATTGTGATGGGTTGAGCTGTGAAGGCGACGCACTTGTTAGTTCTGGCAGCGGTAGGCTGAATATCAGAGACAACAATAGCACTGGCACTGACATGTTGTCTCAAATCAACGGCCAGGACAGCGCTGGAAACACTGAGTGGCAGATAGGTTATGCTTCTAGCTCAAACAACAGTTTGTATGTTTGGAACAATAACAACAACGATATTCTGTTTGGCACCAACAATACGAATCGTTGCTTTATTAACAACGCTGGTCATTTTCTTCCTAACGTAAACAACACCTACGACCTTGGCCAGTCTACCCTCCGCTGGCGCAACATCTACACCAACGACCTCAACCTGAGCAACGAAGGCGGCGCT
>Ga0208162_1001152_pt1 | contig 14190 bp, 21 predicted proteins | sample CB_VirMetaG_4_FD_184539 | JGI IMG/M metagenome (GOLD analysis project Ga0208162, IMG submission 184539) | Freshwater to marine saline gradient viral communities from Chesapeake Bay - CB_1508_1M Viral MetaG (SPAdes) (version 4) | ecosystem: Environmental > Aquatic > Marine > Coastal | place: USA... | reverse complement strand
GAGGCATCTAGCCAAACCAAAGACCTCATTGATATGATTAACCGATTCACTTATTAATGGCTCGCGCTCGACGATACGACAAAAATTACTTCCCTAGCTACACAAGCAGGAAAGGAGGGCGAAAGGGTTGTTTGTGCTGGGATAAGAACACATACAGTCGCGAATGTTGCGATGGTTCGTTAAGAGCGCAAGGCATTGGTGGCATAGCATCACAAGGGCAGCGAGCGTCATACTTGATGCAAGAAAGTGGCGACTATTTGCTTCAGGAAAACAGATATAACATTGAACTAGATGGCTAATAAGAAGATAAGCGAACTGACGGCTGCGACCGCATTAGACGGTACGGAAATCATTGCGGTGGTACAAAGTAGCGCAACGGTTAGAACTACCGTGAATGACGTTAAGAACTATTTGATTGCTACTAACATTGAAGTGTCAGCAACTCAAAGCGTTGACTTGGGAGATGCAGCCTATGACAATGCGACAATGATTCATCTATCATGGTCAGGAGGCACAGGCAATATGACCTTGACTTTGCCTTCGGTCAATGGTTCTAATACGAACAGAACTATCCGCTTTATCTCAGACAGCACATTTACAACCAACACAAGGGTGTATCTTACGCCAGCAGGTAGTGATACGCTTGATGGTTCAACGGACTATTACGAAATCAATAAAGCATACGAAGGAATTGCGCTGTGGTCAGATGGCAGCGAGTGGTTCATCATTCAGAAAAAAGCGTAAGGTATGGCAGTTACAAATGGATGGGGTAAAGGCGTTGAAAACAACACGATAGGTTGGGGCAAGTCAGCCGACAACGCAACTAATGGATTCGGTTCTGTCTACGCAAGCAGCGCAGCAGGTGACACATTACTTGGCTCGGGAGGCACGTTTGACCCTGACGCTCAAGTGTATTTCACAGCCGTTGAAGACGCAGGAGGTACGCTAACTGATAACGTAAAAGCTGAATTTGATGCCTTTGTTGTTAGAGAAAAAGCTGGTGGTCGATGGGGTAATATTAAAAGACTATACCCATTCATGGGTGGAACCATTGATGCAGCCCGTGTTGATGTTGTAACAGGTATTCAGGCTACGAATAGCAACTTTGTAGATGCTGACGCTGATGCTACTATTGGTCTACAGGGTGATGGAAGTACGAAATCATTACGATTAACTGAAACAACGAATTTAATATTACCAGATAGCACGGATTTTCAAATAGGTGTGTTTAGAATTGGTGCAGTAGAGCAGCCAAGTAGTTTATCTCGGTTGATGGGACATTTTAGTTCAGCTAATTCACTTGGTAGATTATATCTTCAAAAAAATCAACTACAACCACAGGTATTTGCAACAGATAACGTAGTTGCAGCAGGTGGGGTTTTATCTACGGATTCTAGTCATATAGGCGCGAGTTTTAGTTCCTCAGACTTAAATGTATTACTTGATGGAGTGGTTGTCAATACGAACTCAACTGCTAGAAGCACGCCATTTAGTACAGACTTAATGGATTTATTCGCTTTAAATATAAACGGCACACCTTCGAGTTTCTCAAGTATAAAATCAGGAGGTATGTTCATTGCAAGTGGATTAAGTCTGACAGAGACGCAAGCATTTGAATCATCCTACAAAACATTCATTAATAACATCCAAGCTTACGCAGCTGCTCAAGCATACTTCACAGCAGTAGAAACAGCAGGTGGAACATTATCAGATAATGTTAAATCAGAGTTTAGTGCGTTTGTTAGTCGTGAGGTAGTAGCTGGAAGATGGTCTAAGATAAAAAGATTATATCCGTTCTTAGGTGGTGTAATTGACTCTGCAAGAGTAGATGCTATTAACTTAGGACAAGCTACTAATACAAACTTTGTCGATGCTGACGTAGATGCTACTATCGGTCTACAAGGTGATGGAAGTACTAAGTATTTAACTGATGTATCTACTTACAGTTCAATTGTAAGTAGTCAGTATAAAGTACAACAGGGCGCAATTTATATTGGCGCAACAGGAGAAACATCAATACCATATTTATTTGGTGCTATTAATTCAGGTAACTATATTGCTTCAAGGTATTTTAACTCATCGCTAATTAGGTCTTATCTAGGACTATCTTCACCATACTCTCAATATGCTGCCACGATACCAACATCTGCAAGCGTTGTAGCAGCTAGATATTCGACAACTTCGGCATATACTATTGTAAATAACAACACGGATTTACAAGACACATCATCAACTACATATTCATTTCCTGCTGTTGCTCCGTCATATTTTAAAGCAAATGGAGCTGGTGGTATTTCAAATGGAAAATACAGTTGTCATTTTATATCCGAGTTTGATACGCTTCAAGAAACTAAAGATTTTACAACATCCTACAAAACATTCATTAACAACATTCAAGCCTACGCAGCATTGATGGATTCATATTCAGGTGCAGCAGTTGCTTACTCATTAAGAAAAGTTTATTCTACTTATGAAGGTTCAGCAATCAATGTAAGACGTTCATCTGACAATGCTACTCAAGACATAGGATTTGATGGTTACGTTCTTGACGAAGCTGCATTACTTTCATTTGTTGGGGCAAGTGATGGTTATGTAACTACTTGGTATGACCAAAGTGGTAATGGTAATGATGCAACTCAAAGCACAGCATCCAACCAACCGCAGATAGTATCGAGTGGAAGTACAATAACATTTAACGGGAAGTCGGGGGTTGATTTTGGAGCAGGAGATTTACTTACATGCACGCTATCAACCGCTATAACACAGCCAAGTACATACTATACTGTTTTTGAAAACGCGCAAGCGGCAGGCACACAGAGACACTACGTTGAGATTAGCGACCCTAATTATGTTATTGGAAAAAGTGTACTTGACAAACCATTTCAATATGCAGGAACATTTCTTTATGGAGCTACAACACTTACAACTGGAGCGCAATACTTACAAAGCGGTCTATTCAATACGTCATCTAGTATCCTTAGATTGAACGGGGCGCAAGACGCATCAGGAAATAACGGAGCCTTGACGTCAGCAACAGCAATGTCTATCGGAGGTAATGCGTCTAATCCGATTATCGGTATTATCCAAGAATATATCGCTTACAACACAGACGAAAGCTCCGAGTTTTCAAATGTAGAATCCAAAATCAACACTTATTACAATATATACTAATGTACTATATAGGAACAAGAGAAGAGTGTGAAGCATACGATGCTATCGTAACAAATGGTGAAAACTATCAAGCACCTACATTGAATTGGGCAAATGTTATTGAACACCCGACAGAAAATAAGTGTGCGATACTAAAACACGAAAACTACTCAGCACAAATGACAGAATTAGAATCACTAACTGAAGATTGGTATAACTTAGAAATCATATAACAATGCAAATCATTAATTTAAACGCAGAGCAAAAAGCTCAAGTAGACACAGATGTAATAGTTGGGATTGAGAACTACTCACCAGCAAATACATTTAGGTATAACGTAGACAAGCGTCAGCACATCGAAGGCATCTTAGGTGATGTATCGGAGTACATCGTAGACCTTGACGACATCGTAATGTCAGACCCTAGCCTAGAAGTTTAATAGTCAAAGCGTTACACCCGAAAATACAACAGGCTCGTGGCTGCTTCGTATATAGGTCATGAGCAAATCAAATACTTTACTAACGCACCTCAAGCAGTTGGCTAACAAATTTGGCGCAGAGTTCAAATTTGAAACGGCTAACCTTGAGGATGGTACTACCGTCGAAGCGGAAGCATTTGCAGCTGGCGAAGCTGTATTTGTCGTAGCTGAAGATGGAAACATCCCGTTGCCTGTTGGTTCATACACTTTGGAAGATGGTCGCGAGTTGGTCGTCGAAGAGGAAGGTGTGATTGCATCAGTCGGTGAGGTGGAAGCACCCGAAGTGGAAGTTGAGGTTGAGCAACCTGAAGTCGAGGTTGAAGCTGCTGAAGAAGAGCAGGGAATGACTGAAGACAAGGTTCGCGAAATCGTAGCAGCTTACATGGAAGAGATGGGGTATGGCAAAAAAGAGGAGATGTCCTCTGAAGAAGTAGTTGAAGAAGCAAAAGAAGAGGTGGCTGAAGAAGCTGCTGAAGAAGTTGCTGAACCAACTGTTGAGCCTACTCCTGAAGTTAAGGTCGAAGCATCAGCCGAAGAAGCTGAAGTTGAGGTCGAAGAGAAAATTGAGTTGTCGGTTGATTCCGCGCCAGCAGCCAAGCCTATCAAGGCAAACCCCGAAAGAAAAGCGGAGCAAAAATTCAATTTCAAAATTGGTGCTAACAAGCGCACAGAGTCAGTTCGTGACCGCGTGTTTGCTCGCATCGCTAACAGCTAAAAATTAGAAAATGGCTACAACTGTAAGTTTGACCAGCACTTACGCTGGCGAAGCAGCTGGTAAGTATATCAGCGCAGCACTTTTGAGCGGTGCGACAATCGCTCAAGAAGGTATCACCGTGATGCCTAACGTAAAGTTCAAGAGCGTACTTAATAAATTGGCTACTGATGCTATCGTTAAGGATGCTACTTGTGACTTCACTTCTACCTCTACAATCACCTTGACTGAGCGCATTATCACGCCTAAGGAACTTCAAGTGAACTTGGAGTTGTGTAAGGACACATTTGTTCAGGATTGGTATGCTTTGGAGATGGGTTACTCTGCTTTGAACGAGTCAATGCCAGCTACTTTCGCTGACTACTTGATTGGTCACGTTGCTGAGAAGGTTGCTCAATCAATAGAGAACTCTATTTGGCAAGGTACAGACGGAACTGCAACTCCGGGTGAGTTTGACGGTTTTGAAACTCTTCTTGCCGCTGACGGTGATGTTAATGACGTAACTGCTGCAACTGCTGGAGTATCTGCAAGCAACGTAATCGACGAATTGGGTAAGGTAGTTGACGCTATCCCTTCTGCTGTTTACGGCAAGGATGACCTTTACATCTACGTTTCTCAGAATGTTGCTCGTGCATACGTTCGCGCTCTTGGTGGTTTCGCTGCTAACGGCAAAGGAGCAAACGGTGTAGGTAACAACGGAACACAGTGGTTGAGTGCTGCTGGATTCGGTGACATCGGACTTTCCTTCGACGGTGTTAAATTGTTCGTTGCTAACGGACTTTCGAACAACAAGATGGTAGCGGCTGAGAAGTCAAACTTGTTCTTTGGAACTGGTCTACTTTCTGACCACAACGAAGTCAAGTTGCTCGACATGGCTGACCTTGATGGCTCACGCAACGTTCGTGTCATCATGCGATTTACAGGTGGTGTTCAGCACGGAATCGGAGGCGACATCGTTCTCTACGCTTAATAATGTCTAACACATAGGAAGGGGTGGGTACAACTGCCCATCCCTTTTCTATATAATCTTAAAAGAATATGGCTTGTGATTTGAGTAGAGGACGCATTGAGCCTTGCAAGGATAGCGTAGGTGGTATCAACGCCGTTTACTTCATCAACTTTGGCGATGCCAACTTGGATGTTCAATTCGACGTGACTGACACAGATGTTATCGACCAGTTAGGCTCAACTGCTTCTGACGTATCAGCATACAAGTATGACCTGAAGGGTGCTTCTTCTTACGAGGAAACAATCACTTCTTCACGTGATACTGGTACTACTTTCTTTGAGCAGACCCTTAGCTTGACGCTGAAGGGATTGACCAAGGAAGACCACAAAGAAATCAAACTCCTAGCTTACGGACGACCTCACGTTATCATTGAGGACTACAACGGGAATCTGTTGTACATGGGACGTGAGCATGGCGCAGACGTAACAGGTGGAACGGTTGCATCAGGGACTGCAATGGGTGACTTGTCAGGTTACACACTAACTTTGACAGCGCAAGAGCGCACACCAGCTAATTTCTGCATTCCAGCTTCAGGAACAACGGTGGCTGAAAAGCTGACCAACCTGAACGTTGCGACAGTAAGTGGTTCATAATTGTTTGTTTGGTTAATTGGTTTCAGAGCCTCTGCCTTTTGGTGGAGGCTTTGTTTTTATAAACAGAATTCTAGCTTTATCGTATATACTATATGGTAATAGTTACACCAACAGGCGAGCAAAGCGTAGTATGTATTCCGCGGTCAGTTCCGACAGGAAGTACTACCTTGAGCGTTCGCAGTAAAACCAAGAACAAAACCGTGTACAGTATCACCCCAACCATCAGCGATAGCAATGGAGAAGTGACCATCACTTGGACACCAACTTCAGGCAATGAGTTCATCGAGGACAACTTCTATTACTTTGAACTTACCGAAGGTTCAACGCTGCTATGGCGTGGTCAGGGATTCTGCACGACACAAACCAATCTACCAAAATTCACCGTCAATAGTGGCAAGTTCGTTGAGAGTACCGCTAACGACAACACATTCGTCGTACTATGAGTAATGTAAGATTAATCCAGCTAGGCTACAAATATGAGATGCCTGAGGCAGTTGAGGTCAAAGGCAAGGAGTGGGTAAGCTATGGAGCAGACAATGATTTCTACAATGAACTGCTAAGGCTGAAGGATAGTCCTACCAACGGAGCGTTAATCAATAGCATCACAGACCTAATCTATGGTCGTGGTTTGAAAGCGGCTGACGCGAGTAAAGACCCCGAAGGGTGGGCATCACTTCTGAGCATTTTATCAGAAGACACGCTACGCTGTTTGACCGACGACTACTACACGCTTGGTGAAGGGTATTTGCAATGTATATGGGATAAGTCGCACACTAAGGTTGTTGAAGTATATCATTCACCTACTCAAAACTACCGCCCTGAGAAGTGCAATGATGAAGGTGACATCGAGGCGTATTACTACCACGATGACTGGGCGAATATAAAGCGAAGCGAAAAGCCAATTCGCATTCCAGCTTTCGGCACAAGCCGTGAAGGGATTGAGGTGTTGTGCATCAAGCCATATCGCGCAGGGCATTTCTACTTCGCCCCTGTGGAGTACATGAGTGGCTTGCAATACGCAGAGGCTGAAATCTCAATCGCCAACTTCCACGTCAACAACATCAAGAACAAGTTTTCAGCGAACCACATCATCAACTTCAACAACGGCATTCCTGAAGAAGATGAGCAAGATAGAATCGAAAGCAAAATAAAAGCTAAATTCTCAGGCGAAGATGGCGACGCATTAGTGGTCGCGTTCAACAATTCAGCAGAGGAGGCAGCGAATATTGAAACCGTACAAATCAACAATCCACATGAGCAGTATAGCTTTATGGCTGAAGAATGCACGAGAAAAATTATGGTCGCGCATCGAGTTGTTAGCCCATTGCTATTTGGGCTACCAGCGAACGGAGGACTTGGAAGCAACGCAGACGAAATAAAAATGGCATCTCAGCTATTTGACAACACGGTCATTAAGCCGCTTCAACGAGTGGTAATTGATGGGTTGGACAAGATTGCATCAGCAAACGGATTGTCATTTAAGCTATACTTTGAAACATTGCAGCCGCTTGAATTTACAGAAATCGAAGTGGAGGACATCGCTGAAGAGGTAGTTGAAGAGAAGGTAGGTGTAGAACTGAGCGCAGAGTTGGATGACTTCTTGGCATCATTAGGTGAGCAGGAAGATATGAATGGTTGGGAACTCATCTATGAAGGCGACGATTATGAGGACGATGGTTGGGATTTGGAGTACAAGGTGAAGCAAGCTAACGAAGAGGAGGCTGAAATGCGTGAGAGCATCTTCTCAAAAGTCGTCAACTTGGTAAGCACAGGAATAGCTAGACCGAACGCAACGAGTGATTGGGATGAGAGAACCAAGGACTTCATCGTCAAGGTGCGATATGAATACAGCCCACGGACAACCAAAGCAAACAGCCGCGAGTTCTGCAAGAAGATGGTGAGTGCTGCGAAGCTATATCGACGCGAGGACATCGCTCAGATGAGTTCTAAGCCCGTCAATGCAGGCTGGGGAGCAAATGGTGCGGCAACGTATGACATCTTTCTGTACAAAGGAGGAGGTGACTGTTACCATCGCTGGGTGCGTAAGATATACGCTCGAACAGATAGCAATGACAAGATAGACGTCAAGTCACCACGAGCGCAAGCCTTGATTACTAGCTACCGTGATGCGACTTCAGCAGGATATTCCAAAGGAGTAGACCCTGATTATAACACAGCAAAGACACGCCCAAAGGATATGCCTAACAACGGATTCTTAAACCCTAGATAATGGCTAAAGCACTATTAATACAACGCGATGACCTTGTAACATTCACAGCAATGAACGGCAATGTGGACACGGATAACTTTATCCAGTATGTCGCTATCGCTCAGGATATGCACCTCCAACGGTATCTAGGAACAGACCTACTTGAGAAGTTACAAAACGACATCATTGCAGATACATTGACAGGTAACTACCTGAACTTGGTGACTGAGTGGATTAAGCCAGTTCTCATCCATTGGGCGATGTACGAAATCATACCACGTCTAGCGGTTAAGATAAACAATGGGGGCATCTACCGCCACGAGCCTGAGAATGGGTCACCATTGACCGAGGACGAATTGAACGCTGTCAGAATGCGTGAGAAGGACACGGCTGTCTATTACACCAATCGTTTGATAGACTACTTGTGTAACAACAACGATTTGTTCCCAGAATACAACTCCAATACAAATGAGGATGTTGACCCAAGTTCAACTACAAATTACTGCGGATGGGCATTGAATTAAAGGACACCTACAAGCCGAAGCAATCAAACATTATCAAGCTAAAGCAATACCTCAAATCAAAGAAGGATGGAGATAATCGAGTCATTCGCTCAAATCATAAGTAATCACGGACTAGGGACAACGATGTTTGCCATTGGTCTTGGTCTTGTTGTATGGCGAGGTAAGACGATAATGTCATGGGTGATTGACACGATAAAGGCGGCTGAAACGGTTCGGTTGCACGAGTCAACAATGGTTGAACTCCGCAAGGAGGTGCAGATGTTGCGAGAGCAAATCGAGGAGAACAACAGAGTCATCTTGGCACAGGCGCAAGAAATAGCTACCTTGAGGACGAAGTTAGAGGCATACGAGGAGGTGTTCACAAAGAGTACCGCTCGTAAATCTCGACGCAAAATCAATAGAGATGAAGCTGAGTAAAAACTTATCATTGGCTGAGGTAGCAAAGAGCGCAACAGCTGACCGCAGAGGGATTGACAACACACCCAAGGGCAAGCACTTGGAGAACTTAAAGTTGATTGCTGAAGAGGTGTTCCAACCATTGCGTGACCATTTCAAGAAGCCTATTGCTGTAACAAGTGGTTATAGGTCTGCACAATTAAACCAACTCATAGGAGGTGCTGGTTATTGGCAAAGTGGTCGATACATTCCAGCAAGCCAACATTGCTACGGACAAGCATTAGACATTGACGGGGATATGACAGGCGTAGACAACGCTAAGATATTCGAGTACATCAAAGACAACCTTGACTTCGACCAGTTGATTTGGGAGTTCGGAGATGATAAGAAACCTGCTTGGGTTCACGTCAGCTACAAAGCAGAAGGTAATCGAGGTGAGATTCTAGTGGCAAAGAAAAACTCTAAAGGACGTACATATTATGAGCAATACAAAGATGAACTGGCTGAATGAATTGTTATCAGATGACAAAGGACAACTCTCTAGCGCAAGAGCAGCGTTTTGGATTGCCGTGGTGGTAAGCACCGTGATGAGTTGCTCTGCCATCTATTTAGAAGTTGAAGGACAACTTTCCCTGAATTACATCTTTCTGACCTTAGCGATGTGGCTAATCGCTACGCTGCAAAAGAACTGGGCAAAGCACATCGAAAAACTGAAGGGTGCGTAGTATTGCGCTCATCTTATTGTGCATCACATTAATTGGATGCAGCGAACAGAAGAAGCTACGACGTGCCGAGCGTAAGATTGAGCGGCTGACGATTAAGTATCCGCAGCTTCTCGTGAAGGATACCATCGTAGACACGCTTCAAATGGTTGTTCCAAAAGTTGAGGTAGACACCTTCTTCGACGCAAATCAAGACACGGTAGTAATCAACAACGACAGGTTGACAATTCGGTACATCAAGGTCGGTGATACCATTCGTATTATGGGCGAATGTGCGGCAGACACCATCTACCAGCGAGTTGAGATACCTTACGAGAAGGTCGTGGTGCGTAAGCAAAGCCTTGTTGAGCAACTAGGCAAAGCAGGCAAATTAGGATTGGCATTGTTGATTGTAGTGATTATAGCCCTAATTTTATGGAAATTCACATCGCCACTTAAATGGTTGAGGTAATTTACGGCAACGTACCAAGCAAATCAAACTGCTATAAGGTGACCACAATAGGTGGCAAAGCGAGAATGTACAAAGCAAAAGCCTTGAAGGAATACGAGAAGTCTTTTATGTATCAAATAGGACTTCATAAAGACTTAAACATCTCGACGCATTTTAAGCTGTTCTTACGGGTTTTCTACCCATCAGCGAGGGCAGACCTTGACAACTCCCTTAAAATCGTCTTAGACTGCCTACAAATGGCTCACACGGTAACAAATGACCGTAACTGCACAGAGATAGTTGCACATCGCGAAATTGACCGTGAAAATCCACGCATTGAATTTGAGATTACTGAAATACAATGAACCGACCTAGATTAACAGACGGGCTTAACCACCTAGTCAACGACCTCAAAGACCGCAACGCTAACCGCGTGCTAGTCATTGGTGACCTTCACGAACCATTCTCTTTGGATGGATACCTTGAGTTCTGCATTGAGCAGTATGAACGCTTCAACTGCAACCAAGTCATTTTTATAGGTGACATCATTGACAATCATTATAGTAGCTACCACGAAACTGATGCGGATGGTATGGGTGGAGGCGATGAACTAGACCTTGCAATCAGCAAGATAGCACGTTGGAGAGATGCTTTTCCTGAGGCGGTTGTCACCATAGGCAATCACGACCGAATTGTGATGAGGAAGGCACAGACTAGCGCAGTTCCGAAGCGTTGGATTAAAGAGTACAAAGATGTTCTTGAAGTTCCACATTGGGAATTTGTAGACAGATATGTACTTGACAACGTGCAATATATACACGGCGAAGCTGGTGTCGCGCATCGTAAAGCTGCAAGCGATATGATGTCAACGGTTCAAGGTCATATTCATACGCAATGCTTCACCCATTGGTTGGTTGGACAGAAATTTAAGATATTTGCAAGTCAAGTCGGTTGTGGTATCGACCACGAATCCTATGCAATGGCATACGCTAAGAGGGGTAAGAAGCCAGCGATAGGCTGCATGGTGGTGTTGGACGAGGGTAAAACTCCGATAAATTTACTCATGAACCTATAACGAGTGTAAAGTTTACCCTGTGTCTGTGTATCAATTTCGCTACATTTACCCCGTATTTGTGACATAACCAATGAACTTTAATACATGAAGTTAAGATGCCCAAAATGTGGAAAGCAAACCATCGACGCTAAGACGTGGTGGTTAGACAGACTGCTAAAGTACCAAGTGCAGCTAGTGGCAAATAGAGTCAAATATCCGAGAGTAGTATATCAAAGGTGGTACGACAAGAGTCAGAAGCACATTGAGAAGTTAGACCCTTGGTATCGCACCGTGAAAGACTAAAAGAACCTTCTATCCAATCTCCTGAACCGTCAAGTTTCCCAAGGCTTGGCGGTTTTTTTTATGAAAAAAATTACAGAAATGTTTGGAGTTATGCACAATGGGTGTATATTTGTTGAAAGTTAAACCAATAAACAAACAAATGAATTACCAACAGTACCAAACAAATCACAAGTTAGCATCAGCCATCGTTGATGAATTAACTGACTGGGCGATGCACGACGACGCACATAGCGAAGCCGTTGAGAGTAAGAATAACTCTGAGCGTTTGTTGCAAAAGATGCGCATGATGCAATGCGAGGATGTGATTAAGTTACTTTGCCAAGAACTACTTAACAACATGGACGATGTGGAGTAGTTATCGCGACCAACCACAATGGGCAATGAAGGGCGACGAACTCGTCCTTGTTATCTACATTGACTCTGAAGATGATATGGAGTGGGCAGAATACATTGACCGAAATGGAGTCACCCAAGCCTGTAATTTAGCAAAACTTAAACCAATCAAATAATGAACAAACGAGAGTTTCTGAGGAATGTATTTGAGAAATACAACCTCAACAAAGACGAAGATGTGTTTGCCTTACATGGTACGGCAATCATCACCAAGACTGGCATTCAGAAGATAGCCAGCAAAGAACAACTTATATACGACTTCCACACGGTCGTTTGCCAACCCGACTACTGCGCCATCAAATGCGTGGTGCGCGATAAGGATGGGAAACCATTAGCAACAAGCTACGGAAGTGCGGAGAAGTCAAACGTGAAGAACGCTCAGAAGTACTACTTGGAAATGGCTGAGAAACGAGCAAAGGCACGAGCGGTACTAATTGCAATCGACGCACACGGGTATCTATACAGCGAAGATGAGGCAGACGACTTTAAAAGAGGAAGCAATGGATGATTTCGATAAGTGGTACGATGAGAAGATAGAGGGCGAGGTCGGTATGACCTCTGCCCAACACTGGCAAATTGAATATCTGATGGAGCAGATACAATTCACAGATGAGCAACTAGATGGTATCAAGCTGTGGTTTGCTAACTCGCCAAGATACGAGGATGCTGAACAATTCATTTACGAGTTGTATCAACGCCTTCCACATCCAATCACCGAGCGTGGTAGCTACAATCAAACGCAAATCACTAAGCACATCAAAAATATTTGTGGTCTATGAAGAACTACCGCGATGTCATTGATAAGATGAATTCCCTTGTCAACGACTACCATCGCATGACCGACCTTGATGGGCATACCTTGTCCATGATTCTCAAAGACTTGAGTTCTGCGCTGTATTATCTCGAAACAATAAGAGCAGAGGTACACGCCAAGTGGCAAGGCAAGGTCAAGGAGTTGATAGATGAAGGTAGCAGCGTTGCTAGAAGTGAGAACCAAGCGCACGTTGCATACCCTGAGATGTATGAACTCAGACGAATTATGGACGCAGGCTACGAAATAGTTGGCGCAATTCGAACGAATATTTCACATTTGAAACACGAACAGAGATTAGAGTTATGACAATAGACGAAGCAAAAGAACTCGTTGAACACATTGACCAGCAACAGCGAGTTCTGAAAAGATGGATTCGCATTAAGAGCAAAGGATACGAATGGGCAGATTTGCAAGACGAGGATGTATTGAATGTGGTGAGTAGGGTAACTGGTATCAGTAAGCACGACATTAGAAGTAAGAAGCGACACGCTGGAGTTGTGTTGGCTAGAAATCTCGTGATGTACATTTTAAATGTCCGAATGCGGAGGACATCAGTTGCAAGCGCGAATCTTGTGAATCGCGACCACAGCACCTGCATACACGGTGTGAACGTGGTTAAGGGTTATGTCGACATTTACCGCAAGCACAATGTAGATAACATGAACGTAGTAGCAAACTTGCGAGAGTGCGAGGAGTTGCTATCAATTCGCGCTTCGGTATGACGACACAGCAGCACCTTAAAAGAGCGGAGATTTACAGCTACATTCACGCTATCCGACACTATCGAGCAGTCGGCACAGCCAAGGCATATCTGCAAGAGCAAAATTATACTAGCAAATTGCGCTATGTTTGGCAGCAATACAAATCATTGAGCAATGGCTGAAGGCAAGAACAAAATCATTTTCTATCGTGATTGGGTTGACCAATTTCGTGACCTAACAGACGAAGAGGCTGGTCGTTTAATCAAGCACATTATGTTGTATGTAAACGACGAAAACCCAACTCCTCCTGACCGCTTGACTGAACTACTTTTTAAGCCGTTCAAAGCGCAACTAAAAAGGGATTTGGATAAGTGGGAAGCAAAAAGTCAACAGGCATCCGAAGCCGCTAAAAAGAGATGGGAGGTTGATGGTATGCGAACGCATGCGGACGCATCCAAAACGATTCGAAAAAATGCGGATAAGGATAAGGTTATAATAGATAAGGTTATAATAGATAAATATATACCTACACGCGAGGAGTTTGTTGAGTATTGTCTATCTAAGAAACAAGACGTAGACCCAGTACACGCAGGTCTGAAATATGATGCTTGGGTTGAGAACGGATGGAAGGATGGAAACGGCAAGCCAGTAAAGAACTGGAAGTCGAAGTTGATTAATACGATACCTCACCTAAACACGACA
>Ga0208162_1001151_pt1 | contig 14194 bp, 16 predicted proteins | sample CB_VirMetaG_4_FD_184539 | JGI IMG/M metagenome (GOLD analysis project Ga0208162, IMG submission 184539) | Freshwater to marine saline gradient viral communities from Chesapeake Bay - CB_1508_1M Viral MetaG (SPAdes) (version 4) | ecosystem: Environmental > Aquatic > Marine > Coastal | place: USA... | reverse complement strand
AGATTACTGGTTTTAGAGCTGGGTTAATGACAGAGGACACAAAAGAGTTTACAGGGGCGTTTATAATTGATGACCCTTTAAAAATAGATGACGCTTATTCAGAAACACAAAGAACAAAAGTAAATGATCGTATGACAACAGTATTTAAGTCACGTTTAGCCCACGAAGACATCCCTATAATCTTGATAATGCAAAGAGTTCACGAAGATGACCCTGCTGGGTACCTTTTGAAAGGTGGAACAGGTGAAAAATGGCATCATTTAGTGCTCCCAGCTGAAATAACTAAGGATTATGAGTACCCTAAAGAGTATACACACGGCATACATATACCACATAACCTACCTCCTGGGGAGTTATGGGCATATAAACACACATTAGAACAGTTAGAAGTTATGAAGAAAAACGACCCATACACAACAGCTAGCCAGTATTTACAGTCACCAGCACCCTTAGAAGGTGGGCTTTATAAGGAAGAATGGTGGAAATTTTACGAAGAAGACCCATCTAAAATAGATTTTGAGTATAAATTTGTAGTAGCAGATACAGCACAAAAGACAGGGGAGCATAATGACTATACAGTGTTTGGATGTTGGGGCTATAAGGATAAAAAACTATACTTAATAGATATAGCTAGGGGCAAATGGGAGTCATATATGATGAAAGAAGTGTTTAAAAAGTTTTGGAGTAAGCACTACATACCTAATGCAACTACTAGTCCGTGTAAAATGTCTTATGTAGAGGATATGGCTAGTGGAACAGATCTTATCCAAAATGTAAAAAGAGAAAAAAGAATACCCATAACAGGGATGAAAAGAAATAAAGACAAACTGACAAGGGCTATGGATTCTATCCCTTATGTAGCTTCAGGGTGTGTATTATTACCTAAAAATAAAGAGTTTACACACACTTTTATAAAAGAAATGAGTTCATTTACCCCTGTAAATACACATAAACACGATGACCAAGTAGATGTATTTAACGATGCGGTAGAGATAGCCTTGGCTAAAAAGAATAATAGAATAGGTGCTTTTTAAAAAAACACGATATAATGCTAAAATAAAGGTGAAGCTATGGATAACAAACTAAAACTAGAGAATAAAATGCTTAAAGGGCAATTAAAAGCTAAAGCTGAGTTAGAAAAAGTAAACAACAACCTAACAACTGGGTTCTATACTTCTGTAAGAAAAAACTTAACAGGGCTAGGGTACACATTCAATGGTAATAGGGATATGTACAAAGTATTAGGGTACGATAAAACCCCTACTATAGAGGATTACTACAAAAGATATAAAAGACAAGATATAGCCACTAGATTAGTAGAAGCCTACCCTGAAGCGTGCTGGGGTGGAGTGCCTTATATAACAGATGATGAAGACACCCAAGAAAAAACACCCTTTGAAAAGACATATCTAGACCTTTTAAAAAGAAACAACTTAAAAATATTTGACACCTTAAAAAGAGCAGACGTTCTAGCTAATATAGGTGAGTTTTCAGTTTTGTATATAAACATAAACGATGGAAAAGACCCTTCTGAGCCATTAACAGGTACTTATACAATAGATGATGTTCTTTTTATAAAGCCTTTCCTACAAACAAACGTAAATATATCTAAAGTTGTAACAGAAAAACAAGACCCTTTTTATGGGTATCCTGAGACATATGACTTAACTTTCAACGGCCATAGCTTAACCAACCTTCAATTATCGCAACAAGTGGTTAAAGTACATAGAAGCAGAATACTACACATAGCTGAAAACTCCCTAGAAAATGACATTATAGGTAGGCCACGGCTAGAATCGGTATACAACAGACTAGAAGACCTTGAAAAAGTAGTTGGTGGTGGGGCTGAAACATTTTTTTTAAACTCAAGAGGTGGGTTAAACCTAGTCTTAGATAAAGATGCGTCTATAGATGACCCAGAAAGACTAGAGGAAGAGCTACAAGATTTTTCAAATAATTTAACACGGTATTTAAAGACACAAGGGGCAGAAGCTAAACCTTTAAACTTTCATTCAAGCGACCCTAAGCAATACTTTGATATTATCATATCTTTAATTAGTGCATCTACAAAAATCCCTACTAGGATATTAATAGGGGCAGAAAGAGGCCAGTTAGCTTCTGGGCAAGATGAAAACAACTGGATAGCTAGGGTAAAAGAAAGACAAAACAACTTTTGTGAGAATATTATACTTAAACCTTTAATAGATTTTTTTATAAAGTACGGTATTTTAGCACCTCCTAAAAACGAAATGTATACAGTAGTTTGGGAAGATCTTAAAGTTATTTCCAATATGGAAAGATCTGACATAGCAACTAAAATGACAACAGCAATAGAAAAATATGTAGGTAGAGATGGAAATGCTCAAGAAGTAATAACTAAAAAACAGTTTGTAAAAGACATACTAGGTATGGAATTTAGAGAAAAAGAACTAGTAGAAACAAATTTTCAGGAGCCTTCAGAAGAAGTAGAAAAACCCCCAGAAAACCAAGAAATTGTTGAATAGTTATTAAATAGGGTATAATAAAACTATGAAAAAAGAAATAAGACACGTTTTTAATATAGACACAACAACAGGCAAAGAGGTAGAGACACGGATATACAATAATTCAGAACATATTGTAGTCCCTATCAAAGCAGCTAAAGAAATGGTTATGAACAGAATAAAATACCCAGCTAAGGTATTAGAAGATACGGCCCCCGATTGGAGTGGGCATCCTGTAACACTTAACCATCCTATGAGAGTTAGTAATACAGGAGAAAAACTACCTTTAGATATTAAGGCACCTGAAGTCCTAGATAAATTTAAAATAGGACGTATTTTTAACTCAAGGTGGGACAAAGATTTTTTAAAAGCAGATCTATGGGTAGATATAAATAAAACAGAAAGTGTTGGAGCCTCAAACATAATAGAGTCTTTAAGGAACAATGAGACATTAGAAGTAAGCACAGGTGGTTTAGGATTTTTAATAAAAGAAGAAGGCGTTTTTAACAGCAAGAAATACGAAAAGGTACTAGTTAATATTAAGCCAGAACACATAGCTATATTAACTAATGAGGAAGGAGCGTGCAGCTTGAAAGATGGATGCGGATGCGGTGTAGCCGTGAATAACTGTAAGTGTGAATCTTATAAAAAAGAAGATTCAACAATTAACGAAGACTATAAAAAAGAAGATGAGAACCCAAGTGATGTTGCGATTAATGACAGCCAAAAGGTTGAGGTTAAAATCTCTTTAAATAGTGAAAATGAAAAAGGAGATGATGATATGTCTGAAGATAAAAAAGAAGAAGCAGTCGTTGAAGAAACAACTGAAGAATCAAAAGCTACAGAACCTGAAGCAGCAGTAGAACCTGAAAAACCAGCAGAAGCTGAAGCTAAAGAAGAACCAGTAGCAAATGCTAGTAATGATCTAGGGCTTTTTATTGATGCAATTGAAAACACTCAATTTAAAGAAACTATTTCTAACGCTGTTGAAAAATACAATAGTGAGAAAAAGAGATTGCTAGATGAAGTTGTAGCTAAAACTAAATTCACCCACGAAGAAGCATTAGTTTTTAATTTCAACCAGCTTGAAAAAATATTAGATAGCGTAAGTTCAAAAAAGGAAGTTAAAACAACTCCTGACTACAGCGGAAACGTAACGTTTGTATCTAATAGTAATAGTCAAAAACCATCTATATTTAGTATAGAGGATATGTTTAAAAAGGAGGCTTAGAAAATGGCTTATTCAAATACAGAAGTACCTAAAACAATTGTATTAAGTTATGTAAATGATGCACTATACCGTGAAGGTAAAGCAGCTTCTACTGTAACCCCTGGGGATTTTGTAAACAAAACATCTTCAAACACAATACAAAGAAACACAGCAGCAGGTCTATCAGGGCCTTTATCTATTGCTGTTGCTGATCGCTTACAAGGGCGAACAATAGCAGATGATTATGCTACAGATGATTTAGTTACATATATTTACCCAGCACGTGGTACATATGTTTATGCTTTTCTTCCAGCTGCTGCTGCTGCGGTTGTTGTAGGGGACGCATTAGAACTTAGTAATGATGGAACACTAGTTAAAAGAACTACTGGTGCTGTTGTAGCTACAGCATTAGAAGCTGTTGATAACTCAGCAGGTGGTTCTAAAGCTCGTATCCAAGTAGAAATAGTATAGGAGACATAAAATGAGCTTAAATATAGACATTGATAAAAGATACGAAGGTGCTTTTTCAGAGTACGTATCTAACGTAAACACTTCTTTAAGATATGACGCTTGGAAACAATATGACCAAATGGTAATGGAGGAAGCAAGACCACGTTTAGTTGGTGTTGGGGATCTTGTATCTGCTGGTTTAAGTGTTAACTATGACTTAGGTGTTCAATTAGCGTTATATGAGAAAACAGGTGGTATGACACCTTCAAACATTTCTATGGATGGGGTAGTACCTTCTAACAAAGATAACGTTGAGTATGCTTCTACTGGTGTACCTATCCCAGTTTTCAGAAAGGATTTTTCTCTAACTAAAAGAAATATCCTAGCAGGACAAAGAAATGGACAACCTACCTTAAGTTCAGAGCATATTAAACAAGCTACAAGAACAGTAGCAGATGATATGGAAAACATGATTTTTAACGGTATTTCTTTAGAATATGCTGGTTTAAAAGTTCAAGGGTACACAAATTTCCAAGGGCGTAACACCTACACTATTCCTATTTCTTGGACAAACCCAAGTGCGACACCTTTAAAAGACGTTTTAAATATGGTTCAAGAAGCTAAAGACGACTACTATGATGGTCCTTTTACTCTTTACGTACCTAGACAATATAGCAGTGTTTTAAGTGATGATTTTAGCGCAGCTAAAGGCTCAGATACTTTAAAAGACAGGTTAGAAAAAATCCCTTCTATTAAAGAAGTAAAAGAAGCTCCTATGCTAGCTGATGATAATTTAGTTTTAGTTCAATTAACCAGTAACGTTGTTGATTTACCTGTAGCTCAAAACATAATTCCTTTAGAGCAACCACAAACAGATAATATGCAATTCAATTTTATGGTTTATTCTGCTTTAGCTATTCGTATCAAAACTGATATTAAAGGTAATATTGGCCTAGTTCACGGATCTCTATAGATAAATGACTTCTAGGAAAAAAACTACGTATAAACTACTAGGAAAGTACAAAGACTCAAAAGGTAAAAAGTATGGTATAGGGGATATCATACTTTTAACAGAAGAAGAGGCTAAAAAAAGTATTTTTTTAAATAACATAGTAGCTGTAGAAACTAAACAAGCTAAATCTGTAAAAAAAGAGAAATCTGTAGCAACTGAAGCTGTAGCAACTGAAGCTGTAGAAACGGAAGAAGCAGTAGAGAAGTAAAATGGCAAGAGTAACCGATGAAGAAGTTAAAAGTATAATATCTTTAAATGTATTAACTGATACAACTCCCTTCATCGGTACTGCTCATGTTTTTGTAAATGAGTATCTTTTAAGCTCAGGACAAAGTGAAGATGTTTTAAAAGAGATAGAAAAATATATAGCTGCTCATTTAGTAGCTTTACACCCAGATGAAAGACAACTAGAATCTCAAAAAATAGGTGAGGCAGAAGATAAATACTCAGGGGATTTTGGAAAACTACTAGATTTTACACAATACGGCCAATTCGCTAAAAGTTTAGATGCTTCTGGTATTTTAGTTAACATAGGTAAAACAAAAGCAGCTATAAGCGTAATATCTATAGACAATGGGTACTAAATACACTCAAACTATAACTTATTGGGGTTTTGATGGGTATGATGAGTACGGTAACAAGACTTTTTTAGCTCCTATACAAATTAACGTACGTTGGGAAAAAGTATCTCATTTAAATAAAACAATAAAGAACACTATTATACAAGGGGAAGAAATAGTACCTAAAGGTAAAATATACACAAACACTTATATAGACCTAGAAAGCTATGTTTATATAGGAATTACTACGGAATTGAATCCAACAATTTTGGAGGATGCTTACAGGGTTTTAAATACATCTATAACCCCTTCCATTAAGGGTAATAAGGAATTGATTGAAGCATGGTTTTAAATCCTGGTAATAACAAGAAAACTATAAATAGAATTTTAGATGTTTTAGAGATACAAATTAGAAACGGGGTAGCAGAAGGTATAAATGCTTACACAGAAGTTTTATTGTGGGAGGCTCAAGAAAAAACACCTATAGACACAGGTCTTTTAAGATCTGAAAACAATCAACAAAGGGCAATAGATTATGGTAAAGATATAAAAGGTTCTGTTTATAACAAGGTGAACTATGCAGCAGATCAACACGAAAATTTAGCATATAACCATCCTAAAGGAGGACAAGCTAAGTTTTTCTCTGAACCAGGCTATAGAAGAAAAAAAGATCTTATAAACTTTGTTAAAAACTCTGTAAACTCTGCTGTAAAGACACCAAAGAATTTCTTAGCGAGTAGAATATGACACAAAAAAACGTTTGTTTTGATATAAGACAGTATTTAATAAACCAAGGGATTACAGAACCTATTTTTATAGATAAAGAACCCCCTACCCCTAATTTATGTGTTACTTTGTATACAAATTCTTTTAATGCACCTAATCCTAAGTTTTTACTTAATGAACCTAGTATACAAATTAGAGTTAGAGCAAACCCTCTAGAACATTCTCAAGGTTATGATTTAATACAAGCTATTTATGATAAACTACTAGGTGTACCACCGTTTGTTTTAAACACAACTAGGTATACAGGTATTTTAGCAGAAAGTGATATAATGAGTTTAGGCCGTGATGATAGAGATAGGGTTATATTTGTAGGTAATCTTAGGTTATTTGTAGAGCCTTTAAAAACAAATCAAAATAGGGAACAACTTTAAAAATAAAATTATGTATAGTATACTTATAAAAAAGGAGCTTTTAAATGGCAGGAATAGCAGGATATCAGTATAAAATTTTTGTTTCAACATCTCAAAATGGAACTTATGAAGAAATTCTAAGCACTTCTGGCAGTTTTTCAAACACTTCAGATATTTTAGACGACACAGATACAACTAACCAAGGGTATCATTCACGTATAGTTAATTTATTAGATTCTTCTTTAAGCTCAGATGTAAACTGGTCTGATAACAATACAGCTCAAGGAATAATAGAGTCAGCTAGAGAAAATAGAAGTTCTTTGTGGGTAAAAGTATTACCAGATGGCGTTGCAGGTAACGGTAAAAAATTCCCTGTAGTTGTAGAGAACTTTGATATATCTCTTAGTGTAACTGATTTAATTACAGGATCTATTTCTTTACAAGGTGCTGGCCCTGTATTAGCAGACGACGCATAAAATGGCTGGAGTAGCTGGATATGTTTTCCGGGTTAAAAAATCGGGAGCATCCACAGGGTTTACAGGTGAGACAGCATCTAACACTACAGGTAATACTTGGGTTATAGATGATACCAATAAAAACTTATTCGACAGGTCATTAGCTGTTAATTTTTATGACAATGGTGTTTTAATAGACAGTGCAGACATAGACAGTATAGACTATCTTTTTGGTAAAGTTACGTTTACAGGGGTTAAATCGGGGCCTATAACCATTGATGGAAGCTATATACCTTTAGTAGATATAGCTAGTGCAAAAGAAACCACTTTAAACTTAACAAGTGCTATATTAGATAACACAGCTATAAACAACACAGGGTATCATTCTAAGACATATGGAGTTCATGATGTATCTGTTAGTGTCACTAGGTTTTATGACTATAATGAAGACTTTGCAAGCATTTTAAATGCTAGACAACCTTTAGTTATAGACGTTACACCAAACCCTAATAAAAGTTATAGAGGATGGTTTGTTATGGAGTCAAATGAGATATCTTTAGATATAGATAGTTTAGAAGATCAATCTATTAGTTTTTCATTAGATGGGGACGAAGTTAAAGGGGCTAATTTTAGTATAAATTAAAAATACTGGGAGGTATTACAATGGCAAATAGAGAGGATATAAGAAAAGCAACTTTAGGAGGAGACATTAGTAAAGTAGCTAAAAAGGTAATTAATATACCAGGTACAGATAAAAAAGTAGAGATTAGGCAACTTACTTTACTTGAAGTTAAAAAACTAAGCGAGAAAGTATTAGACGATAAAGATAAAAGCAAAACAGACGCAGTAAAACTGATAGCTTATACAGTAATTGCTTGTGTGTATGAACCAGGGACAGAAAATAGAATATACGATGACTCAGATTTTAATGTCATCGTTAATACACCTAGTAACGGAGTATTTGATAATTTGTATAGTGAGATAAGCGATTTATCTGATATATCTTTAAAAGAAGCAAAAAAAAACTAGAGAATGATAGTTATAGGCAGAATTTATTCTACCTATCAGATAAATTAGGTATACTTGTATCTACGCTAGAAAAAAACCTAACATATGTAGAATATATGGAATATATTGCGTATTATTCTATAATTAATGATAGAATGGAAAAGGAATATAAAAACACAAAGCATAATGTAAAAAGTAAAAGAGGTTTTTAATGTTAAATGCAGGCGGTATAGTTTTTGATGTAGTAGCTCGAACAAAAGGCGTAAATAGAGCTGTAGAAAAAATGAACCGATTGGAAAAAGAAGCTGATAAACTTAACAAAACTTTACGTTTAGTTAAAGGAGCAATATCAGCTGTAGGTACTTCAATTATAGCAAGGTTCCTTAAGGATATGACACTTTTTACTGATGAGTGGCATCTTTTAAATGACAGGGTAAAAGCGGTAACTAAAACAAATAAGGAAGCTGAAAAAACCTTTAAAAACCTTGTTGATATATCCAAAAAAACTGGTTCCGAGGTAGGGGGACTTATAAACAACTTTGCGAAGCTTTCTTTAACTAAAGACTCTGTAAATGCTACTAATGAACAGATGCTTGAAGTTTTAGGGACTTTGACTAAAATAGGTGTAATTGGTGGTCAGAATATGGGGGTTGTAAACTCTGCAATACTTCAATTTTCACAAGGTTTAACAACAGGGACTTTCCAAGCTCAAGAATTTCAAAGTGTATCTGAAGGTCTTACAGGTATCTTACCTTTATTAGCTGAAGAAATGGGGTTAACATCAGGGGAGCTTCAAAGGATGAAAAAAGAAGGTAAGGTTAAATCATTACCTATTTTTGAAGCGGTACTTAGAATGACAGATAAAGTCAATGAAAGATTCGATAAAATGCCTACTAGAATAGGTAGAGCTTGGAATACTTTCAAACTAGGGGCAAAACAAGGATTGGGGGAAATGGACGCTATATTTAAAGTAACTGAGAGAATAGCAGCGATGTTGATAGCAGCAGGTGACGCTATGAGTAAAATGGGGAAGTATACAGAGGCGGTTAAACAAGGACTAGAGGCAGAAAGAGAGGCTTACCGTGCAACGGAAAGAACTAAAAAAAACTTGGAAGTAATGAATGGGATTTTAGAAAAGGTAAAAGAAAAATTTTCTTTTATAGGGAAAAAGACAAAAGAAATTTACTCAGGAGCTGTTGCTAATAATTTTTCTAATTTTTCAGAAGGTTTTAAAAAGGCTTTAGAGAAAAAACCTCCTGAAGTAGAAGATAAAGACCCAGAAATAGAAAACACAAAAAAGAAGTACAGTATTTTATTAGATCTGCAAAAATCTTTTCTAAAAGGTAAGCAAGATATTCAAAACGCTTATAATGATTCTATATTAAGAGGTAAAAAAGCCTATGAACAAGCTGTATTAGATGGGGAGACATCAGCAGCTAAACAAGCTATAGCCATAGCTGCGGACACAAGTAAAACTATGTTTGAGATAAACAAAGCTATGAGTATAGCAGAAATTCTTTTGGCAGCACCTACAGCTATAGGGCAAGCTATAGCGTGGGGATCTAAATATGGCCCTATAGTAGCTGGGGCAGCAGGAGCCACAGTTGGAGCAGCCGTAGGAGCCTCTTTAGCAGCGGTTACATCAACATCTTTCACACCCCCTAGAGCAGTTGGTGGGGATATATTCCCTAATAGAGTTTATAAAGTAAACGAAAACCAACCTGAGCTTTTTAATTTTGGAGGTAATGAGTTTTTATCTACAGGCAGTGCTAGAGGTAATATCAACCCTTCTACCAATAGTAACAGTTCGAGCAGCCCTATGGTTAACGTTGTTATTAATACTTTACCTGGTCAGACAGCAGAAGTATCACAAGGTGTAGATGAGAACAATAATGTTTTAATAGAAGTATTAATGAAAAAAATACAAGATGGTTTAGCTAAAGATGTATCTGAGGGTACAGGCGAGTTTAATAATACCTTGGAACAAACCTTTGGGTTAAACAGAGCGTTAGGAGCTTTCACATAATGGCAACTGTAAAATACCCTAGTAATTTAATACCTAGTCCTTTAGTAAAGGAATATAATTTAAAAGAATCTAATCGTATATTAAAAACTGAAATGGGGGATGGATACACAGTATTTAGAAAAAGATTTACTAACATACCTTCTGTTTTCAATGTTTCTTTTTTATTTAAACAAAACGAGCTTGATTTTTTTCAAGCTTGGTACAAAGAAGAAATAAACTTGGGGCAAGATTTTTTTAATATGGACTTAGCAGTTGGTAAAGGCCCAACAGTTGAACATGAGTGTAGGTTTTTAAATAACCCTGTATATAAATTAAATGGGATATTATGGGAAGTAAAAGTAGAAGTTCAAGCTATACAGCTTATTGTATCCACAACTAACTACGATAGTGTTATAATAGGGGTTATAGACACATTAGGCGGTCTAGAAGAATCATCTATATACTTTGACAAATTAGATGTTTTTGTAAATACAACATTCCCAGCGTCAGGGTATGGTCCAAATGCATAAGGAGTAAACAATGGCAAACCCAACCCAAGCACAAATAGATAAATTAACTGTCAACGCACAAAGGTGGGACGATATTATTAATCTAGGACCTAATGAAACAGTTATATTAGATAATGGGGTAGTTGTTAAAACTATTCAAGGGTATTTAGATGAACTTAAAATATATAATACTAGAGGCCCTTGGGCAACAGGGACATCTTATAACGTTAAAGATGTAGTATCTGAGAACAACCTAGCTTATGTTTGTTTAGTTGACCATACATCAGGGACTTTTTCTACTGATCTTTCAGCAGGGAAATGGGCTATATATCAAATAGACTTTACGTCACCATTAGAATTATTTGATGATTTACTTATTCAATATGGTGGAAAGATAGTTTTAAATCAAGGTGGTGGAAGTAATAACTATATTATTAGTGGACCTACCTCTGCAAGCGATTTAGAGATATACACTGCTTCTGTAAAAAGGATGTCTATAGACTATGCAACAGGAAATGTAGCGATAGGTGCTGAAGAACCTACTGGGTATAAGTTTTTTGTAACAAGTACTGGGCCTTATTTACAAGAATATTATAGAGCTGTAGAATTAAATAATAGTAGTGCAGGTGTATATACTACCTATAACTATATATCGAACGGTGTTAAACAAACAAGAGCGAGAATAGAGGCTGTAGGTTTATCCCCTGCCAGTGGGAACGGAGGGGAAATCCGTTTTATTACAGCAAATGAATCTAACGTTCTTGAAGAACGTTTTAGAGTAGGTAGACGTAGTGTAAACACAATGTCGCCATTAAAAGTAAATTCCCTTGATTTCCCTGAATCAGCTTTAGATGTTGCTGGCAATGTAAGAACATTAAGCACTAACAGTATACGTATGGTAGAGGTAAGTTCAGTTAATGATTTACCAACACCTAATGCGTCAGGCTGGATATATTTACAAGCTAATACAACATATAAAATAAAAGGGCTTGTAGCTATAGGGGACAATAGAATTGTTATTACAAATGCAGGTATAACCATTCAAGGAGATGACCCTAATAGAGATATTTTATCTTTTACCACAGGCACAACTGATGGGGTTTATCTAAGGGAAGGTATAGCTATTATAGATCAAAGTGTGTTTTTTAAAAATGTAGGTTTTACAAATACTTCTGCGTCAACAACATCAAAAGTTTTTAGAGCGGTTAATTATACGGATGGAGCATATAATCAAGGGCGTGAGAAATTTTTGAATTTCACAGGGTGTAACTTTATAGACTGTCTTTCAATAGGAGATGTTGTAGGGTTCGACTTAGTTGAGTTTAATAATTGTACTTTACAATATGTTAAACAAGACAGCACATCAGCTTCATCTTTAAATATATACAGTACAAGTAAACTACAAATAAGTTCTTGTGAATTTATTAGATGGTTTGATAGAAGCACTCTGCCAACACCTTCAGGGTATGCATTGGATGCCATGTTATACATAGGAGACAATGCTGGGCCTACTTTCTACCCTACAGCAAACTCACCAGGGTTAGGGGCTGTAAATATAAGTGGTTGTGTTTTTCACCCACAACAAACACAACATGCTATTTACTTTGAAACAGGTTCTACTGTTTCTTTTGGTACAATTGCTTCTAACACTTTTGTACTAGTTGGGTTAACTACAGGAGCTATATTTAATAAAGATTATAATGACCCTTCTTTACTTAATTTTGATATAAAAGGAAACCAAGGAGTTTTAGATAGCACAGGGGTAGGATTTTCAAGTTTTTCAGGTAATACAACAAACACTGCTTTAACACTTAACACACCAGCACCTATTAACACAGGAGGATTAGCAACCCCTAGAATAACAACTAGGTTTGGTGCTTCAACAGATATGATATTAACGTACATAGGAAGTAAAAAAATAATTTGTGATATAACAGTTGATCTATCTTGTGAAAAACAAGGTGGAGGGCAGGCGATATATAAAGCAGCTATATACAGAAATAGTGGTAGTGGTTTTGTTGAGTTACCTGATAGTGATGTACTTAATTTAACTGACTCTGGGTTTGAGTTTGGGTTTAATATGTCATATACATTAGAAGTTAACCCTGGGGATGCTTTTCAAATATATGTTACAAATACAACAGATAATGACGATTTAGAAGTAAATTCAGCTAGGTTTATAATAAAGGAGTAATTTATGAGTAAAGTAGATTTAACTATAACAGCAGAGAATCAGTTTAGCGATTCAGTAAGAGTTCAAAGAGAGTTTGTATTTTCTCTATACTCTAACTCTTTTACAGGTAAAATAACCTTACAAAGAAGTTTTGATAATGTAACTTGGGGAGATGTTGAAGTGTTTGAAGACACCTCTACAGAAAAAAATGGCGAACAGCCAGGTGGAGCTTATTATAGGTTTGGTTGTAAAACAGGAGATTTTACTTCTGGTACAATCGATGGAAGATTAGCCTCCACAGCCATATAAAATGAGCTATTTATTTGAAGGCTTAAAAAGCCCTATTAATAACCCATTAAAAGATATCTTAGTTTCTTATTCACCTAGCCCTGGGCCAACACCTCCTGAGCCTCCACCAGTCCCAACAGATAGAACGGTATTACTTGAATTTGATGATCTAAGTAGCATTGTTGCAACTGGTAATGATGTCACTCAGGTTAATGATAAGTCAGGGAATAATAATAACTTCACTGTACTAGGCACTCCAAAAATAAACGGCTTCCAGCAAAATAGCCTCAATGTAGTTGATCTTATTGAAGGGCAAAATTCTGCGTTGATATCAGGTACAATTGATATGACTAATAGTTTTACGTTTTACCTTGTGGCTAAAGTTCAAACTGTTAATAACGTCTTAGATACATTAGTAGCAATTGAAGATGACCTAGGAAACACTGTATCAATTGTTTCTAACAATTCTGCTAAGTTCGATTCTGCGGTTGTAAGCAGTTTTCATTCAGATATTATTCCAGCAGATGCACCTTACGAATACAATTATATGATATACAAGTATGAATTAGACCATCTTAATAATACGGCTACGTTATCAGTTAACGGTAATCAAGTAGGGCAAACAGCTTACACTGGCACGATGGGTACTACTGCTACTATTAAAATTGGCCGAGATGTTCAAAATGTCCGATTTTTAGAAGCTAATTTGTGCGAGTTCATGTTTTATGAAGGTGTTGTTTCAGCCGTTGATGATGCTAATTTAATCAGTTTTTTCAAAAATAAATGGGCGATACTAGACCCTAGAGACCTAACCAATATAGCAGCATTCTATGATGCATCTAATCTCCGAGGTATGTTGATTGGTCCAGCGTTAGGTGGTGGCTTTGAACTTAATACATTGATTG
>Ga0208162_1001150_pt1 | contig 14199 bp, 17 predicted proteins | sample CB_VirMetaG_4_FD_184539 | JGI IMG/M metagenome (GOLD analysis project Ga0208162, IMG submission 184539) | Freshwater to marine saline gradient viral communities from Chesapeake Bay - CB_1508_1M Viral MetaG (SPAdes) (version 4) | ecosystem: Environmental > Aquatic > Marine > Coastal | place: USA... | reverse complement strand
GCTTGTTCCGCTAGGTCTGCATCAAGACTAGCTTCAAGTGCCTCTGTATCCAAAGCACTTTGAACCCAACCAATCACTGTATCTTCCGTTAAGCTGTTGTAGGCTACATAACCATCAGCAGATGAGTCAGGAGTAAAACCAACAGTACCATAGGAAGTAGCTGTGTTGTCACCTGATGTTTTGCTTACTCGCCAGTGTGCTACCGTTACGCCACCGTCTGTGTTACTTTCTAAAGTTGAGATTGTGAAGTTCATTAGTTATTCTCCAGTTGTGCAACTCGGTTGCGTAATGTTTGTATTTCTTTAATAAGGGTTGGTACTAGTTTGCTGTAGTCTACTGACATCATGTCATCTTCAGTCTCACCTTCAGATACAGCTTCAGGTGCTACTTCAAGTAACTCCTGTGCAATAACACCGTAGTCTTGATGTGAGCCATCAGCAATCCAGTCAAACTGTCTAATCTGTATAGCATCAACCTTACTACCTGCGTCAGCAGAGTCTGTGATGTTTTCTTTAAGGCGTTCATCGGAACTAGTGTTGTAAGCTGTGGCTGACGATGTTACGGATATAGACCCTACAGTTGAGCCGTCTTTTTGGAAGATAGCTATTGAACCATCACTTGTTTTACGATTAAGTGTTAGTGCAGATTGCCCATTACTTGTGGTTTTAATCTGACCATCAGCTTCAATTTGACACCCTAAGTCTGTAGCAGTAGCACTAGTCTTACCCACCAATAGGTTGCCTGATAAATCTTGAACCAAAGCAGACGGTAAGTTGCTAGGACCTATGTTTAATTTACCGCTAGAGTCTTTCCAAAATCTATGAGATGTAGCGTCACTGCTTGTTAGAGCAATCCCATCGCTGTAAGTATCACCATCTTGTCTAACAATAAGTGTGCCGCCTGATGATGCTGTACCGCCACCGTTTACTTCAAGTTTGCCTAAAGGACTACTAGTACCTATACCTACCTTACCTGATGAGTCTATGCGTAGGCGTTCTGTGCCGTTAGTAAATAAAGCCATGTGGTTGTCAGCGTGAGAATAATTTATTTTCCCTACGTCACCATCTTCAGGGTCGCCAAACTTTATTGACTGAGTTTGTGTATTTGCTGAAAGAATTTGTATAGAAGGTGCTGAACCCTGCTCTACTATTAAAGTTCCGTCTGCAACACCAGTAGCACCCGAGTTTGACCCTCTTAGGTGTAATTTACTAGCAGGACTAGTAGTACCTATACCTACGTTACCATTAGCCTCAATCTCCATGCGCTGTGTACCGTCAGTGTAGAAGCGATGTCTTGATAGACCTTGTTCATTATTCTGGTCAGCCTTGTAGTCTAGTGAACCATCGTTATTTTTAATGATACAAGTATTAGTATTTGTATTATCATTTAAAACGATTTCAGGGTTTGCACCTGTAAGTTGTATTTTAGTGCCAACTACATCTAGCACAGCACTAGGCGTATTAGTACCTATACCTACTCTATCGTTAGTAGCATCAACATGAAGCGTGTCTGTGTCTACAGTCAAACCGTCAGCAGTCACTGTGCCAGTAACGTCTATACCTGTGGATGTTAGCCGTAATTTTTCGGCATCGTTTCTTTCTAATACTAAATCTCTATTACCAAGAGACTTTATTTCGTGTTGATTAGAGCTTCCAACGCCTATACGAAGACCCTCTGAGCCAGCAGTATAAGAACTTCGGATAAAATCGAAGTATCCTTGATTGCCAAGCCCTGCTCGAATAATCTCACCTTTAAGATTTAATACACCTGTTCCTTCATCAGCAACATAACTATTAGACCCATCATGGTAAATCTGTAGGTCATCACTATTACCGAAGGTAGCTTTATTATTGTCAGCTAACGATAAATCACTAGTAACGTCTATACCTGCCGATGACGTTAAACCATCAGTGGTAATAACACCAGTAACGTCTAAAGCACTAGCAGTCACTGTACCAGTAACATCTAACGCAGTCGCAGGACTAGTAGTACCAATACCCACTCTATTAGTAGACACATCAACAAACATTGTATTAGTGTCAAAGGTTACGTCATCATTAAGAGTAACAGTGCCACTAAAAGTAGTTGCTCCTGTAAACGTAGGTGCATCTGAATCAGCTTTACTATTTACTGCTGTTTTAATGTTTGTAAATTCAGTTGTAAACTCAGAGCCTTTAATTACTTTTGATGCGTTTCCAGAAGGGAGGTCATCTTTTGCTCCGAAGTCAGTTGTTATAGTATAATTACTCATTAAATTAATCTCCCTAGAAGAGCGTGTACATCTATTTGTTGTATTGAATAAGGTGCGCCATTAACAGTAGATTCGATACCAATAGTTACTACAGTACCACTACCGCTTGTGTTAATTGAAGGACGTTGTATATCAACTCCTGTTGTAAATTTACCAATGTTAAACTCAGATACATTGTACTCAGAAATTGCCGTATTAACTAATTGGGTTTCAAAAGGACTTTTAATAAAGTTACCTTCGTAGTCATAACCCCAAACCAAAGTAGTGGGAGATGCTACGTTACCGATAACTGTAATGTTAAACTTTTTAAGAAACTTAAGGTTAGCAGAGTTACCAAAATTTAATGGATTACTGTAGTATAACATTTGATATGAAGAACCATTATCTTGATAACCTTCATATTTAAACACACCGTCTTCTCGACCAATGTAAATACTACCATCTTGTAATAACGCTAAACTACGTGGATTAACACCTGCCCATGTAGTTACCCTATTAGCACCATCAGGTAAAGTACCCCGCATATCAAAACAATATACAGTATTACTGTCCTGTAATGACAATATGTAAAAAGCCTCGTCTGCACTGTACAAAGATTTAATTGGATTAGTTTGTTGTCTTACTAAAGCCATTAACTCATTACGGACGTTATTACTAATATCACGCATAGGTGCTGACTTTTCTTGTATAGTACGCCCGAGGCTACGTACACCTTCTTCAGACAAGAATATAATGTCAGTACCTGTGTGTTGTACTGAATCTCTTTCTATACAGCCTACACCTTCTATAGTGTCATGTAGTACCATATTAGCGGGACTTTCAGCACCAGAGTAAATAATAATTGAACGCTTACAAAAAATAACTAAGAATCCATTGTGTGATGCTAGGGCTACAACTTCATCGTGACCTGTGGGGAATACTGTTTTTAAATCCAAAGAACCTGATGTGCCACCTGTCCAATGATGTCCTTGTAGTAAATCAGTCCAATATACAGTATGTTTATTGCCAGATACATCAGCCGCCCATAGTCTACCGTATGCGGCTAAAACTTCATTAGCTTCAGGAGCAGTACCTGTTGCATGGGAATGGCTTGAAAATTCTTCTAATACTCCCGTACCACTTTCGTCAGTATATAATAAAGATTCATGCCCTCTTTGAAAAAAGTATGTATGGTTATTAAAGTCTACAATCTTCCAGTTGTTTGCTGTTGGTGTATATCCCGCAGGAGTTATGTCAGTCAACGCATTATTAGAAGAAGCATTTAGTTTAAATATTTTGTTATTACCCGCGGCAAATACTACTTTATCGCCACTAACGTCTAACGACTCATGCAAAGCCTCTACGCCACGACTACTGCCTAACGCTGTGTTGTTTGTGGAGACTGTTGTATAACCTTTACGCGCTCCAATACGCCCATATTCATCAATAATACAGTTACTAGCGGTAGCCGCAAAAGACTGGTCAATAGATACAGGTGAATCCTGACTGTTAATCCCCGCAAATCCTGGGGCTTGTACTGTGATGTTCTGTAATTGTTGTGCCATTATTCGTATGTCCAAACAGTTTCAGAAGGGAATCTAGCCGCATCAAAAGCTACTGCATCGGCTAACGTAGTGTCCGCTATAGAGAATAGTTCCTGTGCTGAAGTACCTCCTGTTTCACCACGTTCACGGGCGGCTAACGCTACTGCATAATTAATTACAGGTTGTGAAGGTACTACTAATTTATCTGTATCGTTTTCAAACGGGTCTGCTCTATCAACAATATTAAAACGTAGTGTATAAACACCATCTGGTTTTGGATACAAATCAACTAAAGCATTACCATTAGCATCTACACCATTCCAAGAATAATACAAAGGTGAACCTGTAGCGGGTGTCTGTGTTAAGTAAGACTTATTCATAAAGTAAGAACTAACACCTTTCATAAAATAGTTAGACGTATCATTTATGACATCTAATATTTTAAATGAATTGTTAGTGCCTGTGATACTATAACTAAATACATCATTAGTTGTTGATACAGTTATTGTTTTGCGTAGTGCTGACCAATCCCAAGCATCCTCAACAATACGTCTACCATCATTAACAAACTCACCTATTAATTTTACATAGGAATCTGGTGAGTCTTGAACAGTTGTGGTTTCATTCTCACGCATTCTACGTAACACACTGTTTACTAATTGTAAGTAAGTCATTATACATACCTTCTTAAGTTCATCATTGGACTAAGCATTTCCTGTGTAGACTTAATCTCTGTATCAAATTTAAATAATTCTTTATCAAATAATTGTTCCGTTGCAGTACTGGCTGTTGGTCTAGGCTGACCTCCCATTATACCCAAGCCGCCCATTAAACCTGCTGTTAATACTTTTTCCCAATTAACAACATCATCAATAGCACCTCCTATTTCTTTTACAACATCTTCTCCTTCAGATAAAACATCAGAAACAACATCTTCAGCGTCCGATAAAACATCAGAAACAGGCTGAGTAGCTTCCTGTAAAAAATCTTCAAGTTCACTAGCCCCTTCTTTTACTACATCCTCAACATCCGATAAAACATCTGAAGCAGGCTGAGTAAATTCTTCTACTCCTTCTAGTACAGGTTGAATAACAACATCATCAATTGTACTTGCTGTGTCTAATATTACATCTTCAACATCTGATAAAACATCTGAAACAGGTTGAGTTACGTCCTGTAAAAAGTCCTCTGTATCCTTTAAAAATTGAGGCGTATCAACATCGGGTAAATCAAGGTCAGGCAATGACTCTTCTACTTTTTTTAGTACTTCTGTTCCAAACTCATCAATAATAGCATCACCAATACTTTCACCTGTAACTGCGGCTGTTTGTACATTAGTCATACTTTCTGAAAACTGTGCAGGGTCTAAACCAAACAAATCAGCATCTACACCTAACTCAGCCAAACCGCTTTCAAGAAGGTCTGGAGCCATTTCAGTTGACACATAACTTATAGCTATGTCTTTCCAATCACCCCCTTGAGCCGCAGTAATATACGGAGCAAGAGGAGGATATGCAATTTTAAGTGCAGGAGCAATTAACGCATCAACGATACTGCTTGCTTCTGGTCTAACAAATACCTGACTATATGTTCCTATTTCTGCATCAGGACTAGATATATAGCGTTGTTCTCTTTTTAGTTCTGCATCCCAATCAATATGTGCCGCAGTACCTGTGTTTAAATAAATTCCTTGACCATAAACATTATCAGGATTACCGTTTTCAAACTCTTGATAAATTGGAATACCCGCTTCATCCAAAAAGTTTTCCATAACTTCTGCTTGGGCTTCTACAGCTTGACGCAACGGGTCATTAGGGCTTATCCAACTTTGTTTTTTACCGTACCCTATTTTACTGGGTGGGTTAATAAGCATTCTGTGTGTTTCGCGGTCAGTAAAGTCCAAAGGACCTTGTTCAATTCTTTCTCTTATTTCATATAGTTCTTCAGTACCTTCAGGAAGTATTTGTGTAATTACTGCTTTATGTCCGTAGCCTTCTTTGTTGTATTTAGGGTTAAAAAATAAATCCCAATCTTCATCAGACCAACTGTCTAAAATTTCATTATGCCTGTCGTACCAGTATTGCATGTACGTTTCATCTGCGGCAGTTTTAGCTTGATTAAAAGTTTCAATTTCACCCGCATCGTAAGACTCTCTATATTTAGAAAAAACCTCGTCACGCATTTGTTGTGTGCGTTCTTCTTCAAGTCTTTTTTCTTCAGCTATGCGGACTTTTTCTGCTTCTTCAGCTTCTTTTCTTTTTCTCTCTGCTTCTTCAGCTCTTTTTCTTTCTTCTTCCGCAAGTCTTTCTTTTTCTTTTTTCTCTTCTATTACACGCTGTTGGTCCTGTTGATACCAACTGTTTTGAGAATATTGTTTTTGTGCGGGTGCCATGCTCATTATTTATTCCTCTCTACGCCTTTAGCTTTTTCAACAGTTCTCATAGCACCTAGACCAAGCATACCCATAAGTACTGGCATCATGGTTGATATATCTAAAACAGGGACTTCAATGGTAGAATCGGCAAGAGCAAGCGCAAAATTTGCCATCGGGATAAGAAGGTAGTTACTCGCAAGTCCAAGACAACAAGTCCAACCAACAGCAGGTCTCCAACCCGATACAAATAGGCTTCGGTGTGCCGCTTCTGTCTTATTAACTTCAATCTGCGCTTTCGCAAGTTCCTGCGCGTGCTTTTCAGCCATTGTCGAAAGTTCAAACGCGATAGCATTCTTCTTGTCTTTATCCTCTATAAATTTGTCAAGTAAACCAGTAACTGGTCCGATTAATTGCTGTAACATAAATGCCTCACTTTAGCGGATTAGACAAGTAGTCCATACCCTGCCATAAGTCTTCTATCTCTTTAGTTAATGTTTTGAACTTTACTTCTGTATCGCCAATGTCATTAATAATAATTTCTGCTTTAGCCACCGTAGCTTTCATACCTTCTATTTCATTATGTAGCTTAGAAACGTCTGTATTCAATTCTAACAGCTTTTCTTGTTGACCTAGTAGTGTTTCTAGTCTTGTCCCTAAAGTGGCTAGATTCTCACGTAAGGGCGTTATATTGGGTATTTGTCTTGACTCTACTGCTTCGAGCCTGCTGTACAAACTAGAGGCTGTCCATACGCCACCGCCTATAGTACTACCGATACCAAGTACAATAGCAATCCATACGCCTTTAAATGATGTGTTACCTATTTTTAGTTCTGTACTTTCTAAACTCATAGTTCAACACAATCCGTTCCGTACATAAAACAAGAGTAACCTAGATGAGTCGGTCCAGTTTGAAAAAACTCTGATTCACTGCCTGCGACTAGTATGTCAGTCTCTGTTACGTACAAGTCTAAACCAATACCATCACTACCATTAAGATATACAGCCGTTAAGTTTCTAGTGGTAGGATAACCCATTGATACCCACTGTTGATTAGCATCATAAAAAATATTAGTTTGCTCTGCTGTTGTATTAGCATTTTCAATACCTTGCTCTAGGAATGCTACAGCTTCCTCTGAGTTAGCCACGGCTAAATAGGCTGAGGCATTGTTAGCATGAGTCTCGATGTCATCCGTTGACTGGTTATACGCATCAACAGTTTCTTGTTCAATCTGCAATACTTCTACAGTCTCAGCTACAAATGTTTGTACTTCTTCTTCCTGCTGTGGATTACCTTCTGCTTCTTGAACTTTCTCAGCTACCTGCTGTACTTCAATCATTTCCACAACAGCTTCAGTAAACGTATCTATAGCATTGTCCATAAGTTCTAGTTCTTCTGTTGCTTTGTTTTCTAAGACAGCTTGAATGTTACCGTATGGCTGATAGTTGTTAGCAAAGTTAGTCAATGCAGTGTTGTACGCTTGTACTTCAGCTTCACTAATGTGTGCTGTAGTAGACACAGTGCCGTCTGACAAAGCATCACCGTGGTGTGCGTATTCCATAGCAGAACCCACTAGGAGGATACCAGTGTTTATTTGGTCAACTATAGCAGTACTAGATTCTAATAGCGCATCGTACTCATCTGAGTGAGCTACGGAACTTAGCACTAACAGAGATAATAGTATCTTCTTCATCTGTGTCCTCTCCTCCTATGTTTAATACAGTATTGTACCAATCTTTTGTTTTCTTGTTGTAGTCTGGTATGTAAACTTCTGGCTGACGTTTCATAACTAACATAGCACGTTTACCTACAACTAACTTACCGTTTGACAGTATGGGACAAGGTGTACCTGAGATAAACATTGCCTTCCATACTTCAGTGCTTTGACACATACGAGCCACTGCACTTACTTTCATTCCTAAATCAGCTAGTACTTTAGCATCCCTACGTCTATTACATTCAGGGTCAACATCATAAGTACCACTGCTAAACCCTACACCTACTGTCTGTAACGAACCACCTGTACCTTTAAGACAAGTGTCCATACCATTACTCATGTAACTAGGAGTAATTGCAGAACCTACTGGTATTTCACTACTGCTTCCTGCTCCGTTGTACGTATTACTAGTTGACGTATCTGTTGTTGTATTATTACTATTAGTAGTTGAGTTAGAACCGTGGTACGTATTCAAACTACCTTCCTGCGCGTTGTCCGCTAGTGTTACCCAAGACAACATCATTAATAAACAAAATATTTGTCTCACTTTTTATGTACAATCTTCTGTACTGTTTCTGATTCATAGATACGAATACCTAACCAGATAATCGTAAATAAACTGGCAACAGGAGGCAACCAAGCCGCCAACGACATTATTCCAGTTGATGCCGCCATTACGTCTACAGCTTGTTTAGTTTCTTCCGTTACCATAATATTATTCCTTATTAAGATGGATTTCTTTGTGCGTCTGTTGGTGGTACATTATAAATTACTCTAGGCTGAAAAGTTGTTTCTCCGTTTGCATAGCCTCTTTGTACTTCAACAACCCCATCAGTTCCAACTAGACTATCTGCTAAGGCTACTGCGGCTGTGTGTGCTTCTTCTCTTGAAGAGTGTTCGCTGTGTAATACTTGTTCAGTTACACCTTCTGCGTTAATTCTTAAATAACCTACTCTCATTTTAAATACCTATAATTTGTGAATAAGTACCCGCTACTCTGGATATCTGAACATTCTCGGACGAAGTTGATTCTTTAGCTTTAATCTTAAAAGTTTTTGATGGTTTATAGTATCCAAGATATATATTATGAAATTGATTTTGATGAACAACACCGAGTGCATTGTATGCTTCTATAGGATACTCATCGCCATTAATTTCAGTGCCTGAAGTTTCCCAATCAAAAGGATGTAAATAAGCTGTATCTCCTGTTGTGGGAACATTATTCTGATAAGGGTAAACGTATACAGTTGTTCTATCGGTTACAGGGTCATATTCCCAACCTTGTTGATTTGAAAAGTTAATAGCATTTGAACCGTTTGAGTTTTTTGACAACCCGCAATAAGGCGAGAAGTGTTTAGTAAAATCACCTGAAACCGTAAATGAACCAAAAGCAGAGGCAACAACGGTTCCCATGTTTATTGTATCTTCAGATGAAGGGTTAGGAGCAGTAACCGTTACTACAAATACAGCTTCATTTGAAGAGTTAATGTCATTAAAGAGTGCGTTTATGTTTAAATCTAAAACATTTTCAACAGCAGTGGTTACTCCTGAGTCTATACGCAACGAACTTCCTAGTTGTGTATAGCTAGTTGTTAAAGTATAAAAGGCTATTGTATTTGTATAGCCTCGTCTTTGAAAGCGGGTACGAATCGTTCGTTCTTGTATACTACTTAACTTAGTTTTTTCAGCATCAGTAAAAGCATTAGTATTTGCTTCAGCTTCATACGCTGTTTTTATTTCAGCACCCGTTTGGTCTGCGGTTGCGTTAGCTTCTATAGTGTCTAGTTTAGCACCGTCTACAGAAACATCCCTGCCGTCTACTGTTTGTGTGCTATTAAATGTTATGTTTTGCCTGCAATTTATACTAGTTGGCAATACTTGTAATACTGGTAATGCTTGCCCCATCAAGAAGTTGTATGCTGCATCACTGGCTCTAGTAACTTCTACACCTTCGTGCTGTAACTTGAATTGCCCTGCAGAATCATTAACATCAATTATTAAATCACCAGTGTTATTCTGTATAGTAGTATCTGTACCGTCATGGGCAATGGTGAAGTCATCACCTGTACCAATCTTTAAATTAACACTATCGTTTAACTTTAAATCACCAGTAAATGTATCGCCTGTTGTTGTTGCGTAATTCTGTGTACTGTGGTCTCCCCACCCATAAGCTGTATTCCAGTTAGCTGAATTATCCGTAACTATAGAATAACTACCTGCGGATGCTCCGCGTCTCATTAAACCTTCTGAAGCAAAATCTCCATCAACAACAACATCAGCATGGCTTGTTTCTGATGTTAAGTAACCTACTGTTGCGTGGTTACCCCAACCGTGTGCTGTGTCTGCTTTAGTACCTTGTGCGGCAGTAGCATAGTCGCTTGAGTCAAAAGCCTTAACCTGTGCTAGGTTAGTTACTTCTGAATCCATTAATGCACCTGCGGCAGTAACATTAGCTGTATCAGTTACATCTGCACTTGCTTCTATACCATCTAGTTTAGTATGGTCAGCATCAGTAAAATCGTTTGTTGTTAAACCGCCATCACCTACAGTATAAGTTGTATTGACACTATTAATAGTAAAACTAGGATACGTTCCTGTTACTGTAGTAGCACCTGTGCCAGTTAAAGCTACTGTTTGGTCTGGTGAATCGTTGGTAATAGTACCATTACTCGCTATAGAGATACCAGTGCCTCCCGTAAGGACACCAGTAACATTAGCGGCTGTTATATCTGTTTCCCCTTTGTCTCCACGAGGAACAGTTAAAACGCCTGTAGATGCGTTATAAATTACTTCTGTACCTGCCGCGCCTGTAGCGGCAGTTAAGTTTAATATAGAATTTGCAGAGGCTTGTGCGGCAGTAGCTGATGCTTCAGCGGCTTGCGCTTGAGCAGTAACTTCTTGTAGAAAGGTATTGTCTGATGATTCTCCTGAACCACCTACACCTCTAAATATAGCCATGCAACAAACCTATGTGATAAAAAAGAAAAAGAGAAAAGGGGCTTCCGAAGAAACCCCTTAAGTTACTACTATTAGCCATTAACCATTACGTTAAAGCCTGCATCGTCACGAAGTACAGCAGTACCATACAAAGTGTCAGCAGTGTATAGAGTAGCAAGGAAGTCTTGCTTATACTGAGTTTGTGAACGAACGCCCATTTGCTCTGCAAGAACCATAGTGTCCTTGTGGAACAACATACCTTGTTTAACGTCACCACCTGCGCCATTGTCAGCCGCGGCTTCAATAATAGGACAGTTAGAAGAAACAAAGATGTCAATACCGTACAAGTTACCGATTTGACCGTTGTTTACAACACGACCATCTACAAAGTCACTTGAAGAGTAGCGGTCAATACCCATGATTTCGTTACGAACTGATGGTGGAACTACTAAGCAACGACCATCCATAGGAATGTCAGCGTCATCCATTTTTTGAATCAAATCACGGAATCCGTTGTCGTTGAATAAGTCACCTGCGGCTACAGCGTCAGCGGCATACGCCTCAAGACCAGTAGTACCGTTGAACTGATAAGAGTTAGTACCAACATAAGTAGTGTCATTAACACCCTCAAAGTCTTTACCAAGAGCAAACAAGTCAGTGTCTACTTGCTTAGCTAGAGCGTAACCTGCGTCACCAGTGTAGAACTGACGAAGTGAAGATAACGCTTGAGTCTCAGTAATGTCTTCGATTAGACGTGAGTACTCAAAGTGCTTGTTAATAGTTACTTGTACTTCAGATTCAACAGCATTTTGTACAGTAACTGCTGTGTTTTCTGCTTTAGCGTGAGCATCTCCACGAGTAGGCTTAGGAATGTGAAGAGTGTCACCTTTCTTACCAGTCATGGAAAGTTTCTTAACTAGGTTGGCTAGTACAAGATTTTTTTGATAAGCGGCAATAACCTCATCACTCCAAATCTCTGGAATGAAAGTAGCCGCGCTAGTGTTGTCTACGAAACCGCCAGTTGCGGGATAAGTTGAATCAGTCATTTTAATTCTCCAAAAATAATATTAGTTTCGTACCCTCCCTTCTGCATACGCTTGCATAATCTCATTGGACAGTGCTTGGTATCTTTCTGGGTCAGTACGCATTAGTTTAATAATGTCTGCGCGTCTATAGACCTTTTTGCCTCGCTTTTCACCGCTACCACGAGCATTGCCTGTGGATGCAGATTTAACTGCTTGCTTGCGTTGCTGTTTCTCATTGGCGGCAGTTTGAGTAACAACCTGTTGACGTTCTTTCCATAGTGAAAATAACTCGTCAGCAGAATCATAATCATACTGTTGGTCTGCCTGTACAAAAAGCTGTTGTCTAATCTTAGAACCCTTAATCCACTCAGCAAACTTCTCATCCTTCAAAATATCCTGCATATCAGGATGCTTTGCTTGTAGTTTGTTCATCGCTGTTGACTGGCGATATTGGTTGCTGATTTGTTCAGCTTCCTTTATCTTAGGGTGATTATTAATCGCTCTTTCGACTGCCTTGTCGGGGTCTGAGAAAAAGTCTATTTCTTCGTCAGCCTGTGTTGCTTGTGTTTCTTGGGTCGAGAGTTGTGTCTGAATGTAGTCATCAACAACCTTTCGTAACTCCCCTACTTCAGAACTTTGCTTACCTAAGAGTTTCTCAGCTTCTTGGTGCATCCTTACTATTTCAGCTGTGGACTTCCCTTGATACTTCTCAGGTAAATCTGTTTCAGGTTGTTCAAGAGTTTCCTCTTCTTGTTCAGCTTGAGGCTCTTGCTCTTCTTGTTCTACTAGGTTATCAGTGTTTTCCGCTTCTACGTCTTCTGGACGCTCATCTATTAGTCTTGCCATTATTAAACTCCGTGATTGTATCATTATGGAGGTGTATTAAGTGTAAGGGTTCTATGGTCAGGAGTTGTCCTTACGTTATAGTGTTATACCATGTTTGCGTTCGTGTTTTATTTGTGACTCTCTTTGTTTAGACCATCTACGGACTTCCTTCCAAGAGTTCTTTTCACGTTTAACTTTAATTGGTGTAACAATTTTTCTAGCCTTCAACTCACAATCAGGACAATCAACTTCTTCTACGTCTGAGTCTCGAAGGAACTCGTTGACGTGTCCGTTGTCACATTGAAAGTCGTATAAACGTCTCATTCTTCCGAGTCGTCTTCTTCTTGTTGTTGTTTAGCTGTTTCGATTTGTGCTTCTAAATTTAGTAGGTTAGCCATGACTACAAGTTGTCCCTTACGGAAGTAAAGGTCTTTGTCATCCTGACAGGCTTCTACTGAATTGATATTATCAGCACTTCCCTTAATGTCCTGTAATAAATTTTTCCAACCATCTAAACGGAACATATCTTCTAGGGAACGATAGTACTTCTCAAGTTCTACATCTGTCATATACTGTTTCTCCTTAATGGACAGCTTTTATTAATAATTTATATAATATACTTAACGTATACTATAGGAATATTATACCATATTTGGTCACAAAAGTCAAGAACTATTTTCTATGTCTTGCTGTTTTCTTTGCAATCTTTTTAGGTTGTTTACTAAATTGTTTACCTGCTTTGGTGTCAGCACGTTTCTTGCGTGACGTAGCGGCATATTCCTTCTTGGTCAAAGCCTCTCGTGCTTTCTTAGGTAAGTAACGCTCACCTGTAGCCTTCTTACCCTGAGTGCTAGGCTTACCAGACTTAGTTCCCCAATCCTCTTTAGTCCACTTGGATAAAGACTTTTGGGCTTTAGTCTTACCACCAGTGTAACCACCGCCCGCCTTTTTGTAGCGTTGAGTGGCTAACTGTGCTTTACGAGCAGACCATTGTCCTGCCTTCCCGCCTTTGCTTCCTGCTTTGACTGCGGCTACGATGCGCTTCCACTTAGCTTCATCGGTTCTAGCCATAGTTACTTACCTTTTTTCATTGGCTTCTTTTTAGCTTTAGTTGTAGTTTTCTTCTTAGGTGGTCTTCCTACTTTACTACCGTATGTACCTTTACCGTATGGCATAGTTATCTCCCGATTACCATTTGACTTTATCAGCCCAATAAGCCGCAGACATTTTACCTTTGGCGATGTTCCTACCGTGTCTAGCTTTAAAGGACTTACGTTTAGCTTTCATTCTAGCGGATTCGCCTGACTTAGGTTTACCCGCAGTCTTTGCTCCCTGTTCACCAAAGCGTATGGTCTTGATTTTGTCACCTTCCTTAGCAACCACCACATGAGACTTCTTAGGGTGATTAGGTGTACGCTTTGGTTTGTTATAACCAGAGACTCCTGCTCTAGCTAGTCTTGGGTCTTTTTTTGCGGGCATTAGACTTCTCCTCTGGGGATGTCAAGAGGCGTTTCTTGAGGTCTCGGACTTCCGCTTCCAATGCCTCCAG
>Ga0208162_1001149_pt1 | contig 14202 bp, 13 predicted proteins | sample CB_VirMetaG_4_FD_184539 | JGI IMG/M metagenome (GOLD analysis project Ga0208162, IMG submission 184539) | Freshwater to marine saline gradient viral communities from Chesapeake Bay - CB_1508_1M Viral MetaG (SPAdes) (version 4) | ecosystem: Environmental > Aquatic > Marine > Coastal | place: USA... | reverse complement strand
GCTGTTCCAGACCGCGAAGCCTGATTTCGTGATCATCAAGCCTTTCTTTATGGTCGCTTCGTAACGCCGTAATTTGCTCAAGGATCAGAGCAACGCGAGTGTCCATCACACTTGCGCGTTTATCAATACGCCAAAGCGCACCAACGCCAGCGATGATTGCGGCGGTCACCAATGGTGTCAACACAGGATCCACTGGCTCCGTGTAGCTACCCTCTCATTATGGCAAGTAACCGCAAGCCGCCATTTTGTGTCGAGCGATTTAATCGGATCGCTTCGCTTGGAATTATGGTGTGGTCTGCAACCATGCTGACCTTTATGAGCATGGGTTGGGTATCAAGTAAAAGTGAAATGTTTTTTGTAACAGTGTTTGGTGGATCTTCTGCAGTATTTGGAGTGAATGCTGCAAACAAAGGGAGTCAGTCAAATTCGACCGCATCTGCCAGCCGCCCTACGATTAAAAGAAAGACGCCACCCACGCCATGAAATGCGCTTTATTTCTGGCGCTGATATTGCTTCCTGCTGCCGCATTTGGTCAGTCGGTAACGCCCAATTTCACACAGGGCAGCATGACCAGCACGACCACCAGCAGTCAGACGATCAGCGAGACAATCCAGATCAAAATTTACGGCGGCGATTACACCAGCTATTCCGGCACCAATATCACGCCATCAGGAGCAGTTGGCGCAGCAGGCACGACTTACAGCGTGACGACAGCAGGCGAGCCTTACCAGTTGGAAACCGTCACGAGAGCAGCGGGCATCGTCGAACAGCAGGACATCACCCGCACTATTACCACCAGTTCCACCACCAACTCGCTGTCGGTGTTCTCGCAGTAGCCTGCGGAATCTTTGTCCGTACACCGTCCGTACACGCACAAGACGGCGGGACGACGGCCATTGCCAATCCAGTGGCAACATCAACGGGCAGCGTCAGTAATCAAGCCGTCCAGATCAATCAGGGCAGTTACAGCCAGCAAAGCTACGGACCGGGACATCAGTGCAACAGTTCAACGATGGTGCTGACGCCTTTTTATTTGGGCAATGACGTTCACCCAGAGCCATACGTCCGCAACCAAAACTTTGGCGCACAAGTCAGCTTTAGCGTCCCACTGGACTTTGAAATGGTCCGGCTCTGTAAAGAGTTGGCCAGACGGAAGCTTGAAAAAGAGCGTCTGGATTACGCCTTAGTGCGGGCGCTGAAATGCGCTGAGTTGTACAAGGCTGGATTCAAGATCCGCGACGATTCACCCTTTGCGCCGCTCTGCGCTGATGTCGTTCCGATAGCCGCTGTCTCGCCCACGTCTTCACCGGCTTCCCACGCAGTTTCTGAATTTTCTTCGCCACAGCCTTGAACGTCGGCTTGAAGATTTGAACCAGCCTCTTGAACATTGAAGTTGCTGCCAACGTCGCGCCAACACTGATCACGCTAGTTGTTGCGGCTGCACTAAGAATTTCCGCTTTTGGTACAGGGATTTTTAGTTGCGTACCCGGTACAACAACCTCAGTTACCTCCGCCGCCAATGGCTCGGGAATTGCTTGGATTGATGGTTCGACCCGCCGCACTGATGGTGCTACCTCTGCTTGGCGTAATGCTTCCTTTACTAGCTGTCGCAGATTTTGTTGAGTCTCGCGTTCAGGCTCGTCGCGCTCTACGGTCTGCGGGAGTGGAACAGGTGGTGTGCCAGCGGTAGCTGCTGGTGGGATAACAATCGGCGTATAAGACGGAATCTCCGCCCTCGGCAACTCCAGTACAGGAGCAGGCAAAGGCGGAGGCGGTGGGATGTTAATGCTTGGAAGTAGAAGCGGTTCCATCCTCAAAAGGATCCTTTCCGCCACGGCAGATGATCACTGCACGTTTATAGAAGTAGCAATCAGTTTTTCCAGCTTTTTCCAAGGCTGCCTTAATCTTTCGCCAGTTTTCTAAAGTGTCAGCATCCATCACGCAGTTGCTGTTGCAGATATTCTCGCAACGCTCTGTCGTTTGGTGTTTTGGGATTCTTTAGATCTAATTCAAAGATTCGATCACGCAGTTGTTGTTTGCGTGCTTGGCAAAATTGCTGTTTGACTTCTGCTGACTTGGCGTAGCGCGAGTCGATAGTGACCGTCGTCGCCACAACAGTGGTTAGCAATGCCAGCAGACCACCGAGCAGCGACAAACGGTTGTCCATTTATTTGCCTTGGCCGCGTGTCTTTTTACGCCCGTGATTTGCAAGGCTGTGCTTGCCCTGCCCTTGGCGTGTCTTTTTCGGCGGTCCAACCTTGTGTGAAACGCGACCCAGAGCGGTCTTGCTTTTTACTGCCACGGAACGCCTGCCTCTTTGGTGGGTGTGATCATTTCATCGATTCTGGCCTGCAAAGCGGCTTCCACTGCAGCAATCTTTTCATCGCCGCCCAGAGCCTCTTTGACCCAGCTGACCACCACTTCCTCAGTTAGATCAGCAAACGGGATCAGGTTGTCTGGGCGCTGAAAACCAACGCTGCCATAGGCTCCAGAGTTGTAAGGATTGCCTTCTGGGTCTTGCTGATCGGAGATCCCGACAACGGTCCAGTGCGCCGTAAAAACAAAACCGTCCGCAACCTCGCGGTCTAGGTTTGCAATCTTCCAAGTGAACGTCGTAGCCATGATGTCAGGTGGTGAGGGTGGTTAGAGAGTAGGACTAATCAGCAAGCCATTAATACACACGGCACGCAGTAGCTGCCGTCGTCATAGGTGCAGCTCACGTTGGTGCTAGTTACCTTGGCAATCGTCTTGCTGCGGATGATGTCATCGTCTTGCGGTTTGGCAGTGCCATCACCAGCGGACATCAGCAGATCACCGCGCTCAACCGTGACACCTTGAGCAATACGGATAACAAAGTCACCCGTCATCGCGCAGTAGAAATCATCGGTGTAGGTGTCATCGTCATCGTCCCAAGCTTGGAAGACGCCCGCAACGTTTTTATCGCCTTCAACGTCGCTTACCTTCATGCGGTTGAGCTGTTCGTTTTCTTCTTCTCCCCATTCACACATCTCGTCGATGTTGCTTAGTACAGTGCCGCGCAGGATTTCTTCACGGGTTGCGCCGCCAGGAAGCTGGGACCAGCGAGAAAGGTGAGCACCGTTGTAGCTGACAGTGCTACCGGAGACACTGATGCTTCCTTCGGGATTATTACCTTGCCTAAATTCAATAATCGTACCGTCAGTTGTGTTCCTGTTAAATATACCGCTGGTTCCACTGCTTCTTGATACATCTATTTCGCCATTAGCGATAAGAGCAATTCCATTGTTGGTGCCACCCGCTCCAGGATCTAATGTGGTGCCAACATAAACTGTTCCGTCACTCGTAATCCTCATCCGCTCCGTCCGAGCAGACGAACCATCCGAAGTAGTGGAGAAAATTAGACGTCCCGGCATATCGTTAGAGCCAGGAGTACCGTCTACTTCACACGAAATTTGAGCGCCTGCAGTTCTAATGTCCGTGCCATCTGCGCCTACAAATGTAATTCGACCAAGGTTGTCTCCATCTTGAACAATGGTGTTAGAGCCAATAGCAGTCCCCCTGGACTTGCCAAGTATTAAATCAGCGCCATTAAATGTGTTTTGGTTGTTTACAATCGCCAGCGATGCTTTATCATAAGTTGTTCCTTCAAGTTGAATTTGGGCAGTGTTGTCATAAGAGACACGCGCAGTAGACGTGCCAACTAACAGGCGTCCCGAGCTGTCGATTACAACTCGATCACTGCTGTTAGAGATAAACTTAAATTGGTTTGATCCAGTAAGCTGAAAGATGCCTGAACCGCTTGAATTGCCAATATTAAAATCGTTGCCTGCTGCCCTATTCTCAATTTGCAAGTAGGCATTGCCTGCTGCCGATAAATGCAGTAAATTACTAGGGCTCGTAGTGCCAATCCCTATAGCATCTGCCGAGGCATCAACAAAGAACAGGTTGGCGTTGGTATCACCTTCAATCCTGAAATCGATATCGTTCCCGCCATCGTTAAACACCACTTCGCTGGTGCCAAACTCAACCCGCTCTACGCCATTAGTTGCAATAGCTAGCTGATCTGCCGCAGGGCGGAAAAACCCGGTATTCAGATCCGACGCAAAGGCAAGACCCGGCGACCCAGCCGTGCCATCCTCCATCAACAGGGTGCCATCCAGTTCCTGAATGACGATCCAGTCATCGTTCGCCGCGTTGCGCAGCTTCAGTTGGCTTGCGTTGGTATCCGCCCACCACTGGAAAGCGAACGTAGTAGTCGGTTCAGTGGATCCGCTGTTATTGCTGACGATTGCGGCAAGGGCGTTGTTCAGGTCACTGCGGACTGCGGCGCCTGTGCCGTTGGCAATGTTGTAATCGTGCTGCGCCACGAATCAACCAAGAATCAATACCAGCAGTTTAACCAGCCTTGCCATAACCAACTGCCATCCATCTAAAGGTCCTGTCAACCGCTGTGTCACTGCTGTTTTTGAACGTGACCGTAAAACCAGACCCGCTTACCGACGAAACCTCGAAATAATCACCAGATTGCATGTTGTCAGCAGTAATGCCGATGCTGGGCAGATAAGCGTTGGTGCCGCCAAGGCTTGCTGTGCCTGTGAAGAAAGCGTCGTTAAACGTAACCGCTTTTGGACCAGCGCCACTTGATATTGAAGTACCGGCCAACTGGTCTTGGCGACGTTGGAACGTCGCTGAATATCCCAGTTCATCCACCAAGATGTTTTGCGCAACATCAGTGCTGGTCATGTCGGCGCGGAACTGAAATGCCCGAGCCTTGAACGTCCCGTTTACGAATTCCTGCCATGCACTCCAAGTTGGCGTGCCAGTTGGATCATCATTGGTTTTGCGCACCATCAATTTGGCATTTACTTTGTCAGTGACAGTGCCATCCCAATCGTCCCAGTCATCAACGTTCTCAGCGCGAGAGTCAATTAGATCACTTGGAAAATAGCCACGAGTAACAAAATAACGGCTCAAGTCCAAGCTATAAATTGCTTCTAAATCAAGAGTCGAAGCAAAGGTATAGCTACCACTTGAAACTACGTCGCCGATAACATCAAACGTTGCCATGTCGTCCACATCGGCAACATCGTCAATATCTTCCGTACCATCAAGGGTTAGAGCATCTAGATCTTCGTCGTAGAAAACATCAATGCGCGTGCCTTGGAATGGTGGAACATCTTGATCCTCCCGACGTGCTTCAACCAAAAGCCTGCCTTGAGCATCAGGCAAATCAATAATTACACTGGCTTCATTGGTGCTGAGCCTGCCGCCATCATCGGCAAACTTGACAAGTACTTCGCCCTCAACAAGCGGAATAATTGCTTCAGTTGCACTGCCTGCCTTTGCTTCAATCAGGTTGACGCTGTTGCTCCAAGTGCCAGTGCCATCAGTCAGGTTGCTGTGACGGATGTAAACCTTGCCGCCAATTTTTACGTCAAGATCAACTGTTTCATTCCAACGCAAACGACCAGAATTGCTGCTGATCGCTTCAAAAGTAAGGTTTTGAACGTCTGCTGGAACCGTGGTTTTACCAGCAATGATTCTTGACGAAGTTGAAGGTTTTGAACGTTTGCCAATCGAACTGATAGCAACAATACGGAAAGTAAACGTTCCTGTTTCGTCAGTGTTAAAGGTAATCGCGTTGTAAGGCGTATCGCCAACAGTTGTATACGAGTCGTTATTTGTGGTTTTGTAACTGACTTGATAGGCCGTTGCGATGCTGACGTTTTTCCATGAAACCGTAATTTCAGTTGTAACCTTGTTTCCTTGTTGTACAAGACGCTCTGAAATGTCAACACCTGTTGGTGAATCAGGCTCTTTGTTCAACAAGGAAATTTGACGTGGTTCAAGCTTTAAGCCATCTTCAACAAAATCGTATTTGCTGCTGTTGTGCTCAAGGGCGCTGATTTTATATTGTTCATTGTCTTCAGTAACACTGATAACGCGAAATTCTTGAGCCTCAAGGCTGCTTGTTTCGATCATGTAGACCGATTGAGCAGCGGGAGCAACACTCAAAGCAGTCGTCAGCGTAATGGTCTTTGCTGATGTGTCTGATGAATCGATCCGAGCACGTTCAACACGGCCATCAGTGTGGACAATAGTTATAAAGTCACCAGAAGCTGCGCTGATGCCTTCATCAATTGTGATGACGCTTGTTGTTGCAGATGCAATACGGCCAGCCTTGCGTTCACCTGCCCGCATCTGATCCATCACCTTGATGATCTGACCCGGACGCACAACGGCGCCGTCTAGACCAACAGTGAAGGTACAGGTTTCAGTTTCATTTTGTTCCTGATAAAGCAACCAACGACCGACGCGGTTTGCTTGACCACGGCTAGTGCATCCAAATGCAACGGTACGAATTTCTATGTAACCATATTTAGCGATAGCAGCTTCATCAGAAACATATTCAACACGTTGTTGATAACCGTTTTCAGGGTCATTCCAAGTGACAAGAGCAACGGTGTGACGGGTTTTCAGGCTGCTGCCTTCATAATTAAAAACGCCTTCAATAACGTTGCTGTTGTTGAATAGTGCTACAGCATCTGTTGGGCGATCTTGTGAGAACGCAATTGATCCTGCTGCCCAGTAGGCCATGCCACGGAAGCAAGATGCAAAGTCCTGAATAACGTTGTACGCCTCGGCACGATCTTGCAGGTAAACGTTGCAAAGAAAACGAGGCTCAGTGCCGCCTTCTCCGTTGTTTACTTTTTCATTACAATATTTTGAAATTTCATAAAGAGTCCATTTATCAATTTGACTGCTGGTTACAAAACGACCCAAACCATATCTTTCATTGGTGATAAGGTCACGCATGATCCAACAAGGATCTGCACACCAAGCAACTTGAAAGTTTCCGTTCCAAACACCTGAATAAGTCAGGCTGCCATCGTCATTGACAGTGGCATTACTTGGGATTTGTACTTTGACACCTTTGATGTCATAAGAACGGGTTGGAATCGATTGGAATTGAGTTGCCTCAAATCGCAGACCAACCAGTGCTGAGAGTGGATAACGCAGTTTGCTATCAACCGTCTCTGTGTAACCAGCAAAAACAATCCGACGATAATTTGTGCTGCCATCATTGACGCCGCTAACGCGCCGAACTTTGATGTCCCACGGCGGAGAACCAGTCAATTCAACGCGATGACTACGCTCGTAAGGACTGGTGCATTTACCATTCAAAGTGGTATTGACCTTTTCTACATAACCGCCGCCATTGGCTTGAACATCAATCGCATAACCAACAGTTGTAGCTTTCAGGCCATTGCTGACAACGAAAAGCTGCGGAAAGCTAATGCGTACAACAACAGCGTCAACAGTAGTGTCTGAAATTTGACGAGTTACAAAATCATCAATATCATCACCAACTTCAGAGTTGACGCTAATTGCGTTTTCAGCAGCAGGAAAACCTGAGATGTAACTTTGACCTGAGGTGCCTACACGGCTCTCAAAACTGTCATAAACGAAGTTATCTGTACCGCCAGATTGAATAGGCGTATCGTTCAAATAAACAGATTCTTTAGCAGTAGCAGTTGCAAAACCTTCAATCTCACCTTCGCTAATCAGATCGACAATTCTGACGCTGGACTTGCTAAATAGCGAGTTAGCGTCATCTGTTGGAGTCGGTGTGACTTGCTGAACAACGACTGTTTGCTGAACGACCTGTTGCGGTGGTGGCGCAGATGGCTGCTGACGACCACCACCTGAACCAGCAATGTTCTTAGCCATTAGATGTCAGTGGTGGTAACGCCTGCAGAGATCACAACAGAACCAACCCGCATCCGTCCGTAGCAAATCGGGACAGGAGCGCCTTGGGCGGTCACGTTGACTGCTCCATTGAAAATGTAACTGGTGCGGTTGTCAGCGGGTTCGTTGTTGCGGGAATCAATTGATGCGTAACGGTTTGAACCTTCGTACGTACCGAAAGTGCCGGGAGCATCACTGATTGACGGCGAAAGCAATTGCGATGTGCCTGTCAAAATCAATGCGGCACCAATCGCAGACGTAACTGTGCCCACGGTGGTCAAAACACCTGCGGTCGTCCATCCAGTTGCCGCTGCAGCACCGCCAAGGCCAAAGGTGCCAAAAAGACCAGCACCCGGCAAAAGGAATGAAACGGCAATGAGGCCGATTCCAAGCGCAATTTTTCCAACGCCGCCACCAGCACCAGCCAAAACAGGCGTAATGCTGATCTCTTCAAAACTTGCAGTGGGAAAATGCATTTCTTCTTCTGGATTTATTGCGTCTTTCCCTACTTGCACCATGTAGCCAATACCGCGTTCCGCAGAACTGATCAATGCATTTTGAAAGTCTTCAAAATTCGCAATCAACGCCCGAATCGCTTCTGCGGGCGTATTCAACTCAAAATGATGGATCCGGCCAAACTGCTTGCCAAGTTCGCCGCGTAGCACCACGCGCTTCATAGTCGGCTCCTGTGACGCAGGATGTGAGTGGTGTTCTTCCGATAATAGCCAGTCAAAATATCGCGGCTTGACAGGCGTTTCATCAGATGATGCAGGATGATGTTGTCTTCCAAAAAGATCGCAACGTGGTTAGGGACAGGCGAAACAATCTGCATCAACAAGGCGTCACCATGCTGCGGCTCTGACTCCTGATCCATTTCGACAAAACCTTCGTTTTTGAAATTCTCCACGAAGGTATTCAGACCTTTGAACCACCAATCGCCGTGGCGCTCGTAGTCCGATAATTCCAGTTGCCATTCTTGCTTGTACCAGTCACGAACAAGGCTGTAGCAATCCAAGGTGCCGTAGCACCATTCCCGGCCAATCAGCGGCGCTTGCCAGCCTTTTGGTGCGATCTGCTCCCAGTTGCCGCACGGCCAACCAAGGATGTACCACGGCAAGCCTGAAGCTTCACAGGCTGCACGATCCGCCATGCTCGGCGTTGGCTGCATGTTTGGGTGGCTGTGAAAAACCGCGACGATCTCGCCGGCATCATCAGCAGCGGCGTAATCCTTTGGATCAAGGACAAAACTGTCCTCTTCTGTCGCAAGGTTTTTGCATGGCCAAAACTTCTCGCGGCCTTTAATTACCACCACCAAACCACAAGCCTCACGTGGGTACTCAGCCTCAGCGTGAGCAATTGCAGCTTTCTTTGCAGCAGCCTTCATCCAATCAGTCCTGCACTTGGGAACCCGCCATACGGGAGTTCCGCTGTTTCACCGAAACGCAGCTTGCAACTGGTAAGCCGATGGCCGCAGACATCATCAGCGCTATCAGTGACGGGACTGTCATTGATATCAAAATAATTAGTGCCGGTATAGCCGCAGCCTTCGCCCTTGTAAGTCCATGGACAGACGTTTTGAATGATTTGACGGCGAGGCAGCTTTACGCCCGCCACGTCAAAATTTGCCGCCAACTCAAAACTGACAACAGCGCGGTTTTCCGCAGTTTTGCGATCAACTACGTAAACCTCCCGAGCAAATTCCGCATATGGATCTGCGGTGGCATTGGTGTCTCCTTCAAAATTTGAAGCGTCAAGATATTTACGAAGCGTGCGAATGCGAGTCACTTTGGCACCCACAAGATCTTTGTAAGCCAAGACCAGCGTTGTTCCAAGGTTTAGAATGTTGCTGATTGAGATGGAAGGACGAGGCAGTGATCCCTGTCCGTCATAGGTAAAACCAGTGGCTTCGATTGGATAACGGCTATAGGTGTTGCCGTTCCAAACAATGTCACCACTGACTTTTTCATTGATTCCGCTGTGGAATCTGTAAATCTGTGGCACACCAATGCTGCTAGCAGTGCCATCTAGTTCAAACAATTCAATGACGGCACTTGGTTCTAATTTTTGTAGTTCCTCGGCTACAGCACTGATCGCTTCCCACGTGACCGTGCCTTCTTCAATTGTTGTGCCCTTGATTGTCGGCCACGTTGGTTCTGTGCTTCCGCTGGTGCCTGCAACACTGCAGCGAAACACCAAGCCACTGCTTTGAACAGTAGTGGCGCGGCGGACATCGCCAACGCTAAAAGCTGTAGTAGCGGTCCAAGCGGTGAACGCCATTACGGTTCAAATACCTGCTCAAAGGTTGCCGTCACCGTATTGGTATCGGCGTATTGCAATTCTCGCTGCCAAGAACGACAAACAAACTTGTAAGCCGTTGCATCGCCAAGTGGTGTCCAATCAAAAGCTTCAACGCCTTTACGTGCGCTAAAGAAATTGTCGATAGCTGCAGCATCACTATTGGTTTTAGCGCTCCATCGCAGATCCCAAATTTTTGGATCTTGATTCAAGCCAAATTGAACGCGCTGTTCATAACCATCGCCAAACTTGGCAGAACGCACAGCGGGTTGAGACTTGCGTTGAGCACCAAAGTCAGGCGTGGTGCCGCCTGTGCTAGTTCCTACGGTGGCATCGTTGAAGGTAGCCATTAACCGAGCAAGCCTCCGGGACGCTTCTGGCGGATCAATTCAGCGCGTACAGCAGCGCCGAGTGCTTCGCCTAGTTTATCGCCGCGAACACCATCGCCTTCAACACTGCTACCAGTTGCATCAACGTTGACAACAATGTTGCCTACATCTCCGCCACCCTTCATTTTTACGGGAATGCTGCGGCCATCAGGCAGCGGCACATAAGCCTCAGGAGTGCTTCCTTCGCCAAACATGGCTAGTTGCGGTGAATTGGCAATGCCGCCACCTGCATAGCGCTTGAGAGGCAGAGGACCACGGCTGGTCATTACACCACCCATAGCAAACAAGCTTGGAAACAACGCTTTGGCACCGGCTCGAAGGCCAAGATCAAGAATCAGGCGAGCAGTTTGACGAAGCAGATCAGCAAAAATGTCGCGCAGTGATTTTGCTTTTGTGAAAAGCGATTCAAAAGCATCACCAATACTCGTGATTACGTTTTGACCAATCTGCTGAAGAAGTTTTGTTGTTTCAGAAGTCTTTTGATTGATACGTGCTTGCGCTTCATCAATGCGCTTGAGTTCTTCTTCAGTTAGCTGTCTATTGGCCGTCTGGAGTTCATTGATCAAACGGGTGCGTTCAATCTCACGTTTTGCGCTTTCGTCTTTAATTCCGGCTTCGATCTGAAGATCTTCAATTGTTTTGGCAATTAACTTTTCACGTTCGGAATACTTAATAATCTCAGCGACGAGGCCAGATCCCATCTGCTTGCCAAGCTTTTCTCTTTCTCGATCAAGTCTTACAGCAGCTTCATTTAACGCAACTCGCTTCTTTTCCGGTAAAAGCTTACTTTCGTTAATTTTCAAAATCTCAGCGTCGTATTCAAGTTGCAACTTCTTGATTGGATTTAATTCGTTATTGGCCGCAATCAGGGCATTAGCAAGTTGAACTGAATAATCTTGCGGACCTTTTGCTTTGGCTGCACCAGCCGGAGCGGCGCCCGGCAAGCCAGAAGGCGGTTCACCGCCACCAGCGCCAATGCTGAGCAATGCACGCTGTTGAGTTGCCTGCTTTAGATCCCTACGCAAATCTGCAAGCCTCTGAAGTCTTCTTTGGCGTTGCGGTGCTTTTTCGCCTGCTGGTCCTGTTTCTAATTGTTTAATTCGAGTCGTAAGACTTTCAACTTCACCCGAAAGATCAATTTTGAACAACCTATTCAGAGCAGAAACAGCGCCATTGATTAGGCGAATTATTTCAGTAAATACGTTTTGAAATGCCGCACCAATAGGAGCAAGCAACTTACCAACATTTTCACTTAATTTGCTCAACTGAACTTGCAGCCTTTCACCGGCAGCCGCAGGACCATTAACGATTGCCTCAGATGATTTGCCGAACTTCTCAAATAGCAATTCAGAGAACTTTTGGAAGTCCTGAAGGCTAACCTTGCCGTCTTCTAATGCTTTATCGAGTTCAGCAGGTGTCATGCCCAGTGACTGAGCAAACAAGGTAAATGCACCCGGCAAACGCTCACCAATCTGTTGGCGAAGTTCTTCTGCCGAAACCTTGCCTTTGCTGAATACCTGAGCAGTTGCAGTAAGTGCAGAACTCAGATCCTGCAAATCTCCACCAGTACCACGGATACCAGCAGCAACACCTTTGAATGCTTTTTCTGTGTCATCAAGGCTGCCGCCAGCGCCAACTACAGAAGCGGCAAGTTTTGTAAATTGCCTTGTAATAATTTCTTGTGGAATTTGAAATTGCTGAGACAAACGCTCAACACGTTCCAAAGCGTTTTGATATTGCGCGTAATCGCTAGTTAATCCAGCAAGAGCAATCCTTTGTTTTTGCAGTTCTGCTGCATAAGTTGCAGTTGCACCCAGTTGCTGCCTAAATTGACCGACCTGAGCACCGATTGCACCGCCAACAGCAGCGCCAACTGGACCTCCTGCAATAGCGCCAATACCTGCACCGATTGCGCCTTCAGGACCGCCAAAAATACCAGCAGCAGCAATGGCACCACCAGTGCGTGCAACTCTCGCTAATCCGCCGCCTCTGCCTGCTTGTTGCGTTTTTGCTAATTGCCTTTCAAGCCTTTGTGCTTCACGATTTGCTTCCCGAAATTGCGCACTTGTGTAGTCAACACTGTTCGCTAATTCACGCCATGCACCAGCAAAAGTTCGAAGATTGCTGATGTTTTTTGTGGCTTGTTGTTCTTGCCTTCTTAATGAACGTGAAAACTTATCAAATTTGAAATCTGCACTAGCGGTATTTCGTCCAACGCCTTCAAGCTGACGCGACAAGCGGTTCAGATTTTGCTCGCCAGCGGTTTTGACGAGGATCTTTAATTCGGTCGCGCTGGAGACTGCCATCAGCTTTTCTTGTTGAGGATGACCAGAACGGTCGATTCCATCACCTGTATGCCTTCAAAGATGGCAACAGGATCCTTAACTGAGTACAGCTTACAGAGCCATTCCAGACTCGGGTAGTTCAATCCGGTCAGGCCAGCCATGCTGGTATGCCATTGCGTAGACATTCGCACGAACATCAACACAGCATCCCAGTTTTCCTCCCAAACCTCACAATCCTGTTGAACAGCCTCAAGCCGAGCAGCAGCAATCTGCTCTTCGCTCGCACCTAAAGCTTTGAGATCAGCCTCTCGCTCGTCAATTACGCCGCCTTTTGCCCAGTAGGTAGCGGCGTCTTTTAGTTTTTTGCGGGTGCTCCGGTGACGCTATCGGCGTATGCCTGAATAAGCGCCTTCATGACATACGGATCGTCACACAGTTCCTTCTTGGTTTTCTGCGTGAACGGAACGTCTTTACCAGCTTCGTCGGTAATACCGTCCCAACCTTCAAGGATCCCGTCAACAAGAGCGTCATCACCCTTGTCAACGAGATCGTTAAAGGAGGAGCGACTCATCTTCTTGAAGATTGCGTCAAACGTTTGAGTTTCAAACTTGCCGCCGTCCACAGGTATCTCTACCTTGACCGGCCACTTGTAAGACGCAACCTTCTTGAGGACGAATGCCATTAGGAATCAGGTGAACTGCAGGCTGAGTTCGTCGTTGCCGCTAGTCGTTGGCAGAGCCAAGTAGGGCATCGAAAGCGAAACTACGCCGTTGGTATCGCCGTAGGATACTCCAGTAACATCAGTCTGGGCAGCCGTCAGGGTGACGATGTTGCCACCAGTTGCTCCCAGCACAAGACTGGTTGAAGCAGTAGAAACGCCCACTGCATCAGCAAAGTAATCAGTGGTGCCGATTGCAGGAGCCTCGATCACTGCAGTGCCACCGGGAGCACGGTTTGTGATCAGCACTTCCTTGTTGGAAGCGGTCTCCTTGTAAATCAGTTCGTTGTTCAGGGACAAATCGAACGATTCAATGCGCTGACTGGTCTCACCGAAGAAGGTGGCCGTGGTCATATTGGTGTCGTTGACCTCAAGTGCTGCAGCTTGGTTTGCAACAGTAAAATCACCAGACAGGGCAGTGCCATCAGGAGCGTTGTAGATCCCGATCATGGTGAAGCTGGCAACAGCAAACTGACCAGCGGTGAAGTTGAAGCTGACAGAACCGCGTGCGCCAGTGATCTTGTGGCGGGTGCCGTCGTAGAAGCAGTAAATGGTTGCAGAGTCAAAGCTGCTGCTCACACCTGCATAGGTGACGCTGGTGTCGGCCACAACGGTCTCCGACAGACCGCAGGACTTCAGCAGGGGACCAAAGGCGGGAGCGGTGCCAGCGGTGCCAGAACCAGCCAGTTCAACATCAAAAGTGACGCTGACTCGCTTGTTAGCAACCAAGGTGGCACGAGTGCTGTTGCCAATGAATCCTTGATAAGCAGCAGCCTGAACGTTGTCA
>Ga0208162_1001148_pt1 | contig 14217 bp, 1 predicted proteins | sample CB_VirMetaG_4_FD_184539 | JGI IMG/M metagenome (GOLD analysis project Ga0208162, IMG submission 184539) | Freshwater to marine saline gradient viral communities from Chesapeake Bay - CB_1508_1M Viral MetaG (SPAdes) (version 4) | ecosystem: Environmental > Aquatic > Marine > Coastal | place: USA... | reverse complement strand
CAAAGTCGCCAATGTTTAGTGCTGTTGGTGATATTGTTGCCAAACTCTCATCAGATATAGAATAGTCTTCCTGCTCTGTTATCGCTCTTTGCGACAGAATAGATGCTGGCGAGGTTCTCGCACTATTGATAGATGATATAGATGGTAGGTAATCAAAGAAAATTCTTTGCGATGCCGGTGACATAACCACAAAGGTGCTAATATCTACATTCTTGTCAGTCGAGTTAAACCACCTCTGAACCGTAAATCCACAATCTGCCTTGGCGGAATATCCCGCACCTTCGTTGTTTATCGTATTAACATGGTCTACACCAAAATAATCTTCCATCTCCAATACTAAATCTTGAAATGACTTTATGAAAGAATCGATTGTTTCGGGTCTTGCATTGCCAGGGTCTAGCATATTTATAAGAAACTGTCGTGAAGCAGTGGAATCGTCCTGCAAGTCAGAAAGAGCATCCAGAGACTGAAGTGCTGACAATGGAGTCTGCAAGGTATCGTCAGACTGAAGCAAGGAACCCTCTCTGGACTTTATTGTTATATCAGATTTGCCAGAGGATAACAGTGCCAATTCCCTGAAGTGTTGCACATACTGTGCAAAGTTGTATTTTGCCCGTGCTTCATCTTTGAACTTCATTGTAAAAGTGTTCGTCTTTGCATCATAGTTGCCGTTACCTCTAGCAACTTCTGAATATGAAGGGTCTTCTGAAAGACCGATTGGAGCATTCTCTTCAGGTTTATTTACATAATAAGAATTAAACACTGGAATCTTAGACTCTTCAGCATATCTCTTTAATTCATCCAAAGACCTTCTTGCTCTTTCTACTCGTCCTATAAAATAATTCTTAGTTGTGTCTAGTAATTTTAACTCTACACCGTACTGAAACACCGCATTGCTTCCGTCGTATTCTTCTATTCCAAGGTCACAGGCATAAAAAGATTTCGTTCTCAAATCCCTGTCTGTTTGTTTGATAGAACCCACACCATCTACGGTCTTTTCTACAATAGAAAAACCGCCACGAGTCTGTGTTGATTTAGCGACCACATGCTCTGGTTCAGAATCTGGCAAGTACTGTGTTCTCTTATGTCCACCAATCCTATTTGTCATTATTGGGTCTCTAGTCATTCTTCTTCTAAGGATTTTTATCTCTAGTATTTCCAACAAAGTATCACTTGGAAGTATATTGAAAAGTGACGGTAAAGAGTTAAGCAAGTCGTAGTATCTGGAGTTGTTCTTATAGATATCTTTCATATCTACTGTAAAATCAATGTTGGTATGCTTTTCTTCGTAGTCGTAATCAACAACAACATCCGTCAATTTAAAAAAGTTTTTATTTCTTTTCTCCACAAAAGAAAGATTTGGAGATTTTGTATTGAAATATTCTAACTGCGGTGGTTGATAATTAACCATCTGAGTTCTTTGAAAAGAACGAAAGTCTTGTATTTTTGTTACTGGAACCTGGACTTGTCTTAGTCTTGGTCCCATATCGTCCCCACCACGACCTGCCATATATCCAACATAACCATCTGGTGCCGGAAATGCTTCTGAGTGATAATGAACTGGACCGTAGTATGGGGTTCCTGTTTCTACATCTTTGTATATGGTTGCTGTAGATTTTACTTTTCCATCTGATGTTACAATGTCGTAAGTGAGGTCCCCAATCATATATCCCAGTTTTCTTGCAGCACTGTCGGTCAATCCTGCGGATGATAATCCTAAACTATTAAAGTCAAAATAGGTAAAGCACAGTACAGAAACATTGTTGCAATCATCCCAAGCAAAGTTGTCAAACTTAAATGTGTGAGAATAAGGTATAATATTTATGACATTATTATCAATATCGTATTGTTGATATATTGTATTTCTAAACTGAAATCCCAATTCTGCTGGTCGAGCATCATTGAACTGGTAAGCGATTGGTTTGCCAATTTGAGTATAACCAAGTATTATTTGATACAGAGCACTTTCAAAGTCCACCTGAGCAGTTACATCATCGAGTTGTGTAAGTGCAAGAATATCTCTTGCGAACCTTTGTCCAGTCTCTGCATCGCCAAAGGCAATGATTCCAACTTTAAGAGCAGAAAGAACCTCGTCTTGTAATTGAGTTCCTCCATCACTGTTTTGAGTTATAACACCTAGACCATTTTCGTCAAGAATATCTTTTATCTGATAGTCTATCGTTACAGCAGTTCCGGATTGCTTACGAGAAAAAAGACCCACATCTTCTATGGTAATTCTTCTTGTATAAATCTTCGGCAGAAACTGACCGACGATAGCATTCGTGCTTTCGTACCTTGGCATTATTCACATTCTCCGTCAATGTCATCAAGTGCAACTTGTTGCTGCGGTTGTTGCTCTTGGTCAGCGGTAATCTTGGCAATCGCTGCTTTCATCTTATCACGAACTTTGAATCTATTTATACCATTTATGTCTGTGCCATACAAAGAAGCAAGGTCTTTATCCATCATTACTTCAAAGTAATGCTCTATGTATCTGTCTTCCCTTGCTTCTTGTTCATCATCCGCAAAGTAAAGTTTTTTAAGTTGTTCTGTTTCAGCATTGTTTGCACTAGTGTTTACATTCTTGTTTTCTATTTCAAAAAACTCAAACTCAAAATTCTCCAAATCATAATCAACATTCTCCTCGACAATACTGAAAATGATTTCTCCGTCTTTTATTTCTGCCCTAAAGTTATCTAAGAAGTCTACCTCTCCCTCAAGACCGATAAGATTGTCGTAGTCTTCCCTTGTCGTGGTTACCTCTGCACCGTTAATTGCCGAACCGACTACTGAATATTCGACCTCAAAGTTAAGGACCGGTCTCTTGATTCCTACATTCGGAGACGACGAACTGATATTGATACTTTCTATTCTCCCATCTAAAAGCGATGCCACATTCCAACTTGGAACTGTCTGTTCACCAACTGTTGAATTACCAATAAAGTTCCTTACAAGATTCCTATCGTCAGAACCCATCTTTTCTTCTACAACAGTGTCGAAACCATATGCTTGGTCAAACGGCATCTCTTCTGTTCTGCCACGGACTCTTGCTTGCCAACCATGACTCCTATCTTTTTCGACTGTGTGACCGTTGAGTGCCATAACTCTAGATTCTACACCGTCGTGTTCATATAGTGTTTTCAACCTTGGAGTGTCTTTTTGAATTCTATCAGATGTTTCTCTGGCAAACTCTTCTTTACCTCCAGCATACGATGGGTCGTAAAGAATCTCATCATCAGAAAAAACATAATATACTGGTTTGAACTTACCTTTAGATAAAAGGTATTTTCCCAACTGGGTTAGTTGAATGTCTAGGACTTCTTCTTTTTTGTTGAAAAATGTCATTCATTGTCCCTTCTACTTCGTAATGTTCCTGCTGTCTGGGGGTCTACTACTTCTGGACTATCCTTCTTTGTGAACCCAACAGTTGCCTTTAGATTAACTAGTTCAACCAATGAAAAATAATCATATGGCCAGTTGAACCCATATTTGAAAACATCATCTTCTACTGACCGCTTCTTTTCTGGGTGTCCATCTGGAAGTCTGTCGAGTTTCATCTTTCTAAAATAGTCTGCTTCTGCTTTTTGCTTAACTTTGAATACCATCCACTGCACTTCATCATCCAGACCATTTTCCCATCCCTCAACCACAAATCCATCTCCACCCGCTATTCCTGCGGCGATTTGTGCTGTAGGATTCAAGAGGTCATCAATGTTGTACAAATCATGCTCAACAATCTGTGAACTGATTGGTCCCTTTTCTGTGTTCTTGTTTCCGTAAAAATCCAGACCAATATCTGGAGTTACATTTTGCCAGATTCTTGCAAGGTCTGCTTTACTGAAGTCAACAGAGAAATCAAAGATATACATAGCAAACGGTTTGATATACTTTCCATCTGGATTGTTATACTTCAAAAAGTTAAACTGTGGTGGAATGTTATATCTAAACATCGACTTAACCATAGATTGTACCGAAGGTCTTGGGATTATCTTAGTTGGAGAGTCTCCTTCCGTTCTTCTTTCTTGACTTCCAAAAGAATCTAACAAGTTAGCATACTCTTGATATCTTCTTCTGTCTTCGTCAGTCTTTAATTTGTAGTCAGAATAACTTGGGTTCAAGTTTCTTACTGCTTGGTAAACTTCTTGAGGAGGCAAGTTAAAGAACTTCTTTACATTGTTAACTGTTCTAAAAGGTATTGCAACGACACCCTCATATATTGTTACTCGCTCTGGCATTTCTCCAACTCTATTCTTATCGTTGTCAATGTGAAGTCCGATTAGTTGAGATAGGTCACCAACACCTGTTATTGCAGGTGGTTTAACAATATTAACCGCTGGTCGGTTATCGCTCAAGTAAGAACCAGTCTGGTGCCAAATACCCTTAATCTTTGGCAAGTGCTGGGTTGTTTTATCCGTTCTTGGTTGATTTGCATCAACACCACCAAAATCAAATGTTGGACATTCAAATTTAGTTTGTATAACGACAGACTTTCTGTCTTCTAGTGGGTTGCCGTTTGTATCGTAACTCTGAACAAAAGAATCATCTGAATCCAAAGAAAGACCGTTAAAACTTTCGCTGATGTGCATCGCAAACTTTCTGTTGTATGAAGATATAACAGAGTTCGCTTCCTCTCTCTCGTTGCTCGCAAAACCAGTTGACTTTCTAAAAATAGAACCAGTTGCCGACACTCTTCTATAATACTCTACGGTTGTGTCCTTAATGATTTGCGAAATCGATGTATAAGAAGGACCTTCCTGCGGAGTAAATGTGTATTTAGCACGAGCATATCCGTCATAGTGAGGCGGAAGATAAGGAGCAAATCCATACCCAACATAATCCGCTGAACGACTAAAATGTAATCCGTCTGGATGTGTGTTTCTAAACTTACCAGCATCAAACGGAATACCAAATGCTGCTGGGTTGTTATACATCGGATTATCTCGTCTTAGTCTTCTGTTATACCCAGCATTTAATTCGATTGACATCTCATAAGTTTGTCCAACAACCGGTTCAAAAACAGGGGTGTCTGCTGACCTTATTGTTACACCCTTATTGTTTGCTAAGAATAAATTCATTGTTTCTGCATAAAAGTTACTTGCTGCCAATGAGTAAACAGACTTTTGCGACCTTGCCTGTTCGAGGTCGAACTGTGCCATGACAGATGACGAGTTCATCGCCACACCAAGATGAAAGTTTTCGTCTGTCAATAATTCGGGGTCATCTGCATGTTGCTTGTCCAAAGCAGAAGTCCATTTAAAGACTTGCTGACCATGACTGTTTTGACCAATATACTTTCTTTGCCTGTTAAATGCACCAAGGAGACTTGCACTTGGGTGCGGTTCTACTTCATAAAATAGTGCAACTGATGATTCTCCATCTCCATCATCCTTCATCTCCGGTGTAAACACAGCAGGGTCAATGATTGCCTCAAAAGGAATTCTACTTATCTTTCTGATACCAGTGTTGCCCTGATAGTCTGTTCTCCAACCCTGTGAATACACTGGGTCATTTGAGATTTCACCTGAACCGGTGAAGTGATAAGTTCCATAACTTGCAGAACCAATTCTTGGAATTGAAGTATCATTTGTAAAGTTGTGCTTTGTGCCAATAATAAACGATGGGATTCTAGTACTTCCAGAACAAATCGTATAAGAACTTGACAAAAAGGCATTTGATTCAACAAGAGTCTTCTCGACATAATCTGTGGTGTTTGCGAACCAAGTTGCATCTTCGCCAAGGTGTGTATACCAAGTCTTGAATGGTGCCTTGCTACCAAGACTTCCATTGGCATCAGTTCTTGGATAATGATAAATATAAGTATATTGAGCAGGGTTTGTAATATCCGCTATACCGTTCCATCTCTGCCTATATTTGTCAGAGAACTTCAAATCGTTCGCAACAGAACCTGTCCACTCAGTAAATCCGTAGAATGTACCTGTGAGGTGGTTATAAACCTTTGGCATTTGATAGGTGTCATAAGTTCCTGCACTTGATGAGTGATTTGGAATCTTTCCAGAAAACAAGTCTTGTGCATGGTTAAAAATATGCCTTCCGTTTGTAGACCTTCTTAAGTCATACCCACCATCGTTACCTGGACGATACCATCCAACAATATTTTGATGAAATGATGCTGACAGAGTTGTATATGGATTTGCTGGACCATATGTGTTCCCCAGGTCTGATGCTAGAGGAATTGCCTGTAATCCCGGAGAATTTCTCAAATCTTGATTGCGAACACTGTCATACCATCCGTAATCATAATCTGGAGGTGTTTTACCGCTTGGATACCCAGAAAGTGCCTCTGGCATGTGTTCGTCAAAATCATTCAAAATAACAATTTCAGTCATCATCATTTCCGACGGTTTTAGAAAATCTGCCATTAAATGCTCTTTGGACCCCGCTGGTTGATTTAGATTATTTTGCAGATTTGCTCCTGGGTATATACGAGTCTCTTCATTGTTTTGGTACTGGTTAGGTCTTAATCCGGATGGAGAAGAGTCGTTTATTCTTTTAACATACCCAAGGTGACCACCTATGTAGCAATTTCTGTGACCGTCAATCTTAATAGTTCCCGTGTTTGTATCTACACTTCCTGCTGTCCCAAAATCAAAACCAGATGAAGATGTCAGGTGACTCAAGTATTGGTGTTCTTGTCCATTGATATACGACTTAAATCCAGAATATTCAACACCGGCTGCCGATGTTCTCCCGATACTATTTAGGTCACATGTTAAGAGAACATGGTTCCAACCAGGACTGGCAGGGGACTGATGGAAGATGGCATCATCTTTACTAGTTTCGAGAGCAAAGAAATCTTTTCCGTCGCCGCCAAAACAAACAAAACTTAAATTATACCCCCTATCAATCAAGTAGTCATTGTCCACACCGCTTTTTGGAACGAGGTCTGTTCCAAAATTATTACTTGCAGTGATTGCATTGTAGGAAGAAACATAATACCCAAAGTGCAATCCCTTTTTCCATGCCCAATCTTCTTCTACTTCTCCGCTACCGAATGTCGCTATGCACCCTCTTTGCACCAGGTTTCCATAAAATGGTAGTCCGCTTGGTCCAGAACTTGGAAATGACTTAGGTAAATAAACCCAAAATGATAGAGTGACCGTATTATCTGATGCTCCAGGCGAACTGCTTCCCGTCAAGATGTCTGCCCACTGTGAACCGCCGCCTATTTCAATCCTGTTCTTTGATAGTGCGGCACTTGCTCCAGAACCGCCCTCTCCGGCAACCCAAGGGCGACCTGTTATTGCCTGAACTGCATTTCCACCTTCGTCTATTGCAAGACTTGCTGATTGGAATATAACACCGTATTGGTTGTAGAGTCTATCTTCGTGTGGTTCGATTACAGGGTAATCAACCGCAATACCTGATTTAATTGAGTTAAATCCAATACCAGGGGCATAATAAGGTGCCAAGACATTTCTCCAGTGACCACCAGTCACAAATGTCGAATAGGAAGAACTCAATTCTCCAGCAAGTTGAACCATTCTGTCTGCTGGATAGAAACCCTTATAAGGAAGAAACTTTTTAAATGCTTTACATTCAAGTTTCAACTTTGTTGCAGAAGCACCCTTGACACTATTCATTTCCTGTTCGACAACATTGAAGTGCTTTATAAAATCCGAATGCGAATAAACCTCGTAGAATGTGTCTTGTGAACTGTTTTCTGGTGTCGTTGAACCAGATATCTTTAAGAATGTGTCATTACAAGAAAAGAATGGGTCATCTCCACCAACAGTGTTGATGTAATAATCTATATGCTCGCTGATTCTAAACTCAGGAACCAGTCCATAATCCTTTGCCAACAACTTTGCCTGCTCTGCAAAACCTTCGTAGTTCTCAAAGTTAAATGGGTTTCTTGAGGCATGCTCTGGTGTTCTAAAGAACTGAGAACCATAAAGGTGGTTCGATGACTTGTCATTCTTCATATAAACAGCAGCGATGTTTTGTGTGTCGGAGTTTTGAACGAGTAGGTGGTCATGAATCGAAAAATCCGATGAAGCGATATTTGATGTAAATATATCTCCAATTGTGTAGTTTTTACTTTTTTCATCCCTATATGTATCAACTTTTCCGAGTGATACTAATGATTCGATGCCTACCTGTGGACTAAAATAACTTGTTGATGTTGGTAGATTTCTATATGCCGTAGGTACTGTCGACACTGATGATGTTATAGTTGGCACAGATGCCAAAGACTTACCGTTCGTGAAAATTTCGCTGACTGTATTATTGCCTTCATAGATTGTCAAAAATGCAAATGACCAAAGACCATCAGTATCACTGTCTTGAGTTGGTGATATAAATCTAAACTTAGTATTATCACCAAAAGATGCGGTGACCAATATGCTGACATACTGAAATTCTCCATCCTCAGAACCGACATAATCAGACCCCAGGAACTTTGCAACTTTTGTGTAGGTTGTTGTTGTATCTCCCTTCATTTGCAAATAAAGAGGTTTTGTACTTGTTCTCAATCCGAAAGCATCATCACTGCCAGCATTAAACCCGGTCCTTAGTTGAAATCTAAATAAGTGCGGTCTATCCGACAATGAACCCGTATATTCCATGAATCTATAATGTGTGTTTGTCGCATCATTCGTACCTGGAGCATCCGTAACAGAACCCACTGCTGTTCTTGTGCCTATTAGAGTGTCTGGAAAAAAATATGTGTCCAATCCAGAACCTGGCACCGAGTATCCGTCGTTGTACCTTCTTGGTCCAGCCAGTGGATAGTCTCCATAATCTTCTCCTGCATTGTTTGTGAAACTTGCATGTATTTCATCGTGCCTGACATCTCCAACACCAGACTGTTGATTCCCATTGTCCATATCAAATCTCAATTCGCCAGCAGTAACAATTGGCACTTCTGTGTCTGCATCAATGACCAACTTGCTTTCAAACTGTGCTTTTCTGTGCATCGTAAAGGCAAGTCTAAAATCGATATACTTTAGTTTTGGCAAACTTGAAGTTGCCTGATAAGGTATCGGTCTTGCAAACAAAGCACTTGCACTTGGATGTGTCAAGTTGTTGTGGAAAATCGCATAGTTACCAAACAACTCACCAGAACCATCTGTTCCCAACTTGTCAGTTGTTTTCTTTAGGGCAGTTGTGCTAAAGTTGTCGTGTGCATCAAGTGCCCAAACAGAAAGGTTTGGAATAGTGTTACCTTGAGAGTTAACACCGTTTGTTTGTGTTCTTTCTTCTCTCTTTGTTTTCCAGAAGTCATCTGCTGAGTATTGAGTTCTTTCTCTTGTTCTCTCTAAGTAAGCATTCTTTTCTTGTGGGAATATCTCGATAGAATACTCTGCGGTTGCCCCAACTCTATCAAAATCAAACTCTTTCAGGTCGTCTGTATATAATGCTTCCTTTTCTTGAATCCTAGATGGTTCAATGCCAAGAATTTTTGTCATGTCATCATTTGCAAACTTTGTTAGTTTGTTATTGAATGAAACACTCTTCCTGAAAGGAACAACTGTAAACAAGTCATTATCAGAATATTCTTTGTATATGTCCAAAACATCAGGCGGTGTTGGTATTGAATTCTTGAAAACAATCGGCAACCTGTTTGATGAAACTGGCGGGTCTGTGAATCTATAATTAGAATTTGTTACAGACCTGTCAGAAGTTGCTCGCAAATGGTCAATGCTATTTGGCCAAGAGTAGTTTCCAAGTGTTGTAAATCTTATCTGGTCCCCAACCACAGGAATAGAGTATTGATTATTCTTTCTGAAATATCTTCCAAGTGCTGAATCGCCTGCTCTAATCTGTTTCCAACTTGGATGACCATATGGTCCCTGCCTGTGGTGGATTGTGCCGGTCAAGTTGTAAACAGCAGACCTAGAAATAGTATTTGTTGTTGCATCTATATCGTCAACAATGTAAGTGTTAAGACCAGCAAAATCAATAATCTTTGTTCCTTCTCTGTTGCTCGCTGTTAAGAACTCATATGTTCTTTCGTATGCGAGTGACCCAGTTGCATCGCCAACAGATGCTTGGGTAAACGAGTGGAGATGTCCTGCGATTGATGCCGGTTCCCTTCCAGTAACAAGAGATGCTGTAATCCAAGCATACTGATAATCATTCTGTGGAATCGGATGCTGAACAAAAACATTATCTTGATTTAAATCTACTTCTCCACTTGATAAATCAATGTCTTCGGCAAGTCGATACCGGTATCTTGGGTTAGCATTAATCTTGTGATTTGTCACAAGACTTGTGTTATCAGCACTTGCAGTCTGTGGAATCTTGTTTAAGAAATCAAGAGGACCACGAACCGAAAGGTTTCTATAATTCATAGAATTGTACACAGAATACTGATTTGTCGCCCTGTCTAGACTGTGCCCACCTCTACTATCACCTGCCACCTCTGTGCCGCCTGGAGAGGCAAATCTCGCCTTAAAAACAGACTTCCTGACCGGTCTTTCAAACTTACCAAACTCTTGAACACCTGGTATTGCAGTTGAGTTAGAAGAAGTGACTTGTTCCAAGTTATCAACAAGAAAATCTTTTCTTTGGTCCTCGGAAGTATATTGAACTACATCATAAATGTGATTGTAGTTTCCAAGGGAAACACTTCCAGTTGTTGTAGCAATGTTTTTGATATTCACCGGTCTCTTTGCCAATTCTTCTCTTAGTACTTGAGCACCCTGAATGTTCTGGTCGATGACAGGTAGGTTACTCGCATCAATGCCAGTTGCATTCGGAGGAAGAATATATAACTTCTCTCCTTGTGCCAGTAACTTAAATGCCTCTACTCTTGATGAGAAACCGTTTTTGCCGCCTTCGAAATTTCCAATAGTCAATGTTGCTGGCAGTGTCCTACCCTGCTCTGTACCTGCTGTTATCCATGAGACGGACTCTACAACAGCAAAATTTGTGACGGTCCCTGTATTAGAATGTATAAACAACATCTCCCAAGGTCCTGCTGTCGTTTTTCTTGCAGCAAATATTTCTGAAAGATACCCCTTCTGTCTTGCTCCGTTTATTGCATTAACGATTGCTTCACCATACTCCTGAACAGTAGACAACCCGCTTGTCCCTATGATAACTCTATTACTACCATCCCTGGTGCCATCTTGTGTTGTGACTGATGTGTCGACAACAAATGTCTGTGTAGTGCTCGACTCATCTGTTATTGTGAAGGTTTCGCCATTAACTGGGGCACTGTTAACTGAGACCGTACATTGAGCACCAGGATTAGTAAAGTTGTAAGTAATAGGCAAGTTGCCTTCTGGTCCATACAGTGTTTGTTCCAGTGTCAAAGTTGTGCCATCAACAGATGCGGCAATTTGACCATTGTGACCAGTTGAACCATTTATCGCTGCTGCCAAATCTATAACAGCAGAACCACTATATTCCGCAGCGGGCAACAAAACTTGTCCGCCTGATGTCAGTGTGAACTGTTTTGTGTACCCGACATCTTGTTTAAAGATGTATGTTTTAGTTAAACCCTGAGTACTCGTGATTGTGATTCTAGAATCATGACCAATGTTTTCGGTACTAGCATCTGAAATTTGTATTGTAGCAGTTGCTTTTACTGCCTGCTCTTGCACGACATCTTGATGCCTATGAGCATTGCCGCCGACCCATCGCTCTGTGAATGGAGATTGAAGAGTTACTTCCCTGTCGTCGCCATATTCATCAGAATGAAGGTTTGTAATCTCAACACCTTGCTTGAAGTTGCTGAATAATTCCGCTTTGTAATCTGATACTGCATCTACAGAACTACTGTAGATTGTAAATGGAGCAATATCATTAATATCCAAGTCTTTAGATGTAAAAGCAATATCTGCCGTGGCATGGAATCTCTTTTTCTTGCTTGGGTTCTGAATATCATTACAAGGTGAAGTCGCTAGTTCAGAACCAGTAACGGCAATGTGTGACATTCCGTGTGCTGTTGAGATACCAGTATAAAGTCTTTTCTTTTTGTTTCCAAAAGTGTTGTCGCCACCCTTAGCATGTCTTTGGTCTTCAACTGTTAGACGGTATGGTCTAGACAATCTTCTCGTTGCATAAGTTGAACCAGACACAGAAGTTACTGAGATTCTTCTGATTGTTTCTCTGTCTGAATCTATCTCGCTGGAAACAGACTTGTCAGTTGCCCTTTGTGCTCTTTCTTTTTGCCATAAGCAGTTATCGTTCTCGTCTCCAGAGATGGGAGAGTGACCATGTTGCCAATCGTAAGATAGTTCGTTGATACCACGAATTTGCCCAACGGGGTCGACCACCTTCATATCCATTGTTGGGAATTTATTAAAATACTTGCTTCTTTCAAGGATGTGACTTTCAATTACATTTCTGATGTCTTCTGATGCAGCAACCGATGCTGGCACCAACTGGTCAATCATAACTGACAATGAAGAGTCCAACCACTTGTAGTACTCTGTGTACCTTTCGATGTCTGGGTTATTCTCTATTCTTGAGAAGAAAATCTGCCTCAACTTACTGAGACCTTTGTAGTTCTGTCTGTATCTTTCTACGGGTGCACCGATTAAGTTGCTGAACTCATTAATGCCTGCAAAAAAGTTTAACATCTCGTCTGTAATTGCAGCATACATAGACTTTTCAAAAGAAAAGAAGTAATCTGTTGGTTTCGTCTCTCTTGTAAATGTCAAATCGTCATTCAGTACAACCTGAACCATATCAGATGCTTTGACATTTTCAAATGTTTGCAGTCTTGTTGCTTGGTCATATTCCACATCAACACTTGAAGTGGTTGCAGAAGCAAAATTAATTCCCTTACCTGGGTGAAGTCTTCTGATTGCTGGAGATAACTTTCCGTATGTCAAGTCGTCATCAAGAGAACCTGAAGATACATCGTTTATCCACATATCCCCATTGCTGTTCGAACCTGTTAAACTAGAAAAGTTCCAGTTAATTGCAAGCAAGTCAATCTTCGACAACTGAGTGTTACCAATATCAGCGAGTGGAAAACTCATTCTAGACGGTTCATCAACACCGTAAGACCGTGGGTCAATAGCATGTGAGTTTATTTCTTCATTGGAAAGTTCTGTACTCCAAACTCTAAAGTTCGCAACCTTTACATCTGATTCATTCAGTAGGGTTCCTGCGAAGTCTTCTCTCTCTGCCCCAACATAGAATCTTCTTGAGTTCTTGATAAAATTCTTTGCATTCGTTGCAGATATTGTTCTTGAAACTTCAAAACTATCTTGAATCTCGTCGGCAACGGTGTTGGCACCGTAAAGTTCAAACCTATATGAGTTGCCAGAACCTGTGACATTCGAACCAGCAGGTGTATCTGATGCTAGTCTTACTGCAACATTCCACCTATTTGAGTCATAGAGGTCAATGATATAGTCTGTTTCCATTGCCTCAAAGATGTCACCTCTACTCTTTAAGACAAACTTAGCAGTTCTTGAGTGCCTCTTTTCTTTTACAACATATAACTGGAAGTTAGAGTAGTCTGCACCTTCCAGTGTCCAACTCAAATCTGTGTCGTCATTTTCGTCAGCAACATTGTGACAACCAAAAACACTAGAACTGAGTGGTGTTGCAAAGTGAAATGGGTGTGATACTGGATAAACCTTTGGAAAAAAGATTTGTGCTTCGGTCGTTAGACCAATAGATACACCATCGTCATCACTGACTAAACCATTTGTTCCCTTCATAAAACCACGGGCATCTGCTGCCCTGTAGTCTCCAATTAACCCATCGATAGACTGAATAACAGAAGCATTCTTGTTAATAGAATCTGCAAAATTCACATACTTTGTTTTTACTGTCGAATTTTCATAACTGGTCTCTACCGGATACGATGAGTCGGTTGAGTATAGGTTAATCTTTATAAGTTCGCTATCAATACCAAAACACCTAAAAAGATTTCTAAATGCCTTATCTGTTCCCTTTGATTTGAAGATTGCTTCAAGATTGTTATGAATGTTGTTGTATATAAAGTTCTTTACATCAGATGTATCTTGTCTGAATTCTTTATCTTCATCTCTATTAACGAGAGTGTTTAGATTACTTGCATCCATAAAAAGTTCTGGAGTTACAAGACCTAGTGATTGAAGTTTAATGTTGTTGAATGGGTGTGGTTTCTTGTCGAAATCTTCATACTTTAAATGTCTTAACTCGCCCATATCTTTTATCTGCAAGAAAAGACTATCAAAATAACTCGCAACGACCTGTGTCATCTTCTTGAGGTCTTCTGCTCCCTCACCGTCTTCGTCTACAATCCAA
>Ga0208162_1001146_pt1 | contig 14224 bp, 26 predicted proteins | sample CB_VirMetaG_4_FD_184539 | JGI IMG/M metagenome (GOLD analysis project Ga0208162, IMG submission 184539) | Freshwater to marine saline gradient viral communities from Chesapeake Bay - CB_1508_1M Viral MetaG (SPAdes) (version 4) | ecosystem: Environmental > Aquatic > Marine > Coastal | place: USA... | reverse complement strand
AACCTCTATGAACAGCATCAGCACCTGCTTCTCTTGAAGTTCCACTTCCGCTTCTTTCTCCTCTTCTAATTGCACGAAGAGCAGCAGCAGCAGAAGAACGATTTGCTGCTCTACCAAAAGAACGCTTATTTCCTTTTGCTCTACCATAACCATATCTTGCATCTAGTGCTGCATCAGATGCTTTTTCATAAGGGCTATCTTCTTTTTCATCAAGTTGCTGATTTTCAACAACTTCCAAATATGCTTCTTGAAGACTACGAAAATCTCGTGCGTCCATTTTTACAAATACTTTTTAGTTATTTATAACTTTAATACATATGGACATAAAAAAAGAGGGTCGTCTGACCCCCCGAATGGAACTTTATTTATTTTGTAATATCGATAACACAAAGAGTAAAACACCGAAGGCAATGCTGAATAATAACATTGCCAAGAAAACGGTGTCACTTTGAAAAGTCAACATATAAAACTTCCTCCCCAGGTTGTGGTGCCTCTGGATGACGTTTAGGTTGAGGTTTGTTCATCTCATCATTAATTGATTTGATGTTACCCCACATCATCGCAAAGGCAGCGCCAGCGATGAGCGCAAAGCAAGTGAAATAAACTGGAGCAAGATAATTCACAGAGCGTTTCCTCTTGGAAGAACTTCCTCAGGGAACACAAAGTTCTCGTGTGGTTGATCGACTGGTGCCAACCAGTTTCTGAGACCCTCATTCAACAAGATGTTCTTGGTGTAGAAGGTTTCAAACTCTGGATCTTCTGCTGCTCTGATCTCCTGACTCACAAAGTCGTAAGCACGGAGGTTGAGTGCCAGACCGATGATGCCGATGGAAGAAGTCCAAAGACCCATCACTGGAACAAACAACATGAAGAAGTGCAACCAGCGTTTGTTGCTGAAGGCAATGCCGAAGATCTGTGACCAGAATCTGTTGGCAGTAACCATTGAATAAGTCTCTTCCTCCTGTGTGGAGTCAAAGGCTTTGAAGGTGTTTGCTTGGTCACTGTCTTCGTACAGTGTGTTCTCGACTGTTACGCCGTGGATTGCTGAGAGGAGTGCTCCACCCAGAATTCCAGCGACTCCCATCATGTGGAACGGGTTAAGCGTCCAGTTGTGGAAACCCTGGAGGAAGAGGAGGAACCTAAAAATTGCAGCCACACCAAACGATGGCGCAAAGAACCAACTCGATTGTCCGAGAGCGTAGATGAGAAATACACTGACAAATACAGCGATAGGACCAGAAAAAGCGATCGCATTGTAGGGACGGATTCCGACGAGACGTGCAATTTCAAACTGCCGAAGCATGAATCCTATGAGAGCAAAGGCTCCGTGGAATGCCACAAAAGGCCAGAGTCCCCCAAGTTGGAACCAGCGGACGATATCTCCCTGAGCCTCTGGGCCCCATAAAAGAAGGAGGCTATGTCCGAAAGCATCAGCAGGAGTAGAAACAGCAGCAGTGAGAAAGTTAGCACCCTCAAGGTATGAACTCGCCAGGCCATGGGTGTACCAACTGGTAACAAAGGTGGTTCCTGTAAGCCAACCGCCAATAGCGAGATAAGCTGTAGGGAAAAGGAGAAGGCCAGACCAACCGACAAAAACAAACCTATCACGCTTAAGCCAATCATCGAGAACATCGAACCACCCCCTTTGTTGAATAGGTCGTGAAAGTGATGCAGTCATTTTGAAGTTTTGTTAAGTTGTTTTGAGACAAAGAAAGGGGTGTTACCACCCCAGTTCTTTATATTGTTATTCTGTTATCAACCAATGGAAGGTGCGGTGAGAGCAACAGGAGTGTTCTCGACAGCAGCCAGGTCCAGAGGGAAGTTGTGGGCGTTACGCTCGTGCATAACTTCCATTCCCAGACCAGCACGGTTGAGCACGTCTGCCCAAGTGTTGATCACACGACCCTGAGAGTCGATAACGGACTGGTTGAAGTTGAAACCGTTCAGGTTAAATGCCATCGTGGAAACACCCAGAGCGGTGAACCAGATGCCAACAACGGGCCATGCAGCAAGGAAGAAGTGCAGGGAGCGTGAGTTGTTGAATGAAGCGTATTGGAAGATCAGACGACCAAAGTAACCGTGAGCGGCAACGATGTTATAAGTTTCTTCTTCTTGACCGAACTTGTAACCATAGTTCTGTGACTCGTTCTCAGTGGTTTCACGAACCAGCGAGGAAGTAACGAGCGAACCGTGCATTGCAGAGAAGAGTGAACCTCCGAAGACACCTGCAACTCCCAGCATGTGGAAGGGGTGCATCAGGATGTTGTGCTCAGCCTGGAAGACCAGCATGTAGTTGAAAGTACCACTGATGCCGAGGGGCATCGCGTCAGAGAAAGAACCTTGACCGAAAGGATAGACCAGGAAAACAGCAGAAGCAGCAGCGACAGGTGCGCTGTAAGCAACGCAGATCCAAGGACGCATTCCGAGACGGTAGGAAAGTTCCCACTCACGTCCCATGTAAGCATAGATGCCGATGAGGAAGTGGAAAACTACGAGTTGGAAAGGACCTCCGTTATAGAGCCATTCATCAAGAGATGCGGCTTCCCAAATGGGATAGAAGTGGAGACCGATTGCGTTCGAAGAAGGAATAACAGCACCAGAGATGATGTTGTTTCCATACATGAGTGAACCAGCAACGGGTTCACGGATGCCGTCGATGTCCACAGGGGGAGCACCGATGAAGGCAATGATGAAACAGGTTGTAGCAGCCAGAAGGCAAGGAATCATCAGGACGCCGAACCAACCAACATAAAGACGGTTGTCGGTGCTGGTGACCCAGTTACAAAACTGTTCCCAAGAAGTATTCTGTTTTGAGCGAGTAAGAGTTGCAGACATTTTAGATAAGTCTAAGTAGGTCCATCAGGGAAATGGTGGAGATACTTATTTCCTCGCCACCCTTAGACGAGGATATGAGAGACGGATTGGTTGCCCTGCCTAGTCTCGGTCAAACGGCAGGGGTTCACACAACGTTACATTTCGTAAGTCGTTGGTGTATTTATAACATGAAACTTAACACGTTGTCAACCGTTAAACTCATTAAGAAATTCTAAAACCTTATTCAGATATTGATTTGCCAGGTCCTTCTGAACGGGATCTCTCCATTCCTTATGCAACTCATTCTTGAGTTTATAAAGTTTGGCTTCCATGTCTGGTTTGCTTATGCGACCTCTCCCCATGACTGAGACTCCCTATCAATAAATGCTTTACGTTTTGCCCAAGTGTCTTTCTCACCGTAAATGTGTCCCTTCTTGTATGATTTATTGATACAATCTGGAGAATTAACTGTGGTGCAGACAAGGTTACTTAAAACCTCTGGGTCTCCGACTTTTCCAGTTCCTAACCAAATGTGTTGTCCGTTTAACCAGACTGCTCCACACTTAGAACACTCCTCTCTCTTCAGAGAAAAGTCGGAAACCTCTCTTTGATCGTCCATTAGAAATTTGGAAGTGTTACGGGTCCGTCCCCACCAGTTGTTGGAAGTTCAGGAGTGCTGGGAATCTGAAGAGATTCTGTAACTGATTTAATTATAACACTCTTAAGAGAATCTGTAATATTCTCTCGGTTCGCATAAAGAGTGTATCCACCTGCTACAACTCCAGCCGACACAGCAAATGAAAGTACAGCGAGTGCGTTGATGACCTTCTGCATAATGAAACTCCATAGCATTGAGAACTTATTTATCTCTAAATAACGGTAGTTCTATTTTCAATGTTTTCAAATGAAGAAACTATTGCTTTTAGCTTCTTCGTTATTTCTTTTTTCACCCGTTGCTAACGCTGCCGAAATCACTTCGAGATTGACTGACTCAATTCAGTTGACTGTTGATGGTGCAGCATCTGCCGCTACAAGAATTGGAAACTCATACAGCGTGAGCGGTAATGGAGTCTCCACCACTGATGGCACAACAAGCGGCGTGGTTGGTGGTTTGGGCGCTGCAACCAATGGCGTAAATTCTTTCACATCAATTACAGCCTCTCAGGCCACTGATGGTTCTGCTTTCTCATTCAGTCAGTCTTACACTGCTGGTGATGCAGACAATGCATCGACAACTGTTTCTTCTGGAGTTGTTGGTTCTCTTCCACTATTTGGAACGACGACTACAACTTCGGGCGGTGTAGCAGGAACGCTGGCTGGTACGCTGTCAAACACCGGTGTTCCAACTGTGACTGCTGGTGGCGCTGGCACAACAGCAATCGGACAACGTTCAATTGAATTGAGCGTATTCAAATGACCGATGATCTCCCATTAGCAATCCTCTTAGGGGCGTTGTTGGGAGTGCTGCACGGGACTGCCCAACTCGCACAGGCAGCTCCTGTGGTTCCCAACTTCACACGAGGAACAATCACAAGCGAAACCACCACCAAAACTGAAGTGGTGGAGGTTATTCGTCAAGTCGAATACACAACTGGAACATCTTACACAGTTACAGGGACAAACATAAACATTCCTGCTAACCCAACCCCAGGTGCAAATTACACCATCATCAATCAGGGTGAACCATTCCAGTTTTCTGAAACTTATCTTGGCCCTGGAACGGCTTCTGAAACATGGATCGATCGTCGCACCGTCATAGAATCTACAACAAATTCTATGTCAGTCTTTACTCAATAACATTATTGTTTGGTGGTGCGGCAGTTGCTCAAACGGCACCATCCAACACAAACATCGCTGGACCAACAGCGAGTGCAACCGGTAATGTTACAAACCAGGCTGTTCAGGTCTTGCAGGGACCGTTCGCAGTAAACCAATATGACCCTGGAGTAGCATGTCAAGGAGCGACTTTCAACATCGCTCCTTTTATTATGGGAACCAGATCATACAACTGGGATCCAGAATCCTACCTAAATGGAGGAGGAAACATGGGTGTCTCAGCATCCTGGCAGATTCCTTTGGATAGAGAAGCAGTTCAGTTGTGTAAGGACAGAGCAAGGATTGCTAACAGAAGACAACAAGCAGAGGCAGACAAGGCTCGATTGGATTTTGAACTTGTAAGACTTTTGAAATGTGGAGAAGCAATGAAGTCTGGCGTTCGCTTTCATCCCGAAAGTCCTTATGCCAGCATCTGTTCTGATGTTGTTGTTGTAACTCCAAAACCTCAACCAGTCGAAAATAATGAATCTAATTCAAAAACACAAACTCTTAATAAGCAAGTTTCAGAATAAATACCACATCTCAGACTACAAACTTTTGTGGATTTCATTCGCTAAGGGTCTGTTGATCGGGGCAATCTTCTTATGACAGATCCCGTTTGGTCAGTCATCTTCATGGTCTTTCTAAGTCTCGTGTTGGCAGGACTGATGATTGTATACGTCTTTTACCTAATACAACAGGAGAACAAAGATGGCCAAGTCCGCGAACAAGGGCAAGAAAGGTCAATCAAAGCAGAATCAAGGTAACGCGACTGCGAAAAAGGCTAAGAACGGGGGTAAGAAAAAATAAATATATGCCAAGAGAATGGAATACTTCTTTTAGGGAACCCTGGAACCCTGTGATAAAGAAGTGCTTGGATGGTGTAGATCTCCATACCAAGTTGTATCTTGAAAGTCAGGATACCTTTCATCTGAACCAGGCAGATTTACTTAGACTCTATGTATCAAGATTAAAAACCTGGATACATAACACAGAACCAGAAGGATTTCACAGGAACGAAAACAATGGGAGCAATGACACCACCAAGTCGGAAGAGTTGTTACAACTTCCGAGTGATCAGCATAGATAGAGTGCTGGATGGAGACACGATTGATGTCACAATTGACTTAGGATTTGACTTATATAAAAAGGAGAGAGTTCGTGTTGCAGGAGTGGATACGCCAGAGAAACGAACACGAGACGAAGAAGAGAAGGCTCTGGGATACGATGCCACAAACTGGCTTAAGGAAAAACTTGAAGGTGCTATCTCTGGCGACGATGATCTCGTTATTAGGACTGAACTTGTTGGCGGTGTGGGTAAATATGGGCGTCTTCTCGGGTGGCTCTACATCGGGGACGCAGAAGTCTCTCTCAACGAACAAATGATTACCGAAGGATATGCCTGGGCATATGATGGTGGCACCAAACAAAAAGACTTTGAAGAACTTCGTGAAATTCGTCGTGCTCATGGCACGTTAGTAGAATGATTTCTACTCTTTATGTTTTTTCTTTTGTGATTTTACTGGTTACTGCAATGGAATCATCATTTCCTGTGAGAAAGAAAAAGTGATTAGTTTGTATCTAACAATCGTAATTGTTGCTTTGATGATTGCATATGCTGGTATTGAAGGAACCCTCAGAGTCTTTGCCTGGATGGATCTCCAAATCAGATTCATCCCAATCAAAATCAAAATGGAACTGATGAAAAGAAAACTGAAGTCCCAACTCGACAGGGATCGAGATTACTTAAAAAGATAAGATCTCTAAATCGAAAACTTTGCTCCCAGTTTCTTCGCAATTGCCTTAGGTGGTTGGAAATATTTCTTAAATCTTTTAACTCCATCTTTGGTAAGACTTTTTGAAAGTTCTTCATCAATGATGATCTTATTGTCATACTCCCAGAAAGCATCGATGTCCACCTGATCACGAAGATACTGTTCTAACTTCTCGATCTTGCTCTCCAGGATTTTCATTCCCTTACCAGAGTATTCGATAACGTCAGCGGATCCCTCTCCATTAGGAACAAAATGGAGAACTGGTTTGACCTGCTTGACTTTCACTTTCTTTTTCTTTCCTTTCAACAGTTGTTTGAGAAGAGGATCTGCTGCTGATTTGATCTGACCAATCACAATGCTGGCACCCAAAGCAACAGTGGTCGTAACAACAGCAGTTGCACCAGCAGTGATGAGAGGTGCAACCTCTGGAAGAGGAACATCCATGCCTGCCACATTGACAGTTGGTGTCTGTGGCAGGTCACGAGTGTCTGGTCTTGGAGCTGCTTCCTGCTGGTTTCTCTGATTTTCTGCTTCGACTGCCTCTCTCCACTCGTCCTCCGTTGGAGCATCGATTACTGGGTAATCAATAGTGGGATCGGTCATGTCGATCACAGGTGCCCTGAGACCCCTTGTGACGGGTCCTGGAACCCCCTGAGTGACAGGAACATCGATAGGATCAATGGTTCTAACAACAGGGGGAGGAAGGTCCCTGATGACGTTTACAGGTCTACTTCGTACCTGAATCGGTGGGATTTGGGACATTGGTTGTAGACATTACAGGTGGTGGAGCAGCAATTGTGATTGGTGCTTGCTCAATTCGAATCGTCTGAGATGGTGCTGTTTGTGCAGCAGTGGCAATCAGTTTTTCCAAGTCTGCCTTGGAAACACCACCAGCAGCACCACCCATCTTCATTGTTCCGTCGCCAGACTTCTTAGCAGTCTGAACACCAAAGGTGGCTAACACCCCAGTGAACACCGATGCGATAAAAGTTGGATCAAGTTTCTGCTCAGGAATTCCCAGAGCGGGTGGAAGTTTGATGTAAGCAAGAGTGAGAATTCCGCCAGACCAAACAAGAATGCCAAGACGAACAAACGTGCTGATCACAGCAAGATGTTCTTCACTATCACCTGAAGCATCTTTGATTCTTCCAAAGATACCTTTCTTCTTCTCCTCTTTCTTTTCCTCAACGTCCTTTTTAATTTCTTCAGGCATGAGTTTATAGAGAGGCGCAGTTATTTAGAAATACATTAAGCTAAAAGTAAACACCACAAAAATAATAATCACAAAGATCATAAATCCCACACCTGCCCAGTTCACCCAATTGGGCATTGGTTCATAATTGTGTTTATGTGACATGAAAGTAATAGATAAAAAAATACCCCAGAAAAAATTTTTCCAGGGTAAAGGTTTCTGTTTAGTGATTTCAGACTGGGGCAGTCTCGCGTGAGTTGACCTTCAGGTAATCATAAACCTGCTCAGGTGTGCTCTCACGATAAGGGTCTGCTTCGTGGTTGTCAGACTTGCCGTCTTCGACGAAGAGTTTTTCGATCACTCCGTCTTGAACGACTGCTGCGTAACGCCAGGAACGATCACCGAAACCAAGGTTACTCTTAGCAACCAGTTGACCCATGGCACGAGTAAAGTAAGCGTTGCCATCGGGGATCAGTTGAACCTTTTCGATGTTCTGATCTTTTGCCCAAGCGTTCATAACAAAGGCATCGTTGACAGAGACACAATAAACAGCGTCAACACCAAGAGCACTGAAGTCTTCAAACTTTTCCTCAAATCCAGGCAACTGATAAGCACTGCAAGTAGGAGTGAATGCACCAGGCAAACTGAAAACAACCACACGCTTACCACTGAAGAGATCAGTGGTTGTGCGAGTAACAAAGTCTCCATTCTCTCTGAACTTAAATTCCACATTGGGAACTGAATCACCTTCTTTTTTCATTGGAATCTCCCAAATAACGTCTTTGATAATCATTGATTAGTTGAGTAAGCGGGTTGCATAAGACCGCCACCTGGACCATCTTGGTCATCATCCTCTTGATTATCTAAGATCAAATAAACAATTATAAAACCCACCAACAGTCCGAGGTAGGCTTTAAACATCACCAGATTCCTGGGATGATCTGACCTGTGGTCAGGTAAGCACCGAATGCTGCAACGATGCCGATCATGGCTGCCCAGCCATTAATTCTTTCTGCCTTTTCGTTCATTGTTTTACTCCTTAGTAAGTTTCTGAAAGTTGATTTACTGAGTGTGCCAGAAGAACAAAGAATGTAACACTGGTCACTGTAAAAATAAGTTCGGTCATTAGAACAGGTTCTCCTCTTGTTCTGTGAGAATTACACTGTCGCTTGTGGGATAAGCAACGCACAAAAGAGCGTAACCTTCTTCAGTTTGATCATCGTCCAGGAAAGTTTGGTCTTCGTTATCGACTGTCCCTGAAATGACTTTACCTGCACATGAGGAGCAGGCACCAGCACGGCATGAGTAAGGAAGGTCAACACCTTGCTCCTCAGCAGCGTCAAGAATATATTGATCCTCTGGACACTCAATGATGGTTGAGGTTCCTTCGGGTGTTTGAAGTGTTACTTTGAAAGTTGCCATTGTTAGTTCTTAGTTGTCAGAAGATTCCGAAGAAGAGGTTACCAGTGATAGCGTAAGAAACGAAACCAGCAATAATGCCGACCATAGCCCAACGCCCATTGGTTCTCTCCTTTACCATGTTTGGTGTAAGCATTCCGTAGTTTTCATAATACATAACGGGCTCTTTTGCCCACATGTTCTGTTGTCCACGGTCATTTGTTGTAACAGTCATTGTAACTAATGTGAAGTTTAGTTACATTATTTATTATTTCTTTACTTTTGTCAAGGGGTGGTTGCCCACCCCCGTCTTGAAATCATAACACGAATAAGTAATTTTACTTACTTAAGTGTGTCAACCGCTGCCAAAGCACGTTGTCTGAGTCCCTCAGGAAGAGGAACATAACCCAGAGAGTCTGCCTTACCCTGTGCTCCAGGACTCAGCATGTAACGGAGAGTATCCTTTACTGCTTCGTTGTTGGAGTGTTCGGGATAAGCGAGAACCCAGGTCAGTGAGACGATTGGATAAGCGTTCTCACCAGAGGGATTGGCATCAGCGCCACGGAGTTTGTCGTCCAGGACGATCTGTGCCAGACCAGCAGAGGCAGTCTCTGCAGAAGCAAGAACATAATTGCCATCTTTGTTTTCGAGAGCAACTTGTTGGAGACCTTGTTTCACATAACCATAATTAACATAACCAATGGCTCCATCAATCTGTTTGATCTGTGCTGCGACACCAGAGTTACCTTTGGCACCAACACCAACAGGCCACTTCACTGACTTACCAGTGCCAACTCTTGCCTTCCACTCAGGAGAGAATGCAGACAGGGAGTTGGTAAAACCTTTAGTGGTTCCAGATCCATCGGAGCGATGAACAACCTTAATGGGAGTGTCAGCACAACCGAATGTTGACCAGTTAGTGATGTTTCCGAGGAAGACATCAGCCAGTTGAGTCTGAGTCATTTTAGCATCACAACCAGGAAGGTTGTAAGCAGGAACGATCGCACCGCCCGTCATAGGAATATGAACCAGACCAGTTGCAGGGATCTTGGAATCCTTTACAGCGCCATCAGAGGCACCGAAATCAACTGTACCAGCAGTAAACTGACGAACACCAGCACCACTGCCAACTGCCTGATAAGAGACCTTGTGGCCACCTTCAGCAGCGTAGTCTTGGAACCAACGTTGATAGAGAGATGCTGGGAACGTTGCTCCAGCAGCAGTCAACTGCTGAGGAACAAACGATGTCTCCACTTTAGGAGAACAAGCAACCAGGGCAACGCTTCCAAGAGCGACTGCCGCAATCTTTTTGAGTGTCATGATAAGTTATCAGAACTTGTACTTGGTACCAACTTCAACTTTCCAATCACGAGTTGAATCGTTTTGGAAGAGATTCTCAAACTTTCCGTAAGCAGAGAAGTTCTTGGTAATCTTTACTTTACTGCCAATTTCCAGTGCTGTAAAGGTCTCGTTGTCTTTTCCTTCAGGAGACATAACACCAACACCACCTTCGATGTAAGGAGTGAAGTCACCTGCTTTCCATTCGTAACCAACACGTCCTTGGTTGGTCAGACTCTTATAATCATCGTCCGTTCCTTTGACTTCAGTCTTGGTCTCCACATAGGGACCTGCAAGGGCAGGTGCTGCCATGACGGGCACAGCCAGGATAGCAGCAAGAGCGATTGCTTTCATTGTTCTTAATACCTTTTGTTTGGGGTTTACAAGTTTGTCTTTTAAAGACTTTATTATTGTAATGGACCAGTAACTGTTTTAAGTTATGGTTCAATTAAATCTCACCTAAGACAAACCTCGTTATTTAAGCCAGCTTAACTGAAACTTAATGTCACAAAAGGCACAAAAAAGGGGGACCCGAAGGTCCCCCATTGTTATCTGATGTTATCAGAAGCTGTACTTAACGCCCAGCTTACCACCAACACCCAGGTTCTCGGCAGAGAAGTCGCTGTCAGCGGTAGCAGCGGACAGTTCGCCGTAAACACCAACGCTGGAGCTCAGGGCAGCAGAAGCTCCGATCTTACCAGACCAGACTTGCTCGTTCTGAACGCCGTCAGCAGCAACGACGGAAGGACCACCCTGGATGTACCAGGAGGAGTCACCATCACCGATGGCACCCTCGTATCCAACGTGGAAATCTGTGGTTGCCCCAGTGTAGTCATCGCCGGTCCAACCAGCGTTGGTCTCAACGTTCACATAAGGACCTGCAAAAGCAGCGCCTGCGAACAGAGTTGAAGAAGCAGCCAGGGCTGCGAATGCGGATTTAATCATTTTAGTTACCTTATTTTCTCGCAGAGTTATCCTGCGGATGAGAGGAGACTCGACATGTCTCCGTTAGACTCACGGCACCTCTACGAGTAGTTGAGGTGTCAGTGCCGCTTCGTTGGTTTATTTATAACCTTTTTATTTCAGTTTGTTAAAATTAGGACTCGTAAGTCTCAGGTTGAGGAGGGGGTCCTGATGGATTACTGATTCTACCTAAGTAAGGATCATAATCCATTAACTCATCAATGCTCATCTGTGATCCTTTTTGTGACCAGAATCCTAACTGAGCGTTGAAGTTTCCTTTGTGGAATGCATCCACATGCTCTGGGTGAATTGATGATCCCAATTCAGTCCTGTAAAGAAGGAGAGGAAGAGCGTAAGTGTTACCTGAGTTATAAAGGAGGTCGTCAGCAACTGGGCGTGGACGAACTCCGTTGTCCAATTTATACTTTTCCCCACGACAGTGAAGTCGAAGCATCTTCTCAGCGTGGTGCCTGGTGATTAGATAACAAGCGGTGGAAAATTCATTAACAAACCTCTTGTGAATTTTGACGTTGATGTCTCCAGTACAAATGATTGCGATCTGGCAGACATCCCAGTCGTAAGGAATTTTAGCATAAAAATCTCGCCAGTTAAAATTCCAGAATCTTACAAGATCCAAACTGACATCATCCTCCATCATGACAGCGTAAGGTTCTCCACTGTCATAAAATTGTTTGATTGCTTTCAGGTGAGAGGTCACACATCCGATTTCACCAGAAGACATCATGTCAGGATAACGTCCCTTGATGATGTCACTCAGGTCATCCTCTCGTCCATCATAAGCAGACACACGAGTGTAATTTTCGATCTCCCAGTACTTAAACTGATCCTCCATGTACTCTCGTCTCTCTGGTTGCCCATCAAGATTGAGGTAATAAATGGGACCGATGCCCTTCAGTTTAAATGCCGATTTGTTTCTGTCTCTGTCCATGAATCCAATCTAACACGTCAATCTCAGGTTTCCACCCGATCACTTTTTCAATCTTAGTTATGTCAGCCAGAGTTGTCTCTGCTTCGCCTTGACGGGGAGGAAGATAAACCTGGTTGTCAGAGATGGCATTGGCAAGTTCTTGAATGGAATAATTCTTTCCACTTCCGACATTGAAGAACTCACCCTCATGTCCCTGCAGAGGCATCACAGCAGCAAGATAATTTGCTCGTGCAACGTCCTGAACATGAATGAAGTCTCTTCGTGCCTGACCAGTTCCAACAATGGTCAGAGCGTCTCCAACCGCTGCCTGGCGCTGGAAGACACCGATGACAGGAGAGTACTGACCCTTAGTTGGAGACCTCTCCCCAAACACATTAAAGTAACGAAGAGACACTGTTTCCAACCCATAGAGGTCAGTGTACATCTTACAGAATTTCTCTGCAGCAATCTTGGATGCAGAGTAAGGATTCAAACAATCATCAGGTTGTGTCTCCACATTTGGTGCTGGGTTCCTACCATAACCCGAAGATGTAGAGGAATAAACCAGACGCTTGACATTTGCTTCTCTGGCACACTGAAGGACCACAGTGGTTCCCACACAGTTCTTATGGACTGCATTGATGGGGTTTTTGATGGCAGGTTGAAGTCGTGATTCTGCTGCAAGGTGGAACACATAATCCACACCTTCAAACAGTTCTCTCATGGCATCATAATCTGTGATGTCCACAAGGTGAGACTTACTGGTGTCTGCCCAATAAAAGTTATCGTTGTTGGCACTCTGGTTATCAACTTGAATAACCTGATGCCCTTGTTCATTCAAATAATCAACCAGGTTTGACCCGATGAAACCAGCGGCACCTGTTACTAAGCTGCGTGTCATTTTTTATACGATTGATAAATTAGAGTCTTAACTCTGGTGGTAGAGTATGGGTGTTCGGATCGAGGAATCCAAACGATTGGTAAACCGATTCCAACTCCCGTGTAACTGCCGTCACTGTAATCATCCCCCAAGAAACGCATATGATATTCACCACTATCAAGCAGAGCAAGATATTGATCTTCCTGATCGTAGGTGACAACTTCATCGACATCTTTCAGTGACAGAAGAATTTCTTTGCGATCCTCCACAGACTGAACTGGTTTAAGTTTCCAGTCCCGTTCTGTGTTGGGGTCTTCATGAAGAGCAACTGTGAGATGGTTACAGTAATTCTTCGCATACTTGAACATTCTAACATAACCAGGATGAAGAATGTCGAAAGCACCAGCAACGATACCCTTCGTTACAGGGAGAGTCTTTCTCCAGTCCTCAACATTGATACCTTTGTCATCAATGAACAAGTCAGCATTAGGTTTGTGAAACATGGGTTCCAGTTCATGAAACTTGACTCCCCACTTCTTCAACTGTTGTTTCGTCTTGAGACTCCAGTCCATCCCTGAACCACGACCACGAGCAGTCATCAGAATGATATAATGTCCCTCATCATAAAGACGGTTCACAGTCTCAACCATGAACCGCTTAGGTGTGGAATTGTCGTAATCATTCTTCCCCTTATCTGTTACAGGAGTGTCACAGATGGTTCCGTCAATATCAAAACAATATCTCATCCAACAACTCCATGAAGGAAGATCTGGTGGACACATTCTATCACACCATAATTATCGCTGTCAATGTAATAATTCCAGAGTGCTTTCTTGGCACGAGTTCTGAGTCTGTTGTTAATAAAGAAACCACTCAGAATTCCATAAGCAATGTTCTTATCTTCACAATATTTCTGACACTTGATAATGTTCTCCGACTCACCACTGGAACTGATGAGAATCACCAGAGTGTCTGGTTCAACATGATACTTCAAGAACTGAAGGTATGACTCCTCATAACCAAAGTCATTGGCAAGCATGGTGATCATTGAAGCATCAGAGAAGATCGACACCTTCTTATTGTGAAACTTCATGTAATCCTGAGAGATGTGAGAAGCGACA
>Ga0208162_1001145_pt1 | contig 14236 bp, 19 predicted proteins | sample CB_VirMetaG_4_FD_184539 | JGI IMG/M metagenome (GOLD analysis project Ga0208162, IMG submission 184539) | Freshwater to marine saline gradient viral communities from Chesapeake Bay - CB_1508_1M Viral MetaG (SPAdes) (version 4) | ecosystem: Environmental > Aquatic > Marine > Coastal | place: USA... | reverse complement strand
CAAGATTGGTAAATCTCTTCTCAAGGCTATTGGTCTTTCTCGTGGTATTACCGATACTTCTGGTAGAAGAACGGTAGCCCTTCAAGAGAATGTGTATCGTGGTTTCCTTCGTTCAATGGCAAATGCCGAACCAGCTGACCGACAGAGATACATGGATGGTTGGGCAGAAGCTATTAAGGCAGGTAATGACGAAAGGTCACCCAAAGCAGTCAATCGTAAGTTGATCGAACTGGGTTTGATTGATAAAGACATCCTTGATGATAGAAAGGCAGGTAAGGTATTCAAAGAGGAGTATGATGAATCACTCAGAACCTCTAAGACTTATGGGAAGTCATTCATAAGGAAATATCATAAGGATAATAAGTATCTTTAAGTGAGTTGACACACGCTCTGAAGTGTGATATTATAAGAGTTCAACAAAAGGTCTCATGAAAGAACGTCGTAAGTATCCGACCGTCCTCCGTTATCCTGGTGGTAAGTCTCGGATCATTTATTATTTGTTCAGACGCAACATGCTTCCTCAGGATATCAAGGAATACCGTGAGGGTTTCCTTGGGGGTGGTTCTTGTGCTTTGGCTTTCTCTACCATGTATCCAGACGTTCCTGTCTGGGTGAATGATCTGTATTATAACCTCTACATTTTTTGGACTCAACTCCAGAACAACTCTGACTCCCTGGTCAATCGACTTTTGGAGTTGAAGGATGAAGCTTGTGCAGCTGATGGTGTAGTTGAGTTGGAACAGAAGCATCGTAAGTTGTATGCTGACATGAGGGAGTTGATTGATACTTCAACTGATCCACATGATCTGGCGACTGCATTCTACGTTCTCAATCGTTCGAGTTTCGGTGGTTTCACCGAACAGAATAAGAACGCCTTCATTCGAGATTCTTATAAGAATACGATCTTCTCACAGAGTAAGATCAAGAAACTGAAAGACATCAGTCGTATCATTCAACCCTGGAGAATTACTAACCAGGATTATCGTGATCTGATGACTGCACCTGGTAAAGACGTGTTTGTTTTCCTTGATCCTCCATATCTCATCAAAGATATGTTGTACGGAAAGGACAAGGAGATGCACTCTGGGTTCTCTCATGAAGACTTTGTTCAATCTTGTAAGGACACTCCACACAACTGGATGATCACTTACAACGAACATCCTTGGTTGAGAGAACAGTTCGCTGACTTCCACATGGAGAACTTCGAGTTTCGATATAGTCTGGCTCACCGAGCAGAAAACAAGAATAAGAAAGAAGAACTACTGATCATGAACTATGTTCTTCCTCGTGATCTACCCAAAAACCAAATACTGGAGGAATTGCTAGCCTAATCATCTGTTTTTGTTCCATCATTCTTTACCCTCTCTAATGAAAAAACAATCTCTACTGACTCACGTTGAAGAACTTGAACTGTGTAAGGCAGCACAATCAGGTGATAGGAAAGCATTTGATTTGATGGTGACTCGCAACTTGGGTTTGGTCGGAAAACTTGCCAAGAAGTTGTACTATAAGAATGAACAGTATTCTTATGAAGACTTGTTCCAAGAGGGAGTTTTTGGATTGATTCGTGCTATCCAAAAGTTTGATCCCAAAGAGGGATGTAGGTTCTCCACTTATTCTTATTATTGGGTTTATTGTTTCATCAGTCGTTATAATGCCAACAACCACGGCAAGATTCGTGTTCCCGTTCATGTGACGGAGAAGATTCGTAAGATGAACAAGGAACATGATGCGGAGGGTCTTCTTCACGAAAAGAGTAAGATTCCTGTGGTTCTTTCTCTCAATTCCACTTATGGTGACAACTCAACACTTGAACAAGTGACATCTGATCTTGTGATGGACAATCAGATTGATGAGTTGGATGTGGTCAAAGACCAGATGAAAGGTGTTCTGACTGAACGTGAGTATAGTGTTCTGTGTCATCGATATGGTGTGGATGGTGAAGTTGCCAAAACTCAAAGGGAATGTGCCAAGATCTATGACATCTCTTATGCTGCAATCTCTCTCATTGAACGTAAAGCAATCTCCAAACTAAAAACTCACTTTGGGGAATAAATAAATAATATGATGAGCAAAAAGTCTTAACAGATATAATGAAAAGCTTTTTCCGTTTCTTGTCCGAAGCATCTCCGAGTGTAGCCGACCAGGCTAAGCGTAAGGGGTTAGTAGCAAGAGGACCTGGCAACTGGTATGACACCCAGGGAAATTTTGTTGCAAAGACTGAAGGTGGTCGTCTTGTGCCTGTGAAGGCTGGCGAGCAACCCAATCAAGAAGCACGTCCCACTAAGGATGGGGTACCCCAACAGAAGAAGGCAAAATCAGCAGAACCAGAGACTCAAAAGAAATCAGAAGATTCACAACCAGAGAAAGAAGGTGAAACAGTAACTCTGGTGTTTGGGAGATTCAATCCTCCAACTATTGGACATAAGAAAGTATTAGATAAGGCAGCTGCTCTTCCTGGTGACATGAAGGTTTATCCTTCTCGTTCTTATGATCCTAAGAAGAATCCTTTGGATCCTGATACGAAGGTTGAGCTGATGAGAAAGATGTATCCTGATCATGCTGATTCCATCTATAATGATGAAGATGTTAAGACCATCTTTGATGCTCTGAAAACTGCCGATGAAGAGGGTTATAGTAACGTCAATATTGTTGTAGGTTCTGATCGAGTTTCTGAGTTTGATACTCTGGCACAGAAGTACAATGGTGGAGAAGATGGTCTCTACGACTTTGATGAGATCCAAACCATCTCAGCAGGAGACAGAGATTCAGAGGCAGAGGGTGTCGCTGGTGTATCTGCCTCTAAGATGAGAAAGGCAGTTATGGATAATGACTTTGCAACCTTTAAGGATGGAATGCCAAAGGACATGTCTGATAAAGACATCAAAAGTGCATTTGAACTGGTCAAATCAAGAATGACCAAATCAGAAACCTGGGAGTTTGCTCCTAAGTTTGACTGGAAGAATCTCAGAGAGAACTACATCAAAGGAAACATCTTTAAAGTAGATCAGTTGGTTGAGAACCTGAACACTGGTTTGGTTGGTAAGGTTCTGAGACGTGGAACTAACTATCTGATTTGTGTAACTGAGAGCAACTTGATGTTCAAGTCTTGGATCAGAGATCTCAATGAATACACTGAGGTCAAGATGGATCGTAAGATGAGAACTAAGAATAAACCCAATACTCTGACTGGCACAACGGGTTACTTTAAGTATGCTGCTGACGTAACTCCTGGGTTTAACAAAGGAGATGACACCAACCTGCAACCAGGTGGGAAACCTTATAAGGGACCCAAGTCAAATATCAAAGAGTTCATAAATAGATATAAGAAAAGAATCTGAAGAAATGTCTAAACACTTGAACGAATTGTCTGCGGTATATCTCAACAACATCGCAGAAGAAACTGTTTGTCCAGTGTGTGGATTTGATCCATGCCAGTGCTTAGAGGGTACTCTGGATGAGTCCTGTGGTTGTGATCATAGCGAGAAAAAAGATAAGAAGAAGGAAAAGAAAGAATATAAAGATCCAGTTTCTCATGCTTTGGAGACGGATAAGAAACTGATGAAGATTCATAATGAAGGCAAACAACCAATTCACATTGGACGTATGCTTTCTCAAGCATCCAATAAGGATTATGCTGCTTCCAAGGAAAAGAATCCCTCTAAGAGAGAGAAACTGGAAACTCAGGCAAGAACCATCAGAACCACAGTGGATATGGATTCCTTCAAGAAGAGAACGTCAAAGATCAAACCACAGCGCGCTGGTGTTCAGGAAGGGTTCTCAAACTGGAGACAAGACCTGATTGAAGTCTCTGATGGAAACTTTGATGTTCCATCATCTCAGGCAAAGAGTGACAAAGAGATGAAGCAGGAGATCAAGGATAAGAAAGTCAAGAACAAGGTTCTTATCAACCCACCAATGGCAGTAAGTGAGGCAGTTGAGGCACTGGGTGGAACCATTCTTGAGTTCTACGAACTGGATGAAAAGATCAATCTGAAGAAGGCAGATATGGGTGATGTTGTGAAGGACTTCTACAAGTCTGATGCTCCTCAGTTCAAAGGAAAGTCAAAAGAGAAGCGTCGTCAGATGGCCATCGCTGCTAAATTGGAAGCCGAACGCGGACCCCAAGAGTCTACTGATATGAAGAACGCTCCCAACATCAAGGATCAAAAGACTCCCAAGAAAACTAATGTGTATTACGATAAGCACATGAAGCAGTATGTACCAACAGTGAAGGAGGCAAGAGACCCAGCAAAAGAAGAGCAAGGTAAGAAGATTGCCAGTTATGAAAAGTCAGGTAGAGCTTTTGGTCTGATCAAGAAGTTCCGTCAGGAGAACCCTGGTTCCAGACAACCCAAAAAGGTTCGTGGTGCTAAGGAAACCGAAGGACAGGCAGCAGCTCGTCGCAGAGGTGCTCAGGCACAACGTGCAGCGAAATATGGACTGACTTCTAAAGAGAAAAAGGAAACACAAGCAAGAGCACCTTACTACTCCACCAGAGACTGATGTCACTTCACGAAGCTCCCTTTGCTGGTTATTACGGCAGCAAAGAAGAAAGAGAGGATCAAGAGAACGACAAACTTGATAAAGATCGTAAGGCACGCATGAAGTATGGTAAGTCTTGGAAGGACCATATGGACAAAGCCAAGGATGCTCAGACCAGACTTCGTAAGGGTGAAGTCAAGAAGTGGGATCCTGTTAAGAAGGAATACGTCTCAAATCTTGATTGACATCTAAATAAGATGTCATTGAGGATCTAATTATGCTCTCCTTTCTTCTCCCCCTGGCATCTAAGATTATCTCTGATGCCGTCGCCAAGATTCCCGACAACGAGGAACTGGGCGAAAAACTGATCGACGTTTGTCTGGTTATCCTTAGTAAGGCTGTAAAGCTCACTAAGACAGACATGGACGATCAACTGCTTGCCGCTGTTGATAAAGCTATTAGAAACAGAGACGGCGAGTGATTGTAGGAGCAGGACCTTGGTGTCCTGCTTTTATAAATATCTATTAGCATAGCAATTTTATCTAAGGGCAAAGACATGGCACTTTGGGGCAATAACGATGCAGTCGGTTCGGGTGGAACCGTGTCCCTGGATTACAGCACTGGTGTTGTAACGGGATCGGGTACCACTTTTGGAGAAACTGGAGCTGCTAAAGTAGGAGACGTAATTCGTTTTGGTGAGAGAGGCGGCGGTTCGACCTATTATGGTGACGCTGCTATCGTCAGCATCGCTGGCACTCAGTCACTGACAATTGGTTCAACTGCTGGTCTCAGCGGTGCTGCCATTGCTGGTGCAGAGTTCTACATCTCTGAACTTCCCGTTTCCAGCATCAAGGACTCCACCTTCAGTGAAGCATCATATGGTGTTGATGATAAACTGATCTATGGTATCTCTGATGCCGATTCACAGAACCTGGGTGGTCCTGCTGGATATGAGAAGATCGACGCTGGTTGGGTTGGAATCACAACCTATATTGATAACCATGGTAACCTGAGAGTCAAGAGAGAAGTTCTGGTTGCGATGTCTGGTATCACCACAGGTAACATTCCTTATCCTACTGCTGAAGGATGATCTAAATGATCTTTAGTGAATTGAACGAGGAGAACTTTCTCCTCTTTGCCATTAAAAATTATGAGAATCCAGCAGCTGTAACGAAAGAAGATTTTGAGAAAGATCTGAATCATTTTCGTTATATCAAAAGATTACTCAAGCGATATAAGATTACGGGTGATCTGAGAGTTCACCTGTTAATCAATCATTTCATCATCCTTTATAACATTTTTGGTGATGCAGCAACGCCAATGCTGTTTTACAAAATTGAGAGTAATCTCTGGTCTGTAACTAAAACCTTTATCGTGTTTTTGAATAAGTTGCCCGACTTCCCAAAGACGTATATTCATGATATTGAATTAGACCAAAATTGTTTGGAGGAACTGGAAAAGATTAGCCATGGATAAAGACAAAATCGACAGAGTTATCAATGCATTTCGTAATGCGATGTATAGTGAATTCAGTGTCTCAGAGGAAGGCATGGTGGCAAATCCTCCTGGGGGATCTGGGGGATTTTCTGGTTCCTCCAATGCTGCTGGTCCTACTGCTGGTTTCGACCCCGTTATGAAGTTGGATGGTCGCAATAAGTATGTGAAGAAAGCCATCAAAGATCTGATGGATAGGAAGCAGAAAAGGGCAGATAGAAAAGCTAGAAAGAAAGCACTCAACTACAACCCTTACTTTACGCCCTTCAATGGCAGAGGAACAAGTTAGGATCGCGATCCTAGAACAAAAGTTAGAAGATCTGAAACCGATTGTGTATAAGATCGACCATGCGATTGAGAAACTAAGTGAGGTAAATACAACAGTTAGCAGAATGCTCGCTGTTCATGAAGAACGTATATCGAAACAAGAAGAAATCGACACTGTATTATTTGCAAAGGTTGACAAACTCAGTGATAAAGTGGACGCAAGTAATGACAGTTTGTTTGCGAGAATACGAAAACTAGAACAGAAAGTCTGGAGAGTTCTGGGAGGTTTCGCTGCGGCAACTGTTGCCCTCAACCTGACAGGTCTTTTACTAAGAGCTGGCATCATCAACTTATCTCCAGTCCCACAACCTGTTATAATTCAAGAGCGTTAGTCTCTTTGGTATGGATTTCATTGATGTAAAGTACATCAACTTACTTTCTTCAAGACTACTGAAGTTCAAGAGAGTCAAACCGCATCTTTATAACTTTCGGTGCCCTCTTTGTGGAGATTCTCAGAAGAACAAAAGTAAGGCTCGTGGGTATCTCTATCGAGTTAAGACTAATACTAATTTTAAGTGCCATAACTGCGGAGTTAATATCTCCTTCAACAGTTTTCTGAAATCTCAGGATCCAGTTTTACACAAGGAATATACTTTTGAGAAGTTCAAAGAGGGACACTCTGGAAAGAACTTTGTTGTTGATGTGAGTGAGGCGTTAGTAGAAAAGGTAAAGGAATCAAAGCCAACGTTTAAGAAACGTGTCAAACTTGATTTACCCAACGCCTTTGATGTTAATCTTTCAAAGATCTATCTCCACGGCAGAGCGATCTTTGAAGGTGAGTTCTACTACACTGATAACTTCAAAGAGTTCGCTAACACCATCAGACCAGGTACTTTTGAGAGTACCAAGTATGGTGAGGAGAGGATCGTCATTCCTCTGAAGAGGGATGGTAAATTGATTGGGGTTCAGGGGAGAGCACTCTCTTCAAACCCTATTAAATATATCACTGTAATGATTGATGATGAACAACCAAAGATTTACGGACTTGACTCAATCAACCCAGACCTACCTGTCTATGTGGTCGAAGGACCCTTGGACAGCACTTTCCTTGACAATAGCGTGGCTTTGTGTGGGAGTGACGGTGACGTGGGTTGTCTTGAGGGAAGCGACCTCATATTTGTTTATGATAATGAACCCCGCAATAAAGAAATTGTCAAGCGAATTGAACGCCACATTGAATCAGGAGACAAAGTTGTCATCTGGCCAAACAAGGTCCAAGAAAAAGACATAAATGATATGGTCCTTGCTGGTCATTATGTCAAGGATATAATAAAATCAAATACATATCAGAACTTAGAAGCTAAGTTACATTTCACCACCTGGAAAAAAGTATGAGTAACGGAACGAAGGTAAAGAAGAGAGACGGGAGAGTTGAACCACTTGACCTAGACAAGATGCATCTGATGGTGCAAGAGGCATGTGAGGGTCTTGCAGGGGTGTCTGCATCTCAAGTGGAGATGCAGTCTGGTATTCAGTTTTATGACGGTATTACCACCTCAGAAATCCAAGAGATTCTTATCAGAAGTGCCAGTGATCTGATTGATCTGGATCACCCCAACTATCAGTTTGTGGCTGCTCGTCTCCTTCTCTTCTCTGTGAGGAAGCAATTGTTCGGTAGAACCAGAACACTTCCTAAGTTGATTGATCACATCACAGAACAGGCTTATGCTGACCACTATGATCGTGATATCTTCACCAAATACTCCAAGGAAGAGATTGAACAGGTAGAAGCTTTCCTGGATCACAAACGTGATTTCCTCTTCACTTATGCTGGTTTGAGGCAGGTGGTAGATAAATATTTGGTACAGGATAGAAGCACTGGGAAGGTTTTTGAAACACCCCAGTTCATGTACATCATGATCGCTCTGACTATCTTTAGAGATTATCCCAAGGAAACGAGACTCTCTTATGTCAGACGATACTACGACGCAATCAGCAAGCACAAAATCAACATTCCCACACCTATCATGGCGGGAGTTAGAACTCCACTTCGACAGTTTGCTAGCTGTGTTCTTGTTGATGTTGATGACACCCTCGATTCTATCTTTAGCTCTGATATGGCGATTGGCCGATACGTTGCACAAAGGGCGGGAATCGGTATCAACGCAGGCAGAATCCGTGGCATCAACGCTAAAATCAGAGGCGGAGAAGTTCAGCACACAGGCGTCGTCCCGTTTCTCAAAAAGTTTGAGGCAACTGTCAGATGCTGCACTCAGAATGGCATCCGAGGTGGATCAGCGACAGTCCACTTCCCCATCTGGCACCAAGAAATAGAAGACATCCTCGTTCTGAAAAACAATAAGGGAACTGAGGATAACCGTGTAAGAAAACTTGATTATTCAATTCAGATCAGCAAACTCTTTTATGAACGCTTTATTAGAGATGAGAGCATTAGCCTCTTTAGTCCTCACGATGTTCCTGGGCTTTATGACGCTTTCGGTACTGATAAGTTTGATGAGTTATATGGAAAGTACGAAGCAGATCCGTCGATCCCTAGAAAAACCATTGGTGGTCAGGAACTAATTCTGGATCTCCTGAAGGAGAGGTCTGAGACTGGTCGTGTTTACATTATGAACATTGACCACTGCAACACCCACTCTTCTTTCAAGGATAAGGTTGAGATGAGTAACCTGTGTCAGGAGATCACTCTTCCCACTTATCCCCTGCAGCACATTGATGACCTGACAGGTGAGATCGCTCTCTGTATCCTGTCTGCTATCAATATTGGTAAGATCAACAAACTAGATGACCTGGAAGATCTCTGTGACCTCGCTGTGAGGGGTCTGGAGGAACTGATCGATTATCAGGATTATCCTGTCAAGGCAGCAGAGATTGCCACTAAGGCACGTCGCTCCCTGGGTGTTGGTTTCATTGGTCTAGCACATTACCTTGCCAAGTTGGAAGCACCTTATGACTCACAAGAAGCATGGGATGCTGTCCATAGTTTGACTGAAGCATTCCAGTTCTATCTTCTTAAGGCTTCCAACACATTGGCGAAGGAAAAAGGACATTGTGAATACTTCGGTAGGACTAAATATTCAGACGGGATTCTTCCCATTGATACCTACAAAAAAGATGTAGACGAGATCAGTAACGTTCCACTGAACTATGATTGGGAGGGTCTTAGAAAATCTATCCTGGAATCAGGACTCCGACACAGCACTTTGTCCGCACAGATGCCTTCAGAGAGCAGTTCCGTTGTGTCAAATGCCACAAACGGAATTGAACCACCTAGAGCATTCCTGTCCGCTAAGAAGAGCAAGAAGGGGGTTCTTAAGCAGATTGTTCCTTCGTACTCCACACTGAAGAATCACTACACTCTGCTCTGGGAAATGGGAAGCAACAAGGGTTACATTAACGTTGTTGCCGTAATGCAGAAGTTCTTCGACCAAGCCATCTCAGGTAACTGGTCCTACAACTTGGAAGATTATCCCGACCGTGAAGTTCCAACATCCGTGATTGCAAACGATTTCCTCACCACCTATAAGTATGGATGGAAGACTTCTTATTATCACAACACTTATGATTCAAAACATGATGGAAGTGATGATGAAAAAGAAAATACAAAATCAAAATTAGAAGATCTAGTAAAAGAACTATCAGAGTCAGAGGAGGAAGTCTGTGAATCCTGTGCAATTTAAGGTTTCACCCATTGGTGATAATAATAATGTTAATGTGAAAGGTATGACTGTTTTTAACAGCACTGAAGTGAACACTAAGAAGCAACCAATGTTCTTTGGTGCTCCTCTTGGTGTTCAGAGATATGATTCTTACAAGTATCCTGTGTTTGAGAAACTCACAACACAACAACTGGGATACTTCTGGAGACCAGAAGAGGTCTCCCTTCAGAAGGACAGGTCAGATTATCTGACTCTTCGTCCAGAACAGAAGCACATCTATACTTCTAACCTGAAGTATCAGATCATGCTCGATTCCATCCAGGGTCGTGGTCCTGGTATGGCATTCATTCCTTATTGTTCTCTTCCTGAACTGGAAGCGTGCATGGAGGTGTGGGGTTTCATGGAAATGATTCACTCACGTTCTTACACTTACATTATCAAGAACATTTACTCCGATCCTTCGGATGTGTTCGACACTATCATCAAGGATCCAAGAATCCTTGAGAGAGCAAAGAGTGTTACTGAGTCTTATGATGACTTTATCAATACTGCCCAAACCTATGGTAACGGCACTGGTTGGTTGCATCAGTTAGAAGGAGTCCCAGCAGCACAGGAAGAACTCAAAGATGTCAAACGCAAACTGTTCAGAGCAGTCGCCAACGTTAACATTCTTGAAGGTATTCGGTTCTACGTTAGTTTTGCTTGTTCTTTCGCCTTTGGTGAACTTAAGCTCATGGAAGGATCTGCCAAGATCATCTCCCTCATCGCCAGAGACGAAAACCAACACCTCGCCATCACCCAGAACATCCTGAACAAGTGGAGAGATGGTGATGATCCTGAAATGAAACAGATCATGGAGGAAGAGGAAGAGTGGGTTTATGCCATGTTCGACAGGGCAGTAAACGAAGAGAAGAAGTGGGCAGACTACTTGTTCAAAGACGGAAGTATGATAGGATTGAATGACACACTCCTCAAGCAGTATGTTGAGTGGATTGCAAATCGTAGAATGAAGGCCATTGGTCTCAAACCAGTTTATGACATTGCCGCAAAGAACAACCCACTTCCCTGGACGCAACACTGGATCTCTTCTAAGGGACTCCAAGTCGCTCCCCAGGAGACAGAACTTGAGAGTTATGTTCTCGGATCATTCAAGCAAGATGTCAAGAAAGATACCTTCTCAGGATTCCAACTCTAAGAAGATCCTTACTGACGGGTTTTACTATGAGTTTGAGTTTCTCTTTGGACGAGAGAAGCAAACCTTCATCCAACAAATGGAGAGGTGGTGTGCCAAGAGGAAGCCACCTCTAAATGTTATTCTCTTGCACCTGCTTGCTGGGTTTGTTGAATGGTATTATGGTGTCAAGGTTTCTCAAACCATGGACCAGGTTGATGTTCAAATCCGAGAGATTAGTGAGCGATGGAAAGCAGCGGCAGAGAAACCCAAGCCTGTTTATAAAACAGAGAAATCTGAAGTTGAAGGACTGGACACCATCAGTGTCTCCACAGAACTCCCAGATCCTTGGGAAGAAGACTACAAAGATGATTGGAATGCTTGGAGGTCAAATGCTAAGTAAAGAATATAGATTACGCCTGGTGGAGATCTGCACTAAGATGAGACTCCAAAGAGAAGTCTCCTTAGAGGACAGGATCTGGGCACAGAAACTTGTTGAACATAATCAACACGCCGCAGGTATCTACAATCGTCTCTCTAAATAAGACAGATGAAACCTGATGAGTGTGTGACTACGAAAATCCTTGGTTATATGATGAAGTCCCTTTTACCTCTGACGATATTGGGGATAACTTTGGTTTTGTTTATAAGATTACCAATCTCACCAACAACCGACTCTACATTGGTAGAAAGGTTTTCTGGTTCCACAGAAAGCCTAGAGGAAAGAAAAGAAAGGTAAAGTCAGAGTCGGACTGGAAGAAGTATTATGGATCCTCTGATGAACTCAAGGATGACATAAAACTCTTGGGTGTGGAGAACTTTAAGAGAGAAATCTTATCCCTTCACAAGACAAAAGGGAAAACAAACTTTGCTGAAACCGAGGCACTGTTCAAGAACAATGTGCTTACAGAGGCACTCGAAGACGGTACACCTCGTTTCTATAACAGCAATATTATGAATCGGTACTACCGAAAAGATTATTTTGACAAATTGAAATAATTCGTGTTACAATTGTTACAACATTATTAAAATCATGAAATTCCGAAAACTGTTGTTTGGTTTGCCTCTGATGGCAGCGTCACTCCTTCCTCATGGTCATCACCATGTTGATGTTCAGGATGATGCTGTTCTCCACAAACTGACACATGGCGAAGATGGTCGAAAGAATCAGTTTGGACCTGCCACCATGGCACTTCTAGATACAATTGCCTTCGCAGAAGGAACTGCTTATCGTCCTAACAACGGTTACAACACTCAGTTTACTGGAAGACAGTTCTCTGGTGTGAACCACCCTCGTCAAATTCTCGGGTCTGGTCGTTATCGTTCTGATGCTGCTGGTCGTTATCAGTTTCTCAGCACCACCTGGGACAGTTTGGGAGGTGGAGCAATGACCCCTGACAGACAGGACAAGGGTGCTGTAAGATTGATCTTGAAACGACTGAACCAGGTGGGCATTCGTGTGAATAACGCAAATGACCTGGAGTATCTTCTCAAAAAAGAAGGTCTCTCCAAGCGTATCCTGGCAGCACTGGCACCTGAGTGGGCATCACTTCCCACTGTCTGGGGAGCAAGTTACTATGGACAGCCTGTAAAGAGTCACGCTGTTCTTCAAAATCACTTCAAGACTCGGTTATGATTACTAAGTTGATTCAAAAAATCAAACAGGTTCTTAGGAAACCAATCCAAGTGTTGATTGAACCTAAGGATCCATCACCTCATAAGACAGTTCCAGCACCCGTTGTGACACCTTCCGACTCTTGGTTTGGTGAAGCACCCAGGTCTAAGAAACAACTTAGACATTTGGAGAACGCTGGCAGAACTGCTGAAAAACCTCCCACCAAAGAGGTTGACAACATCCACGAGGTGATGTATAATAAAGCAACTGCCAAAGGGAACACAACGGTTCAACTGGATCCCCAACCCCAAGGCGGTTCAGAGAACGTTTGGCAGTCTGGAGCGGGTCCTCATTTCTGAGGGTCTTCCCTTTAATGACTCGTTAGCTCAGCTGGATAGAGCAACTGCCTTCTAAGCAGTCGGTCGTTGGTTCGAATCCAACACGAGTCGCCTTGCCTTCTTAGCTCAGCTGGATAGAGCAACGGTTTTGTAAACCGTAGGTCGTCGGTTCAAGTCCGACAGAAGGCTTTCCTCTTTTGAGGAATAGGTGGTGTTACCGCTATTTCGGACAGGGGTTCGATTCCCCTCGACTCCACTCATGGGGTCGCAATGGTCTCGACGGGGTTGTAGGAACATGACTGAAACCTGCTTGGATAAGCAAACAACAGATGCTAACAACATCGTTTCCTTCAGCCGCACTCGCCAGCTGGCGACTGCTTGATAGCTGAACAGTGTTAGAGTGAGCAATGTTCCTCAATCACTCCACGGAACCTGGAAGGGTTCCTCCCGTAAGGGGTTGTAGCTCAGTCGGTTAGAGCGCCTGCCTGTCACGCAGGAAGTCGTGGGTTCGAGTCCCATCAGTCCCGCCTCGCGGAATTAGTTCAGTGGTAGAACGCTATCCTTCCAAGTTAGATGTCGTCGGTTCGAATCCGATATTCCGCTTGAGACTTAAGTCTCAACTTCAACACTATTTGAAATCTCCATGAATTCTTCTTATGATCTGGGTTATTCTCTCCGCGATGAGAGTCATAACACTGTAAAGGATATTCGTATGAATTTCGAAAAACCAGATAAGGATACTCTTATCGAGAATATCAACATTTGGTTGACTGCAATCAATTCTGGTCTTAAAGTCGTTGAGGATGATATTTAAATAGTCTCACAACTTTCCCGTTCGGGAACATAATGCGTCTTTTGCGGACGTTTCAATGCTCTTTTTACCGAGCGGGAACATTATGGGTAGAGAAAAGTATCAGTTTGGTGGTCTTGAGACAACATCAATCAATGTGTTAAGATTACTGAGTGAACTTGAAGGTTCTTTTCAACTGTGTAAATACATGGGATTTGAAGAGGACATGAATACCATTTCAGAGATGAAACAAAGGTATTACAAACTCTACTTCAAATTAAATAAAGAAGAACGCAATGGGGTGTAGCACAGCGGTAGTGCAAACGACTGTTAATCGTTGGGTCGTAGGTTCGAATCCTACCACCCCAGTTGGGTGAGTGTCCGAGTGGTTAAAGG